>Ga0207674_10002295_pt1 | contig 24239 bp, 21 predicted proteins | sample KBSCornC72_FD_184303 | JGI IMG/M metagenome (GOLD analysis project Ga0207674, IMG submission 184303) | Corn rhizosphere microbial communities from Kellogg Biological Station, Michigan, USA - KBS Corn C7-2 (SPAdes) (version 2) | ecosystem: Host-associated > Plants > Roots > Rhizosphere > Soil ...
CGCCGCGGCCGCCGCGGCCGAGCCGCCACCGTTTCACGTCATCTCCCCCCGCGATTACCAGGTTGTTCAACGACAGACCCGGCTCCAGGGCACGATCCCGCTGCGGGTCAGCATGAAAGATCCCGGCCCACTGCAAGTTCGTCTGCTCGGAACGCCGCTGGAGGGGAAGTTGCCCGCCGAATGGCAGACGGTCGAAGTCGAGGGCGGACTCGGCGTATATCAGGCGCGGCTCCCCGCGCCGGCAGGGGGCTGGTATCGGATGGAAGTGCGCTTCGCCGATCACACCGAGATCATCGAACACGTCGGCGTCGGCGAAGTCTTCGTCGTCGCCGGCCAGTCCAACTCCACCAACTACGGCAGCGAGAAACAGAAGACCGCCACCGGCCGCGTCGTCTCCTTCGACGGCCAGACCTGGCGACTCGCCGAAGATCCCCAGCCCGGCGCGTACGATCACAGCAAAGGCGGCAGCTTCATCCCCGCCTTCGGCGACGCCCTCGCCACGCGCTACGGCGTCCCCGTCGCCATCGCCTGCACCGGCAACGGCGCCACCTCCGTCCGCCAGTGGCTCATGAAAGGCGAGCCGATCACCGTCCACCCCACCCTCGACGCCTTCGTCAAAACCGTCGCCCCCGGCAAGTGGGAATGCACCGGCGAGCTTTACGATCACCTCGTGCGGCGGATCGAAGCCCTCGGCCCCCACGGCTGCCGCGCCGTCCTCTGGCACCAGGGCGAGTCCGACGCCGGCCAGGCCCGCGCCGGCTACCCCGCCGACCGCCAGATCACCGGCCAACAATACCGCGAGCTATTGGAAAAGATCATCCGCGCCAGCCAAAAACAGGCCGGCTACGATCTCCCCTGGTTCGTCGCCCAGGCTACCTACCACACCGAAGCCGACCCCGCCGACGACGAATTCCGCGCCGCCCAGAAATCGCTCTGGGACGATCACGTCGCCCTCCAAGGCCCCGACACCGACACCCTCCGAAAGGAGTATCGCAACGGCGTCCACTTCAACGCCAAAGGGTTAAAGGCCCACGGCCAACTCTGGGCCGACAAGGTCGCCGCCTACCTGGACACCGTCTTCGCGAACGAAACCAAACCGTAAGAACGCATCACCCCGCAAACACCCCCCCCTTTACTTCGACGTTCGATGTTCAACGTTGGAGGTTCGATGTTCGCCTTCAATTCCAAATGCGAACATCGAACACTCAACATCGAACATCCAACATCGAACCGAATCAGCCCCCTCACCCCGGCCGCTTCCCGTGCACTTCCGTCGGATAGTAATCCCCCTGATCCGCCCCATACCCCTTGGGCTTGTGCCGCGTCGGCTCGTCCTTCGGGGCCTCAAGCGGCCCGGCGCTCAGCACCGGCACCGGCGCTTCCGACGGCTTCGCCCCCGCCCCCGGCTTCGCCGAAACATCCCCGCCCTTCAACCCCGACTCCAGTTCCGCCTCCAGCCGCGCGAGCTGATCCAGATCCGCCTCGCTCATCTCCTTCTTGCCCGTCGTGGCCTTCTGCGGGATCTTCCCGCGGTAGCTCGCCAGATCGTCTTCCTCCGGCGCCCGCCCGAACCCCTTTCGCACCAGCACGCCCAGCACCATCGGCCAGATCACCCCGATCACCAGGAAACAGACCGTCGGGAAAATCGTGTACGCCGCCTTGGGCGTCTCGTACCAGTTGAACTTGTAGTCCAGCGGCGTGGCGTTCTGGCCCTTCTTCGACGCCGGCATCGATGCCAGCGCCGCCTTCAGCTTTTCCAAGTAGACCGGCAGCGTCATCCCCTCCAGCGACCCGACGAGACTGTGATGGGCCCGCACCGCGCTCTCGATGATCAACTGCCGCGGCCACCACCGCCCCTGAGGCTTGCCGTTCACCACCTTTTCCGGCAACCACACGTCGTAGGTAACATAATCCGTGATCGCCGACCGCTCGCCCGGCACCATGATGTCCGCCGGCGGGTGGAGGACGATGTTCCGCACCCCCAGCACGGGCTTGCGGCTCGGATCCGTCCCCCCCAGCAGGTGCGTCTCGAACACGTGCGGCGCCACCGGTTCCAGCCCCGGCTCTTCCTTCGGCAGCGACGCCAGCCGGATGAACGCCATCGCGAACCCCACCGCGATCCCGATCAGGCACCACTGCCAAACTCTGATACGTTCAACTCGCATGCGCTTCGCTCCCTGTGCCCACCTAATACCATGCGCCGCGCCCGCGGTTGATTCAAACCTCTTGCGGCGAGGACGTCGGGGAACTACGGAACTGTCGGTGATTCCACCGGTTGTACCGCGTCATCAGTCCCTCGGCGTTCAGGCCCAGCGAGTCCGCGAGGATCAGTCGAATGTCCTGGATCGTCTGGTGAATGATCCCACGCGCCAAAAACCGCCGCGGCGAAGAGTATACCGCCGGCGACAGGATCGCCGTTACACCCAGTCGCTTCATCTGACGCGAAAAGTGCAGATCTTCTAACAGCGTCCGCTCCGGGAAACCGCCCACCCGGTTGAAGACGGACTTGTGCACGAAAATTGCCTGGTCCCCGTAAAAATTCCGGGACGTGCGGAACCGCACGTTGTTCATCAACGCGACCAGCCCCAGCATCTTCCACTGCAACACGCGCGTCGGCGGCTGGCGCTGGAACCGGAAACTGAACGCACCCCCCACGACCCCCGGCCGGCCCAGCGCCTGCAGGACCGCCGCCGCGAACCCCGCCGGCAACAGCGTGTCGGCGTGCAGGAACAGCAGCCCCTCCCCGCGCGTAAACGAAACCCCCCGGTTCAACGCCTCCCAGCGTGATTTCGATCCGGTGACCAGGCGCGCCCCCAGCCCCGCGGCGATGGCGGCCGTGTCGTCCGTGCTGTCGCAATCGCTGACCACGAGGTCCAGCGGCGCGCCCCCCGCCGCCGCCAGCGTGTGGCGGATGGTCCGGGCGATGTTGCCCGACTCGTTCAGAGTGGGAATCACGACGCTGAGCACAGGGAGCGGTTTTCAACGCCGCCGCAATAGAAGTCAACAACGCCCGTCCCCCCAGAAAAGGGGGCCCCAGAAAAGGGGGACATCCGCCCTTTTCGTCCGCCGCCCCGCACCCGGGCGACAAGACCTGTCAACAACGCCCGTCCCCGCCAGCCGCCGCGGCCGCTTAGAATCCGCCCCATGGCACAATACCAATGGCTCCTCTACGCGATCTGCGGCGCCCTCGCCGCCGCCGTCATCGCCCCCTTGGGCAAGAAAGGCACCGAGGGCCTGGATTCCAACGTCGTCACCGCCGTCCGCAGCGTCGCACAGGCCTTGGTCGTCCTCGCCGTCGTCACGGTCATGGGCCTGTGGTCGAACCTGAAGCAGTTTCACCCCCGCGCCTTCGGCTTCGCCGCGCTGGCGGGCCTGGCGGGCGGCCTCTCCTGGCTCTGCATGTTCCGCGCCCTCGCCGTCGCCGGCGACAACGCCGTCTCCAAGGTCGCCCCCATCGACAAACTCAGCATGCCCCTGAGCATCGTCCTCGCTGTGATCCTGTTACACGAACGGCCCAGCGGCATTAACTGGACCGGCGTCGCGCTGATGGGGGTCGGGGCGTACCTGGTGGCGCACAAAGGCTGAGTGCCGGTCATCGGGGCGTCACTCGGACACCCGGTGGGGCAATTTCGCACGATCGCGCGCCTTGTAGGATTCGCTGTTGGGGAGCAACGGGACGGCGGGGAACTCGATCGTGCCCTTCCAATACTTCTGCTGGTCCACCGAACCGGCGAGCGCGTCCCCGCTCCCGACGAGGATCATCTTCATCTGTTTGATGTCCGGGGAGTCTTTGACCGGGACGAATTCCGCGCCGCCGCCGATGGAATCCTGCCCCGCCTTGGCGCTGCGCCGGGCGATCCGGTGCCGCTTGCCGTCGTGTTCGACGTAAACGTCGAACGCCCGATCGACCGGGGCGTTGCGGAGAAAGCACTCGGCAAAAATGCGGCCGTCGCCCCAGTGATAAATGCCGACGTCCACGGCGGTGGCGACGGCCTCGGCGGCGCTGGCGTCCGTGAACGCCTCGCCCAACGGTGTGCCGGCCGGCAGCACGGTGACGTCGAACGATTGGCGGTACTGAACGGCCGGCGTGAGGGAGATCTGCGGCCATTTCCCGTCGGTTATCGATTGGACGACCAGGACGTGCAGGCGACGGACGCCGGGCGCGACGCGGTCACTGCCGGCGTACTTCGGGTATTCCTGCCAAATGCTGGGCCCCGGACCGTAATCCCCCCAGCCCCAGCCGTACTTCCCTTTCGGCGCCGCGGTCGGCGGCTCGTCGAAGTGAATGAAGCTACCGCGCTCCAACGTCCAGTTCGGCTGCGACCCGGCGCGGACCGTGCACGTTTGCTCGAACGGAACCACGTCACCGACACGGACGACTGGGCGCACCTTGATTTGGACGTTGGCGTACGCGCCGCGGACCAGCCGCTCCCCCTGGGCGGGTGTAAGCTTCCCCTTCGTCAACGCGTCGTGCAGCAGATCTCCCATCGCGGGGTCCCACCGCCGCGGGAGATCCGCCTGCCACTCGAGCAGGTGATCATACAGCCGCGCCTCCTGGGCCGGCGGAAGTCGCGCGGCGCGATACCGCGTGAGCCATTGTGCCAGCGACCGATTCGCCCACGCCCCACGCTTGCCCTCCACGTGCCAGGCGATCCACGAGTCCGGCGCGTTGGTGAGATACCACGTCTGCCATTGGAACTGGTGTGCGACGCGACCGAACCAAATCACCGAGGCCAGAAACAGGGACAATGCCAGGATCGATCGCGACCGGGAGACCGTTCGCATCGAGATGACGACCGCGGCCGCCGGCCTCAGGTCCGCGCCGCACTCGCTGCAGCGTTGAGAGTCCGCCGGCCGTCCCGAGACGTCGTACCCGCACTGCCGGCACGTCGGTGGACAGCCAATACGCCGGCCCCGCCAGACCCACAGTAGCACCGCGCTCGCCAGGGCGGCGACGAGCCAATAGAGCACCGGCAAAATTGAAGCTGCGGCAGGGTTCACCAGACCTCACCTCGTTCACGCGGCGCGGTTCACGGACGGAAGGCCGTCACGAAATCGACTGCCACTCCCCGCCAACACGACTCCACCACCGTCCCATCATCGTCGCGAACTCCCCGTCCGCCCCCGGCACCACGAGAGGCTCCGTCCCGCCCGCCCCGCTCACCCGCACGATCCGCCCGCCTTGGAACCGCTCCACCGTGATCGGGAGGCGCAACTCCGGCACGGCCTCGAACATGTCATTCATCGAGCTTTCGACAAACGCCGGATCCATCGGCCCGTAAAGCACCTCCACGTCCGCCAGTCGCGCCGTCATGAACCGCCGAAGCGCCGCGGCGTCGCGGGCGGCGATCGCCCCGCGAAACCGCTCAAGCACCCCTCGAATCTCCTCGTCCGCCCCATCCCAACGATCCCCGCTTACCCATGCCCACTTGGGCAAGTCGGCCGGCGCGGCGATCACGAACCGCCCCGCCGGCGCACCCGCGGCCCACGCATATTGGTGCTCCAGCGGCCCGAACGGGTCCGCCCCCTGCAACCCCGCCTGCGCCTCCACCCGCGCGTCCGGGCCCGTGGCGCGAACCTCAACGTCGATCGTATTCTCCCCCGCCACCATCCAAGGCGTCAGCGGCCCGCTCGACGACAGGTTCCCCCCGCCCGTCGAATCACACTCCCACACCGGCACCCCGTTCACCCGGTAAAGCGCGTGTGCGTCCAGCGTAACCAGCGACCCGATGTAGGGCGGAACGGTGCTCATAACGTCGCTCCCGGCGCGTTCGCCCCCCTTCCATCGCTCATGCTAACCGACGTTACGGAATATCAAACACCCGCTCCACCGAGCTGAGGAAGTCCTTGCGATCGCGCGGCGCCAGGTCGTTCCCCGCGCCCCCGTAAATGTAATCGCCGCCCCCGCCTCCCCAGAGGTAATCGTCACCGGCGTTCCCGATCAGCAGGTCGTTGCCGCCCAGGCCCTGGATCGTGTCGTTCCCATTCCCACCCGAGAGCGTGTCGTTCCCCAGTCCGCCGTCCAGTGTGCACCCGAGGATGTTCCCCAGCACTTCGACGTGATCGTTCCCGCCCATCGCCGCCACGTAGATCCGTTTCACCGACGCGTAGGTGAACGAGAACGACTTGCCGTTCACGGTCGCGACCAGCGAGGTACCGGCGCGGGCGAGGCTGATCCGATCGTCCCCGTTGGTGCCGTTGACGACGAACGTCCCAGTGCTCGTGAGCACCGCCGGCGCGACGTTGACGTTGAACGTGCCGAGCCGAACGGCGGCGTTGGCGGTCAGGCCGTTCGAATCGGTCACCTGTTTGGGGAGCAGGGTGACGGCATACGTCCCGTTGTCCGCCGAATCGTAGAATCCGCCCGGGGGTGTGAAGCGGTACGTCGCCGTCACCGTTGGCGCGTACCGCGCCGCCGACCCGGCCGACACGAGCTGCGCGACCGCCGAAAAACCGTTCGGCCCGTCGACGCGAATGTCGCCGGTCGACAGGCTCGCCGTGTCCACGGCCGCGTTGTCGGTGTAGGTGACGCTAAACGTCTGCGTCGGCGCGCCCCCCACCGGCGCGGTCGTGCCCGTCGGCACGCCCAGCCGGGCGGTCGGTCCGGCGGCGTCCGCCTTGAACGTCGATTTCAGGAAGTCGCGCTTGACGTTCACGTTGGCGACCGTCACCCCGCCGACCGTCGAGATCCCGTTGAGCCCGCCCCCGGACGCCGTCACCGTATACGTCCCCGGCGGCAATTGCAGTTGGTAACCACCGGCCGTCAGGCTCGTCGTGGTGAACGTGCCGGCCCGGCCCGAGGCGACGATCGTCGCGCCCGCGAGCCCTTCGCCCGGCGTGTAGAGGCCGTCGCGGTTCGCGTCGTCGTACGCCACGCCCACCAGGAACGGCAACTGCCCGCGCCGCGCGCCGAAGTCCTGCGTCACCAGTCGCGGGCCGACCGTCTTGCCCGGCGTCGAATCCACGATCGAAATCCCCACTTCGTCGAACATGCCCGCCATCAGGTTGTCGCGGTGCCCCGCGGGCGATTGCAATCCGTCGGGCCCGTCCCCCCAGTCGACCGCGAACCCCGCCTGCGCGTGCTCGACCGAGTTCATGAACGCGAAGACGTTTTCGCCGACGAACGACGCGTCCTTGTACCCCGCCGCCCCGACCCGCCCGAGCAGCGCCGGCTCCGACGGCAACTGGTGCGACTGCTGGTCGAACTTGAGCATCTGCTGGTCGTGCCCCAGCGCCGCCTTGGCGAGGTTGTCGTTCCACGCCAGCGGCGCCGCCGGCTTGAGCGTCGCCCACTGCCGCGCCAGTTCTTTATAGTTCACGTCGAAGAACGCCAGCGACGCGCGGATGTCCGGGTCCCGGGAATTGAGTATGGCCGGCAGCTCGGTGGACGGGTGGGCGCGCAGGCGATTGATCAACTCGAGCATCTGCTGCTCGCGCGGGCTGGGTCCGGAGAGGAGCGTGCGCGGTTCCAACGACTCCAGGCGACTGGCTTGTACAACGGGTAACGACATAGGGGGTTGCGCCCTCCGTAGCGGCGACACGACGACGATTGTGCGGGCCCCCATCATACGCGGTGCCGGAATGGTGGATCACCAATAATCCGGTTGGACAACATTTTGATGCCGCCCATGGGGTTTAGAGCACGTTTTTCGAAAACGGGCAAGCCCATAAAGGGCTTGCCCGTGCCGCCCGAGGCCGAGAAACTCGGGCGAAATCTCGACATGTCAAAGGGTTATGCGCTGGTCGTCGCCCTCCGCAGGGCGTCGAGGATCGACGTCCGCGGCGCGGCCACCCCCGCCGTCGCCGCCGGCCCACCCCCGCCCAATAGCGCCTCCACATGAGCCCGTGCCCGGTCCTGCTTCGGATACCGGATTTCGCGGTACCCACTGACCTGTTCGGGACATTTCAGCGCCTCGACCGCCTGGGCGTAGGTCTCGTCCGTGTCGAGCTTCACGCGGTCGAGCAGGCCGACGTACCAGTCGCGGAAGGCGACCTCGTGCCGGTGCCAGCCGGGGATCCGCCGCCACCACTTCATCTTGCTGACCAGCTTGAGCTGCCAGTCCGACGTCGTGATGCGGAAGCGGAGCTTCCAATGGCCGATGTTGAACTCGGGGCTGGTATGGTGCCGGTAGACGATGCGGTCGCCGTTGGATTCGTCCACGCCGTACTTGGCGACGTCCCGCACCTTCTTCTCGTAGCGGGTCAGGAGGTAGGCGACGTACGGCTCGTCCTTGATCAGCGTGACCTTGGCGAGGTTGACGATCGCCGCGCCGGTGGCGGCGAAGTGCCGCGCCGCCGAGTCGCGGTGGTAGACGCCCTGGATGAGCTTGACGTACCGCCGCGCCAGCTTGTGATCGTCGTACTGCATCAGATCGTAGATGCGCAGCGCCAGGTCGTATTTGAGCTCCTCCGGCAGATTTTTCATGTGCTTGATCGCGCCGTGGACGAGCTGCTCGTACCGGGCGGACCAGCCGCGGCCGAACAGCCGCGTCTTGCGGAGGATGCGCGTCTTGGCGGTGACCAGGTGCTCCCACGTGGACGCCTCGGGGCGGCTGGGCAGCGCTCGCGGCTCGAGCGCCAGCTTGCGGCCGATGTTGAAGGCCTTGAGGTTCTTGCGGTGGTCGCGGCGGATCGTGTCCTTGATCGCCCAGGCGATGCTGTGCGCGCTCACGGGGATGAGCCCGAGCTGGTACGCGACGCCCAGCATCATGATGTTCACGAACTGCTTCGACCCCAGCCGCTCCTCGCAGAGCTTGGAGAGGTTCTTCGCGTAGGAGTGTTCCTCGCGCGAGTGGGCGAAGATTTCGTCCTTGAGCTTCTCGGGGTCGAAGTCGCTCTTGCCGAGCAGGCTGAAGACGGTCGGCTGCTTGTGGAGGTTGACGACCGAACAGGTGCGGTCCTTGTTGGCGACGCGGAACTGCTCGCGGGGGTCGATGGCGCGGGCGCCTTCGAGGACGTCGATCGCCAGCAGCAGATCGGCGCGGCCGTAGGGGATGTTGCCGGTCGTCGGATAAATCGGTCCCGACTCGTGGGCGGCGTCGTTCACGAACGTAATCTGGGAGTAGACGCCGCCGTTGCGGATGGCGAGGCCTTTCTTGTCGGCGAAGACGACGCGGTAGCCTTGCTTGTGACCGGCGCGGACGAGGATGGCGCCGACGACGCCGATGCCCATGCCACCGACGCCCGCCATATGCACGCGCCAGGCTTCGCCGGCCTGGTTCATCGGGTGGACTTGGGCGGGGTCGGGAAGTTTGTCGAGCGCCATGTGCGGCAGCAGATAGCGGCGGCGTTTCTTACGGACCACCGTGACCTGCTCGAAGCTGGGGCAGGGCTTGACGTCAATGCCGGCTTCGTTGGTGACACGGACGCGCTCGCAGGCGCCGTCGTTGACGCACCAGGTCAGGTCGGTGTCGATCTTCGGGCCGTAGTCGGTCTCGATCGTCGTCAGGCCGGGGCAGGCGGTCTGCTTGGTGCATTCCAGGCAGTTTTCGCAGACCTCCTGCGTGACGTTCATGTGGGTCTTGCGCGGGAGATACCCTTTTTCCTTGACGATCTTGCGCTCGGCCTTGGACTGGGCACGGTGGTAAGTGATGCCGCATTCCTTGTCGGCCATCAGGATCTTGACGCCGTCGGAAAGGATGGTTTTCTCGAGGACGTTTCGCCAGGCGCCGCGGTCGGCGGGGGACATCTTGACGATGGTGACCGGCGCGGTGCCCGCCATGCCGCGGACGATCTGCTCGATGTCCTGGATGTAGTGCTTGTTGCCGAAGGCGTCCTCTTCCTGGCCGGCGTGGTCCTGGTGGCCGGTCATGGCGGTCGTCTTGTTTTCCAGGATGATGAAGGTGATGTCCTGGTTGGCCTTGATGGCGTTGGAGATGGCGATCTGTCCGGAGTGGAAGAATGTGCCGTCTCCCATGAAGACGATCTGCTTGTTGGTGATGAACGGGTCGATGCCGCTGCCCGTGCCGCCGCCCAGGCCCATGCCGCTGTAGTTGTGCATGAGCTGTTCGGTGGGGGCGAACATGAGCATCGTGTAGCAGCCGGTGTCGCCGTGGGCGACCATGTCGACCGGCCCCATGCCGTGCTCGCGGAGCATGTACTCCTTGTTCGCGAAGTTCTCGCGAACCTCGAGCAGGGCGGCGGACGAATCGCGGTGTGGGCAGCCGGGGCAAAACGTCGGTGTGCGGGCGACGATGTCCTGCTGGGCGATGACCTTCAGCACGGGCTTGGAGGCGCGGCGGAGGAGTTCGAGCTCGGCGCTGAGCCGGCCGTTGCGCTGCTCCGGCGGGAGCTCCTCGGTCGCCTTGATGAGCGGGATGAGGATCTGGGCGAGCACCGACGGATAGAGGCCGCGCGATTCGGGGATGCCGTCGATCTTCCGGCCGTCGGCGGCGGTCGGGAACGACTTGCCGAAGAGCCGCGTCGCGATCGCCGACGCCTGGTCGTGCGGCAACTGGTGGAACAGGGTGTCGCGGATGTTCTTTTCGAGGAACGAGCGGCGTTCTTCGATGACGATCATGTTCTTGCAGGTCTTGGCGAACGCCGCGACGAGGTCGACGTCGGCCGGATAGCTCATGCCCATCTGGAGGATGGGGAAGACGCCGGACAGGCCAATGTCGGCCAGGACGTGCTGGAGGTAGGGGCCGGCCATGCCGGTGACGATGAAGCCCAGTGGGGAGACGCCATCCTGCGCAGCCGGGATAATGCGGTTGATGCCGAGTTCCCGCGCCTTGGCCATGGTTTTGGCGAAGCGGTCGGGGATCTTGAGTTCTTCCTGCCACGTACGTGGGGGGAGGAGGACCTTGTTCAGGTCGATCTGCGGCGTTTCGAGGGCGACGCGCTGCTTGGTGTTGAGGGTGGGCCACTGGTTGGGGCGGCACTCGACGGTGCCGCCGCCGTCCGCCTGGGCCGTGGTCACGATGTAACCGATGAACAGCCCCGCCTCGCGGGAGAGTTTGAAGGAGAGGTCGATCCAATCCTTGACCTGCTGGGGCGAACCGGGCTCGACGACGGGCATACGGAGGTGTTCGAAGAGGAAGCGCGAGTCGGCGGGCACTTGGGTGGAGTCGCACCACGGGTCTTCGCCCGAGATGAGGACCGCGCCGCCTTCGGGGTGGGCGCCGGCGAGGTTGCCGATGGCGAGGGCGTCGGAGGCGACGTGGACGCCGACGGATTTCATGGCGGCGATGCCTCGGCAGGGGGCCATCTGTGAGCCGTTGAGCGCGGCGACGCCCAGGGCTTCGTTGTTGGCTTGGAAGGCGCGGACGCCGTGCTCTTTGAGCAGGGGGGTGAGCTCGCCGCAGACGTCGAAGAAACCGGCGACGGGAGAGCCGGGGTAACCGGTGAGCAGGTGGACGCCGCCTTCGGTTTCGAGGGCGCCTTTGACGAGCAGTTCGTTACCGGTGAAGACTTCGCGGCCGGTGTCGGCCAGAAAGCGGGGGTCAATGGGCATAATTCAGTCTGTCCTTCGGCGGGCGACCCGTGCGCGTCGTGAAACGCTTCGGGGTCGGGAACGTGGCTTACGGCCAATAACGACCCGGCCGCAGGAGACGTTCGATGACACCGCCAGATAAGAGACTCTTAGTCGCAGCGGGCACGGCCGGGACAATCCCACCGTTCGATGCCGATACGACCGGTCCGCATCCGAATGGTTTCGCGAGCGGACGGGCAATTGTCGGTGCAGGGCCGGTAAATGCAACACTAACTAAAGGGGATTTTCGATGGGCCGGCGTAACGCAATTTGGCGGAATAACTTGCGGCTCAAACTATGCGGGCAGATTTGGCTCGGGAAGTGTCTGAGGAAGGGGCGGAGGGGTCTTCTGCAGACGGTTGCGCAGGACGACTAGACCGATGATCGCGACACCGAACGCACCGCCGAGCCCGGTGACCCACGGCATCGCCCATTGCGGCCGATCGCGGCGCGTGGCGGCGAGGAATTCTCGGACGTACTGGTCGGTACTGGGATGGGCGGCGTCCCCCTTGAATCCGCCGATGGATCGGTGATCCATCCCGGGCGCGACGACCAACCGTTTGAGCGAGTCGGGCGAGGGGCTGGCTTTCAGGATGGCGCGCTCGTCGTCGGGCGGGAAGGCGTCCTGTTCCCCGGACATGATCCAGATGCGCAGGTCGTCGCGTTTGGAAACGGCCTGCGGGATATCCACCTGTTCGAGCATGTGGCGGTAACCGGGGCTCCAGGTGAACGGGGAGGGCAAGCCCGCGATGTGCAGACGCGACGCGGGGAGTTGCTGGCTGGCGCGGTAGGCATTTTTGAAGGGGCTGATGGCGAGGACGCCGTCGATGCGGGGGTCCATGCTCGCCCAGCGGAGGCCGGTGGCGGCGCCGAGGCTTCGGCCGAGGATGATGTAGGGTTTGGCGAGGTGTTTGGCGTCGGCGTAATCGACGACGGCCTTGACGTCCCAGATCTCGTAATAGCCGAGGGTTGAAATATGGCCGGTTCGGGTGGAATCGCCGTGCTCGCGGAAGTCGGGGAGGAGGACGTTCCACCCCTCGCGGTCGCGGATCCATTCGTAGCCGACCATGTAGTGCTTGTTGTTGTTATACCCGTGGAGGATGAAGACGGTTCCCTTGGCGCGCGACGCGGCGGGCAAGAACCAGCCGGCGATTTCGGCCTGGGGGATGTTGTCGGTCTTGACGCGGAAATCCTCGTAGGGCCCGGTCGGGGGGCGGGCGGCGGCGGAGAGCGCGACCGCGCAAATGAACAAGAGGGTGACGACGAGGTGTCGCATGTCAGTCCTCCATGACCACACGAAAGCCCGCGCGGTGGACGAACGGGAGCCAGCCGACGCCGGGCGGCGTGCACGGGTTCTGCTTGTTCCACTCGTCGGTGTAGGGCTCGCGGGCGTCGGAGTTGACCTTGTCGGCCTGGGCGTCGTACGAGCCGCCGGCGAGGACGCCTTTGGTCTTGTCGTTCGGGTCGCGGACGACGAACTCGGCGACGTTGCCGAGCATGTCGTGGAAGCCCCAGGCGTTGGGCAGCTTCCGGCCGACGGGGTGGGGTTCTTCCTTGGCGTTGCCCATGAACCAGGCGAATTTGTCGAGCGACTTGGCGTCGAGCTTGACGGGCGGGCCGCCGGCACGGCAGGCGTATTCCCACTCGGCTTCGGTGGGGAGTCGAAACTTCTTCCCGGTTTGCGCGCTGAGCCAGTCGCAGTATTGGCGGGCGGCGACGTAGTGAATCCCGCCGGCGGGGTAGCCTTCGATGCCGTAGCCGGCGTCGGGCGGCATGTAAGGCTTGCTCGGACGACTCTTGGCGTCGATGCCGTTTCGGCGCTGCTCGAGGTCGAGATCCTGGCGTTGCCAGAAGGGGTCGTAGTCGTCCCAGCGGACTTCGAACTTCCCCATCCAGATCGGTTTGATCTCGTGCAGGGCTTCCTTGCCCTGGGCGTCTTTCAGCGTGATCTTCCCGGCGGGGAGTTGGAGCATTTCGAAACTGACGGGATTGGTCTTGAAGGTGCCGGGGTGCTCGAATTGGACTTTGAGGGTGACAGTTTGGGATTTGAGTTTGGCCTCGTCGGCGGCGCGGGCGGCGGTGGTGAAGGAGATGATCGATGTCAAGAGAATGAGCAGCACTTTGGTCGGCATAGTTGCGGGTCCTCGCGAAATTACTACACCCGGCCGTCGTCGGCGCTTCATGAATAGACGGAGCTGGGCACGCGGCGCCGCAATGTTATTGAACGCTTACATTATGGCAAGGTCAATGCCGCGGGGCGCTTGAGTTTCCATGCCCGCCCGGCTGACAATAAGACAAGGGGGATTGAGGAATGCGCCATGCCGACATCGGACGAATCCAAGGCGAACGATCGGGCGGTACAGATCGACCGGCGCGGGTTCATGATCGGGGTGCTTCCGGCGGCGATGGCGTCGGTGGCGGCGTTGGAAGTCGCCAACGCGGCCGGCGGGGAGTCGCCGCAACTGGCGGCGCTTCCGGCGGCGGATCGGGTCGTGAGTCGTATCGCGTTCGGGGCGTGTCATAAGCTGGATCGGCCGTTCGCGGTCTGGGACGTCATCGGGGCGCGCGAGCCGGAGTTGTTCGTCTTCCTGGGGGACACGGTTTACCTCGACACGGTCGACATGCGGGCGAAGGCGGCGGAGTACGCGAAGTTCGCGGCGGTGCCGCAGTTCGCGAACTTCCGCAAGCGCGTGCCGATCGTCTCGACGTGGGACGATCACGATTACGGCGAGAACGACGGCGGGGCGAGTTACCCGAAGCGGGACGAGTCGCAGAAGATCTTTCTCGATTTCTTCGGTGACCCGGCGGATTCGGTGCGGCGGCGGCGGCCGGGCGTGTACGACGCGCACGTGTTTGGCCCGCCGGGCAAACGGGTGCAGGTGATCCTGCTGGACACGCGGTATTTTCGATCGCCGCTGCGGCCCCGGGGCGACGGCGGTTACCTTCCGCAGCACGCCAAGGACGCGACGATGCTCGGGCCGGCGCAGTGGGCGTGGCTGGCGGAACAGTTGCGCGTGCCGGCGGAGGCGCGGTTGATCGTGTCGAGCATCCAGGTGATGCACGAGGACCAGGCGAACGAGAAGTGGATGAATATCCCGGCGGAGCGCGAAAAGCTCTACAAGACGATCGCCGACGCGAAGGCGGGCGGCGTGATCTTCATCTCGGGCGACCGGCACCACGGGGAGATCTCGTCGATGGACATCGGGGCGGGATACCGGGTCGTGGACGTCACGTCGAGCGGGTTGAACTGCGCGTACGAGCCCAACGACGAGCCGAACCGCCACCGCGAGGGGCGGTCGTTCTGGGCGGACAACTTCGGAATGGTGCGGATCGATTGGGACGCGGCGGAGCCGACGGTCGACGTGGAAATCCACGCGAGTGACGACGGCAGCGTCATTCTGCGGAAGCGGATGAAACTGAGCGAGCTGCGGCCTCGGTAAGTTGACTTGCGCGGCGAAAAGCCCACGGAACGAGTTCCGTGGGCTTTGGTGGGATCGTCTGTATTGCGATGTTAGCGCAGCCGCGTGTCGCTGTTGCTGATGCCGCGGAGGGCGAGGTTGAGGGCGTCCACGTTGCTCGCCAGGCGCTTGGCCTCGCTGACGTCGATGATCTGTTTCTGGAACAGTTCGGTCAGGTGCTGGTCGAAGCTCTGGCTGCCCGATTCGCGGTTGCCGACGGCGCCCTTCAGCTTTTCGAATTCGCCGTCGAGGATGTACTTGCGCACCAGCGGGGTGGCCATCATGATCTCGATGACGGGGATGCGGCCCTTGCCCTCGCGCTTCTTGGCGAGGCGCTGACAGATGACGGCGTTGAGGTTGAGGCCGAGCTGGGTCTGCTGGAGTTCCTTCTGGTTCTCGTCGAAGAGGGAGACCATACGCTCGATGGTCATGGGGGCGTTGGTGGCGTGGACGGTGGTGAAGACCAGGTGGCCGGTGTCGGCGGCGCGCAGCGCCGTGGAGAGGGAGAAGCTGTCGCGGATTTCGCCGATGAGGATGGTGTCGGGGTCCTGGCGCATCATGGCCCGGAGGGCGTATTCGTAGGATTCGCTGTCGGTGCCGACCTCGACCTGGCTGACGAGGCTCTTGGCGTTCTCGTGCTGGAATTCGATCGGGTCTTCGACGGTGATGATGCGCTCGGAGCGCATGCGGTTGATCTTGCCGATGATCGCGGCCAGCGAAGTCGATTTGCCCGAGCCGGTGGTGCCCGAGACGATGACGATGCCACGGTGGAAGTCGGCCAGACCTTCGACCTGGGGCGGGAGGTTGAGCTCGTCGAAGTTGGGGATCTTGGTGACGATCCGCCGCATGACGATCGCGAACTTCTCGCGGCTGTGGAAGATGTTGGTGCGGAAGCGGGCGACGCCGGGCATGGCGTAGGCGACGTCCACCGAGCCCTTGTGGTCGAGCAGTTGCCGCTTGTCCGCGGGCTCGACCTGCGAGTTGATGATCTGGTCGACGTACTCCTTCATGAGTTCGTCGGACAGGGGGGGCACGTCGAGGAAGCGGGCCCGGCCGTCGACGCGGATCATCGGCACCGACTGGGCCTGGAGGTGGATGTCCGAGCCGTTGATCTTGACGGCGGTTTTCAGGAAGTCGTGGAGCGTCAGGCGACGCTCTTCGACGTGGATCTCGGGTTGCGGCGTGTCGCGATCGACTTCCGCGTTTTCAATGACCTTGCCGATGTGCGAGCCTGCGGATGACATGGTTGAACGACCTCCAGGGTGTCAGTGGGAACCAAATCCTTGGCCACATGTTACCCGCGTTCGACCGCCGGTGGCAACGCTATTCGCCACCGCCAGACAACGTGTGGGACGCGTCACACAGGAGGCGGCGGCACGACGGGTTACGACGGCGCGGACGGCCGACGTCGATTGACAACCGCCCGCCCAGCACTGACAACAAATACATGCGCTTCCATGCCGCCGTTTCCGAAGCCGAATCGACGTCGGACGCGGCCGACGAATTGATCGCCGCGATCGGCGCCGATGCCGGCGGCGACCAAGCCCGCGCCGACGTCGCGTTCGTGTTTTTCACGGCGCACCATGCGGACGAGGCGGAGACCCTGCTGGAGCGAATTCAGTCGTCCCTCGGACCGCAGGCGCTGATCGGTTGCAGCGGCGAGGGGGTCATCGGGCCGGATCGTGAAATTGAGCGGGCGCCGGGGGTGGCGATGCTGGTCGGGCGGCTTCCGGGCGTCAACGTGCACCCGTTTCATATTCCGCGGGACGAGTGGCGCGACTTGATCGGCGATCCCGAGGGACTGAAGGAGCGGTTTGGGGCCGGCGAGGAAACGCGGGCGATCGTCGCGATGGGTGACCCGTTCACGACGCCGACGAATCAACTGCTGCCGCTGATCGACAAGCACTGTCCGGGCGTGCCTGTCATCGGGGGTATGGCCAGTGCCGCCCGCGCGCCGGGGGAGAACGTGATTTTTTATAATGACGCGACGGTGAACGAGGGGTTGGTGGGCGTGTCGCTGTCGGGGCCGAAGCTGGTAGTGGAGACGGTCGTGTCACAAGGCTGTCGGCCGTTCGGGCCGACGTTCGTCATCACGAAATCGAAGGACAACGTGATCCAGACACTGGGCGGGCGGCCGGCGTTGCAGGCGCTGCGGGAAGCCCTGATGAAGATGCCCGAGCCCGAGCGGCAACTGCTGCAGAACGGACTGTTCGTCGGGCGGGCGATCTCGGAATACAAGGACCAGTTCAAGCGGGGCGATTTCCTGGTGCGGAACGTGATGAGCGTGGACAACGATTCGGGGGCGGTCTCCGTGGGAGATTACGTGCGCACCGGGCAGACGATCCGCTTCCACGTCCGCGACGCCGCGACGGCGACCGAGGATCTGGGCGAGATGCTGGCCGGTGTCGACCGGTCACCGGCGCCTGCGGGGGCGTTACTATTCTCGTGCAACGGCCGGGGGACGCGGCTGTTCGGCCGCCCGTCGCACGACGTGCAGGCCGCCAACCGCGCCATGCCGCGGACCGCGATCGCGGGCTTTTTCGCGGCGGGAGAACTGGGCCCGGTGGCGGGGCAGAACTTCATCCACGGGCATACGGCGTCGTTCGCCCTTTTTCGAAGCCGGTGATATAATTGTGGATGATGAGCGGGGCCACGACGCATTTTCTGAGCGATCAGCTCGACGCGTACACCGAGTCCTGGCAGCGCGATCATGCGGACGCGCTGGCGTGCTGGGAACTGGAAGCGCGGCTCGAAATTGCGGTCGCGCTCTTTCACGCGATTCAGCGCATCGATGCCGAAATGTCTCGACAACTTGCCGCGAGTGGTCTGACGTGGGATCGACCGGCGGCGGAGCGACTGCTCCACTTTTATCGGCTTTGGGAGGCGCCCTCGGCCCAGATTTCACGTCGCATCGGCGAATTGCGTACGAAGGGTTTCGCCGTAAATGGGGAGGACGCGTTCAGGCGCGCCGTGTTGGAGGCGCGTAGCACGCTGGGGATTTCACTCGACCGTCTGGAACATTCGGCCCGTCAAGCCCGCGAAGGGACGTTGCGCCCGCTGGGGGAGATTCGCGATGAGCTACGGCATCAGCCTGACACCCGACGCTGAAGCGGACCCGGCGCGACTCCCCGCGATGCTCGCCAGCCACGTGCTCGACCAACTGGATCGGCTGGCGGCGGATCCGGTCGGGTTGAGCAGGCCACCGTCATTTCCCCACCCGCTGTACCAGAAGTACCAATTCTTCTTTCCACCGGAAGCGCCGCCGGAGGCGCACGTGACGATTCTGTTTCAATTTTCGCAAGATGAGACGTCGCTTCACATTGTCGGGATAGGCGTGGTCTATTACCAGGCTGGGCGGCGCCCTCGTCCTCGAACATCATTCCATTTTCGTTTTCACTGTTCATCCGCGGCGAAGATTTCCGATAGGCCCGAAACCGATGTCTGAAGAACCCAATTCTCCTAACCACGGTCGCGATACGGGGGGATCGCGGATCCCCGGCCCGGATACGCTCGTCCGCGACGACCTCGCCTACGTGCTGCCGATGGCGGTGTTTTTGCTGATTATTTGGCTGGGAGCGCAGGGAGTCCCAATGCTCCTCGCGTGGACCGGGATTGGGTCGAAGAATCAAAGTGCGATGGCGGCGGCTGCATATCCTTGGGCCTATCTCGCCCGCGTGGTCATCGTCGGGGCGATGCTGATCGTGCTGCGGCGGGCGTACACGAAGATCCGCTGGAACCACTGGTGGCTGGGGTTGATCGTCGGCGTGGCCGGGATCTTTCAGTGGGTGGGGATGCAGAATTGGCTCGAGGCGCACTTCAGTTTCTTCCGGCCCCCCGAAGGCGTCTTCAACCCCGACGAATTCTTCAAAAACCGAAACGTCAAATGGGCCTTCGAAGGCGTGCGCCTCGTCGGCGCCGTCATCGTCGTGCCATTCATGGAAGAGCTCTTCTGGCGCGACTTCTGCTGGCGTTCGATCATCGCGCCCAACGATTTCAAACTCGCCAAAGTCGGCGAGTGGGACTGGAAGGCGTTCGTCATCGTCCCGCTGATCTTCGCCGTCGTGCACGGGAACTGGTGGCTGACCGCCATCGGCTGGGCGTTCATGATCGGCGCGCTGCTGGCGTATACCAAGTCACTGGGGGCCTGCATTATCGCCCACGCGACGACGAACCTCCTGCTCGGTCTGTACGTTTTGCACTCGAAACAGTGGTCGCTGTGGTGACCGACGGCCGCCGGCGCGCCCGATAATGGGGGGTGTAGTTATCGTGACCCAGACGCGGCCGATAAGATCCACCCGCGCGGGCGTGCGAACAGTTGGCGTAAACTGTTTTGTCCTCCCGGACTACTTATTCCCGCCATTCTCCCCCCACCGTCTTAAGCCCACTTTAACGCTCTCCGATCTCCCTCTTGGAATCAGCCGCGCGTCCGCCAGACGCCGGCCGCGAAGCGATCAAAGCGACGTTCCGCTTTACGCCAGGAGAGAGAGAGAGGGAGAGACATGCGTTTGTTTAAAGCATTCATTGCGTCACTGTCGTTCGTCGTCGCAGTGCTGGGGGCGTTCGCGCCGGCCGCGGGCGGCGCGATCATCTACACCACCAACATCAGCGGCAACGATCCCGGGCACATTCAGTTCCCGACGTCCGAGGCCGCACTGGCGATCCGCCCGCAGTCGCCGACCGAGAAGTCGTTGCTGGTGCAGAACCTCTACATCCACGACCTGATCAACCAGAAGGGGCTCGACATCCGCGCGTCGATCCAGGCGAACTCGCCGGCCTGGTCGTACCAGAACATCACGATCCAGAATTCCAAGTTCACCAACATCGAGCGCCGCGAAGACCTGCCCGGCGGCGACGGCCTGCACATCGACCACATCCGCATCGCCGGTGGCGGCAACAGCCAGGACACCAAGATCAACATCCTGATCCAGAACGTCGTCATCGACGGCGGCGACGCGCTGCCGATCCTCATCACCGACGGCACCTACGGCACCGTCACGCTCCGCAACGTCACCATCAGGAACACCACCCTGAACAACGTGCAGTTCAAGACCGACAACGTCGGCAGCGTGGACAAGATCGTCATCGACGATTGCCCGGGCCTGGGCGTTGCCCTCATCGGCCGGCCCGGCTCGATCGGCGAGGTGCTGGTGCGCAACAGCCCGGACCTTCGCCTGGGCGACAGCCTGAACGCCACCGGGCGGACGGGCGCGGTGGTGTCGTACATCGACGCCAGCAGCTCGGTCGGCGGCGCGCCGACGCCCGAACCGGCGACGATGGCGCTCGCCGCCTTGGGCGCCGTCGGATTCCTGCTCCGCCGCAGCACGCGGTAACCCCTCACCGCATTCAGACTCCTTCCGCGCGGGACGCTGGCCATTTCGGCGGGCGTCCCGCGCGTTGTTGTTGTCGGCGGCCCGCTTCCCTATTATTTCGGCGTGATGTCCCCCAGCCCGCGCCGACTCTACCTTGATAACGCCGCCACCAGCTTTCCCAAGCCCAAGGTCGTGTACGACGCCATGGCCCGCTACGCGACCGAGTTGGGCGCCAGCGCCGGCCGCGGCGCTTACGCCGAGGCGATCGAGACCGGCCAACTCATCCAGCAGTGCCGCCAGCGCATCAACCAACTGATCAACGGCCAAGACCCCGCGCAAGTCGTCTTTACCCTGAACTGCTCGGACGCGCTGAACCTGGCGATCAAGGGCGTGCTCCACTCGGGACTCGGGACTCGGCACTCAGGACTCCCCCACGCCATCTGCACGCAGATCGATCACAACTCGATCCTGCGCCCGCTGGGCGCGATGGAAGACCGCGACGATTGCGAAGTGACACGCGTTTCGATCGATCCGGCGACGGGGCTCGTCGATCCCGACGACCTGCGCAGGGCGATTCGCCCGAACACGCGGCTCATCGCGATCACCCACGCCAGCAACGTCACCGGCACGATCCAGCCGATCCGCGAGATCGGCCGAATCGCGCGGGAGCGCGAGATCCCGTTCGTCGTCGACGCCGCCCAGTCCGCCGGACACATACCCATCGACGTGCGGGCCGATCACATCGACCTGCTCGCCGCGCCGGGGCATAAGGCGCTGCTCGGGCCGCTGGGCACCGGCTTCCTCTACGTTCGCCCGGGGCTCGAGAAGATCATGCGGCCTCTCCGCGAAGGCGGAACCGGCAGCGTCAGCGAGAACGACCGCCAGCCCGAATTCATGCCCGACAAGTTCGAGCCCGGCAGTCACAACGCCATCGGCATCGTCGGCCTCGCCGAAGGCGTCCGCTGGGTCCAGCAACAGGGGGTCGAGAAGCTCGCCGCCCACGATCTCGATCTTGTTCGCACGTTCATCGAAGGGATCACCGACGTGGAGGGGCTGACGTCTTACGGGCCGCATGGCGTGCGAAACCGCCTGGGCGTCTTCAGCGTGCGCGTCGAGGGCCTCGAACCTCACGAGCTGTCCGCCGTTCTCGAATCGCACTACGGCATCCTCACCAGGTCGGGCCTGCACTGTGCGCCGCACGCCCACAACGCGCTGGGCACCACGCAATATGGCGGCACGACGCGATTCTCGTTCGGGGCGTTCCTGACCAAGCAGGACGTCAAGTTCGCCACCGACGCCTTGGCCGAGATCGCCACCAGCCGCGCCATCGCCTGACACCCACACCCATGAGATACGCCATCGCGATGTTCACCGCCGCCGCCGCGATGTTCATCGCGATCGGCGCCAATTCCGTCCTCCAGCAGCAGCGCGCGATCACCGATGCCAGGCCCGTTCAGGGGACGATTACGTCGTCGGAAGTGCGCGAGTTGACGTCGACCGACACGAAGAACCGCCGCACGACGATCTACCGGCCGGCCATCCGCTATCACTACCCGTTCGGTGGCGCGATCATGGGAAGCGGCAAGGTCTTCCCCGTCTCCGACGACACGTCGCTGCGGCGGGCGAAGGAGATCGTCGCGGCCTATCCGCCGGGCAAGGCGGTCACCGTCTGGTGCAACCCGCAGAACCCGATGGACTGCTTCCTCATCCGGGAGTGGGACTTTTCGCCTTACCTGGTGATGCTGTGCGCGATGACGTTCCTCTCCACGGGGCTGGGACTCTGGGCCGCCGCGCCCTGGCGACGCGAGCGCATCATGCCCCTGAAGACTGCCGCCGGCGGCTGGCACGAGATTCCCATCCGCCAGACGCTCGCGGCGCAGCGGCGGCCGTGGCGCGCCGTGTCGCTGGTCTGGTACGTGATCGGCGCCGTGATCGCCGGGCACTACTTCGTCCACGCGGAGCGGCCGTACGAGCTGACGGCGATGATCGCCGCGCCGCTCTACGCCGCGTTGGGCCTCGTGCCGCTGGTCATGTACGCCCGCCGCCTGCGCCAGGCCCGCGCGTACCGCGACGCCAGGGTGACCGTCAACACCGACGCCTTCTGGCTGGGCAAGACCTTCAACGCGAAGGTCGAGCAGGCGTTTAAACAAGCCACGCACGTGGATCTGCTGCGCGTCGGCCTGACGTGCGAGAAGGTCGAGTACCGCCGCACGCGCAACCAGAAAGCCGCCGCTAGCGCCGGCGAACAGTTCGAATCCTGGGAGGAGGCCGCCGCCGATCAGGACGTCGCCGCCGGCAAACCACTCCAGGTGAAGGCGCGCTTCACCCCGCCGAAAGATCAGCCGGCGACGACGACCGACGGCCACGCCAAGCTCCCGCGCTACCAGTGGCAGATCGTCGTCGAGACGAAAATCGCCAAGCGGCAGGACTACCGCGCCGTCTTCCCGATCGTCGTCGAGTCCTGAACCGCCCCGGCAAGCAATGCCTCCCGGCACGCCCACGGAACTCGTTCCGCGCGTCCTTTCGTAGGGCTCGCTTCAGCGAGCGGAACCGTGACGTCAAGGGTCTCGTCAGATCGACCGCGCGCCGAGTTCGCCGCGCACGTACCGATCCCACAACCGCGTCGCCAGCCGCCACGGGTCCGGTGTCGCCACACCCCGTTTCGCGAAGAACCGGCAGACGTTCTCAAGGTCCCGGCAGAGCAGCGAATACGCGTTGCGGTTCATCCGCGCGTCCACCGCCTGCGGGAAATCGATGACCCGCGGCCGACCGTCCCAGTAGAGGACGTTGAACGGCGACAGATCCCCGTGCACGCGGTGGAAGTCCAGCATGCGCTCGACGTCCGCGAGCAACGCCCGCAACGCCGCCGCGCCTTGCGCCGGGGACAGTCGCGCGTGTCGGAGCTGCGGCGCGCTCGCCGCGGCGTCACCAATCCACTCCATCAGGATCGCGCCGCCGTCGTGGGCGATCGGCTCAGGCACACAGACACCCGCGCCGTACAGCAGTCGCTGCGTCTCGTACTCCGCCGCGACCCAGAGGTGCTGCTGCACCTCGCGCCCGAACTCCGAACGGCCGGCGACCGCGCGCCGCACCCGCCCGCTCGTGATCACGCGCCCGTTCTGATACGCCGAGTCGTTGCGAAAGCTCCGCCGCTCCGCCGGCCGGTAGACCTTGGCCGCGTAATACGCCGGCCCGCCGCCGCGGGCGTTTCGGCAACGGAAGACCGTCGCCTCCTTCCCGCCCCGCACCACCTCCATCACCTCACTGATAACATTCCGATCCAGAAAGCCGTCGAGCGCCGACAGCATTTGTTCCTGTTCTTCGGGAGACATTGTCGTTCCTTAAGGAATTTCAAATTCATAAAACAAACCTCACGATGATCGCGATTACGGACTTCCATAGTTCGAGCTCCTTTCGATAAGCGGTGAATGGGAAGCGCGCGGCAGGCGCGAGTGCCTTCCGCTTGCGGCTCAGCGGCCCAGCAACCCCGGATAATCCCGATGCGCTCTTAGAACAAAATAGCGCGGATCAAACCGCGCAAGCCCCAAGGCGCGACACGAAGACGACGGCCGGTTGTGCGTTAATCGTGTTCATGATTTCGCGCCTTTCTCCCCCGAATTGTGCCGACAACATGCCACGTCACGGGCGTTGGGTCAATTACAACCTTTTGATTTTCCGAGCCGCCCCTTACCCTGCACGCCGTGCGAATCCTGCTCACCGGCGCTTCGGGATTGATCGGCGGCGCGCTCGCCCCGGAGCTCCGCGCCGCCGGTCACGACGTCGTGCGCTTCGCCCGTAACCCACTCGCCGCTCCGCAGGCCGACGCCATCCACACCGACCTCGCCAAACCGGATCTCGCCGCGCTCGCCGGCTTCGACGCCGTCATCCACCTCGCCGGCGAGAGCATTGCCCGCCGCTGGACCCGCCGCCGCAAGGCCGCGATCCTCGCCAGCCGCAAGGACTTCACCAGCGCCCTCGCCACCGCCCTCGCCAGGACGTCCG
>Ga0207674_10002302_pt1 | contig 24182 bp, 19 predicted proteins | sample KBSCornC72_FD_184303 | JGI IMG/M metagenome (GOLD analysis project Ga0207674, IMG submission 184303) | Corn rhizosphere microbial communities from Kellogg Biological Station, Michigan, USA - KBS Corn C7-2 (SPAdes) (version 2) | ecosystem: Host-associated > Plants > Roots > Rhizosphere > Soil ...
GGGGTTTCCATCGGGCTAAGAAGAACGGCCGCCCCGGCACACCCGTTCGGCGGTCGATCGACTTGTCTAAGGTTGTGAAGATCGTCAGCGCGCTTCCGATCGACGGTGGGGACGCGCAACAGCGGCGACGCCGATTGCTCGCCGAAATGTGCAAAGTCGTTGGCGCGCACCTCGCCGGCACGGCGGACGTCGCCGCGGGGATGAAGCTCGCGCCGCGGCTTCGACAGACGCTCGAGCTGCTCGTGGCGGGCGACACCGAGCGCCAGATCTCACTGAAACTGAAGATCAGCCAGCACACCGTCCACGTGTACGTGAAAAAGCTATATAAGCGGTTCGCGGTCGGAAGCCGGGCGGAATTGCTGGCGCGTTTCGTGCGAGGGCGGGGCTAGGTGAAACCGATGGATGATCGGCTTCGCCTACCCAGCCGCCCCCCCTTGGGGGACGGCTGGGCGGGGAGGTGGCGGAGGCGGACTATTTATCGCGACAACTCGAAAGCGATCTATTCACCTAAACAGGTGATGTTTGACCACGTGCGTTTCGCCATAGCTGGACTCCGCTTCGCGGAACATACGCTATCCTCCACTTGTCCAATAAATTGTGGTTAGGACGGGAGCGGCCCCCGCGTCTTGCTCCTCGGAAGGATCGTGACGGAACTGACCGAACTGGCCGTGGTGGACCTGGTGATTCGAGCCCGTCGCGGCGACGGTTCTGCCTTTGCCGAGTTGATCCACCGCCACGAACGCATGGCCCTGGGTGTCGCCTACGGTGTGCTCCACGACGCCCAACTCGCCGGTGACGTGGTTCAGGAGGCATTTTTGAAAGCCTGGCGGCGGCTCGACGACCTCAGCCAGGCGGGCAGTTTCCCGTCCTGGCTTTGCGGGATCGTCCGCAACCTCTGCCTCGACCACCGCCGGCGCCGCCGCGTCGAAGTCTGCGGCATCGAGGAGGCGTGGGGTGAGGCGGACGGCAGGTCCAAGGAGCCCGGCGAGGCGATGGGCCGCCGCGAACAGTCCGACCGTATCGCCGCCGCCCTGGCGACGCTCGACGAATTGACGCGATCGGCCGTCGTATTGCGATACTATGAGAACCTGTCGAGCCGCGCCATCGGCGAACTCCTGGGCCTGTCGGCGGCGGCGGTGGACATGCGACTGATGCGCGGGCGGCAGACGCTGAAGGAAAAACTGGTGTTCGAGGTGAACGAGGCATGAGCGACGGGCACGAACGAGATCTGGACGAACTGTTGTCGCGGCACCTGCACGCGAGCCTCGACCGTCAACTGGGCCGCGCGTCAGCCGCGTTCGCGACCCACCAGCTCCGCCGACGCCGACTCTGGATGGCACTCTCCGCGGCGGCAATGGCGGCGGGCGTCGCCGTGGCGTGGATCGTGGTCGGCGGCCGGTTGACGCCGCACCCCACCACGCCCGACAAGCCCGACCTGGTGATCCAGGACACCGCGCCACCGCCGATGGTGCAGTCGGCCACGTGGTCCCGCGTCAAGGACGACGGCATGACCGTGCTGGACGACCGCCCCGTCCGCCGCCTGCGGCGCTCGATCGTCGAAGAGGTTGAGTGGTACGACGCCAAGGACCGCGCCATGGTCAAGACCACCCTGCCGCGCCAACAGATCATCCTGATCGACGCGCCGGCGGATTGAAGAGAGATACGGCCGCCCGGCCAAACCAAGTCCGTCACGACGACGACCGCCGCACACGCACACGCACACACCGCGCACCCGCACCCATGCGGCGCGACGACACGATAGGGAACGACGACACGCGAACCATTGATTGCGAGGAACCCGATGAACCGCTCGATGATGAAATACACGCTGCTCGGAACCATCGCCTTGGCCACGACCGCCACCCGAGCCCAAGTCGCCGCGCCGCCCACGCCCGCCCCGGCGCCCGCCGCCGATGCCGCCCCCGCCCCCGCCCCCGGCGCGCCCGCCACCCCCGGAGCCGCCCCCGTCCCCCTGACGCCTCCCCAGGGGACACGGGCCGACCGCGCCAAGCTCGATTACGCCCGCGCCAAGGCCGCCGCCGCCGCCGCCCAGGTTGATCATGCCAAGGTTGAATTGGACCGCGCCGCCAAAAACATCGTCTGGCAGGTCGGAGGACAGACGACGTTCCTCGGCGCCGCCACCTCCGCCGCCCCCGCGGCGATGCGCGAGCAACTCAAGCTCCCGCGCGGCGTCGGCCTCGTCGTCGCCTCCGTCGACGCCGGCAGCGCCGCCGAAAAGGCCGGCCTCAAGCAGCACGACGTCATCGAAAAACTCAACGACCAGTGGCTGATCAACACCGAGCAGTTGGCCGCCCTCCTCCACACCATGAAGGCCGGCGACACCATCTCGCTCTCCATCGTCCGCCAGGGCGAGCGGCAAGCGCTCAGGGCCACGCTCGCGGAGAAAGATCTCGAACTGCAGAACACCGCCGGCGGTGGCGGCGGCGCAGCGGGGGCGCTCGATTTCCTCCCCGCCCCGATGGCCGCCGGCGCCCCCAACGCCGCCGGTGACGTCCGCATCCGCACATTCGACGCGCCCGCGGGCATGGCGTACGCCCCCGTCCCCGTCGCCGGCGGCCGCAACGTCGTCTTCGTCCGCGACGTCCCGGGCCAACAGATCACAAACTGGGCCGACGATGACGTCCGGATCGCCGTCGAGCGCGACGGCAATAAGATCACCAACACGACCGTCACGGACGCCAAGACCGGTAAGACCCTCTTCACCGGCATCGCGCCACCCGCCAATGACCCGCTCTTTCAAGCCCGGCCCGACCTCCCCGAAAAGATCAAAAAGGCCACCGAAGCCGCCGAGCGCCAGCCGAGGCGTATGGTCTTCGCGCCCGGCGGTGGGATGGGCGCCGCCATGACGCTGCGCGGCGGCGGCGGCGGCGGCAAAGTCACCCGGTGGCAGGACGACGATCACGTCTTCCTCATCCGCATGACCGGCCGCCAACCCGGCTATCTCCTCGCCCTCTCCAAAAAGGACGGCCGCACCGTCTTCGACGGTCCCGTCGCCACCGACGACGAACGCAAAAACCTCCCGGGCGAAATCAGCGAAAAATTCGGCCTCATCCTCGCCCAACCCGACACCGCCAAAGAGTTCGGCGTCACCCCCGGCGGCGCGACGGGCAATATCGGTGTCGGCGGTGGCACGGGCAGCAGCACGGGTGGCGGCGGTGGAGGCGGCGTCAAGACCGGACGCTAACCACCAGCGGGCCACAGCCGCTTCGGCGGCTAGCGACCCCCGCCCCAAACACTCAACCCAGATCACCCCGCAATCAGCAAAGGCAAGAGGACCGCAATGAACACTCTGACCAAATACACGTGCCTCGGACTCCTGGCGCTCGCGACCGCGACCGCAACGCCCACCGCCCGCGCCCAGCAGGAAACCACGAAACAGGAGAAGGAAATCCTCGACCAGAAATTGCGCGCCCTCGACGCCCTCAAGGCCGAGGAAGACGCGCTCGCCGCACGCCGCGCCTTTGTCGCCGCCGCCCAGCGCCCCACCCCCACCGCCCAGATGGAAAAAGTACCCTACTGCGGCGTCTCCACCGAAGAGGTCCCCGCCGCCCTCACCGCCCAGTTGAAACTCACCAGGGGCATGGGCCTGCTCGTCAACTTCGTCGAGCCCAAGAGCCCCGCGGAAATGGCCGGCGTCAAACAGTACGACGTCCTCCTCAAGTTCAACGACCAGCTCCTCACCAACCCCGAGCAGCTCCGCGCCCTCGTCCGCATGAAAATGCCCAGCGACGACGTCAAGTTCGCCCTCATTCGCCAGGGCCAGCCCACCGACGTCAACGTCGAGCTCGGCCAGAAGGAAATGCAGGTCGAGGCGGAGGCGATCGTCGCCCCCGGCATGCCGACCCCCGCCTACGGCCTCTATAAGGTCAACGGCGGCAACGTCATGATCGACGGCGGCGCGTTCAACGGCGCCGTCGGCGGTGGGGGTGGTGGCATCGCCTTCACCAACGTGACTACCAACGGCCGCAACCAGATGGTCTGGCGCGACGGACAGTACACCCTCAACCTCGAGCTCAAGGACGGCAAGGCCGTCAGCCTCACCGCCAAGGACCGCGCCGGCAACGAGATCTTCAACGGCCCGGTCGAAACCGACGATCAGCGCAAGGCCCTGCCGGCCGACCTCGCCGACAAGCTCCAGAACGCCGAGGCGCACGCCCCGATGCGCGGCCGGGGCGGCTTCGGCGGTGGGGGAGGCGGCGGCGTCGGTGGCGGCTTTGGCGGCATCGCCGTCGGCGCGCCTCCCCGCGGAAGGGCGCTCGACACCCGCGCCACCCGCGTTTTCACCTCCACCGAGGACGACACCCTCATGGTCGCCCGCTTCGACAAGGACAAGGCCGCTTACGTCTTCGCCTTCTCCACCGCCGACGGCAAAACCCTGTTCGACGGCCCCACCGCCACCGACGAACAACGCAAGGCCCTCCCCGACGCCGTCGCCAAACAACTCCAGACCCTGGAAAAGAATCAAGCCGCCGCCGCGGAGTTCGGACAGATCGGACGGAACTGATCTCGTCGTCGCATGGCAAACGCGCGCTCGAACGCCCACGGAACTCGTTCCGTGGGTTTTTTGTTTCGTTAAAACTCTTGTCACGTTAAGCTCCTTTCGAGCAATTGGTTGGATTTTATGTCCTGTTATTTCGGAATCGCGGTCTGCTAGATCTCTGCTGGTTCGGCACCCCCTCCCGATGACTCGCATCCCTTCCCGGTCGTGTCCAACATCTCACCGAGCCCCACGCCGGAGATCGCGTCGACTAGCTCCTTGGTGCCGGTGTGGCAGTACTGGAGCACGACGGCCATCGTGTTGTGCCCCATGACCTTCATGATCTCGTGCGGCGGGACGTTCTTCTTCGCAAGGAAACTACAGAAGACGTGCCGGAAGGTGTGGGGCGATCCGGCCGCGACCCCGCCGGCCTTCATGGCGGCTTTGACCGCCTTCCAGACCCGCCCTTTCTGCCAGCGCCCCATCTGGTCACCGCACGTGTCCGGGGCGTGAAACAGCCAGAGACCGGGCGAGGCGGCGGCGGCCCGGCGCGCGATCGCCAAGGCCTCGGGTACAAGCGGTACGATTCGCTCGTGGCCGTGCTTGGGCTTCCAGGACTTGCCCGACGACAGGCAGTGTTTGGCTCGGATCTTGACGTGTGGTAGATCGTTGACGACGTCGTCCTTCGTCAGCCAGCACAACTCGTTCACGCGCAGGCCGGTCAGTCGCAGGAAGTCGAACAGGTCTCCCATCCCTTCGGGCGCGTGTCGAAGTACGGCCTGTAATTCGGCGGCGGTCCAGCAGTAGGCTTGGCCTTTGACCGCGGGCGGGAGGTCGTACCCGCTCGCCGGGTCGACCGTCAGCAGGCGGCGCTTCAGTGCCCACTTGATCAACTGCCGTGCGATCTTCATCTTGTCCCGCACCGTGCGGGGTCGATTGCCGACCGACTTGAACGGCGAACCGCGTTTGCCCGCCCGCGGCGGCCCCGGGGGCACGACGCCGCTGGTCTGCAGGGCCGTCTGGTAGGCTTCGAGGATCGTCGCGGTGACGTCCTTGAGGTAACGGACGTGGCGCCGGTCGCAAAAGGCCGTCAAAACGGCGACTTTCGCGCGGTAGCCGACCAGAGACGCGGGGGCGAGGCCCTTGGCCCGACAGGCCTCCAGGTATTGCCGGCCGGCCTCGGCCACCGTGATCGGCTTCGCGTCCGGCGGGGCCGCCTGCCCCAGTATGAGCTGCGCGTCCTTCTTGCGGGCGAGGTCCAGGGCCGACTTCTTCTTCGTCGTCTTCAGCGAGTGCCGGTGTTGTCGGCCGTGGAGGTTGTACTGGACGTACCAAAAGCGGGACTTGCACGGGTCGCGGTAGATCGCGACCCGGTCGCCGACGCGCTGTAGCTCACGGGCGTCGGGGTCGGGGGCCGGGGACGACGGATCCGCCGGCGCTGCGGGGCCTTTTTCCGATTTCGACATGGGGGCTTAACAGTTCCTCCTACGGGGTTGGGGCTACGTCCGCCGGCCCCTCACCGCCACCGGCGATGAAGCGGACGAAGGCGTCGCGGCACAATTGGACTCGTTTGCCGACCTTGGCCTTGAACACGTCGAACCGGCCCTGGCTGGACCAGTTGTGGAGCGTGCCCAGCGGGCGGCCGGAGATCTCGGCGGCCTGGGCCAAGTCGATCAGGGCGGGGTAACGGGCCGCGTAATCACTGATTAACAGGCAAATGCATTCCTCGGTCACCGGCGGCCCCCGCCCGCGGCCGGGCCGCAGCAAGCCTTGAAACGTCGGGGACGGGGGCGACACGACCAGGTCCGCCGGGGCCTGCCGGCGGGAACGCCGGAACGCGTTCCACAAAATGGGATATAAAGCATTCCCTGATTCTACCGCGGGTCGAAGAGGCGGCGGCCAAGTTCGGCGGCATCGACGGCGACGACGATCAGGGGACGGTAGGTCACGGCCAGCGGGGCCATGGTGCCGATCTGGTGCCAGACCGACGTGGCGCCGCCGGGGCGGCGGGTGCGCACGTTCAGGCCGTCGCCGACCTCGACGAACGATTCGGCGTCTCGGGCGACCGGATCGAAGTCCCCAGTAACATCCGAGAAAAGCCGTGTCATGAGCTGTCCGGCAAGGGCGGCGGTCGTGGACCGCCGCAGGCCGGATCCGAACAACAGGCCGGACAGGGCGAGCGTGAACGCCTGGGCCTGGTTAAACCGCCTGGGCGTCCCCCGCCCGCGGCCGGCGGCGCGGGCGAACGGGACGGCGGCATGCTCGAGGACGTACCGCAGGGCGCGGGCGTCGACGCGGGCGCGGGTGGAGATTTCCGACAGGCTGAAGGTAGCTGCCATATTGCCCATTTTAGTAATAATGAGAAATAAGGAGAGCGCGAATGCGTGGAAGGGGACCATCGCCCCGGTCGAGCGTTTACGCGGGCCGGGCGACGGGTAACGGGCCGCCCACATGTATTATGACGCATTTCTGGCGGAACTTTAGGCCAAGAGGGCAAAGAACGCCTAGGTGTCGAAGGGGTCGCTGGACTGGGCGGCACTCCTGGCGGAGATCTTGCGGCTAGCCCCACGGTCCAGGGGTTCAGATCCCTTCTAGGGCTGGGCGTCCCTGCGGGCCAATCCGCCAATCCCCACCCGACCCGACGGGACCGCACGCGCATGAAGAAAGGCGGCCCGACGTCTCCTGCGAGGAAGGAAGGGGGGGAACCTCTCAGAAGGAAACGGGCCGCCGATGGGGGAAAACAATGGACGGGCCGGTGTGGCGTCAACGGGAAAGAAGAAAGCCCTCCGCCGTGGAGGGCTGGTGCTACACCGACTCTGTCATAGAGCTATTCCCCACGTAGCGATTCCGGTGGCAACGCCGCCGCAAGCGGAAGGGTTTGTCAGAATACGCGCATGAAAGGCCGACGGATGCTCATGGGTGGGGAACGTCGTCGGCGATCCCGTCGGCCAAGCGGTGCACGGTCGACCAGCCCGGTCACCGCGAGGCGGCGGCGCTGGCGCAGCTGTCCGTCGCGGCCCTGAAGCTCGGCGAGGCCTCCGGCAGCCACGCCATCGGTAACCTCGACGGCGTCGGCACCACGCTGCTGGGCGCCGGCACGACGCTGACCGCCACGCATGTCGTGCAGAATTCGTTGACCGTCGGGGCCGACGCCAAGGTCAGCGTCCGCGCGGCGGCCGGCACGCTCAGTGTCCTGTGCACCCTGTCATTGGGCGGCGCCCCCACCGCCCCCGCGGGGTCGCTGAACCTGAACGATCATGACCTGATCGTCACGAACGGTTCGGCCGCCGACGTCGCCCTAGAGATCGCGGCCGGCCGCGCGGGCGGGACGTGGAACGGCAAGTGCATTTCGAGCCTTGCCGCCGGCACGAACTCACGGTTCGCCTTGGCGTACATGCAGAACGGCGCCGCCGGCGCGCCGCGCGTCGCGGCCTTCGACGACCGCCAGGGCCTTACCGGCGGCGAAGTGCTCGTAAAGTACACACTGCTGGGCGACACGAACCTCGACGGCCTGGTGGACGGCGCCGACTTCAGTTTCCTTGCCTCGAACTTCGGCCAGTCCGGCAAGGCGTGGACGAACGGCGACTTTAACTATGACGGCATCGTGGACGGCGCCGACTTCAGCCTGCTCGCGTCTAACTTCGGGCTGTCGACCGCGAACTTCGCCAGCCCCGCCCCGTTACCGGCCGCGCTCCAGGCGTTCGCGGCCACCGTCCCCGAACCGACCGTGGCGTCCGTCCTTCTCGTCGCCGCCGGCGGCATGCTCCTTCGCCGCCGCTGGCCTTGGACTTGATTAGACGTAACTCGCGTAACTGGCCATCGTTTCGGCGGGCCGCCGATCGCGGCCATCAACAACATAAGAGGAATCGGATCATGGGTAACTTTAGGAGTCTGGGAGTGTGTGCGATCGCCGCCGCCGGGATAACGGCGGGCCTGAGCCGGGCGGCGTCCGCGACCGTCATGAGTTTCGTTAGCGTCCCGATCACCGCCGACGCCCTGACGGACGACCCCGCCCTGGCGAACCGGGTGACGACGGACCTAAAGGTCACCGTCCCCGGGGGTCGGACTGGAGCAATTCCGCGCTTTGGGCCGTCCCGTCCTTCCGCAACGGCCAGTTCGACTCCTTCGTCACGACCAAGAACTTCGGCGCGGCGACGATCGTCGCCTCGTTTCAGAACGGCGCCGACCAACCGCCGCCGGCGATCGGTTTGACCACGCCCAACGCCTCGGCCCTTCGTGTCTCCTGGGGCGATACGGCCCTGGGCGAGGACGGGACCTTCACGGTCGGACGTTTCATCCTTTCCTCGAACGCGACCGGCACCTTCAGCGGGCGGATGTTCGCCTCCGACAACCCCGGTGTGCCCGTCAACTTCTCCGGCACGATCGTCAACGGGGCCCTCTCCGTCCCCGAGCCGGCCCCCATGACTGTCGTAGTGCTCGCAACAATGGCGGCCTCGACCGCGCGCCGGCGGCGGCGCCAGGGCGTTTAATTCGCCATTGAACTTCCGCGATACAGATTTCCTCAGGCGCAACAGACGTGGTGTTCGCGGCCGCCGGCCGCCGCGCGCATGAACGTGGGGGGCCCGCCCCGCCTACCGAAACCCCACCGACAGGCTGATCGGATTCAGGTCCCCCTCCGAGAGCGCGACGTTGTCCACGTGCCCGTCGGCGAACCCGACCATGATCCGCCCCCGGTGGCGGTTCCGGTCCAGCAGGCGGACGTCCCCCGCCCCGGCCGGGGCCGGCTTGCCGGCGCACAGTCGGTACCAATCCCCCATCGTGCAGTCACGGTCGCCGTCGTTCCAGAGCATCCAACTGTTCGGGTCCTCCGAGCTGAACGTCGCCCCGCGCGGTGCGGCGTCGGCCAACAGCATCAGCGCCGACGCGTGCGGGAAGCGGGCCGCGTGCCCGCGGTAGCCCGGGTTGCCCGCCGTCCACCACCCCAGGGCCGCCTCGTTGAACGCGTAACTGCTCCAGTGCGACCCGCCCTGTTGCACGGTCACGCCGTAGCGCCCGCCCTCCTTGTCCGACGGGCAGACCATGACCTGCCGGATCACGCCGGTGTTCAGGCTGGCTTCGAGCGTGTCTTTGGACGTGAAATCGATCCCCTGCCCAAGGTATTTCCCGATCCCCGCCGCCGTCGAGGTGATGTGCAGTTGGGTGGTGCCGTAGTACTCGTACTTCTCCCGCCGGGCGTCCTGGACGTCCGCAGGCGATGAGGCGAGCATAAGCCCGCCGGTCGTGGAGACGTTGATCTGCCCCGCCAGCGGCATGTACCCACGGTGGTCGTTCGCGTGCAGCATCATCCCCTGAAGGATCTGCCGCTGCTGCGCACAGCACTTGAGCTGGTTTGCCTTCTCGCGGGTCTTGCCCAGCGTGGGAAGGAGGATCGAGATCAGCAGCGCGATGATGCCGATCACGACGAGCAGTTCGACCAGGGTGAACGCCTGCCGCGCAACGGGTCGAAGCCGCCGAGAAGCACTCATGTTTCCTCGCGCCTGTGATGTGCGTGAACGGACGGACGGACAGACGAAATGACTCGGAGGGCCGCCGCCGTGCGGCCCACGCTACCCAACGGGGCCGGCGGGCGTCAAGGAATTCCCGACGCGGCGTTCTCGGGGGCCGGTTCGCCCGTCGCGGGAGCTACCGACTGAACAAGACGGCCGTGGCTGCGATGCCGACTGTATGTTGGTGCCGTAATTACGCCAGCCTCACTCGCAATTGTGCGTACGATTCACGATCTAGCTAATATCGGACCTATCGCGGGTTTCGCCCCAAATTGCTCTGCCAATAAATCTGCAATGCCGCAGTTTTCGTGAAGTTCATTTCCGTTCCAGACGATGCGATGGAAGTCCCCTTCCGCCATTAAGGGAGAGCCGGCCGTGAGCCAAAGGAAGCCCAGAATCCTCGTCGTAGACGACACGCCGATTTGCCGCGAACCACTCGTAGCGGTCTTGAACGTCGAAGGGTTCGAGGGAGTCAGCGCGTCCAGCGGTCGAGAGGCTTTGGCTCGCGTCCGCGAGGGCACGCCCGACCTGATCCTCCTCGACCTTGATATGCCCGACCTGGACGGGTGGGCCGTGCTGGCCGCGTTACGGGCCAACCCGGCACTCGCGGCCACGCCGGTTATCCTGTTGACGGGATTCGACGACCGCGAATGCGTGGTGCGGGCCGGTCGCCTTGGGGTTCGAGGTTATCTGCTCAAAAGCCGTTTCTCGCTGGAACAGGCCCTGGAGAAGATCCGCGAGTGTCTGGCGACGGATCGCGGCGAGCCAACAACGTCGAAGCGGCCGATTGAAGCGGTGGTTGAGACCAAAGCGGACGTCCAGAATCCTACCCCGCCCGAGGCTCGCGGAAATGCCGGCGCGAATGCCCATCGCGTGACCGGGTTAAAGCGCGACCAGACCATTGCCCGCATCCAAGATTGCACGCAGGCCAAAACGCTTGCAGGCGTTGTCGCGGAAGTCGTCGCGATGGCCAGTTCGCCCCGGGGGAGCATGGGCGATCTGGTGGGCGTGCTGAAGAAGGACCCCGTGGTCGCGGCGCGTGTGCTGCAAATGGCGAACTCGGCGCGGTTTACTACCGAGAAACCCCGTGTTTCGACACTCGACGAGGCGGTTCGCAACCTCGGGCAGAGCGCGATTCGAAACATCGCTACCTCGGTTGGGGTTTATGAGCTTTGTCCAACGGGGTCGGCCGACGCCGTAGAACTGGTTCGCTGCTGGCAGCACGCGTTCGCGGTCGCGGGCGTGATGGACCGCCTCGTCCCGGACTCCGGCGCCGTCGGCGGCGCGGGCATTGCGCATCTCGTGGGGTTGTGCCATGACCTGGGTGAAATCGTGCTGCGACAGTATTTCCCCGGCGAATACCAAGCCGCCGCGACCGAGGCAGAATCCACCGGGCGGTCTCTTCATCAAAGCCTGACAAAAGTGCTTGGGATGCCTCACCATGATTTCGTTGGGGTCGTTCTCGCGCAGATGGGGTTGCCCGACCCGATCGTTAAGCCGATCCGCGAGTTCTTCCGCGACGCCGATGTGCCAAATCCGAACCTGAGTTCGCTCGCCCGGGCGCTGAAACTGGCCGACAATTACGCAAATGGAGCGATGCTGGCCGGTTCGGCAGATGCGCTCGTGAGCCCGGTGACTAAGGCCGAAGTTGCCGCGCAGTGTGGAACCGCTCCGGCCCCCGATGGGCTCGACGTAGCCCAATTGCGCGGGGAAGTTTTGCTTACGACGGGACTCTTGTCCCGGCTTTCCACTGCGGACGAAAGGCAACTGCAAAAGCCCCTGGTCGATTCGGCGGGCCAGCGCATCTGGTACGCCCGGCATCGGTCGTTCGCGGGTTTTGATCCGCTGGCAGCGGCGCTCTCACTCATGGGCGAGACCGAGATCCACGAGAGTCTTCCGGAGCGACCCGATGAGGTCGCCGGCTTCCATGTTCTGGTGGCGGCCGCGCCGCGTCCCGGCGTTACGCCGTTTGGGGTGACCGAACTGGAGGCCGCCGGACGGCTTGGAAAGTTGCAGGTACTGTGTCTTACATCGGCGAACGCCGGCAAGGCTTCGGAGTGCGGAAGTGGGGTCCGTTTTAGACATTATCCGATATCGTTGAAGAATTTGCGCCAAGAGATCACAGAGTGCGCCGCACTTGCGACAATTCAGGCGTCTGCTTAAATCCGTGCTCAATTACGACACGCAAGATTCGATGAAAGGTTTGGGTTATGGCCGGCGAAGACTTGGTTGCTCCTGCTTGCGCGCCGCGACTGGCGCCGGCGATGCGCCCCCGGGCGCATGATGACCGGGTCTCGGGCTGGGCCGTTACCCTGCCGTCGGCGGCCGCCGCCATTGCCGTAGGGGTCGGCGTGTTGGTCTTGATCGGGTGGGGACTATGGATCGCTCCGCTGATGAGCATGCTGCCGGGCCTAGTGCCGATGAACCCGATGAGTGCCGTGTGCTTCATCGTGGCGGGCGTCGCACTACTCAGCTTGGACGGCAGGCTGAAGATGCGACGGATTCGCCAATTCGGCTGGGTGGGCGCCGGGATCATAGCGGCGGTCGGGCTTATTCGTCTGGTCGAGTACGTGTTGGGCTGGCATTTGCGAATTGACCAATTCCTCTTTTCAGAAAAGCTGGAACACGTCGCGTTTGCGCCCAATCGAATGGCCCCCAACACGGCGACGAATTTCGTTTTGCTGGGCGCCGGGCTGCTCTGTCGGCGCGGCGGTCACTGGGCAATGCGGATGCTGACGACGGCGTGCGCCGCGCTGACCATCCTCTCGGCGTTTCTGGCGAGCGTTGGGTACGCCAACGGCGTGAACTCGCTGTACGGGATCGGTTCGTTCATCCCCATGGCGCTGCATACTGCCGCAGTGTTCCTCCTGCTGGCGTTGGGCCTGCTGCTGACCCCTACCCCGGCGAGCTCTGCGGACGAAGCCGTTCCCGAAGATCAGGCACACCTTCTTACGCGACACCAGTCGCTCGAAGGCAAGATCAAGTTCGGCTTCGGGGTTGCGCTATCCATGTCGCTCGCCGTCGGCATCTCGGCATTCCTCAGCATTGCCCAGTTCGCCAGAGACAACGCTTGGAGCGAGCACTCGCGCGATGTCCTGATGCGCCTGGACGATCTGGAGTCCACCCTGTCGGGCGCCGAGACCCAGGCGCGTGGTTTTGTGATTTCCGGACAAGAGGAGTACGTCCAACCCTTCCGAACGGCCGAGGACGTCGTCCGTCGCGATTTCGATGCGCTGCGCAAAGAGACGGCGGACAATCCGAACCAGCAACGCCGCCTGAATGATCTTCGGCCATTCATTGACGCGCGGCTGGCCAACCTTCGATCGACGATGCAACTGCGCCGCGAGCGAGGGTTTTACGAGGCGGGCCACACTCAATTGGCGGGCGAAGGTAAGCGGATCATGGACTCGTTCCAGGGGGTCTTGCGTCCAATGAGGGACGAAGAAGAGGTTTTGCAGAAGAAACGATCGTCGTCGCTGGCGTCCAGCACCCGCGCGACATTCGCGGTGATCATCGGCGGCTGCGTGCTGGCGTTCGTACTGGTCGGATTCGCCGGGGCGGTGATTCGCCGGGACATGGGGGCGCGGGCACGGGCCGAACGGCACGTGCGGGAGTTGAACCAGCATTTGGACCGGCACGCGGCGCAGTTGGAGGCCGCCAACAAGGAGCTCGAAGCCTTCTCGTACGCCGTCTCGCACGACCTGCGGGCGCCGTTGCGCAGCATCGACGGGTTCAGCAAGGCGATCATGGAGGATTACGGGGACAAGCTGGACCGCGATGGACACGACCATCTGCGGCGCGTATGCGACGCGGCCGACCGGATGGGGCGGTTGATCGACGACATGCTCAATCTTTCTCGCGTGACGCGCGGGGAGATGCGCCACGAGCGGATTAATCTTAGCGACATAGCGCGGGGCGTGGTCACCGAGCTGAAGTCGGCGCAGCCGGAGCGCGACGCGGAGATCGTGATCGCCGACCGCATGTTGGTCGAGGGGGACCCTCGCTTGGTGCGGGTGGTGCTCGACAACCTGATCGGCAACGCCTGGAAGTTTACGTCCAAAACGGCGCAGGCGCGCATCGAGGTGGGAACCGTGGTGCGTGACGGGCAGCGGAGTTATTACGTCAGGGATAATGGCGCGGGGTTTGACATGGCGTTCGCGCACAAATTGTTCGGTGCCTTTCAGCGGCTGCACGCGATGGAGGAATTCAGCGGCACCGGCATCGGCTTGGCGACCGTGCAGCGGATCGCGCGGCGGCACGGCGGGACGGTGTGGGCGGAGGGGGCGGTCGGCCGGGGGGCGACATTCTCTTTCACGCTTGGCGGGGCGGCGGTATAGTGACGTGGCATGGACGAAAAGATTATCCTGCTGGTGGAGGACAACCCGGACGACGAAGCCTTGACGCGCCGGGCGCTAAAGAAGAACCAGATTCTGAATGAGATCGTGGTTGCGCGGGACGGCGCCGAGGCATTGGAATGGCTCTTCGGCACCGGGCGGTTCGCCGGCCGGAACCAAAGCGTCGCGCCGACCGTCATCCTCCTGGATCTTAAGTTACCAAAAGTAGACGGTTTGGAGGTTCTGCAGCGGATCCGCGCAGACGCCAGGACCAAACTGCTACCCGTGGTCATTCTGACTTCGTCAAAAGAGGAACAGGACCTGGCGCAGAGTTACAGCCGCGGTGCGAACAGCTATATACGCAAGCCTGTCGATTTTACACAGTTTTCCGAGTCAATCCGAAACTTGGGACTTTACTGGCTTGTGCTGAACGAAGCGCCTCCTGCCGTAATCCATTAGTGGTCCGATAGAGGTCGATCGCGATTCCCCCACGGTCCGCTTACGCTTAGATTTCTCGCCAAGGCCGAGGCAGATCTGGCCGATCATGCGCCCATGGGACTGCCGTTGCGCGTGCTGATCGTGGAGGACTCCGCCGACGATGCGGCGCTGCTTCTCCGCCATCTGAAGCGCGGGGGGTTTGAGCCGATCTGGGAACGGGTGGACACGCCCGACGGACTTCGCGCGGCGCTGGATGCAAACCAATGGGAGCTGGTGCTGTGCGACTATTCGATGCCGCACTTGAACGGCCTGAGTGCGTTGCAACTGGTGAAAGAGAAGCGGCCTGACCTTCCGTTTATCCAAGTCTCGGGCACGGTGGGGGAAAGCGTCGCGGTGGAGGTGATGAAGGCGGGCGCGCATGATTACCTGCTGAAGGACAGCCTGACGCGCCTGGTGCCGGCGGTCCAGCGCGAGCTGCGCGACGCGGAGACGCGACGGACGGCGAAGGCGGCCGAGGCAGCCAACCGCACGAATGAAGAACGATTCCGAGTGCTGGTTGATGGCGTGCGCGACTACGCGATTTACATGCTCGACCCGGAGGGTCGCGTCGTCAGTTGGAATTCGGGGGCGGCGCGCATTACAGGCTATCGGGCAGAGGAAGTCCTAGGAGCTCATCACGAGCTCTTTTACCCGGCCGAGAGTAAATCAGGCCAAGAGCCCACCGACCACCTGCGATGGTCCCAGCAGGGCGAGAAATTCGAGGCCCAGGGGTGGCGCTTGCGGAAGGATGGCTCGCGGTACTTTGCCAACGTCGTCATTACGGCTCTGCGCGATGATCGGGGGGAACTACAAGGCTTCGCCAATGTGACCCAGGACGTGACCGAGCGGCGCCGAGCGGACGATAAGGTTCGTTTGAGCGAGTCGCTTCTGGCCGAGGCGCAACAACTCGCCCATATCGGAAGCTGGAGCTGGAATCTGGTCGACGACACCCTGCGCTGGTCGGATGAACACTATCGGATTTGCGGGCTGGAGCCCCAGTCGATGTCGCCGACGTATGAAGCCTTTCGCAGTCTCCTTCATCCCGATGACCGACCAGTTATCGAAGATGTAGTTGGACGGGCGCTGAAGGATGGGAAGCCGTTCGAGTGCCTGTTACGTCTCCCGCAGCCGGACGGAACCGTGCGGTTCGCGGCGTCGAAGGGCCGGGCCGTACTCAATGAGGCGGGTGAGCCGCTGCGGATGATCGGCACCCTTCAGGACGTCACGGAGCGGACGCGTGCCGAGGATGCGATGCGCACGAGCGACGAGCGGTTTAAGACGATTGCTCGCGCGACCAATGACGCGATCTGGGATTGGGACCTGGCGACGAACCTCGTCTGGTGGAGCGAATCGTTCCAGACACTTTTCGGTTATCGCGCCGACGAGATCGAGCCGGGCGTGGAGTCGTGGTATTCCCGCCTCCATCCGGACGACATCGCGCGGGTCTCGTCGGCGGTTCGCGAGGTTGTCGAAAGCGGGGCCACGCATTGGTCCGACGAATACCGCTTTCGCCGGGGGGACGGGGGCTACGCGTACGTTTTAGACCGGGGCTACGTCCTCCGCGACCGGCAGGGGCGTCCGACGCGGATGATCGGCGCCATGATGGACATCTCGAAGGACAAGCAAGCGCAACGCGCGATCATCCAAAGCGAGGCGCGCAAGGCCGCAATCCTCGAGTCGGGCCTCGACTGCATCATCACGATGGATCACGAGGGAAGGGTCACGGAATTCAATCCCGCCGCCGAACGAACGTTCGGTTACGAGCGGCGGGAGGTCATGGGGAAAGAGCTGGCCGAGCTGATCATCCCACCGGCGTTCCGCGAGCGACATCGCCTGGGCGTAATACAGTACGCGGAGATCGGCGATTCTCCGATCCTGGGAAAGCGCATCGAGGTCATCGCGATGCGCGCCGATGGCAGCGAGTTCCCCGCCGAACTGGCGATCACACGCATCGGGGTGGACGGCCCGCCTGAGTTCAGCGCGTACCTTCGCGACATCACTCAGCGCAGGGAGGCTGAGGAAGCGATCTGGCGCGCGCGGGCTGACCTCGCGGCCCGCGTGGAGCAGCGCACGTCCGAACTGGCCAAGGCCAACGAGGCGCTTCACCTGGAAGTGGCGGAGCGCAAACGCGCGGAAATCGAGTCGGAACAGGCCAAGGCGGTGGCGGAGGCGGCCAGCCGGAGCAAGAGTGAGTTCCTGGCCAACATGAGCCATGAAATCCGCACCCCGTTGAACGGGGTGATCGGAATGGCTGACCTGTTGCTCGGAACCGATCTTGCGGATCGGCAACGGCGATATGCGGAGATCGTCCGATCGTCCGGTGAGTCATTGCTAGGCCTGATCAACGACATCCTCGATTTTTCGAAGATCGAAGCCGGCAAGTTGGAGATCGGCAGTGCGGATTTCGATTTGTGCGCTTGCGCCGAGGAAGTCGTTCAAATGCTCGCGCCGCGGGCGGCGTCCAAAGGGTTGGAACTGGCGTGCCACATCCATCCCGACCTGCCGACGATTTTGAGAGGAGATGCCGATCGTATACGCCAGGTTCTGGTGAACCTTGTCGGCAACGCCATCAAGTTTACCAACGGCGGGTCCGTCGTGGTTCGGATGACCGTGGACGAGGTGAGGGAACACGCGCTGACCGTGCGGGTGGCGGTGAGCGACACCGGCGTCGGCATCCCTGGGTCGGAGCTGGATCGATTGTTCAAATCGTTCTCGCAGGTCGATACCTCGGCGACCCGCCGCCACGGCGGCACGGGACTTGGACTGGCGATCTCCAAGCAGCTTGCCGAGCTTATGGGCGGGACGATCGGCGTTGAAAGTGAGCGGGGTCGCGGTTCGACGTTCTGGTTCACCGTACGGTTGGAACGGCCGCAAGAGCCCGCATCGCTAGCCACGTGGCCATTCGATCCGCGCGGAGTCCGGGTGCTGGCAGTTGACGACAGCGCAATCCAGAGGGAGATCTTTGCCCAGCGGTTAGGCGCCTGGGGATTCAAGCACGCGACCGCCCCGAGCGCGGAGTCCGCGATGAGCATGCTGGGCGAATCGATCGCGACGACGCGGCCGTTCAAGCTGGCGATCCTGGACGCCGAAATGCCCGGGGGCGTGGGTGGAGTGGGACTGGCGCAAATGATCCGCTCCAATCGGGAACTCGAGGGTCTCACGCTGATCCTCCTCTCTCCGATGAACCGGGAAGTCGACGCGGCGACTGTGCGGCGAGCGGGTTTTGCCGGTCAAATCGTCAAGCCATTTCGTCAATCCCAATTGTACGACGTGATCGTGAACGTGCTCTCGGCAGCGTCGGAAGCGCAGCCAGGGGTTAAGCCAGACGCCGGACGTCCCGCTCGAAAGGTCGGCGGCGAAGCGCCGGTGCGGCGCTTGCGGGTGCTCTTGGCCGAGGACAATCGGGTGAATCAACTGGTAGCCGTCGAAATCGTGTCGGGGGCGGGACACCAGTGCGATGTGGTGGACACGGGCGCCAAGGCGGTCGGGGCCGTCGCGCAGGCGAAATACGACCTTGTTCTTATGGACTGCCAGATGCCGGAGATGGATGGTTTCGAGGCGACGAGGGCGATCCGGCGCTCCGAATCCGCGAGGGGAACCCAAGCGATTCCCATCGTGGCATTAACGGCCAACGCGATCAAAGGCGATCGGGAGAAGTGCCTTGCCGCGGGAATGAACGACTATGTCTCCAAGCCGATCGATCCAAAGCGGCTGATCGAGATATTGAACAACCTCCCGAGTGCCGCCGCGCGGGAGGGGCAAGCGGCCGTAGAAACACCCGCGCAGTCGACGGGCGACGCGGCACCCGGCAAGGGCGACGGGTTAGGTGCGGCGCCTTCCGCGCCGCCGTTTGATACGCAACTTCTGCTGCAGCGCTGCCTGGGCAACCTGGGCGTCGCCGAGATGATTCTTACGGAGTTCGAGAAGCAGGCTGTGGGAGATGTGCGGCACATCGAGGTACTCGTGGACGCCGGTGATGCCGTTCGCGTGGCACAAGTCGCGCACTCGCTCAAGGGGGCGGCAGTGGTTCTCGCCGCGGACGCCTTAAGAGACGCGGTGGCCGAGTTGGAGCACATGGCGCGCGCGGTGGACTGGGCGGGCGTGCGAGGACGGTTGCCGCAGTTAAAATCCGAAGCCGAGCGTTGTGTTCGCTTCCTGCCGATATCCAGGCAAGTGTTGACCGATCGGTCGGACGATCGGCTTAACAAGTGAGTGAGTTTTGAATATTCTCATTGTTGACGACAACGCGATTGCCCTGGAACTGCTGCGTAACGCGTTGCAACAGGGCGGCCATACGGTGAAGGCCACGCGGGGCGGGCGCGAGGCCTTCGACTTGATCCGCGGCGGCGAGTTTTCGCTGGTAATCTCGGATTGGGAAATGCCGGGAATGAGCGGCGTCGAGCTATGCCGGGCGGTGCGGCAAGAGGATCTTTCGAGGTACGTTTATTTCATCCTGCTGACGGGCCACGACACGCAACAAGATAAGATTGCGGGTCTGGACGCCGGCGCGGATGACTTCATGATCAAGCCGTTTGATGCGGCGGAGCTGTGCGCCCGCGTCCGATCCGCCGAACGAATGCTTTCGCTGGAAACGCGCGACGTGGCCATCTTTGCGATGGCAAAGCTTGCCGAGAGCCGCGATCCGGAAACCGGAGCGCACCTGGAGCGGGTGCAGCGCTATTGCAAAGCCCTCACGCAGCACCTGCGCCGCGCCAGCCGGGTGGGTGAGCAGATCAACGATGAATTTGTCCGGCTGATCTATCTGACGAGCCCGCTGCACGATATTGGCAAGGTAGGTATTCCCGATTGCGTGCTGCTGAAACCCGGGCGCCTGAGCGATCACGAGTTTGAGGTGATGAAGACGCACACTACGTTGGGCGGGCAAACGCTGGAGGCGGCGCTGCGTAAGTTTCCCAACGTGAAGTTTCTGCGGATGGCGCGTGACATCGCGATGACGCATCACGAGCGCTATGACGGCAAAGGCTATCCGGCCGGACTGCTTGGTGACGGGATTCCCCTATGTGGGCGGGTCGTCGCGTTGGCTGACGTCTATGACGCGCTGACGTCGAAACGTGTCTACAAGGACGCCTTTTGCCATGACGTGGCCAAGGCGGTCATCGTCCGCGATTTGGGAGGGCATTTCGATCCGGAGGTGGTGGGGGCATTCCTCAGTGCCGAGGAGGAGTTTACGATGATTCGGCAGCAGTTTTGCGAGTAGCTGGTGATTGATCGGGATTCGTCCCGGGCATTGGGAAAAGGCGATTCCGTTGGAGCAGGAAGACGAGCCGGGCACTGCGGATGAGCTGGATTAGTGGGATTACAGACGGACTCGTCGGCGGCGCATGAAGTAAGGCGGCCCGACCACTCCGGAAAATGGGGGTGCGGGCGCCGCTTGGACGGGATCGGACCGCGTGGCGCGCGCGAACGCCACGCTCGACGGCAGCCACCAGCTCGGGGGCACCGTGGTCTTTGACCTTGCGGGCACGTCGGACACTCGCCGTCCCGACGTTAAGCGTTTCGGCCGCGTCAGCCTGTGAAATCCCAACTCCACCGATTGGTTGGGTTGTGATTCTCGCGTGAAAACTGGGACTCCCCTCGCGAAGATTCGCGATCTTTGCCGCGACCATCGCCCGCTGGCTTTCGCTCAGATGCGTTGTGCGTCGGAGCGGATGGGTGAGCCTGATAGATCAATTGGTATATCAGCCTCACCGCCCCTCAGTCCCACCGCGTCACGTGCCGATTGTCGACCCGCACCCGCGGGTCGCGATGAATCTCCGCATCCCGCTGCCCGCCCATGTGACGCGGAAGCCGCAGCGCCTCGACGGCGGCCGCCGCACGGTTGGCGGTTGGGCGGGGGTGAGTTCCTTCGACGACTCCACGAATCGCACTCTACCCGGCGCACGTTGGACGCCCCGATCGCAAACCTGCGACGACGCCGGTCGCCGAACCGGGCGTCCCGCCGGTTCGGTGTATCGTGCGTTCCGGTATGCGCGTCGAGATCCCCATCGGTGACGGGAACAACGACAAACCCGGCGTCGTCATCGCCGCACTCCAGGATTGCTGCGTTGTCAGACTTGACGATGAGCCTAAATACTCTGGGCGCCACGCCGCTGCTGACTGGTCATTCGTTCGACCTCTTGACCTCGGACCGGATCCCAAACCCAAGTAATGCCCGCAAGCCACTGCCCCATCGCCGGTAACGCGGCGGGGTGGATTGCCGAATGCGGCTCGATACGCACGGGATCGTGCCGCGCTGCACGGTTGCGTCGATATCACCGGTCGCGGCGCGAGCGGCGGCGGAACGCGAGGCCGCCCATCAGCACGATGCCGGCCGTGGCGGCCGGGGGGAGCGGGGCCGTCTGAACGTTGAGTTTCACGATCGGACCGCCGAAGGACATCGAGTCGTCGCCGTCGCTCGTTAGGAGCGCCCCGCCGATCGAGAAGTACCCGCCCCGCGCGGCGTCGATGGCGGCCAGGGCCGATGCGTTCAGCTTCACGATAAGGACCGTGTCGGGGAAAGCGTTCTCGCTGACGACGGCGCTGCCGTACTGGACGCCCGAGCCGAGGTCGTTGTAAATCGCGTTGCTCTGGCCCTGCGTGAAGTTCAGCGTCGCGGCGGGCGTGGAGACGTCGAAAAACCCGATCGTCTCCGTCGCCTCGTTCAACGGGGAGTACGCCGCGGACGTGACCGGGGCGAACACCAGCATCGCCGACTCGGCGGAGCCCGAGTACGGGGCGATGAAAAACGTGAAGAAGTTCCGCAGCCGAAGGTTGTTGGCCGTCTGGTCGATCAGGTCGATGTTCTTGTTCGGGTCGATGTTCGAGAACGCCGTCCCGACGGGGGCCCACCAACCCTGGTTCGGGCCCGGGCCTATGGGGTGGTCTTCGGTGGAGAAGGTCAACGAGTCCGCGCGCACGGATTGCGGCGCGAGGAGCGATGCAGCGCAGAGCCCCAAAGCGAGGACGGAGGCGAGCGAACATAGCGCCTCGCGACGACGGTGTGAAATATACATTGATCCCACTTTCCTCCCCGAGCGGCGGGGACACCCTAAATTGACGTGCGGACGACTGGGGAATCCCGTCCCCGTCTCGGCAGGTTAGCTCGCGCCGCAGGTCCGTGCAATGGAATTGTCGTAACACACCGTAAGCTTTGAGGAGGCAATGCCTGCGCATCCTGTCGCGATCGCCGGACAGACACAGAATCGGCAAGTGGTGCTTAGCTCCTCCTGGCGGTGCGGCGGGGTGGATTACTTCCCGTGGATCTCGCGTACTTTCAGATTCCGGTACGCCACCTCTTCGCCGTGGTCCTGAAGCGCCAGGGCGGTCGGCCCCTTGGCGGCGAAGTCCTTGATCACGTGATACTTGCTGGCCGCCAGTGCCCGCTTGTACGCCGGCGATCCCTTGTCGCACTGCGCGCTTTTGACCCCGTTCAACCAGTGCTCGACGTGGTCGCCGCGCACGACGATCCGGGACTGGTTCCATTGCCCGACCGGCTCGGGCCTTGCCTTCCCCGTGGCGAACAGGTCGTAGATCGCCCCGGTGCGACGTAACGATCCGTGGTTCGCGTCGGGGTACGTCGCGTCGTCGAGCACCTGGTACTCGAACCCGATCGGGCTGTCGCCGGTGTCGCCCTTGTACAGTGGCTTGCCGGTGGGCCTGCGGCCCTCGTCGAAGAAGTATTGGACGCCCGAGTTCCCGCCCGCCGCGATGCGCCATTCAAACGTGAACTCGAAGTCGGCGAACTTGGCGTCGGTGACGAGGTCGCCGCCGCTGCCGTTCGGCCGGCCGTTGGACTTGGGGCAGACGAGCGTGCCGTCGCCCGCCGCGTGCCACCCGGACTTCGCCTCGCCCGTCCGCTTGAACACGTGCCAGCCGGCCAGGGACTTGCCGTCGAACAGGAGCGTCCAGCCGTCACGCCGCTCGGCGTCGGCCAGCGTGTTGGGTTCGGCGGCCCGCGTAAGGGCAGGCGTACTGCCGACGGCAAGCAGGACGACAAGGGTCGTCGCGACGAGGCGTTGGCGATGCGGGAGACCGTGCTTCATGGCGCAGATTCTCAGGCCATGCGGTACGGCGGGCAAGGTCATAAGCGTCGGCGGCGGCGGCGGCGGGAACACTCACGTCTCCGCGTGGTGCCATAGCGCGAAAAAAGGCGGCCCGACATCTCCCGGTGAGGAAGGGGGGAACCTCCCGGGAGGAAACGGACCACCGAGGGGAAAGATAAGGGCCGGGCCGCATCGTGGGCAAATACGTGGTGAAGGCGCGCCAATGTCCGCCCGTGAATTGGTTTGCGAACGCCGAACCACCGTCAGTACAATTAGACGAGCCCCGAACCGCGAGGATCGCCGATGGACGACGACGCCAAACTGCCAACCCGCGACGAGATCGCACAATTGCCACGGTGGGCCATCATTGCCTTCGCCGCTCGCTGTGCCCGGCGGGTTCAGCCACTGTTTGAAGCGCGATCGCCGCATGCCCCGAGTGAGAGCATTAGGGCCATCAACGCCGCTATCGAGATGAGCGAGCAGGCGGGTGCGATCGCTGTGAGTTCGAAGGATGTTGCCGCCGCAGCTGGCGCCGCGCGCGCAGTCGCGGACAAGGTTCGCGCCTTTGATGACGACGACGACGACGACGAAACCGCCGACGCCGCCCGCGTTGCCCGCCGCTGCCGCCGCTGCTTACGCGGCTACCCGCGCCGCCCGCGCCGTTGCCAAGGCAAAGAGGGCCGAGGCGGAAGCGAAGAAGATCGACGCCGAGGCAAACAAAATCAATGCCGAAGCAATGAAGGCGCGGGCTGAAACCGTCGAAGCTTGCAATCTTGCGAAGTTGCACGCTACGAAGCGTGAAGCCATCGAGCGATTGACCGATGCGATTGCGCAAGTCCGCCAGCAAGGGGGTAGCGTCAGTTTCGACATCGCAGCCCTGCGCCAGGTGCTCGACGTCGCCAAACAAGATCGCGAAGCACTTCCACCACTGTCACAAGACCATCCTCCGGCGGATGGGGTTACGCCGTTGGCTTGACCGCGATTGGCTCGATCGCCGACGGTGTAGGCTTTGCGGGTTTGAGCGGGAGGCCGCACCAATGATCGCACAACCACCCCGTAGCCCGGTGACGATGGCGGGGGGCTTGCTGCTCCTCGCCATTGCCGGGACCGTCGTTATCGCCCTTGTCATTCTGGTTGTGCGGCTTCTGAACCGCCCGCGCCCTCGCGAGCCGCGGGTTCGACGTGCTGCCACCTAGCGGACAGGGTCGATAAAGCTCTCAAGCAAGCCGCTGTCCCCCACAGCGCGGGCACCTAACCCCGCCCCTAACACCAGCTTCCCGCCCGCATAACCGTCATCAACCGCGGTCGTCCTCCCGCCGCGGGC
>Ga0207674_10002303_pt1 | contig 24175 bp, 26 predicted proteins | sample KBSCornC72_FD_184303 | JGI IMG/M metagenome (GOLD analysis project Ga0207674, IMG submission 184303) | Corn rhizosphere microbial communities from Kellogg Biological Station, Michigan, USA - KBS Corn C7-2 (SPAdes) (version 2) | ecosystem: Host-associated > Plants > Roots > Rhizosphere > Soil ...
TGCTGAAGATGATCGTGATCAGCGGCCTGATCGGCGCTGCGCTTGCCGCAGCTCTGCCTGCTCCGGCGATGGCGGATACGCCGATCGAGATTCGCTGCCGCGGCGCGCTGTCGTCCATGGGCAATACCATCGTGCGCAAGGAGGCGGTGCGCGCCATTGGCGCCGGTGCCGCTGTCCATGTCAGCCCCTTCTGCATGGGCGTGCAGCTCAACGACTTCGGCAATGCAGCGGGCCTGGGCAAGACGATCGGCGCCAACCCGGTGCTGGCCAAGGCGCTGGCTCGCCGGGGCTTCCGCGCCGACGACGTCACCAACATCACCATCCGGGGCAACTCGGTGACGCTTTACGTCCACCGAGAGTAATTTCTGCCCGAGGCCAAGAATGGTCTGTTGGACCTACCATGGCGATTTGCGCCCGGTCTGGACGGGGACTGAAATTGCGTGTTCTACCGATGCGGGCATTAACTCAACTTGATGAAAAGCCCAGGGAATCCAGGGTGAAACGGATATTGTCGCGCCGCATTCAGCACATATCTACGCTGTGAATGGAGGCTGCGATGACGATGCCCGAGATCGATAGCGACAAGCGGAACGCGCTGCGGCGCAGTACCCTCAAGGGCGGCAAGATCGTCTTCAATGCCGGGCGCTCGACGATCGACTGCACGGTTCGCAATCTCTCCGCGACTGGTGCCAAGCTGCAGGTCAACTCGGTGGTCGGCATCCCTGACACATTCGACCTGCTGCTCGATGGTCACAGCAAGCAGCCCTGCCGCATCAAGTGGCGGCGCCTCAAGGAAATCGGCGTCGAGTTCCGGCGGGATCACTAGGCCCGCCGTGAACCTTACACGGCCGCCGCCGAACTTTGCGCCGATGTAAGATTGGCGAAAAGGGCGTGCAAAGGCGTCTTTCTAGAAGGTCTCCACCGACACCAGCGGTGTCGGTGCAATTCGCCCGGCAGCGTCGCCGGGCCTTACCGGAGACCATCAATGCGCAAATTCCTGCTTCCGCTCGCCCTGGTTGCGACCCTCGCGACCGGCACTGCCGCATTCGCCGCCACCAACAGCGCCGTGACCGGCACCGTCACCAAGGTCGACCTCAAGGGCGAGACCGTGACCCTGGGCAAGGTTGCCTACCACTTCGCCAAGGGCTTCGATCTCTCGAAGATCACCGTCGGCGAGAAGGTCACCATCATGGCGCACAAGTACAAGAATACCGAGGTGGGCGTCAGCATCGCCGCAGCCGCGCCGGCCAAGCCCGCTCCGGTCAAGCCGGCCAAGCCCGCCCCGAAGACGATGACCAAGACGACGAAGTAAGCGTTCAAGATCAGTCGCGTATTGTTTGACTGAGGGAGCGGGGACCGAAAGGTCCCTGCTCTTTTTTTTCGGTCCGCTCAGGGCTTGGAGGCGGGATAGACACCGAGCACATGGAAGTGGTCGGTGAAAAAACGCAGCTCCTCGAAGGCGAGCTGGACGCTGCGATCATCGGGATGCCCCTCGATGTCGGCGTAAAACTGCGTCGCGGTGAACGAACCGTCGAGCATGTAGCTTTCGAGCTTGGTCATGTTGACGCCGTTGGTGGCGAAGCCCCCCATCGCCTTGTAGAGAGCGGCCGGCACGTTGCGAACGCGGAACACGAAGGTGGTCTTGACCGTGCCCTTGCCACGCCTTGGTGTCTCGGGCGTCTTGGAAATGACCAGAAAGCGCGTCGTATTGTGGGCCGCGTCTTCGATATTTTCAGCGAGGATGTCGAGGCCGTAGACCTCGGCGGCAAAACGCGAGGCGATGGCGCCGACGCTGCGGTCGCCCCGTTCGGCGATCTCGCGGGCGCTGCCGGCGGTGTCGACGCCATTGATGGTCTTGAGCCGGTGCTTGCGGATGAACTTGCGGCATTGGCCGAGCGCGACGCTGAGCGACTGCACGGACTTGATGTCCTTGAGCGTGGTGCCCTTGAGGCCGAGCAGGTTCATTTCGACGCGGAGGAAATGCTCGGCGTTGATGAACAGACCGCTCTCGGGCAGCAAATGGTAGATATCGGTGATGCGGCCATAGAGCGAGTTCTCGACCGGCACGACGCCGTAGTCGGCCTTGCCGGACTGCACGGCCGAGATGGTGTCTTCGAAGGTCGTGCACGGCACGGCTTCGCCCCGGGGGAACAGTGCGTGCGCCGCCGCGTGGGAGAACGCCCCGGGTTCGCCCTGGAAGGCAATGAGTTTGGCCATGATGACGCCCTGTGGTGCCGCTCGCGCCGGGGTCTATGAACCGAGCGGGAGGGGCAAGTCAATTGTGGCGCAGTTGCCTGGCGCTCTGGCCCGATCGACCCCGAAGCGGGCTCGGTCGGCCAATCGCTGGAGCGCCTTGTCGCAGGGCGGGAAAGCCGGTTGCGGCTGGTCTGGCCGGCGTCTATCTTGCCGGCGCAATGGGATGGGGGCCCTGCTCTGCATAAGCGCAGAAGCGGCGTTTACAGCCTTGTCCTCGCTCGTTTATACCGCGCCGGAGAAGGCTTAGGGACCCCGCGATGGATTCGTTCGAACTCAATAAGATTATCGGCGCGATTCTGGGCACGCTGCTGTTCGTGATGGGCGTGGGCTTCCTCGCAGAGGCCATCTACGAGCCAGGACACGGCACTGGCCCGGGCTATGACCTGCCCGCTCCGTCGGAAGAGCCGGGGACCGGTGACACGGGCGGGCCGGCCGCCGGACCGGTCGACATCGGCACCCTGCTTGCCAAAGCTGACCCGAAAGCGGGCGAAGCGGCGGCCAAGAAGTGCGGCGCTTGCCATGACTTCACCAAGGGCGGCCCCAACAAGACCGGCCCGAACCTCTATGGCATCGTGGGCGAGAAGATCGCCGATGTCCCGGGCTTTGCGTTCTCCGACGCGCTCAAGGCGCATGCCAGCGAGACCTGGGACTACGAGAAGCTCAACCAGTGGCTGATCTCGCCCAAGGCCTTCGCGCCCGGCACCAAGATGACCTATGCGGGCGACAAGGACGATGCCGACCGCGCCAACATCATCGCCTATCTGTCGACGCTGAGCGAAAAGCCCGTGCCATTCCCGCCGCCGGCGGCCCCCGCGGCGTCGTCGCAGGAGGCAGCCCCGGCTGCCTCGAGCAGCGAGGCGGCACCGGCATCCTCTTCGGCGGCTCCTGCCGCATCGAGCAGCGAAGCGGCTCCAGCCGCGTCGTCGGCTCCGGCCTCGAGCGCTCCGGCCTCCTCGTCGGCGCAGTAAGGCACGCGCGAGCGTAGTGTTCAGAGCCGCGCCCCCGGGTGCGGCTCTTTGCTATTGAGGGACCCGATGACCACGCTGCTGCTGCACCTCTCCGATGTCGACGAAGCCAGATGGGCCGCCGCCTACCGTGCCGCGCTGGCCGAAGTGCAGGTGGTGCGCCAGGGCGAGACGTTCGATCCCAAAACCGTCGATTACATCTTCGTGTGGAAGCCCAAGCCGAATGCCTTCGAGGGGCTCAGCAACCTCAAGGCGGTGCTGTCGCTGGGCGCCGGCGTCGACGCGTTGCTCAAGCATCCCGCGCTGCCCGACACGCCCATCGTGCGCTTTGTCGACAGCGACCTGACGCAGCGCATGAGCGACTATGTGGTGGCGCAGGTGACGATGCATCAGCGCCTCGGTACCCGCTTCAAGCGGGACCAGATCGCGCGGCACTGGACACAGCACTACCCGCCGGCGGCGGCCGAGACGCATGTAGGGATCATGGGACTTGGGGTGCTCGGCACCGATGCCGCCGAGAAGCTTCTGGGGCTGGGCTTCACCGTGCTCGGCTGGAGCCGGACCCCCAAGCAGGTCGATGGCGTGAAAACGTATGCGGGCAATGAACTCGACGCGTTCCTGGCTGAGACCGACATCCTCTGCTGCCTGCTGCCGCTGACGCCGGACACGACGGGCATCCTCAACTACGCGCTGTTCAAGAAGCTCCGGCGCAAGCTCGACGGCGGCCCGGTGATCGTCAATGCGGCGCGAGGCGGGCATCAGGTCGAGGTCGACATCGTGCGAGCGCTGGGCGATGGCACGCTGGGTGCGGCGAGCCTCGACGTGTTCGAGAAGGAGCCGCTGGCTCCGGACAGTCCACTGTGGGCACTCGACAATGCCTATCTGACGCCGCACATCGCGGCGATCAGCAACATCGATGCCGGTGTGAGATATTTCTCGGGGATCATCCGCGGACACGAGAAGGGCGAGGCGTTGCCTAACGTGGTGGACCGCACGCGGGGGTACTAGAACACCATTTCCCAGATCTCGCCGAGCATCTGCATGCCGAAATTGTCCTCGGGGATGGTCTCGACGACCTTGAACCCGGCGGCGGCGTAGATCTTGCGGGCGGAATCCTGGATGGTGTGGGTCCACAGGCGCATGCGCTGGTAGCCACTGGCACGCGCAAAGGTCACCGCCTGGGATACAAGGGCGGTGCCGACGCCCTGCCCGCGCGCGGACGGCTCGACATAGAGCATTCGGAGCTGGGCCGAGCCCTCGAGGCCGTGCGAGGGCATGACGAAAATGGAGCCGACGATGGCGCCATTCTGTTCGGCCACCCACAAATCCTTGGGTGGGCTCGCGGGCGCGACGTGAAATTCGTTGTAGATGCCGGCAATCAGCGCCTCGAAGTCGAGGTTCCAGCCGAACTGCTGGTTATAGAGCAACCCCTGGCGATGGATCATCCAACCGAAATCGCCGATGCGATGCGCGCGGATGACCAGCGGGCCGCGCGGGGTTTCGTCGCCGAGGACGCGGCGGATCGTGCGCATGGCCTCGGCGAGTTCGCGTCTCTTGCCGGCATCGAGCGGCGAAACAAGACCGGCCACCAGCTCGTTGGTGGCGGCATCGAGTTGCTCGAAGGCGTCCTCGCCCTGCGGGGTCAGGGTCACGATGTTGGAGCGGCGATCCTTCTCGTTGGGCAGCGTCGCTGTCAGACCTAGGTCGCTCAGGCGCCAATGAATACGGGTCAAATATCCCGGATCGATGTGAAGCGCCGCCGAAAGCTCGCCAGGGCTGGCGCGGCCGCGGCGGGCGAGTTCATAGATCACCCGCGCCTCGGCGAGCGAGTACGGGGTCTGCAGATGACCGGCGTCGAGGGCGCCGATCAGTGGAGTGTAAAAGCGCGTGAAGGCGCGGATATCGGAAATGAGGTTCTCGTCATCCATGATGGATGACATCGTCAATCAGTTTGTTGACGGTGTCAACTATATCGAGCCTTTAGCGTGCCGTAGACCGACCGGATGCCCTGATCGGTGCCGCCGAATGGCCGGCCGGGGCGGGCTTCCGGGGCCCAGCCGAAGATGTCGAGATGCACCCACGCCTTGGCGTTCTTGACGAAGCGCTTGAGGAACATGGCGGCGGTGATCGAACCGGCGAACGGCGTCGACCCGGCGTTGTTCACATCGGCGATCTTGGAATCCATCATCTTGTCGTAGGGCTCCCACAGGGGCATGCGCCAGAGCGGATCGTCGCTGCGCAGACCCGCGGCCATGAGGTCGGCGGCGAGGCGATCGTCAGTGGAATAGAGCGGCGGGAGATCAGGCCCGAGCGCGGTGCGGGCGGCGCCGGTGAGGGTCGCCATATCGAGCATGAGCTCGGGGCTCTCCTCATCGCCAAGGGTCAGGGCATCACCGAGGATGAGGCGGCCTTCGGCGTCGGTGTTGCCGATTTCGACGGTTTGGCCCGATCGCGATGGCAACACGTCGCCGGGTCGAAAGGCCGGCGCTGAAATGGCGTTCTCGACCACGGCAATGAGCACGCGCAGCCGGACCTTCAGCCCGGCATCGATAATGGCGTGGGCAAGCCCCAGCACGTTGGCGGCGCCGCCCATGTCTTTCTTCATGAGCAGCATGCCCGAGCTTGGCTTGATATCGAGGCCGCCGGTGTCGAAGGTCACGCCCTTGCCCACCAGCGTGATCTTCGGATCGGAGGCGCGACCCCAGCTCAGGTCAAGCAGGCGTGGCGCCTCGGCGGCTGCGCGGCCGACAGCGTGGATCATCGGGAAGTTCTGCTTCAGCAGCTCGTCGCCGACGATTGCCTTCACCTTCATCTTGTGGCGGGCGGCAAAGGCACGAATCTCGCGGTCGAAGGCGTCCGGACCGAGATCGTTGGCGGGGGTATTGATGAGGTCGCGCGCGAGATAGGCGGCTTCGGTCAGTCGGGTGACCTCGGCGGCGTCGGCATCACTGGGTGGCACGAGCTCGGGGAGCGCCTTGGGCTTGCGATAGCGGTCGAAGCGGTAGGCCCCCAGACGGAAACCAAGGGCGGCGTAGGTCGGGTCGCCAACGGCGCCTTCGAGGCGATATCGGCCCGCTTCGAGGTTGGCGCCAGCAAGGCCGGTAACAAGAACGGGGCGCGAGGCTCCCGCACCGACCCCGAAAAGATAGCCGGCGAGCCCGCCTGTCTCGGATGGCAGCGCCAGCAGCTTGCCGCGCTGCCCGGTAAAACCATTGGCCCCCGCCCACTGGGCCTGCAATTTGCCAAGGCCGGCCGCCTTGAGGCCGCCCTCCTCGACGAGGATGACGGGGGTGGTTTTGGGCTGGGCCATGGGTCTCACCGAACACGGAAAAATGAGGCGGGAGCGGCAGCTTTACGCTGCGACCCGATGCGTCGCAACGGGCGCCTTAACCGCCCATTAGGGTTAATCAATTATTGCTCGGGACGTGGCGCGCAGGGTCGCGTCGAAGCAATCGAGTCGCCTCCAGTGTCTGCGCGTATCGCCCCGTTCAAATCGCTCCGCATTGTCCTGCTTGCCGGCGTTGCCGCCCTGGCGCTCAGCGCCTGTGCGAACAACCGACCAACGGCGATGGCCTCGGCGGATTTCTCGGGGGCCACGGCTACGCAGCAGGCGTCGGCGGTGGGGCAGTTGGCGGCGCGCTACAAGTCCAACCCCCGCGACAAGGCGACGATCATCTACTACGCAGCGGCGCTGCGATCGGCCGGCCAGGCCGATCAGGCCGCCAGCGTGATGGAGAACGGCCTCGGTCTGTATAAGAACGACGTCGACATAAAGGTCGCTTACGCCAAGGCGCTGAGCGCCGCGGGCCGCTTCGATCAGGCGCTGAACGTGGTCGACGACGCGATCGATCCGGCACAACCAAACTGGAATGCACTTCTGGTCAAGGGCGCGATCCTGGACCAGAGCGGCCGCAACGACGAAGCCCGCACGCTCTATACGCAGGCCCTGCTCGGCGCACCCAACGAGGCCTCGCTCGAGGCCAATATGGGCCTGAGCTTTGCCATGAGCAACGATCTGGGCCAGGCGGAAGCGCATCTGCGCAAGGCCGTTACCATGCAGCATGCGACCAGCCAGATCCGGCAGAACCTAGCGCTGGTTGTGGGCCTGCAGGGCCGCTTCGACGAGGCGCGGAAGCTGTTTGCAGCCGAACTGCCACCCGAGCAGGTGGAGGCCAACATGTCCTATGTGCGGGCGCTGCTGACCCAGCAGAACCGCTGGGACCTGATCAAGGGCGCCAAGTCGTAGGTCGACGCGGGCGAGCCCGCAACGAAGCTCTCGCCTATTCATCAAGCCATAGTTCGGATACGGGCGCGCTACGGCGCTCGTGACCCAGATTGCCGCATCGCGGAATGCGACCGTGGTTGGCTCATGGCGCCTGGCCGACGCCGCGCCGGTGGCTAGCGGGTGAAGGCGTCGAAGGCGCCGGTCTGGCCGATCTTGATGATCGCCGGCGAGATGATGACGATGAAGAGCACCGGCAGGAAGAACACGATCAGCGGCACGGTCAGCTTCGGCGGCAGGGCGGCGGCCTTCTTTTCAGCCTCCATCATGCGCGTCTCGCGGCCTTCCTCGGCCATGACGCGGAGCGAGGTGCCGACGCTGGTGCCGTAGCGATCGGCCTGGATCAGCGAGGTCATCACCGACTTCACCACATCGAGGCCGGTGCGTCGCCCCAGATTGTCGTAGGCGCGTGTGCGGTCCTCGAGGAAGCTGAGCTCGGCAGTGGTGAGCGTGATCTCTTCGGCGAGTTCGGGGCTCTGCATGCCGATTTCCTTGGCCACACGCTTGAAGGCGTGTTCGACCGACATGCCTGCCTCGACACAGAGCAGCATCAGATCCAGGGCATCAGGCCAGGCGCGCTTGATCGACTGCTGGCGCTTGATGGTGCGGTTCTTGAGCAGCAGGTTGGGCAGGAACACCCCGATGATGCCGAGAAAGAGCGCATAGAGCGCGTTGAGATAGAGCGGCCGATCGTGAAAGACGGTCAGGCTCAGATAGGCGAAGGCAACCAGGAACAGCGCAAAGGGGGTGACGAAGCGGGAGAACACATAGGTGTTGAGCGGCCCCTGCCCGCGATAGCCGGCGCGGGCCAGTGCATCGATGGTGTTCTCGTCGGCAAACATCTTCTGCAGCGAGAAGCGGGTGACGACGTTGGTGACGTATTCGCGGCCGGCGACGCGGCGGATGGAGCCGCGCGGGTTCTCCTGCTGGCTGCCGCCGCGCAGGCGCGCCATCTCCTCGGCCCGCATCTTCTCGCGTTCGAGCGCGACGCGCTTGATGCGCTGCTTGATGGACACGCCACCGCGCCCAAGGAAGGAAAAGCCCACGGTGAACACCACCGCGGCGGCGGCGATCGCGGCCAGAGCGGCGATCAGGAACTCGCGGGTCATGAATTGTCCCATCGTGGTCCCCTTAGAAGTCGAACTGGATCATGCGGTTCATCATGAAGCCGCCGATGCTCATGAGGATAACCGCGATGCCCAGCCAGATGAGTCCGATCTGCGTGGTGAACAGCGGCACCATGTAGCTCGGCGTGGTGAGGGTCACGAGGATCGCAACGATGAAGGGCAGCGAACCGATGATGCCGGCCGACGCCTTGGCCTCCGACGACATCGCCTTGATCTTCTGCTTCATCTTCTTGCGGTTGCGCAGGACCTTGGAGAGGTTGCCCAGCGCTTCACTGAGGTTGCCGCCCGCCTGCTGCTGCACCGAGATGACGACCACGAAGAAGTTGACCTCGGGCAGCGGCATGCGCTCGAACAGCATCTGGATGGCTTCGGTGGTCGACTTGCCGAGCGATTGCTGATCGATGACCCGGGCAAACTCGGACTTGATGGGTTCCTTGGCTTCCTTGGCGACCAGGCGCATCGAGTCATTGAGCGGCAGCCCGGACTTCACGCCACGCACGATGGCTTCGACGGCGTTGGGCAGTTCGTCGAGATAGGCGTTCTGGTGCTTCTTGCGCCTGCGGCCGAGCCAGAACCGCCCGCCGAGGTAGCCGACGGCGACGCCGAACACCGGGCAGAGGTAGATCGGTACCTGCAGGAAGAAGCAGAGCAGCGTGACGACCGCCCCGATGATCACCAGGTTGGTGATCCAGTTGCGGGCCTTGATCTTCATGCCGGCCTGATAAATCTGGTCCTGCAATGGAACGCGGCGCTTGGCCTTGCCTAGAGCCTCGTTCTGGACCCGTAGCGTCTGCTGAATCTGCTTGCGGCGATCCTCGCGCGTGCGAACCGTCTCGGCGTTGCGACGATTGGCCTGGATGTCTCCCTGCAGCGCCTTCATGCGCTTGTCGGCGCGACTCGAGCCCAGCATCGAGGGCACGAATGCCATCGCCAGGGCCCCAAGGCCGACCATACCCAAGATGACGTAGACCAGCAGACTCATCGTTTACTCAACTGTTGAGGATGGCCTTGTGCTCGACGTTCGACTTTTCGAGCGCCTCGACCAGATTGGCTTCCTCGTTGAAATAGCGCGCCCGCTCGGTGAACTGCGGCTTGGTGATGCCGGTCGAGCGGTGACGGCCCAGCAGGTTGCCGTTCTGATCCTCGCCCAGGATGTCGTAGAGGAAGATGTCCTGGGTGACGATGACGTCGCCTTCCATGCCGAGCACTTCGGAAATGTGGGTGATGCGACGTGAACCGTCGCGCAGGCGGGCGGCCTGCACGATCACGTCGATCGAGGAGGTGATCATCTCGCGGATGGTGCGCGACGGCAGCGAATAGCCGCCCATGGTGATCATCGATTCGAGACGGCTCAGGGCCTCGCGCGGCGAGTTGGCGTGCAGCGTGCCCATGGAGCCGTCGTGGCCGGTGTTCATGGCCTGCAGCAGATCGAAGGCTTCGGGTCCGCGGACTTCGCCGACGATGATCCGCTCGGGACGCATACGCAGGCAGTTCTTGACCAGATCGCGCATGGTGATCTCGCCTTCGCCCTCGAGGTTGGGCGGACGCGTCTCGAGACGGACCACGTGCGGCTGCTGCAACTGCAGTTCTGCCGAGTCCTCGCAGGTGATGACGCGCTCGTCCTTCTCGATGAAGGCGGTGAGACAGTTGAGCAGCGTGGTCTTGCCCGAACCGGTACCGCCCGATATCAGGACGTTGGCCCGAACCCGGCCGAGGATGCGCAGCACCTCGGCGCCCTCGGGCGAGATCGAGTTGTACTTGACCAGCTGCTGCAGCGTCAGCTTGTCCTTCTTGAACTTACGAATGGTGAGCGCGGCGCCGTCGATGGCCAGCGGCGGCGCGATGACGTTGACACGCGAGCCATCCGGCAGGCGCGCGTCGCAGATGGGTGAGCTCTCATCGACGCGCCGGCCGACCTGCGACACGATGCGCTGGCAGACGTTCATCAGATGCGCGTCATCGCGGAAGCGGACATTGGTGAGCTTCACCTTGCCGCCGACTTCGATGTAGCATTTCTGGCTGCCGTTCACCATGATGTCGGCGATGTCGTCGCGGGCGAGCAGCGGCTCAAGCGGCCCGTATCCAAGAACGTCGTTGCAGATGTCTTCGAGCAGGTCTTCCTGCTCGGAGATCGACATCACGATCGACTTGAGGGCGATGATCTCGGCGACGATGTCGCGGATTTCCTCGCGCGCCGCCTCCTGGTCCATGGTGGCGAGCTGGCTCAGATCGATCGAGTCGATCAAGGCGTTGAAGATCGCCGACTTGGTCTGGAAATATTCCTTGTCGCGCTGGATCGCTTCGGCGGAGCGGACGTCGACTATCTCGTCGTTGCGCAGCCGGTTGGCGGCCGCATCGACCACCGGCTTTGGCACCTCGACGCGCGTCGGGCTGGTGGTGGCCAGGGCGGTTGCCGGCGTCGGGCTGGCCTGTGGACGCGGCGCTTCCGCTGCACCCGGGGTGTTGCCGCCGAAGGCTTGGCGCTTGCCGAACATGTCAGGCCTTCTTGAGCTTCAGGAATGAGGACAGCTTCAGGTTGCCGCTCTTGCCGGCGGCCTCGGGCGCCGACCGTCCGGTGACGTGCATGCCGATCATGCGGAAGACATCATTGGCGCGATTGTTTGCCGCCACCTCGGCCAGCATCTGGCCGTTGTTTGCGGCCGTGCCGAAGGTCGCGGGATCGAACCCGACCTGGCCCAGCAGCTTGCATTCGACCGACGCCGCGAATTCCTTGGGCGCGATCTCGGGGCGCTTGGGGATCCCCAGCTTGTTGATCACCAGCAACGGCTCGGCCTCGTTGGGACGAAGTGCCTTGATGGTGTCGGCGAGGTTCTTGGCGTTACGCAGATTGGCCAGATCGGGCTCGGCGACGATCACGATCTCATCGATGGTCGCCAGCGTGTGCCGGACCCAGGCGGTCCAGGTGTGCGGGATATCGAGCACGACCACCGGGGTCGTCTTTTGGGCGAGCTCGAGCACCTGCTCGAAATCGCGCTCGCCATAGTCGAACGTCTTGTCGAGCATAGCGGGGGCGGTCAGCAGGTTGATGTGGTTGGCAGCCTTGCTCATCAGGCGATCGAGCATGGTCGGGTCGACCTTGCCCGACGCTCCAAGCGCGTCGGCAATGCCGTGCGGGGGATCCTGGTTGAAGTTGAGGCCGGCGGTGCCGAACGGCAGGTCCATGTCGAGAATCAACACGTCCTGGCGCAGATGCTGGCTGATCGCCCAGGCGACGTTGTGGGCGACCGTGGAGGCGCCGGCGCCACCCTTGGCCGCCACAAAGCCGATGGTCCGACCGATCGGAGCGGCGCCCTCGGCGGCGAAAAGATCGGAGATGGCGTTGACGATCGACTGCGCGCTGGTGGGCAGCACCAGATATTCGGAGACGCCCGAACGGATCAGCTCGCGATAGAGCAGCACGTCGTTGACGTGACCGAGCACAATCAGCCGGGTCGCGGCGTCGCAAACCTCGGCGAGGCGATCGAGCGCACCGGGGATATCCTCGGTCGGGGCAGACGTCTCGATGATGATCAGGTTGGGCGTCGGGTTGGACTTGTAGCTCTCGATCGCCCCTTCGAGCCCACCATTGTGCGTGGTGAGCGCGACCTTCGACATACGTCGGTCATGCACCGCGGATTCGACCAGTTCGGCGGTCTGCGAATGTTCGCAGAACGCCTGAATGGTGATCCTGGGCAGGAGGCGTGCGCCGGTTGCGACCTCGGCCGGCTCCTCGGCTGGCTTGCTGTCCTTGTTCGGCGTCAGAAAACTCATGGTCTAACTCTCCATCGCAACGGTTACTGTCCAGTGTTCAGTCGAGAACAAATCCGACTGAACCTTGGTAGCTTCCGCGCATGCCGTCGTTACCCACGCCGTATTGCTTCTCCAGGTGGCCCAGGAAGATCGCCTCGGCGTCGCCGGCGATATTGTAGTTGTCGTTGGGCAAGTCGGGCCTGCCCAGTTGTGCCAGCACCGGCGTCACCATGATGACGAGCTCGGTCTGGTCGTGGATGTAGTCCCGCGAGCGGAACAGCGCGCCCAGGATCGGGATATCGCCGAGGCCGGGGAGCTGCGAGATCTGATGCTTCTCGATGTCCTGGATCAGGCCGCCGATCGCCAGGGTGCATCCGACCGGCATCTCCACGGTCGTCTTGGCGCCGCGCTCGGTGATGGCTCCGCCCCCCGCCGGCTCGGACACCGACGTGTCGACCAGCAGGTTGACGGTTCCGTCGGACTTCACCGTCGGGGTGAAGTTCAACTGCACGCCGTACTTCTTGTAGGTCACAAGAATGGTGTTCGTCGTCGGATCGCGCGTCTCGAACGGGATCTCGCCGCCCACCAGGAACTGGGCGGGTTGGCCCGACATGGCAGTCAGGGTCGGCTCGGCCAAAGTCTTTACGGCGTTCCGACGGGCGAGCGCCTGCAGCACTGCATTGATCTGCAGCCCGCCTACATTGGCGGAGGCGCTGATCTGCCCGCCACCGACGTTGCCGGTGATGCCCGAGGTCAGGCCCAGGGCATCGTTCGGCCGGTTGAGCAGGCTGGTGATGAGGCCGCCACCCGTGACGCTGAGGTTCATCCCCAGCTCCTTGGCAACAGTCCGGTTCACCTCGGCGACGACGACCCGCAGCATGACCTGCTGGTTGCCGCTGACGTTGATGACGCTTGCTACGTTCTTTGGATCACCCGCAAACTGGGTGGCGATCGACATCGCCTTGTTGAGGTCGTCCTGCGACAGCACGGTTCCCGACAGCACGACGCGGCTGTTGCTCGCGTCGACGCCGACGGAGTCGACGTGTACCCGCGAGCCCGGAATGTTGCGGGCAATGGCGATCTCAAGCGAGTTGGCGACGCTCGAAGGGGGCTGCGCGACCTTGAGGTTGAGCACGGCGATGTTGTTGCCGGCGCCGTCGAGGAAGAAGACGTTGGTCTCGCCACCCGCCACGCCCATGATGATCGCGCGCGTCTTGGTGCGCATCATGACGCTGGCGACCGCCGGCTGGCTGGCGATCACTTCGCCGACATTGGTCGGCAGGTCGACGATCATCGACTTGTTGACCTCGACGGACACGGTCTGGTTCGTGCCCGACGCGACGTCGGCGATGCGCAAATAGCTCGGAGCTCCCAGGGCAACCGCCGGGACGGCAGCGCCGAGCGCCAGTACGAGCGCGGCGATGAGAAGCCTGCGTGATAGTCGCGCCGCGCCACGGAGGGTGTGACCGCTCGTCATCTCGAGATCGCGCGTCATTCTGGGGTGCTCTCTGGTGGGGGTGTACTGACGGGAGGCGTCGGCGCGGGGGCGGGCGTAGGCGTGGGCACCGTCACCGGAGGCGCCGGCGGTTGATAGTCTGCCTGATTGACGGAGGCCTGCGGAGTATCGCCCCCGCGGGCCACCTGCCCCGTCACGACGCTGGCTTCCTTGCCGTAGCGGATCAGGCGGATCGGGGCATTGCGCTGCAGCTTGGAGTCGTCGTTCGTGGTCTGCGTGAAATCGACGATCGAGCGCAGGGCCAGCGATAGCCGGCCGAGTGACGTGGCGTTGATGACGGTCTCGGTCTGGATCGGATCGAGCTCGAGCGTGGCGATGGCGCCGCCGGTGAACACCTGCGATTTCGGGCCGCCCTCGCCCCCCTGCTCATTCTGCTGGTCGTCGGTGCCGCCGGTCTTGCCGGTTTCGCCCAGACGCGCATCGATGGCGAGGACGCGCACGTTGGAAAGCAGCGTCTCCGACGTCTGGCCGCTGGGCCCATTGCGGGTCAGGATGACGTCCACATGATCGTTCGGCACGATGAAGCCGCCGGAGGCGGCTTCGGCGGCCACTGAGATCGAAACGCCTCGCATGCCCTTGTCGAGGACGGCGCTCAGATAGCCCTGATCGGAGTGCACCAGTTTTGCCTGCTGAATCGGTTCGCCCTTGAACAACTCGAAGCGCGCCACCGTATTCTTCATGTCCTCGATCGCCTGCGGCGTTTGCGAAACGGTGATATAGCCCGGCTGCAGGGTGGTCTGCGGCCAGTCCTGCCATTCAAGATTGGCGACGCCGAGCCGCTCGCCGACGCCGATATTGGTTTTGGCGATCAGCACCTGGTCGTGCTGCACCTGTGCAACCTGCACCGGTTGCTCGGGGGCGGGCTGGTTGAAGGCATTGCCCAGAGCGAGGAAAGCGGCCAGTCCGGCAGCGATGACCGCAACCAGCACAAGCACGATTCGCGAGACTCTCATCGGCCTACTCCACTCAACTCATACCGAACGGCGCCCAGAACAGGACAGCCGATATTGACGGTCAAAGGGTCAAAGTTTGGTTAACCGATGCTTTGCATTTACGGTTAACCGAACCTTGTTCCAGTGGCAGAACGAGATTCAGCCGACGAAGTGCAGGAAGATCGCGGTCTCCGGATAGACCAGCAATGCGGCGATCGCGAGGGTGATGCCGTAGGGCACGCCGGATTTGGAATCGTGCAAACGGTCGAGCCAGCGCTGCTTCTGCAACGCCGAAGGAAGCGGGTAGCGGCGCAAGGCCAGGATGAGGAGCGTCAATCCGCCGCCCAGCAGCGCAGCATAGATCAGGTATTGGAACATCATGCCGAGGCCGACCCACAGGGTGGTGGCCGCGACGAGTTTGGCGTCACCGCCGCCGATCCAGCCGAAGGCGAAGAAGGCGAAGGCGATGGCGAGGACGATCGCCGCGGCGGCGACGCTCATGCCGATCTGATCGAGCGGGATTCCAGCGGTGAACGCCATGACAAAGTAGGCGGCAACCAGCGCCAGGACCAGCCAGTTGGCGATCTTCATGGTCAGCAGATCCGACGAGGCCGCGTAGGCCATCAGGAGCGGAAAGACCAGCAGCGCGAGCGTGGAGAGCATCAAGGGTCCGGCAACACCACAGCGCGCCGAGACGGCGAACGCGGGCAGCTCAGTGTTGGCCGGGTATGGTTAACAAACCGGAAAAAAGCAAAGGGGGCCGGCGGGGCCCCCTTCACGTGTCGATGCGAATTCGATCAGGTCGCGGCGTTCAGCTTGGTGCTGATGCGGCCGAACAGCGAGGACAGGCTGCCCCCGAGGGTGGTCGCGGCGGCGATGATGCCAACAGCGATGAGCGCGGCGATCAGGCCATACTCAATCGCGGTCGCACCGGACTCATCGTTCGCAAAACGAGCGATAGTGTTCATTCCAGGCTCCTTGCACACGTCATCTTGCTTTTGCAGCATCATTCGAGGCCTCACGCATCGAACGTTGGGCCAAACTAAATCGGAGCGATTGAAAGAGAGTTAATTCCCGGGGCAGGAATGTGGTGACCCTCGGCAAATCGGGACGTACTGAACACTTCGTCAGCTGCACGAATAAAATTCTAAATACCGACGCCGGGTCTGTCGTTCGTCAAATATTCACCATTCGCGCGGAAACTGCTTGGCGTGAGTATCAAAGTTTCGGTTGTGCCATGTCGCTCCTGCGTACCCTCGCCGCTCTCGTGACCGCCGCGCTGCTGGCGGTTCCCCATGGCGCCCTTGCCGACGCCAGTGAGCCGATCAGCGTCAAGGTGAACATGGCGAGGATCCTCAGGATCAGCGCTCCCGCCGCGACGGTGATCATCGGCAACCCGGGTGTCGCCGACGTGACCATCCAGGATCCACAGACCCTGGTGCTGACGGGCAAGAGCTACGGCACGACGAACCTCATCGTGCTCGACAGTTCAGGCAACCCCGTTGCCGACACGATGGTGTCGGTCGTGCAGGCCACGGGCGACACGATCACGATGTTCAACGGGACGGCCCGCTCGACCCTGTCGTGCAACCCCATCTGCCAGCAGACGATCACGCTCGGCGATGATCCCACCGTCAGCAACGGTGCCTTTACCTCATCGACGCTGCTGCAGGCGGCCGCCAAGCAGTAGGGCTTCGTTTACCCTGTCGAAAGTCCCGGCAAATGCCGCCGGGACCTCTAACCTCCAGTTAGCAATGCGCCCCATAGGATCAGGGGGTTGCAACGCTCCCGGTCAGATGGACATTCCCCGGTTCCCATCGACGCGACTGCTCGGTCCCGTGCTTGCGCGGGCGCGCGGCTTTGCGCGTGACGAGCGTGGCGTCACCGCCGTCGAATTCGGCCTGCTGGCCCTGCCCTTCTTCACCGTCATCCTCGCCATCCTACAGACCGCAATCATGTTCCTCGCCTCGCAGGTGCTCGACAGTGCGGTCGAGGATGCGAGCCGCCGCATCCGCACCGGCGAAGGGCAGAGCTACACGCTCACCGATTTCCGCAACTACATGTGCGGCTACACCTTCAACCTGATCGACTGCTCGCAGATTCAGATCAAGTCGCAGGTGCTCACGAGCTTCACCAGCGTGTCGACCACCGTCCCGGAAACCTGCACGACGTCGCCGGCGACCTGCACCTGGAACAGCGGCTGGCAGGCGGTCGATTCCGGATCGGGCAGCTGCCGCGCCGTGATGCAGGTCACCGCCTACTACCGCTATCCGCTGCTGGTCGTGCTGCCATACTTCAATCTCAAGAACCAACCGGACAATTACCGGTTGATCGGCGCGATCCGGGTCTTCCGCAACGAGCCTTACAATTGCTGATACGCGCCCTGATCAAACGCATGCGCGGATTTGGCGGCGACGAGCGGGCCGTAGCGGCAGTCGAGTTCGCGCTCATCATGCCGTTTCTGCTGGCGCTCTATTTCGGGTCGATGGAGGCGAGCGCGCTGTTCACCGTGGACAAGCGCGTCAACACGATCTCGGTGACGCTGGGCGACCTCATCGCGCAGTGGGATCCTGATGACGGCACGATCCCCGCGGCGACGCTCACGACCTATTTCGCGGCGGCCACCGGCCTTATCACGCCCTACTCCTCCACCGGCCTCAAGCAGGTGGTTTCGCTGGTATTCGTCAAGTCCGACGGGACGACCAAGGTGCTGTGGAGCACGCAGACCGGCGGTGGCACGACCCGCACGGTCGGGGCGGCGTACACGCCGCTCTCGTCGACCGGCAGCAACCAGATGACCAACACGGTTGCACGCGGTGGCTGCATCGTGGCGGCCGAGACCAGTTACAGCTACCAGCCGCTGCTGGGGCAGGTGTTCAAATCGGCCCTCAACCTGGCGCACACCAACTACTTCATTCCGCGCTACGGCGCGACGGGCGTCATCAACCTGTCGACGACCAGCCTCACGTCCACGGCTTGCACCACCGGCAGCTAGCCGCTACAGCCATCCCGCTCTAGCGCTCAGGATGGCCCGATGACCGACACGCTGATCCCCGTTTTCGACCTCGGCGGCGTGTTCGTCGAGTGGAACCCGATGTGGCTGTTCCGCAAGCTCTTCGACACCGAAGAGGAGGCCCAGTGGTTCCACGACAACATCTGCACCTCGAGCTGGAACCTGGAGTTCGACGCCGGCGACATCTTCGCCGAAGGCGTCGCGCGGCTGATCACCCGGCATCCCAAATACTGGCGCGAGATCCAGGCCTTCGACCTGCGCTGGAAAGAGACCTGCGGCAAGTTCATCGACGGCACGATCGCCATCCACGACGAGCTGATCGCCCAGGAGGTCCCGACCTTCGCCATCACCAATTTCAGCTGGGAGAAATGGGTGAGCGTCCTGGGCGAATGGCCGTTCCTGGAAAAGTTCGACGGCGTGGTGGTCAGCGGCCTCGAGCATCTGGTGAAGCCGGATCCGCGCATCTATCGGGTGTTCTGCGAGCGCTACGGGATGGCGCCCGAAAGCTGCGTGTTCATCGACGACAGCGAACCCAACGTGGTTGCGGCGCGCAAGTTCGGCCTCAACGCCATCCACTTCACCGACCCCAAGACGCTGCGCAAGGACCTGATCGCCCTGGGGCTGCCGCTGCAGGCGACATAGCGCGCTAGCTCGCCGCGGCGCGATAGTTGTCGACGAAGGCCGCCAGCTCGCTCGGCTCCAGGTCTGAGACGACGGTGAAGGCGAAACCGTTGGCGATCCACTCCAGCATGTTGTAGCCGCCGGAGGCGAACGCGCGCGGCGCGGTGGCTGCGGCCGCACTCGGCCGCGCGACGAGGGAGATGGTATGTTCGTTGTGGCGATAGACCAGCGCCGGAACGGCCTGCCCGCCCAGCACCTCGACGCGACCGCCGACAAGGGGATAACCGGTCGGAGCAAGGTCGGGGGCCGGCGGCGAGATGCCGAGGCGGGCATCGAGCCATGGTTTCACGGTGTGCCGGTCGGAGGACTGGACGTCGACCGGCGTCGCGGCAAGCAGGCTGCGATGATGTCCATCAGCGATGAGTTCCTCGAGGGTCGCAGGACGCGGTGCCGACAGCCAATAGGTCGCGCCGCTGGCGAGAAATGCCGTGATGACGACCGCGGCCGCAATGTTCTGCCAGCCCTCGAACCAGGCGTTGCGGCGGGGTGGCTGCGGCACAACAGCAGGTTTGGCTGGCTCTGCTAGTGCGTCGATCGCCTCGAGAAATCGGGGCGAGACAGCCGAGCGCGGCAGGTTGCGCAAAGCGGTGCGAGTGGCGGCAATCTCGTCGCGGGCCGCCGCGAGAGCAGCCTCTGCGGCGATACGTGCCTCCAGCGCCGCGGCCTCAGATGGCGAGAGCTGGCCATCGACGAGCGCATTGAGCGCGATGCGATCGTCCTGCGAGATGGGCGTCATGGGTCGGCCCTCACCAGCAGAGCGGCCAGCTGCTGGCGGCCGCGGGAGAGGCGCGACATGACCGTTCCAATGGGCAGGTCGAGCATGTCGGCAATTTCCTTGTAGCTGAAGTCGTTGATGTCGCGCAGTACCACCACTTCGCGCATGGGCAGCGACAGCGCGGCGATGGCCTCGGCGACCGCCTGCTGGTCGGCACGGCGGATCAGTTCGGATTCGGGTGTCGAACGCAGGGTGGTGTCCGTCGCCGATGCTTCGCTGGCGGCGTCGTCGACGTCCGCGAGGTCCCCGACCATGACGAGCGTGCTCGAGCGTTGCCGCGCCAGCCAGTTGAAGGCGGTATTGCGGACGATCACGAGCAACCAGGCCCGGGCATTGCCGCCGCGATAGCCATCGATCGCCTTTAACGCGCGCAGGCAGGCGTCCTGCATGATGTCCTCGGCATCGCTGGCATTGCCGGCGAGCCAGCGTGCGAGCGCCAGCCCATCCCCCAGATGCGGCAGGACGACCTGTCGAAACAGCTGTGCCGCGCGTTCGGGATCCACTGCCTGTCTGATCTGCACCTGATCGGCGCGCCCGTTTGGGGACGAGCGCGCCGTGCTGGGAAAACCCGTCACTGGACGATGATCTCGCCCTTCATGAACGGGTGGAGACCGCAATGATAGGCGATCTTTCCCGGCTTGGCGAAGGTCATGGCGAACTTGTCATTGGTGTCGAGCCCATCGGAGTGGAAGCTGCCGTCATCAGCCACCACGGAATGGATCGTGTCGTCACCGTTGACGAAGATCACCTTGTCCCCCGCCGCTATCGTAATCGCCGCCGGAGCGAAGGCGAAATTGGAGATCGTCACGGTCACGTCCTTGGCGAACGCCGGCATAGAGTTGGCAAGTGTCACAAGGGCGACCGTGGTGCCGAGGATGAGGACGGAACGGAAGAGGCGGAAACGCATGATTTTGTGGACCTGGAGTTGGGGGAGAGTGAAGCATTGCGCACGCCTCAGGCGAGGGTGCTGTCGGTGATGGCCAGATCGCGCTGGCCGACAGTGTAGTTGACGCTGGTGAGCCCAAGCATGCCGCGCAGCTGATCGGCGGGGACGATCACCGGGCCAGGGGCCGGTGCCGCGCCCGGCGCCGGCTGCGGGAACGCGGTCGACCGTGCAGTGTGGAAGGTCATGTTGCCTTCGACCTTCTGGATGATCTGGTGGATGTGGCCGTTGAGGACGGTCACTGAACCAAAGCGTTGCAGCATCGCCAGCGCCTGGGCGCTGTCGTCGGTGCCCCAGCCCCATTGCGGATAGATGGTCCACAGGGGGATGTGGGCGAAGACGACGATGGGCTGCGAGCTCGGGCGCCCGGCCAGGTCCTTCTCCAGCCAGGCGAGCTGCTCCGCCCCGAGATTGCCCAGGCCACCAGCCTTGAGATTGACGACGTTGACCAGACCGATGAAGTGAACGCCGTTCTGATCGAACGCGTACCAGCCCTGGCCCCAGCTGTCCTTGCCGTAGCGGTCCATGTACGCCTTGCCCTGTGCGGCATCGACCATGTCGTGTTCGCCGGGTACATAGTGCGTGGTGATACCGGTCGAACCGATGATCTGATCGGCGTCATCGAACTGGTCGGGCTTGCTGAGGTGCGTGATGTCGCCGGTGTGCAGCATGAAGCTGGGCTGCACCGAGAGAGCCTTGATGCGGCCGACCGCCTCGTGGAGCGTATCGATCGCGGTGACCGGTGCCTCCTTGTCGAAGCCGACATGGCTGTCGGAAATCTGCAGGAACGTGAAGCTGCTGCTGGCGGCTTCGGCCGCCTGGGCCTCGTCCAGAAGGCTCAAGGCCTTCGGAACGCCGCCTGACAGGGTCCAGATCACACCGGTGCCGGCCCAAACCATGCATTCGAGCGCGTGGCGGCGGTTGAGCTTGCGCCCGGCCGTGATGTCGTCGTCCATGGTCTATTCTCCTCGAGCGCCATGAGGCGCACGATGGAAAGACCCGAGCGAGGACATGGAAATTCCGCACCCGCAATCACGGGTGCGTGAAGGACGTGACGGCTACCTGGTCCCGTACATGCGGTCGCCCGCGTCGCCCAGGCCGGGGACGATGTAGCCCTTCTCGTTGAGGTGGCTGTCGATGGCGGCGGTGAAGACCGGCACGTCGGGATGGGCTTCGGTGAAATGCTTGATGCCCTCGGGCGCGGCGAGCAGGCAGAGGAAGCGCAGATTGTTGGCGCCCCGTTCCTTGAGCTTGGTGACCGCGGCAACCGATGAGTTGGCGGTCGCCAGCATCGGGTCGACGACGATGATCAGGCGGTTCTCGAGTTCGCTCGGCGCCTTGAAGTAGTACTCGACCGGCTGCAGCGTCTCGTGGTCGCGGTAGATGCCGATATGGGCGACGCGCGCCGCCGGCACGAGATCGAGCATGCCGTCGAGCAGGCCGTTGCCGGCGCGCAGGATCGAGGCGAAGACGAGCTTCTTGCCCTTGATGGTGGGGGCTTCCATCGTCGTGAGCGGCGTCTCGACGGGAATCATCTCGAGCTCGAGGTCGCGCGTCACCTCGTAGCACATCAGGTGGGCGATCTCGCGCAGCAGGCGACGGAACCCCGCGATGGAGGTTTCCTTGTCGCGCATGATCGTCAGCTTATGCTGGATCATGGGGTGATCGATGACGGTGACTTTTGCCATGGGGCACCCCGGTGAGATGAGGAATTAGAGGAAACTTCGCCCGTGACGACCGGGCGCGAGGCCAAGCCAGTGGGCTATGCTTTCGCCAATATCCGCGAAGGTGGCGCGGATTCCAACCGTCCCCGGCGAGAGTCGTGGGGAAAAGCAGAGGATGGGCACCTGTTCGCGCGTGTGATCGGAGCCGATCCAGGTGGGATCGTTGCCGTGGTCGGCGGTGAGAACCAGCAAATCGTCGTCGCGCAGCCTGGCGATCAGCTCGGGCAGGCGCCGGTCGAAGGCCTCGAGCGCCTGCGCGTAGCCTGGAACATCGCGGCGGTGGCCGTATTCCTGGTCGAAATCGACGAAATTGGTCATGACGAAATCGCCGTCGCGCGCCATATCGAGAGCCTCGAGGGTGCGGTCGAACAGCACCATGTTGCCCGAGGCCTTGATCTTGTGGGTCACGCCGTGACCGGCATAGATGTCGGAGATCTTGCCGATCGCGAAGACCTGGCGGCCGGCGTCCTTGGCGCGATCGAGCAGCGTCGGCTCGGGCGGCGAAATGGCGAAGTCGCGGCGGTTGCCGGTGCGCTTGAAGGTCTCGCGTGTCTCGCCCACGAAGGGGCGGGCGATGACGCGGCCGATCATCAGCGGCGCGGTGAGCTTGAAGGCCTCCTCGCAGACCTCGTAGAGGCGGGGCAGGCCGAAATGCTCCTCATGCGCGGCGATCTGGAAGACCGAGTCGATCGAGGTGTAGCAGATGGGTTTGCCGGTCCGGATCGACTCCTCGCCGAGTTCGGCGATGATCGCGGTGCCGGAGGCGTGCTTGTTGCCGAGGATGCCGGGGAGTCTCGCGTTCCGGATTAGCGCGTCCGTGAGCTCCTTGGGGAAGGTCGGCTCGGTCTGCGGGAAATAGCCCCAGGCGAAGGGCACAGGAACGCCCGCCATTTCCCAGTGGCCCGAGGGGGTGTCCTTGCCCTTGCTGACTTCGCGGCCGACGCCGAAGCGGCCGCCCTTGGGCGTGTCGCTCAGGCCAGGCGCCAGCGTGCCCGACGCCAGCTTGCCGGCGGCGCCAAGGCCGAGCGCGTCCATGTTGGGGACATGCAGATCGTAGTTCTGCGCGATGTGCAGCAGCGTGTTGGCGCCGACATCGTTGTGACCGTGGCCATCGGTGTAGTCGGCGGCATCCGGGGCGCTGCCGATGCCGAAGCTGTCGAGGACGCAGACAATGGCGCGGGGCATCAGCGGGTTTCCGGTGGATCGATGCGCTCGGCAATGAGCGGATGGGTCGGTGCGTTGTCGCCGAGCTTGTAGGCGGCGATGAGACGGCGGCTGGCGTCGGTGGCGGTCGCTGCGTCGCGCGCGTGAAGGCGCGCGAGCGGCGTACCGATGCCGACCCTCGTGCCGAGCCCAAGCAGGCGATCGAAACCGACGGCGTGATCGATGCTGTCGGTGGGCATGCGGCGGCCGCCACCGAGGGCGACCACGGCCATGCCGACGCCGCGGGTATCGATCTCGGCAATCGTCCCCTCGCCCGGCGAGGACACGTCGACGATGATCGGCGCCGGGGCGAGATACCTGTCCATGCGCTCGATGAAATCGGCAGGACCGCCGAGCAGCGCCACCATCTCGGAGAAATGGGCGGCCGCTCTGCCGCTCCACAGCGCGACCTCGCAGGCCTTGCGGGCATCACCGCTGAAGCCGGTGAGCTCGAGCGCGGCGGCGCTCAGGTCCATCGTGACATCGTAGAGGCGCGCGTCGCGGTGGGTGCCGGTAAGGAAGTCGACGGCATTGCGGACTTCCAGCGCATTGCCGGCGGCTGAGGCCAGCGGCTCGTTCATGTCCGTGATGAGCGCCCCGGTGCGGGTGCCGGCATTATTGGCAACGCTGACGAGGCTCTGCGCCAGCTCGCGCGACCTGTCGAGCGTGGGCATGAAGGCACCCGAGCCGGTCTTGACGTCGAGGATCAGCGCGCCGAGGCCGGCGGCGAGCTTCTTGCTCAGGATCGAGGCGGTGATCAGCGAGACGCTCTCGACCGTGCCGGTGACGTCACGGATCGAATACAGAATCTTGTCGGCGGGCGCGAGGTCGGCGGTCTGCCCGATGATGGCGCAGCCGGCCGTCCTGGTGACCTTGCGAAAGAGCTCGTTGTCGGGCTGCGTGACGTAACCGGGGATCGAGTCGAACTTGTCGAGCGTGCCGCCGGTGTGGCCGAGGCCGCGGCCCGAGATCATCGGCACGTAGACGCCGCACGCCGCAAGGATCGGC
>Ga0207674_10002305_pt1 | contig 24174 bp, 18 predicted proteins | sample KBSCornC72_FD_184303 | JGI IMG/M metagenome (GOLD analysis project Ga0207674, IMG submission 184303) | Corn rhizosphere microbial communities from Kellogg Biological Station, Michigan, USA - KBS Corn C7-2 (SPAdes) (version 2) | ecosystem: Host-associated > Plants > Roots > Rhizosphere > Soil ...
GGCCACACCCGTTCCCATCCCGAACACGGTCGTTAAGCCCTACAGCGCCGATGGTACTCCGACCGAGAGGTCGCGGGAGAGTAGGCCGTTGCCGGCACCCCCTGAACGGGCCACCCTAACGGGTGGCCCGTTTTTTTCTCCCCGTGCCACCATGCTTCGCTATCTCGGGCTCGTGGCGGGAGCAGCCGCCGGCGCCGTGCTCATTCGCGAGCGACAACGCCGACTCGTTGCCGAGCGCCTCGCTGCCGCCGTGCTGGAAACGCTGCTACGCGCGATCGACGCCAACGACGGGGAAACCGGCGCCCACGTCCGCCGCGTCGCTCGTTATGCACTCATCCTCGCCGACGCCGCCGACCTGGGCGAGCACGCCATCCGAAACATCGAGCGCATCGCGCTCTTCCACGACGTCGGCAAGATCGACGAGGCCCTGTTCGACATCATTCACGATGACTCGACGCTGACCCCGGCAGAACGCGAGGCCGTGAGAACACATCCGGACCGCGGCGCCAACGTGCTCGCTCCGCTTGCGGCGTTCTACCCCGACCTGTCGAGCGGCATTCTCGCACACCACGAGCGCTGGGACGGGACCGGATACCCACGCGGCCTTCGTCGCGCGGCGATCCCCCTCTCCGCACGGATCGTCGCGATCGCCGACGCGTTCGACGCCATCACCTACGGCCGTCGCTATCGCTCCGCACAGGGGGCGGACGACGCGGCCGACAAATTGATGCAGGGTCGCGGAACGCAGTTCGATCCGGACCTGATCGACCTGTTCCTGTCGCCGCCGGTGTTTGACCAGGTGATGGCCGTCCTGCGCGAAAACCACGGGCCGCGGCCGCGCCGAGCACCGCGCGCTGCGGGCCAGGCCGAGCGCTCGGTGCCGAAGCTCAAGTTTCGATGGCGGACGACAACTCCCTCGCCGCGCGCTCTGGATCCCGGGCCGCAAAGATCGCCCTGATCACCGCCACGCCACACGCTCCCGCGCCTAACGCTTCCCGGTAGTTCGATGCGTTGATGCCGCCAATCGCCACCGCCGGTAGCCCGGCACGCTGCGCGAGACGCGTGAACTCGGTGAGGCCGAGCGTGGCCCCGTCGTCCGTCCGGGTCGACGTGGGGAACACGGGACCGATTCCCACGTAGTCGGCGCCCGCGGCCGATGCGGCGTCGTCGTCGGTGCCAACGGATGCTCCAATGATGAACCCGGGCGGCACCACTCGGCGCAGGGCATGGGCGGGAACGTCACCGACCCCGACGTGAGCGCCAGCTGCACCAGCAGCGAGCGCAACATCGGCACGGTCGTTGACGATCACCGGAACCGGTAGCGATACGAGTGCGCGCGCCGCGACGAGCATGTCGCGAGGATCCAGATCCTTGAGTCGAAGCTGGATCATCGTCGCACCGCCTCGCACGGCTGCGGCGGCACGCTCGCGAAGTCCGTCGACGCCGTCGCGAAGGTCGTCAGTGATGGCGACCAATCGGAGGGAATCGGGAATAGGGAATCGGGAACCGGTCAACTGCGCGCTGGTGGCTGAGGTCTGCGGCGCAAGCACCGAATGAACTACTTCGTTGATGATCGCGGCGGATGCTCGCGGCGAATCTGTGCGCGTGCTTCGGTATGCTCGGCGTACGTCTCGCGAAACTCGTGGTGTCCGTCAGGGGCCGCCACGAAGTACAGGTACGGAACGTTTGCCGGGAAGAGCGCTGCCTCGATACTCGCCGCGCCGGGCGAGGCGATTGGCCCCGGCGGGAGGCCCGGGTGCTTGTACGTGTTGTAGCGGGAATCGACCTCGAGGTCCTTGTACAGGACGCGGTCGACGTGCCTGCCTAACGCGTATTGTACCGTCGGGTCGGCCTGCAGGAGCATCCCGCGCTTGAGCCGATTATGATACACCGCGGAGATGACGGGCCGCTCCTCCGCAAGTCGCGCCTCTTTCTCGATGATCGACGCGAGCGTGATGACGTCATGCCGTGACATCGCGAGCGTCTGGAGACGCGTGGTCCACTCGGGTTTCCACACCTGCTCGAAGCGCGCGACGAGCATGCCGACGGCTTCGTCGGGCGAGGTGCCTTCGGCGAAGGTATAGGTGTCCGGAAACAGATATCCCTCGAGCGTCGGCGTCGGGACATCCAACCGGCGGCGCAATGCCGAATCACTCGCGGCAGTCACCACGGAATCCGGCGACACGGAGAGCGCGCGGCCGAGGAGCGGCGCGATGCTCGAGAGCGCAAAGCCCTCCGGGATGGTCACCGTGTGAACGAGGCCCTTTCCGCGCGTGAGCGCATCCAGCAGGGTAGTCCACGACGCGCTGCGGTCGAGCACGTACGTTCCCGCCTTGAGATCGCGATCGCGGTGGCGGGCCGACGCATAGAGCCGGAACAGTCGCGGTGAGGCGACGATCCTGGCGCGGGCGAGCGAGTCCACGGCCGCACTGAAGCTCGACCCCGGTGGAATCGTCACCCGCACGGTGCCGCCGCTCGATGAGCCGCAGCCGCTCACGACCAGCGCGGCCACGACAGCGGGGATGCAGCGCCTAACGAGGAAGCGAGAGCGCATGTTGCAGAAGGACGGTGGCCGCCAGCGAGTCGACGTCGCCTCGTCGGCCGCGAGTAGACCCGCCAAGCTCGCGGACGGTCCGAAGCGCGATGGCGGTGGTGTACCGCTCGTCCACGAGACGCACCGGCAGGCCGGTCCGTTTCTCGAGCTCGGCCGCAATGTGACGGACTTCGGTGGCGCGCGGCGTGTCGTCACCGTTCGCATCGAGCGGCAGCCCAACCACGTAGCCCCGGACCTCGAGCGCTTCCCCGCGCCGTATCATCTCGGCGATCGGCGGCCGCTTTCCGCGCCGACGCTCGATGAACCCGGCAGGCGATGCGATCGTGCCGGTCGGGTCGCTCACGGCGAGACCAATACGGCGATCGCCGTAATCAATGGCGAGCAACCGCATCACGAGGAGGGAATCGGAATCGGGAATCGGACCTCGCCTTTTGAGCTGATGGCTGATGGCTGATGGCTCTTAGCCGGCGGCGTCGTCAGCCGCCCTGCGCCATCTGCACAAAGAATTCCTTGTTGTTCTTCGACCGCATGAGCTGCTTGAGGAGGAACACGATCGACTCATCCGGAGGCATATCCCCGAGGAAGTTACGTAGCAGGAATACACGGTTGATCTCTTCCTGCGTGAGAAGCAGCTCTTCCTTGCGCGTGCCCGACTTGTTGATGTCGATCGCGGGGAAAATGCGGCGATCGGCAATCTTGCGGTCCAGCACGAGCTCCATGTTCCCCGTGCCCTTGAACTCCTCGAAGATCACCTCGTCCATGCGCGATCCGGTCTCGATGAGCGCGGTTGCGACGATTGTGAGCGACCCGCCAGCCTCGATGTTTCGGGCAGATCCGAAAAACCGCTTGGGCTTGTACAGCGCTGTGGATTCTACCCCACCAGAGAGAATCTTGCCCGTGTGCGGCGCAATGGTGTTGTGCGCCCGTGCAAGCCGAGTGATGGAGTCGAGCAGGATCACGACGTCCTTGCCGTGCTCGACGAGTCGTTTCGCCTTCTCGATTACCATGTCGGCGACCTGGACGTGGCGATCCGCGGGCTCGTCGAACGTGGAGCTGATGACCTCCGCGCGCTCCACACTCTGATGCATGTCCGTCACTTCCTCAGGCCGCTCGTCGATCAGCAGGATGATGAGCGAGACCTCGGGGTGATTGGCGGCGATTGCGTTCGCCATCTTCTGCAGCAGAATTGTCTTGCCGGCTCGCGGCGGCGCGACGATGAGGCCGCGCTGTCCCTTGCCGAGCGGCGTTATGAGATCGACGACACGCATGCTGAGGTCGCCGTCCTCGAGCCGGAGCCGTTCGTCAGGATAGCGCGGACGCAGATTGTCGAACGCGATACGCTGCTTGGCAACTTCGGGCGTGTCGCCGTTGATGGATTCGACCTTCAAGAGGGCCAAGTACCGCTCCCATTCCTTCGGCGGACGGACCTGACCGAGCACGGCATCGCCCGTGCGGAGGTCGAACCGCTTGATCTGTGAGGGTGAGACATAGATGTCGTCCGGGCCGTACAGATAGTTCCAGTCCTGGCTTCGCAAAAACCCATAGCCTTCGGGGAGAATCTCGAGCACGCCTTCACCGCGGAGCACGGTCTCGGAGTCGAGCAGGTTCTGCTCGATGCGAAAGATGAGATCCTGCTTTCGCAGCCCCGACGTGTTGGCGATGTTGAGTCCTTCAGCCAGCTCCTGCAGCTCGGCGACGGACTTCCGCTTCAGTTCAGCGATATCCACGGGCGTAAGAATCCGGGCGACAACGGGGCCGCGGCGTTAGGTGCGCCGAGCGCCCAGGTGGGAGGAGGAACGACGCGCGGAGGGAGGGGAAGCGGTTGGGGGAGGGCAACGGCCGCGACTCGCCAGAGGAAAACGCCGCGAGCGGGCACGTCGAGGAGGGCCAAGCTATTGCGCGCCCGGAACAGGGTCAAGTAGAACGGCCAGCGACCGTTACAGTGCTGGGATCAAAATGCGATATAGCGAAATGGCCGCTTCCTGATATCCGCGAAGAGCTCGGTCATCTGCTTCGACATTTCAGCGGTCTGCACGGCGATGATCGAGTCCTGGCCGAAGCGCCCGAGCGTCCCGTCGGGTGATGAAAGCAGTGCCGCCGTGATCGACAGCTCGTCACGGAGGTCGCCGACTGTTCGCAGCAACGTCGAGTCGCGTCGGAAGCGTCCGAAGGAGCTTCGATTGCTCGTGAGCAGCGCGCGCACGGAATCAGCCTGCGCGGTCGCCGCCTTCGCGCGTGCGATGACCTCACCGCGCTCGAGCGCAAGTCCCAGCGTGCCTTTGCTCGACATGGCGTGCTCGGTGAAACGCGTCGCGTTGTCCAGCAGGGTCTCGAGTCGCTTGGGCGCGTCGAGCGATGTGAGCGCTCCAAGCGTCCCGCGCGTGGATGCCATCGATGCGGAGAGCACTTTCACGTTGGCAACCAGCTCGGGGATCTCGTTCGCCACGTCCCCATAGCTTGCCGCGAGCGTCTGGATGTCGGCCGCCGACACGCCGCGAATCGTGTCGTTCTGCGGAAGGACGCGAGCGTCGCGCGCGCCGACAGTGAGAGCGAGGACGGTTTGGCCCATGATGCGAGTGCCGGTGCCGAGTCGCGCGACGGTGTTCTCCCTGATCTGATCGCGATACTTCGCGAGGACCTCGAACTCGATGATGACTCGCTTCGAGGTGTCGGCGCTCGGCGGCCCGAAGTGGAGGTCTCGCACACGTCCAACCTTGGTACCGCTGATCCAGACCTCTGTCCCTCCCAGGACGTTCCGCGCGCTGCCGAACGCCGCGTAATAGCGCACCTTGCGGCCGTGGAGCATCCCGGGCTGGGCGTACTTCAGCGTGGCCGCCGACGCCACGAGGAGAACGCCAAGGGTAATGACGCCGGGGAGAAGGTCTCGCCAGCGGAGAGCGCGGTATGGCACAATGGCCCGGCTTAGCAAGCCCCGCGCCAGCTGTTGGCCATTGGCTGATAGCACGACGGGCCGCTCGGCCAAGGCCGGCGGGACAAGCAACGCGCTCGACAGGATTCGAACCTGTGACCTTCGGCTCCGGAGGCCGACGCTCTATCCAGCTGAGCTACGAGCGCAAAACGGACACATGTGCGGTTGACGCCCGTGAAGATTACCGGGGTGGGAAGGGTGACACAAGTTTGCGCCACGTCGATGGATGGGACGTCGTGACCCACGGCGCGCCGCGTCAGTCCACAGGACGTGAAGCCGTGGAAATTCGCGCCCTCCGCGCCAGCCGAGAGAGCCTCCGAAGCTTCGGGTCCGCCGTCATCGGCGGCCGGCGCGTACGTTGTCCGACAGCCGATCTTTGGCAGCAACGACGATGTCGCTGGATACGAGCTGCTGTACCATCCCGCGGCGACCGAGCCAGCAAAGCGCGGCCGGCGCGACCCGATCGCGCCGACGAGCGTTCACGCTTGCGTTGACGTCGGACTCGAGAAGCTCACCTCCGGTCGACCGGCGTTCATTAGCTTCACCCGCGAGACGCTGCTCGCGCGCGCGTATACGCTTGTCAGTCACGACGCGGTCGTCATCGGGGTGCCCGGGCGCGTGAGGCCAGACCGTATCACGGAGCAGGTGTGCGAAGAGCTGGTCAATGACGGGTACGTGCTCGCGCTGGATGACTTCGTGTGGAGCTCGTATTGCCCACGGCTTCTCGAGCTGACGCCGATTGTGAAGGTCGATGTGTTGAACCAGTCGCCCGAGACCCTCGACGAGCTCGCACAGCGGCTGGCCGTCTACGACGTGCGCCTGCTCGCAAAGCGTGTGGAGACGGCTGAAGCGCGCGCCACGTGCGCGGGATTGGGTTACGAGCTCTTTCAGGGTGGCTACTATGCGCACCCGGAGACGGTAGCGAGCCGCAGCCTGACGAGTGACGAGATGGAGATCGTGCGCGCCGTGAACGTGATACGCGATGATTGGGCGAGTCACTCGGGGCGGGACGCAGACACCGGCACTGATCCTGTTCTCTGCGATCTCCTTCGCATCGTGACCTCGACAGCACGCGGGACTGCCAACCGCGAGGTTCTCCATCTCGCCGTGCAGCGCGCGCGAATGTGTGAGCTGCTGGCCGGACCAAGCAGTTGGGATGGCGAGTCGCGCTCGCTGTTTCTCGTCGGGCTCCTGTCGCTGCTCGATACACTTTCGGGGACGCCGATCCCGGAGCTGCTCAAAGCGCTCGCGCCCGCGCCGGCACTGCGAGACGCGCTGGTATCGCGCGTCGGTCCGTACGCCGTCGCGCTGCTGTTGACCGAAGCGTACGAACAGGGCTTGTGGGCGACGGTCGGCCGGCTCGCACAGCGCATGGGCATCGATGCGGCGCACGTCTCCGCGTGCTACATCCAATCGCTCGCTTGGACACGCGACCAGTTGCGGTCGCTCGCCACTGCCTAACCAGCTTGCCTAACCAGTTCGCCTACCCGGTGGCTGGCTAGGCCACCTCGATCCGGCGTGGCCCATTCAGCTTGTTCCGCAGCGTGCGGACGCTGATGCCGAGGAGCTGGGCGGTGCGCGTGCGATTGTTCTTCGTCACCTCGAGCGCCCGCAGGATGAGCGCTCGCTCGGCTTCGTCGATGTTGAGTGATGTGAGGACGACCGGAGCGGATGGCGCCGGCGCCACGGCTGCACTGCTCGGCGTCTCGTTCGCTCGCTGCGCTCGCGCGAAATCGAGGGCCTGCTCGACGGCACGCTGGAGTTGCTGTGGCGTGACTGGCTTCGAGACGTAGTCGACGGCGCCGGCCTTCATCGCGGTCACGGCGTGCTCGACGCTCGCGCAATCTGTGAGCACGATCACTGGTACTTGGTGCTGCTCGCGCTGCAGCAGCGCAAGAAACTCCGAGCCCGTCATCCCCGGCATCCGGTCATCGTAGATGATGAGATCCACAGCCTCGCCGGCGAGCACGCGGAGGCTCTCCACGACGTTGTCCGCACTGAGGACCCGATGGCCGGCCCGATTCAGTGTCGCTTCCAGCAGTAACCCGACGGACGACTCGTCGACGTGAAGGATGGTGGGCATGTGCGGTTAGCAGACGCATTTCTCCCTCTCACCGCAACGCTGCTGGTCGCGCCGGGATATCGCCGGCGGCGTGATGAGCTTCAGTTGGAAGCGTGTGCGGAAAGCGGAAATCGTACGGCGAACCGCGAGCCCGAGCTGTCCGATGATTCCAGGGACAGAGTGCCACCGTGCGTCTGCGCGACCCATGACGCGATGGCCAGCCCAAGCCCCGCGCCGCTTGTTGCCGAAGCGCGTCGATCACGATCCGATCGGTAGAACCGATCGAAGATGTGTGGTTGCGCCTCCGGCGGAATTCCTGGGCCGGTGTCAGCGACCGTTACGAGGTAGTAGCCATTCTGGCGCAGGGCCGAAAGCGTCACGTCGCCGCCCGGCGGCGTGTACTTGATCGCGTTGTCGAGGAGATTGACGAAGAGCCGGCGGAGGAGCGCTTCGTCACCACGGAACGGAAGGTCCTCACTTCCGGTGAACGCCAGGGCAACCTGCTTCCGCTCGGCGAGCGAGCGCACGGCACGAACCGAGTCGGCCGCAACCTCGCCGAGGTAGACCTCGCGCGGCACCATGATCGGGTCGCCCGACTCCGCGCGGGCGAGCAGGAAGAGGTCATCGACGATCTGCTTCAACCGATCGCTCTCGGCGCGAACGCGCTCGAGCGCGTCGCGCAGCTCTTCCGTGGATCGCGAGTCGCGCGACAGCGCGAGCTCTGCCTCACCGCTGATGATGGCCACCGGTGTACGCAGCTCGTGCGATGCATCCGCCATGAGCCGCCGCTGCTCGTCGAAGGAGCCGTCGAGTCGCTCGAGCAGGTCGTTGAGCACCGCGGCAAGGCGGCCGAGCTCATCGCGCGGGTTCGGCACCGCGACGCGTTCGTGCAGAGACGTCGCGCTGATTCGCGCTGCCTGCTCGGCGATCGCGGAAACGGGCTCGAGGCTCTTCCGTGCGAGCAAGCTGCCGCCGGCCGTCGCCACCAGCAGCATGAGTGGAATCCCGAGCCCGAGTGCATAACGCGCCTCGCGCAGCGTCGTTTCCTGCGACTCGAGCGATCGTGCGGCGCCGATGACAATGTCCCTTCGTCCCAGCCGGTAGGGGAGGGCCACCACACGCACGGGGCCACCGTCGCCGAAGCCCGTCTCGAACGTCGTGGGATCGCCCGGCTTCGTTCGAGCGAGGATCGTGCGAAGATCGGGGAGTTGTTGCGCCGCTTTCGTGCGCGGTGGCGTCGATCTCCGTCGCGCGACGAGATCGACCATCGACAGCTCGTCCGTCCGGCGGTCGAGGACCGTGACGGCGATGTCGCGGAGCCGGAATTCCTCGAGCACGTCGTCCGTGATGGTGTCGAACGGCTTGCCACTCAGGCGCTCGAACTCCATCGCGCCCGCGACCGCGCCGGCGGTCTCGGCGAGATACTCGTCGATGCGTTGTTGTGTCGTGTGACTGAGAAACGCGTAGCCGGCGAGCGCGAACACGGAGAGCAGCAGGGCGAACGCACCCGCATACCACGCCGAGAGGCGCGTGCGAATGGACGCCGCGACTTTCATTCCGCTCGGTCTTCGTCGTCTTGGCGTGGAGGAGTCGGGCGGCCCGCGGCCACGCTCGCGCCGCGTTCGCCGCCCTCGGCCGAGAGCAGGTAGCCCGCGCCACGGCGCGTGTGAATGAGCGGCGTTCCGCCCGCGTCGTCGACTTTTTTGCGCAGCCGGTTGATGTAGACCTCGATCGCGTTCGAGAACGGATCATGGTTGGCATCCCAAACATGCTCGCACAGTTCCGCGCGGCCGATGACACGTCCGGCATTTCGCGCGAGGTACTCGAGCATCACGTACTCCTTCGTCGTGAGCGGGATGCGTCGCCCCGCACGCGCGACGTCCTGGCCACGCGTATCGATGATCAGGTCGTCGATGGTCAGCGTCGTCGGCAGAAGCGCGGGCATGCGTCGCAGCAGTGCGCGCAGCCGCGCGTAGAGCTCGTCGAGCTCGAACGGCTTGACGAGGTAGTCGTCTGCGCCGGCGTCCAGTCCCGTCACGCGATCGGTGACGGCGTCATGCGCCGTGAGCATCAGGATCGGCATGGCACGGCCCTTCGCGCGTAGCGCTCGGCTGACATCGAGGCCGCTCTGCTTCGGCAGGTTCACGTCGAGAATCAGCGCGTCGTATTCGTTCACCGATGCCTGATAGACCGCATCGGTTCCGTCGTGGGACACGTCCACGGCGTAGCCCTGCTCGCGGAGGCTGCGCGCGAGCATGTCGGACAGTTTCGTGTCATCCTCAACCAGCAATAACCGCATGGATCGTTTTGCCTCGTGTGCGTTGCGAATGCGTTAACCGTCGTTTAGCTCGTGCCCCGCATCATCACTACAACAACCGCGGCCCGCTCTGGCAACGGTTACGAGGACACGCTGCCGCACGATGCGGCTGCTTTCAACATTGGAGGAGAGAATGCTCGCACGCAACGCACTCGCTCTCGTGGTTGCTACCGCCCTGACCGCTGCGGTCGCTGGCGCGCAGCAGCCGAAGTCCACCACGCCGACGAAATCATCGGCGACGCAGCAAGCCCCCGCCGCGAAGTCGTCTTCGAAGACGTCGACCGCGCAAGCGGTGCCGGTGAGCGCTGATTCGGCCAAGAAGATTGTGGCCGCGAACGAAGCCGGTGCAACGGTGACGTCGGCGAAGCTGCACCACGCTTCGGGCAAGGCGTACTACGAAGTTGGGTACAAGATGAAGGGTCAGTCGCACACGATGCACGCCACCGTCGATGCGAACACGGGCGAGTTCACACAGAAGCCCGCGTCGACCAAGTCTTCGGCGAAGAAGTCTTCGTAACCGGCGACCTGACCGGCGCCGTAGACGGTGTCTTCCGTACTTCCGCCCGGGCGCGCCAGGCGTGCGCGTCCGGGCCCCGCCGGCGCCAGCGTTAGGCCACTTTCCGCCCACGCGCAACCGCGAGTCCGCCCAGAGTCCCCCGATGCGTCGGGACCGGCGGCCGCAACGACTCCCTTGCGCGACACTCGGGCCGGGGTCGAGCACAATTCCACGCGCCGCTGGCTCGTACCGGCCGTTGCGGTCACGCTCGGTGGCCTCGCGCTCCTATCGCTGCACGCACAACTCCATGCATTTCGTTACCGGCAGGTAGCCGCCGCGGTTCGCGCGCTGTCTGCTCGATCGCTGCTGCTCGCCGGCGTGCTGACGTTGGTTGCGTACGCGATCCTTCCGGCCTACGACGCGCTCGCGCTTTGCTATGTCGGTCGTCCGCTCGGGTGGCGCCGAACGGCGTTCACCTCACTCGTCGCCTACGGATTCAGCCAGACGATCGGATTGGCGGCGCTGGCCAGCGCTTCGATCCGGTACCGTTTCTGGACCGCCTGGGGGCTCTCGGCGGTGGAGGTCGCCGAGGGCGTCGCCTTCACGACGGTCACGCTGTGGCTCGGCGTCGCGACCGTCGGTGGCGTGGCCTGCCTCGTCGGCAGCGTCCCCGTCACCGGGCTCGTTCCCACGTCGGGAGCGGTCCTGCGCTCGTTAGGCGTGGTACTTCTCGCGGTCCCGGTCGGATATTTCGTCTGGAATGTTCGGGCACGGCGCGAGGTTTCGATCGGCGGCTGGCGGTTCTCGGCGCCAGGGCCGCGGCTCGCGGCCCTGCAGATCCTCACCGCCGCGATCGACTGGCTGCTCGCGAGTCTCGTCCTGTACGCGCTGCTCGCGCCGTTCGGCGTCGGCTTCGGCACGCTGGTGCAGGTGTTCGTGTTTGGACAGGTGCTCGGGCTGGCGAGCCACGTACCGGGCGGACTCGGCGTGTTCGAGTCGGTTGTGTTGCTGACGCTCCGACCGATCGCGCCGCCCGAAGCCGTGTTGCCGGCGCTCATCGCCTACCGCGCGATCTACTACCTGATTCCGTTCGCCATGGCGGCCGTCGGCCTTGCGGTCTACGAGCTGACCAAGCGGCGATCGTCCGTTGCGTCTGTCGTGCGCATTGCCGGCGGCTGGGTGCCGGGAACTATCCCGTATTTCCTCAGCCTGACCACCTTTGCGGCCGGAGTGCTGCTGATGTTCTCGGGCGCGACGCCTGGGATTCACGCTCGGCTGCGGTGGCTGGACGCTTTTTTCCCGCTCGCGGTAATCGAGGTCTCCCACTTCGCCGCGAGCCTGGCCGGGATGATCCTCATCCTGCTCGCGAACGGAATCCGTCGACGACTGGACGTTGCGTATCACCTCACGGTAATCGCGCTGGCCGTCGGCATCGTTGGGTCGCTGCTCAAGGGCGCTGATTACGAGGAGGCCATTGCGCTTACCGTCGTGCTTGGCGCGTTCCTGCCTGCGCGACGTCACTTCTTCCGTCCCGCCGCGCTCACGAGCGAGCCATTCACGCCCGGGTGGATCGCTGCGGTAGCGCTGGTGCTCGCCGGCACCGTTTGGCTCGGCGTCTTCTCGTACGGCCACGTGGTCTTTTCGCAGCGTCTGCTCTGGCACTTCGCGACCGTGGCAGACGCCGCGCGCTTCGTTCGCGCGATGGCCGGCACGGCTGCGGTTGTCATCGCGTTCGGGGTTGCCCGACTGCTGCGCCCGGCACTCGCGCGCACCGAGCCACCTGCCGCTGCCGATCTCGAGCGCGCAAGGGCGGTGGCGCGTCGCTGCCCCGACGTGCGCGCGCACCTCGCCTTGTTAGGCGACAAGTCGCTGTTGTTCAGCGAAAGCGGCAACTCGTTCATCATGTACGGCATCGCGGGCCGCAGCTGGGTCGCGCTTGGCGATCCCCTTGGTCCCGAGTCCGAGCATGCCGAGCTGGTATGGGCATTCCGTGAGCTCGCGCTTCGGCACGGTGGCTGGCCGGTGTTTTACCAGATAACACGGGAGTTGCTCCCGTTATGCATCGACCTCGGGCTCACCATGCTCAAGCTCGGAGAAGAAGCGCACGTGCCGCTCGCGACATTCTCCCTCGAGGGCGGGAGCCGTCGCGGGCTGCGCCGAACACTCCACGATGTCGAGCGGAGCGGAACCACCTTCGAAATGGTCGCGCCCGACCGCGTGCCACAGCTTCTCCCAGCGCTCGAGGCAGTCTCGGACGCCTGGCTCGCCGCCAAGCGAACGCGAGAGAAGGGGTTTTCGCTCGGGTTCTTCGACGCGGAGTACCTCCGCAACACGCCCATCGCGCTTGCCTGGCGCGGGGGCGAGATCGTGGCGTTCGCCAATGTGTGGACGAGTGACGCGAAGCACACCGCGTCAGTCGACCTCATGCGTTTCTCCGAGAACGCGCCTCGCGGGGTCATGGAATACCTGTTCGTGAAGTTGATGCTCTGGGCCCGAGACGAGGGGTACCGCGAATTCGACCTCGGCATGGCGCCGCTCTCGGGCTTCGAGCGCCGTGCGCTCGCGCCAGCGTGGCAGCGGCTTGGCGCGCTGGTGTATCGGCACGGCGAACACTTCTACCATTTCCGCGGGCTGCGCCAGTACAAAGAGAAGTTCAATCCGGAATGGGAACCGCGCTATCTCGCGACTCCCGGCGGTCTGGCTATTCCGCGAATTCTGGCGAACGTGACGGGACTCGTTTCGGGTGGACTGGTCGGAGTGGTGAGGAAATGAACGCGCGTGCAGTCTCGATCGTCGCCGCAGCATGGTTGGCGTTAGGCTCCGCAGGAACCTGCGTGCTGGCCCAGAACGCAGCCGTTGTCCGGGACGATGGCGTCAAGGGCCTCCCCTTGCACGAGGTGCCGACGAAGTCGCCAGCACCTGCTGCCGTTGCGATTTTCCTGAGTGGCGACGGAGGCTGGGCAGGGCTGGACCGCCGCATTTCCGACGATCTTGCTGCGCGCGGTGTCGCGGTGGTCGGCCTCGATTCGCGCGCCTATCTCATGAAGACGCGGACGCCTGACGAGGCGGCCACCGATGTCGCCCGCGTAATGCGGCACTACACGGCCCAGTGGGCCGTGCAGCACGTGGCGGTCGTCGGGTATTCGCGCGGAGCCGACATGGCCCCGTTTGTCGTCAACAGGCTTCCGGGCGACCTCCGTTCCCAGCTGGCGCTGGTCGCGCTCCTCGGGCCGGCCGAGCGAGCCAGCTTTCAGTTTCACTGGACTGACTTGCTGACCGACACGTCGAAGCCGTCGGATCCCCCCATCCTCCCGGAGCTGGAGCGTCTTCGTGGGACGCCAGTGCTCTGCGTGTACGGGAAGGACGAGAAGGAGTCGCTCTGCCGACTCGCCGATACGAGCGCCGTCCGGGTCGACAAGCGCAAAGGGCATCACCACTTCGATGGCGACTACGACGCCATCGCCGCCGAGATCATCGGACTTCTCGCCCCGGTGAACGCCACCAGTCGTTAGGCAGCGTCCCGTCGGGGGAGGCGTCGCCTAGTGCGCGCCCGCGTGCTTGTCGCCTAACGTCGCGACCGTCTGCGGCACCGAATGGAAGTGGTACTCGCCGCGACGGTATAGATCGTCGGCCGACTGGAAGTAGGCGATGGCGTCTTCCACCAGACCGCGTGCGTCGGCATCCGGCGAGGCGACACGGTGCATCGTCGCGTTGGCGTCCACATCGTACACCGTGGTTGCGCCGTGGAGCCCGAGCACCGCCAAGCGGTTGTCCCGCATGAGGGCGATCTCGTTGTTGTGCGTCATGACCGCGACGCCCGGTCGTGCGTGCGGCGAAAGCACGTCACGGCCGAAGAACTTCGAGTCGTAGTCGCCCCCGAGCAGCCCGAGGATGGTCGGCGGCACGTCCATGGACGACGCCAAGTCACCGACTCGCGCGCCCGCCGGGAGGATGCCCGGTGCGTAGAAGAGCACCGGCACCGCGTAGCTCGCAAGCGGAATCTCGGCGGCGCCGTAGACACGCGCCCCATGGTCACCCATGAGCACGAACACCGTGCTGTCGAAGAACGCGTGGGTCCTGGCCTTGCGGACGAATCGGCCGAGCGCCCAATCGGCGTACTGCACCGCGTTCACCCGCTTGTGCTCGTTGGGATTGGCAGCGATTCGGCCAGCCGGATAGGTGTACGGCCGGTGGTTCGACACGCTCAGGACGAGCGTATAGAACGGTCGCCCTGTCGCGTGGAGCGAGTCCATCTCCGTCAGCGCTTTGTCGAAGATTGCTTCGTCGGACACGCCCCACGCCGTCGTGAATTCGCCGCTCGGGTAGTCCTTCTGCTCGATGACGTGTTGCATGCCGTTGTTCCGCATGTACGACCCCATCCCATCGAACATCGCGCGGCCGCCGTAGATGAACTCCGTGGAATAGCCACGTGTGCGGAGCAGGGTGGGCAGCGTGAACAGGTCCACCGACTCGGGTCGTCGCACGACCGAGACCCCGGGCAACGGCGGGAGCGATGAGGTCGTCGCTTCGAGTGCGCGGATCGTCCGGTTGCCCGTCGAATACGCCCGGGTCAACAGCGTCCCCTCGCCCGCGAGCGAGTCGAAGTGTGGCGTTAGGCTCGGCGCGGTGTCGGGATGCAGGACGCCGATGAACTGGGCGCCGAGGCTCTCTTCCAGCACGACGACGACATTGAGGCGGCGGACCGGCCGCGTGGCGGTCACGTGGCGGTACGAGGTCCACGGCGTGAACGCGGCCGCGGGGGACGCGGCATCGGCGAGCAGGCCGCGGAGGCGTGGAAGCGTCTCGGTGGAGTCGCGTCGCGCGTACAGCGCATCGTAGCTCGTACCCTGGCCCTGGAACGCCTCCCAGAACGCGTAGTAGCCGTTGGAGGCGACCTCGTTCAGCGCGCGATCATCCGACACGTGCGCGAGGCTGGGCCGCGCGATGCTCGTGCAGGCGAGAAGGACGACGACGTAGGCGAGCGCGACCCCGAATCTCGATCGCAGCGGTGCCGCTGCGTCGATTGCCCTCCGAAGCGGGCGGCGCGACAGGTACACCACGGCGGCGGCTACGAGCGCGATCCCGGCGAGGATCCAGCCTGTCGGATAGCTCTCCCAGATATTGTTGACGACCTCAGTCGGGTAGATGAGGTAGTCCACCGCCACAAAGTTGAATCGCCCGTCGAACTCGTCGAAGAACACGATCTCCGCCACGGCGACGAACAACGCGCCGGCGGTGGCCACCGCGACCGTCGCGAAGAGCAGCACGCGATTCACACGCCGCGCGAGCCACGACGATGTCGCAATCGTTAGGTAGAGCGTCAGCGGCAGCAGTAACCAGAACGTCACCGCCACGTCGTACACGGCGCCGACGGCGAATGCCCGGGCCAGCGCGGGCCACCGTCCGGCCGGCCATCCGCCATGAACCGCTATCAGCAGGGCCCGTGTGATGAGCGATAGCACGAACACCACTGCGCCCACGATGCCGACCGGGGCGTAGCGGGCCAACGGTGATGCGCCGCGACTACCGGGAGCCACAGCGGAAAGCGCGCTCGAAGATTTCATCCCGTTGAAATCTCGCACTCGACCATTAAACGACTATGAACGGCCCATGAATCCCCAATCCCACGTTTTACATTGGAGTGCGCCAACCAAGTCCGGCCGTCTCAACGATATTGGGCAGCCGGGCCCGTTCATTATCAATACAGGTATGATGGCTAGGCTGTGACGTGTGAAGTCCCTAACGCTGACCGCTGCTGCTTTGGCACTGCTGTCGACCGGCCGGCTCCTGCGCGCCCAGCAGTGCGACACCGTCACGTCTCGCACGTCGATGAGTGAGCTCAGCGGCGCGCGGATCCACTCCGTTCGGGTCGTGACGCAGGGGCCTCCCGAGTTCCCAGGCGTGGCCCGTGTGCTGGACGGCCTCCACGTCCGCACTCGCGCCGCGACCGTGCGTCGCCAGATCCTGTTCGCCGCTGGCGATACCGTCGACACGCTCGCGGTGGGCGAGTCCATCCGCCGGCTGCGAAGCCTCCGCTATCTTCGGGACGTTCAGTTGAGCGGCGTCCGCTGTGGTGGCGGCCCGGTAGATCTCGTACTCACGACGCGCGATGACTGGAGCGTCAAGCCGAAGGTGCAGGTGCGCTCCGGGAAGTCCGAGGTTGGCGTAACCGAGCGCAACCTCCTGGGCTCCGGTCGCGAGGTCTCGCTGCATGCGCGCACAGACCAGGGACGAATCGGCGTGGGCGTGACGCTCAACGATCCGTGGTTCTTCAACTCGCGCTTCAGTGCGCAGCTCGGTCAAAACACGTATCGTGACGGACAGGACTGGACCGCCAACCTCCGTCTGCGTGAGGAGAGCGTACTCGCGCCGTGGGGAGCCGAGTTGGGCGGCATCGTCTCGTCCTACGAGCCCGGGCTGGTCGGCAGCGACGCGTTCGAGCGCGCGTCCGGACACCTGCTCATGAGGCGTCGGCTGTTCGACACGCCGGCGTCGGTAACGTCGCTGTTGGGCGGCGTCGAGACGGAGCGAGCGGAGTTGACGGCGGGAACGAACGCGCTCATCGCTGGCCCGACGCGGACGAACCGCAACTTCATGGGGCTCTCGATCGGCGCCGCGCGGTCGTCCGTTGCATACGACACGCTGACGTGGATGCTGCCTAACAAGGGAATCGTCGACGTCCCGCTCTCGTTCGAGACGGACGCGGTGATCGGACTCGGTCGTGAGCTGGTTCGTGACGAGCCGATGATGCATCTCGATCTCTGGGCGGGGAAAGCGTGGCTCCCGTCGCGTCGGTCGCTCGCGGTCGCGGACGTGTGGGCCCTGGGGTACGCCTCGCGCGGACAGTTCGACGCGGCGACGTTCCGCGCATCACTCGGGTACTTCCGAGCGGCTAAGCGTGGCTTCTGGGCCACACGCCTCACGGCCGAGCGACTGGTGAATCCTGATCCGGACGTTCGTTCGTTCGTGACGATCGATCCCACGACGCCGCTGCTGCCCGATGGAGAACGGCTGGCGCAATCCGCGCTCGGCTTCTCGGTGGAACGCGATGTCTCGCTCTTCCCGCTCTCGAGGTCGTGGGCGCTGAACGGGGCGCTGTTCGGCTCGGCGTCATCGCGTTGGGAGACGGTGTCTCCCGGGCCGGAGCACGCGGATGTCGCGATCGTAGGGCTCGGCTTCCGCCTGACGCCGATACGCCCAGGTCGCGCGACGGCTCGCCTCGACCTCGGTTACCCGATTTCGATCTCGGGCGCGCCGCTGGCGAAGCGCGGGCTGTACTTCGGGATCGGACTGTCGCCCTGGTGGGGCGACGATCGCCACCGACCCAGCCGTCGCGACTGAAGCGCACGCCCCGTACGCGGGCGCGCGCTTTCCGCGTTAGGTGAGCGCGTCCGGAGGCTGCAGTGTCGAGAAGAGTGGCGCGAGGGCTTCGACTCGGCACCATCCGCGAGCTGGCCGAATCACCACCATGAACTTCACCGCCGCGGGCTTCGGCAGCTGCGAGTACGCCGTCCAAAACGCGCGCTCCCGCGGCATGAAGTCCTCGTACTGCATGACCGACATCGGGTCGGCAGCGTCGACCACGAAGGTCACCCACTGTCGTCCGGATGAGCTTCGCAGGTGCGCGACTACCGTGGCCTCCTGCCCGAACACCGCGACCGCGAGCCCGGTCAGAGTGCGCTGGAATTCCTCGAGTCGGTGACGGCCAATCGCGCGGCCCACCGCCGCCCGGCGAGCGACGACGCCACCGCCGCGGTGCCGACGTTCCTGGCATGCGCCGTCGCCGGACGCCGGGAACGTCGAGGGCTTGCTTCGGTCTCCGTTCTTGATTCCACCCATCGTCGCCTCCCGGATCGGATCGTTATGCGGCTGCGCGCACCCGCGATCTTTGGAATAGCAAGGGATGGACCCTGCGGCGTGCCGCCTTCGAGCACGCGACGGCGCCCGCGCGCCGTCAGGGACGGGCACGCTTGTCGCAACAGTCGATAGGCTGTGGTTGGCACCGACAGGCGAGGCCGTTCCGGGCCTTTCTTGCTTCACTCGGAACGACGAGGTATTACAGGCCTCGCCTCTGCTCACTCCCCTTTGCAGCCAACCATGCCCATCCCCCAGGTCCGACTCGCGCTCAGTACGATCGCGTTCACCGCGGCAATCGGCCCGTCGCTCGCCGCCCAGCAGCCCGATTACGCCAAAGCCGAGCGGATGCTGACGTGGAACACCGCGCCGCTCGTCGCCAACGACATCCTGTCCGTCACCTGGCTCTCCGATTCGACGCGCTTCTGGTATCGCGTTTCACGGCCGGCCGGCCACGAGTTCGTGCTCGTCGATCCGGTCGCGAACGTGCAGCGGCCGCTGTTCGATCATCTCAAGCTCGCGAGCGCGCTCACGCGAATGGAAGCCGGGAAGAAGTCGTACGAGGCCACGAAGCTGCCGTTTCAGACCTTCACGCTCCTCGGCGTCGACAAGACGCTCCGCTTCAAGAGCGGCGATCGCTACATCGACTGCGATCTCACGCGCTACGAGTGCACGCCGAGCACGTACAAGGCGCGATCGGCGGCGGAGGTGCCGTCACCCGACTCACAGTGGGTCGCGTACGTGAAGGACCACAACATCTGGGTGAAGCGGGCGGGTGGTGGCGACGAGACGCAGCTCACGACCGACGGCGTGCGATTCAACAGCTACGGCGTCGGCGAGCCCCGCCCATCGCAGGTCCGTTCGAAGGATCCGATCCAGCCGAGCATGGTGTGGTCGCCGGACGGCAAGCGACTGCTCGTCGTGCGCATCGACGAGCGTGGCGTCGAGATGTTCCCGCTCTATTCGTCAACGACGATTCGCCCGTCCGCGTACCTCATGCCCTACGCACTCCCGGGCGATACCGCGTACGAGCGCGCGACGCGGTATGTCATCGACGTCGCGTCGAAGGCCGCACGCGCGGTGACGCCGCCGGCCATCTACTCACCAGGCTTCGGCGGCATCGGTGGCCGCGGCGGCGGCGAGTGGGCGAAGGACAGCAAGAGCTTCCTCTACGGGGACATGACGCGCGCTGACAAGGTCGCGTCGCTCTATCGTGTGGATGCGGCGAGTGGTACGCGCAAACGGCTCGCCTTCGATTCGAGCGCGACGTACGTCGATCAAGAGGAGTTCCACGTCTTCCCTGGCGCGCGGGGCACGATGGGGATGTCGGAGCGCGACGGTTGGAAGCACCTCTATCTGTTCGACACAGCGGGTACCGTCGTTCGACAGCTGACGTCGGGGCCTTGGCTCGTCGCCGAAATTCTTCGCAACGTCGACACGACCGGCACGATCTACTTCACTGGCCAGGGGCGCGAGAAGGGGCGCGACCCGTATTACCAGAAGGCGTATCGCGTGAAGCTCGACGGCTCGCCGGTCGAGCTCCTGACGCCCGAGGACGCGGAGCACACCGTGCACGTCGCACCGGGTGGACGCTTCCTCGTCGACATCTACTCGCGCGTCGACATGCCGCCGGTGGCGGTGCTGCGCTCGGGCGATGGGCGCGTGCTGCGCACCCTCGAGAAGGCGGATGTGTCCGCGCTGATGGCGACCGGTTACCGACCACCCGAGCCCATCAAGGTGAAGGCGCGCGATGGCGTGACGGATCTGTATGGCGCGATCTGGAAGCCTAACAACTTCGATTCGACCAAGGTCTACCCGATCATCGACAACATTTACCCGGGCCCGCAGCTCACGACGGGCCCGAAGGCCTTTGTGCCCCACGACGATCCGAACGCGCTGAACGTTGGCTACTCGCAGTACTCGCAGGTGAAGGCCCTCGCGGAGCTCGGCTTCATTGTCGTGAACGTCGACGCGATGGGCACGACGCATCGCTCGAAGGCCTTTCGCGAGACGTGGTACGCGAACATGGGCGACAACGGGCTGCCGGATCACATCACGGCCATCAAGCAGCTCGCGGCGACGCGTCCCTACATGGACCTAACGCGCGTTGGCATCTACGGCATCTCCGGCGGCGGCTTCGCGTCGACCGATGCGATTCTGCGCTACCCGGAGTTCTTCAAGGTCGCGGTGTCGACGTCGGGGAACCACGACAACCGCAGCTACAACATGCACTGGGGTGAGAAGTACACCGGTGTCCTCACGCGCGACACCGTGCGAAAGACCGACAACTTCGAGAGCCAGTCGAACCCGGCGATGGCCGCGAACCTTCGCGGCAAGCTGTTCCTGATTCACGGCGACATGGATGACAACGTGAGCCCGGTGAACACGCTGCGCCTTGCGGATGCGCTGATCAAGGCAGGGAAGACGTTCGACATGCTCATCGTGCCGGACGCGGGGCACATGATGTACTACATCCCCTACGTCCACCGGGTGCACTGGGATTACTTCGTGCGGAACCTGCGGCACGAGGAGCCGCCGGCCGATTACGTGATCAAGGGACCACCCGCGCCGCCGCCGGAGTGAGCGCAACTGGAGCGGAACAGACAAGGAGACGATGAAACCGCAGACGGTATTCACGACCGGAGCGCTTTTACTCGCCACGATTGCTGATCCGCTTGGTGCCCAACGTGGCGGCGCTGGTGCAGCGCCGCCACGTTCGGACTCCAGCCTTTACGGTGCGCTCTCGTACCGCTTCATCGGACCGCCGGGCAATCGTGTCGATGCCGTCGTTGGCGTCGCCGGCGACCCGAGTACCTACTACGTCGGTGCGGCATCGGGCGGGATCTGGAAAACGACGGATGGCGGCGTGCACTGGTCGCCAATCTTCGACAAAGAGTTGGTCTCATCGATTGGCGCGCTTGCGGTAGCGCCGTCGAACCCACGCGTCATCTGGGCAGGAACCGGGGAAAGCTTTCTGCGCAGCCACATCTCGATGGGCTGGGGCGTGTATCGCTCCGCCGACGAAGGCGCGACGTGGAAGCGCGTCGGCCTGGAGAACAGTGGTCGGGTAGCGCGCATCGCCGTCGACCCGCGCAATCCAGATGGCGCGCTCGTCGCTGCACTCGGCCACGCGTACGCTCCCCAGCAGGAGCGTGGCATTTTCCGAACCGTCGACGGCGGAGCGACCTGGACACGCGTGCTCTTTGCCGGCGACAGCGCGGGCGGCATTGACGTTCTGCGAGATCCGAATGATCCGGACGTCGTCTATGCTGCAACGTGGCAAATCGAGATGCACACGTGGGGACGCTTTAGCGGCGGAGCCGGTAGCGGTATCTGGAAGTCGACGGACAATGGCGCGACGTGGCACCATCTCGCCGGCAGCGGGCTTCCTACTCGACCCTTTGGGAAGGTTGGACTCGGCGTCACCAAGGCCGACTCGCGACGTGTCTACGCGCTGATCGAGACGGGGAAGGGCATTCCGTGGAAGGGCGAGCCGACAGACACTGGTACACTCTGGCGGTCGGATGACGCGGGTCAGTCGTGGCGTCTCGTCAACTCGAATAGTGGATTGCTCTCACGTCCCGCGTACTACACGCGAATGGCTGTTGCGCCCGATGACCCTAACGAGGCGTACTTCCTGAGCATCGGATTCTCGAGCAGTCGGGATGGCGGTGTCAACGTGTCCGGACGCCCGACCGCGCAAAGCCCCGGCTTCGACAACCACGATATGTGGATCGATCCGACCAACGGACGCCGCATGATCGTCGGCAACGACGAAGGCGTGAGCATTTCCACAAACCGTGGCCTAACGTGGGACCGCATTCGGTTGCCGATCGCACAGATGTATCACGTCATGACGGACAACAGCATTCCGTATATGGTGTGTGGCAACATGCAGGATGGGCCAAGCACGTGCGGCCCCAGCAACTCGAAAATTCCAGAGTCGGGATTGACTGGTGGGTCGGACATCCCTCGCGGCGCATGGTACGCCGTCGGCGGCGGTGAAAGCGGCTGGGCGACTCCGGATCCGGTCAACGGCAACGTGGTGTGGTCGACCGCATCCGGTCGCGGCAGCATGGGCGGAATCGTCGTCCGCACTGAGCTATCCGAGCGACGCGTTCGAGACGTCGAAGTCTGGCCGGTGAGCCCGAACGGACACGCGGCGAAGGATGTCAAATATCGCTTCGTGTGGGATTTTCCGATCGCGATCTCCCCGCATGATCACACCAGGATCTACGTCGGTAGCCAGCACATTCATCAGACAGTGAATGGCGGGCAGACGTGGACGGTCATCAGTCCCGACCTAACGCTGAACGACCCGACCAAACAAGGCCCGTCGGGCGGCCTCACCGGCGACAACATCGGTGTCGAGTACGGCGACGTCGTCTACGCGATCGCGGAATCGCCGATCGCACCGGGATTGATCTGGGCGGGCACAAACGACGGACAGGTGCAGATCACGCGCAATGCCGGCAAAACGTGGACGAACGTCACCAGAAACATTCCAGGAATGGTGGCGTGGGGCACGGTGAGCAACGTCGAACCGTCTCGTTTCAAAGCAGGCACCGCGTACATCACCGTGAATGCGCACCAGGAAGGCAACTTCGATCCGTGGGTGTACAAGACGACCGACTATGGCGCGAGCTGGACGCTCATCGTGAATGGCCTTCCGAAGTCGCCCGTCGGCTACGCGAGGTGCGTTCGCGAAGATCCCAAGCGCGCGGGCCTGCTCTATCTCGGAACGGAGAACGCACTCTACGTCTCCTTCGACGACGGAGCGAAGTGGGAGCCACTGCAGCTCGACTTGCCGCACGCGCCGGTGTCGTGGCTCACCATCCAGCAGAACTTCAGCGATCTCGCCGTCGCCACGTACGGTCGCGGGTTCTACATCCTCGACGACATCACGGCGCTCGAGCAGCTCACGCCTGCTGTACGCACCGCGGCGGTGCATCTTTTCGCCCCGCGACCAGCCTATCGGCTGCGGTCGTACGACACGGCTGTGCGCGACGCGTCGGACGATCCCTCCGGTGGGAAGAACCCGCCCTATGGGGCCTACATCAACTACTGGATTGGCGACACGTCAACGGCGACGCCGACGGTTTCGATCATCGATTCCGCCGGTCGAACGATCCGAACGTTGAATGGCCCTCGAAGCGCGGGGATCAACCGCGCCGTGTGGGATCTGCGTTTCGATCCTCTCGCGCCAGTGCATGCTGCCCCCGTTACTCCCGCGCAGCCAACGCCGCCGCGCGGCGCCGAGGAAGGGCCGATCGTGGGACCGCCATCGGCTGCTCCGCAGCGGGGGCGCGGTGGCCGTGGCGGCGCGAATACGTTGAGCATCCTCGCGCCGCCGGGTCGCTACACGGTGCTGCTACGGGTGGGTGGCACGGAGCTTCGCCAACCCCTCACGATCCTGAAGGACCCGCAGTCAGGCGGTGCCCCTGGAGAACTCATCGCGCAGACGGCGATGCTCACCGACATCGCAAAGAGTCTCGACGCGTCAGGCAACCTGTATGCGAGCATCGACAAGATTCGTGAGCAGCTTGCGGGCGCGTCGCGGGGTGCGGGGGACGTTGGACCTGCAGTGGATTCCCTCGAGCAGAAGTTCGCGTTCCTCGCGGACAGCCTAACGCAGCAGAAGCCGGGCGCGTTCTACGAGTGGCCGGTCCGTCTGTCGGCCAAGCTGTCGTACCTTGCATCCGAGGTGCAGTCGTCGGATCGCAAGCCAACGGACCAGGCGCGCGAGGCACTCGCGGTGCTCAAGTCGCAGTTGGCACTGGTACAGCAAGCCTATACGAGGCTCATGGCCACCGACCTTCCGCGGCTCAATGCGCGGCTCCAGTCTCGCGGGCTTCGGCCGATTTCGGTGATCCAACCCTAGCGCTCGCTCACACGACGCCGTGAGTGTCGGCGGGGATGCAGAAACCCCTTGTCAGCGTTAGGCTCGCTGACAAGGGGTTGT
>Ga0207674_10002306_pt1 | contig 24173 bp, 21 predicted proteins | sample KBSCornC72_FD_184303 | JGI IMG/M metagenome (GOLD analysis project Ga0207674, IMG submission 184303) | Corn rhizosphere microbial communities from Kellogg Biological Station, Michigan, USA - KBS Corn C7-2 (SPAdes) (version 2) | ecosystem: Host-associated > Plants > Roots > Rhizosphere > Soil ...
TCTTCCCGTTCGATATATAATTCTCCTGAAAAAGGAATCTCTCTTGCTCCCGTCGTGGGATCTTCCGGGTTGTTTTCGCTTGTTACTAATTCTTCATCTTCAGAGTAATTAGTCAGTACGATCTTAATTGGATCAAATACCACCATTTTTCGTAATGCGATCTTATTCAAATGCTCCCGGACGCAAAATTCCAGTAATCCCACGTCGGTCAGGTTGTCTCTTTTAGCTATTCCGACGCGGTCACAAAACTCGCGAATGCTTTCCGGCGTGTATCCACGGCGTCGCATACCGCTTATTGTTGGCATGCGCGGATCATCCCATCCGTCAACATGTTTGTCCGTTACCAATTGAAGCAGCTTTCGTTTACTCATTACTGTATAGGAGAGGTTGCGACGGGCAAATTCGTACTGGCGCGAAGGATAAATCTCTAACTTTTCAATCAGCCAGTCATACAGTTCACGATGCGGTACAAATTCAAGTGTACATATGGAATGGGTAACTTCTTCAATGCTGTCACTCTGGCCATGTGCAAAATCGTACATGGGATAAATGCACCACTTGTCCCCCGTCTGGTGATGATGCGCATGTTTGATACGATAAAGGACAGGATCCCGCATAAGCATATTGGTATGGGCCATGTCGATTTTAGCACGAAGCGTACGACTTCCGTCCGGGAATTCACCGTTCTTCATCCTGGCGAACAAGTCAAAATTTTCCTCAATTGTTCGCGTTCGATAAGGACTATCCTTGCCCACTTCTGTAGGTGTCCCCTTCATCGCGGCTATTTCGTCAGAACTGCTGTCATCAACATAGGCAAGTCCTTTGTTGATTAGCCTGACAGCATATTCATAAAGCTTATCAAAATAGTCTGACGCATAGTGTTCATTCTTCCATTCAAAACCCAGCCAGTGGATATCATCTTTAATACTTTCAACATACTCTATTTCTTCAGTGGCAGGGTTCGTATCATCAAAACGCAAATTGGTATAACCACCATATTTTTTACTCAGTCCAAAATTGAGACAAATGCTTGTGGCGTGGCCCATGTGGAGATAGCCATTGGGCTCCGGCGGGAAACGGGTAACAATACTTTTGTGCTTGCCATTTCTTAAATCCTCTTCAATTATTTCTTCAAGGAAATTAAGCGAACGCTCGTCTTTCTTTAATTCTTCTGACATAGTGTGCAAAGGTAAGGAACAGAGTGGATTAGACTCCTTTTCTGAATCCCATTGCCATTTTCTGTCATATAAATGCAGTCCACCGAATTCAACAATTCAAAAATAAAAAATTGGAATTTGTTGGGATCTGTTTGCCAGGCGTAACCTGTAGTTGGCTTGAATGATTAAATTTTTGAGAAGCCGCTCACTTCTTTATTTAGCTTCCGAAAATATTGGTCGCTAAGAATTCGTTTCGGAATTTACCATTCGGATCATATTGGCTGACCAGTTGCTTAAAATCATTTAGTTTTTCATATCGGGATCGAAGTACCGATGGCGACATCGTAAATAGTTTCGCCCAATGTGGTCTCGCTTCAAAGGGTGCAAGCTGTTCTTCAAGCACAGGTAGAAGTTGCATTACGGCTTCCACTTCCTGTTTCCACGTAGTGTGAAGTGCTACGCACGTCTTTTTATGACATGGGCTCATCCAAAAATCGTCAGCAGCGATGGCACGTATCTCCGAAATGAAAAGGTGTGGCGTTATCTTTTCAGTTAGTTTTTCAAATATCATCATTGCTTCGTAAGCATGTTCAATAGGCACAAAGTATTCGGCCTGCAGTTCTTTTCCTGCACTTGGCTTGAATCCCATTTTAAAGTGAGGCATCCTTTCATACCATGGGCCCGGAACTCCCATTTGATCGGTACAATTTTCTGCCGATTCCGTTTCAATCGGGTGAAGGTTTTGTTGTGCCAGCTTCGCTCCGAATAACTCGGGTCGGGCAGCATCGTTTTCGTTTTCAACCTTACTCTTCACCCAAACTTCATTTATATTCTTGTTTTTCCAATCGGTAAAAAGGCTGACACTATACCCACTTCCCATAATTTCATTGAAATTTTTTTCAAGCTCGCTCATGGCAAGATTGCGGTATACCACTTGTTTCATATTAAAGGTGGGCTGGAGTTCAAGAGTAAGCTTTGTGACGACGCCGAATGCACCAAGGGCCACAACGGCTCCATTAAATTTATCGCCATCGTTTTTTTTAGTCAGATTAACCAATTCGCCCGCCGCGTTGATGAATTCAATCCCTAAAACTGCGGTGGACAGATTTCCATTTTTTATTCCAGAACCATGAGTCGCTGTAGCAACCGCCCCGGCGATACTAATGTGTGGTAACGAAGCGAGGTTATGCAAGGCAAAGCCATTTTCGTGAAGGTATGGAGCAAGTTCACCGTATTTCATCCCGCTTTCCACTGTTACCGTGCCTGCCAACTTGTCTAATGAAACAACCTTATTGAAATGGCTCAACGAAACCTGGTTTTCTGTATTGTCTGCAATCGTATTAAATGAATGACGCGAACCAAGTGCCGTAAGCTTCTTACATTTTTTAATTACATCCTGCACTTCCCCGATAGTATTGGGATAATGAACGTTGCCGGTGCTGTACCTAAGGTTACCGGCCCAGTTTGTCAGGTGCTCTTTTTTTTCTTCGGGCGCACAGGATATGTCTCCTGAGAGCAATGCACCACCTGCAATGACAGATGAAGTTTTCAAAAATGTTCGTTTATTCACAAAATGAAGCTCTTTAATTCAGTTGTTCTATTGTTTTTTCATTACCAATGCTGTCCTGTTGGTTAAATAAATGCTGAGCATTTGATCTTTGTCTGTCGGATAGTCGATGCCATCGTCCACCCTTTCGAAACCGCCAAACTCTTTCCTGTCTGAATTAAGCACAATCCTGTAATTTCCTTTTGTTGGAGCCCAGAATTTATAGCCAAAAATTGAATTGCCTGTACTAAAATTGAATATAAAAATCAGCCCTCCCTTTTCATAAACAATTACCTTGTTAACACTGTCCATGTTTATCTGCTTCGCATTAGGCCGGGCCATTATGTTATTGTCTTTTATACATTGGATCATAGCCCTGTCCCATTCAGCAAGCCATTTGTATTTTAGGTCAACCCTGTCAACGAGCGACCATTGTCTTCTCGCATATTGATAGCTCCAGTTATTTCCCTCCCTCGGAAAATCCACCCATTCAGGATGCCCAAATTCATTGCCTATGAAATTTAAATAACCTTCGCCTCCAAGACTAATGGTGATTAGTCGAATCATTTTATGCAATGCAATGCCACGATCAATTACGAGGTTTGCATCATCTATCCTCATCTGGAAATACATTTCTTTATCCATGAGCCAGAAGGCAATGGTTTTATCGCCTACCAGTGCCTGGTCATGAGATTCGGCGTATGCAATAGTATTTTCTTTAAACCTTCGGTTCGTTAGCACGCTCCACATTTCATGAAGATTCCACTCCTCGTCCGTTTTTTCTTTCAGCGTTTTTATCCAAAAATCCGGAATTCCCATTGCCAACCTGAAGTCAAACCCCAGGCCGCCATCCTCGGGTCTCCTGCACAATCCCGGCATTCCGCTTACATCTTCTGCGATGGAAATTGCGCCTTGCTTTAATTGATGGATCACATCGTTGGCCAGCTGCATGTAAGTGACACTGTCCCAGTCAACCTCGAAAAAATATTTATCATAGTTATCAAATGAGGTATGCCCATGATGGAAATAAAGCATCGAGGTAACACCATCAAAACGGTAACCATCGAAGTGAAATTCCTCTATCCAGTACCTTGTATTTGACAGCAGAAATTTTTTTACTTCCCACCTTCCATAATCAAATAGTTTGGAATCCCAGCCTTCATGGTAACCCCTCCCACCCCGGTGGAAATATTGGCCATCAGTGCCATCAAATTCACTTAAACCCTCCGCGATATTTTTTACAGCGTGTGAATGCACGATATCCATAATCATGCTGATTCCCATTTCATGTGCTTTGTTAACCAGGTATTTTAAGTCTTCCGGTGTACCAAACCGCGACGTAGGTGCAAAGAAATTCGAAACATGATAGCCAAATGATCCGTAATAAGGATGCTCCATGATCGCCATCATTTGTATCGCATTATAACCTCCATTCTTAATTCTTGGCAAAATCTTATCAGCAAAATCGCGGTATGTTCCAACCCCTTCAAACTCCTGGGCCATGCCAACGTGACATTCATAAATGATCGGATTTTTATTGATTTGAGATGCATCGAAGCCTGCATCGGTCCATGCAAAAGGTTCAGGAAGCCATACCTGTCCGGCAAAATCGTACGTTTTGGGATCCTGGGTCACTTTTCTTATATACGCCGGTATTCGATCCATGTTCCCGTTGCTGGCCTGCACGTGCACTTTAATTTTGCTGCCATGAACGAAACTATCCTTATACTTTTCGTAGGGAAGAAATATTTCCCAGTCAGCGTTCTTGTTTCTTTCGAGTTTGTGTGAGTTTCGGTCCCAGTTATTGAAATCACCGGTAAGGTAAAGTTGTTCTGCATTCGGCGCCCATTCCCTGTAAATCCATCCGTTCCTTGATTTATCGAAGTTGATTCCGTAGTAATCATGAGCCCTTGCAAAATTGAGCAGGCTTCCTTCCACATCTTCAATTTCCTTTTTTACCCGTTTATAGCGTTCATACCGCTCGTGTATTTCATAAATGTATGGGTCTAACCAGGAATCTTCCCGGATGATAGCTAGTTTTTCGGCCTGCTTCATAAAAATTAAAATTATAGGTAAGAGACTGCCTTTTCAGGCCTGATCGAACGCCCATCGCGGTTGCTTTCAAAAGTATTGATGATTGATATGAATTTACACCAATTTACGATATCGGGTGTTATATCATTATTGAGATGACTTTTTGAACAGTGCCTCCATTACAGGGGCTTGATCACGGCCGGATGAAGTGACACCGGCCCGATTAAACCTGATTCAAGCAGTGGCGAATCTTTTGTATAATGCTTCCATGTGGTGAAGCACACCCGTCCATTGTCGGGTTTTGGTTTGCCTTCGATGTACCATTCGGGCAGTGTCTCTATATTACCCTTTGTCACGCTATCCAGTCCGCTGATGCCTCCTCCGGGAGAAAACTTATCCGGGTCGGGCATTTGCTCATCACCGATAAGCCGATTGGGCCATAGCGTTGTCACTTTAATCTCGATTTTGTTGGTTCCCTGAATTAATGCACTCGTTGCGTCAACGGAGTAAGGACGCTTCCATGCACTACCCAAACTTTGGCCATTCATATTGATTTCGGAAATTACTTCTACTCTTCCCAGGTCTAAATACCAAAGCTTGTTGTGTACTTTGCCGGGAAAAGTAAAGCTTGTCGAATATATAGCAGTGCCTGAAAAGTACTTGATAAAAGCGTCTTCATGTTCATGTAATGACATCAACTGAGGCATCACGATCTGCGGGGACACGCCGGCATTGGCCGGAAGCCTTACCGTCCAGGGACCGGTTATTGCCAACGGGTCTTCAATATTCTTAATGGCGAACATCGTTTTAGTGCCATTATTTCTATTTAAAACATAGTTACCATTGGATTTAATCAGCAATGAGGGTCGATTATTTCCCGCCATTTGTACGAAGAAGGGAGAATGCTCAATTGGAGGTTTTTCCTGAGATAATCTGACAATTTCATCATCGCCAAGCGACTTAGTAAAAACGGAGGGTTTGCTCATATCGCCATTGTAATACGACGCGCCCTCATTTAAATATGCTTTATCCGAAGGAGGATGGACAGTATTATCGCTTCTCTTACCTGTTTGAATGAGGATACCGTTTATATAAACAGCCGGAGTGCCATTCTTATACACTAATGTAACGTGACTCCAACCTGAAACATTTACAGGCACCGCCAATACCAAAACAGGATTACCTGAAGAATGCTCCCAAATGGCGATACCGTTGCGACCAACCGCAACTCCACAGCATGAATGAGCGTCACCAAATAACTCTTTGCCCGATGTTGGATAAATGGCATAGAATTCTGTCCACGGTTCCTTAACCGTCCCCATAACAAATGTGGGATTCAGCAACACATTCATTTCAGGTTTGGCCCAGAAACAAATGGTAAAATTATTGGCAACATCACTATAAATATGACGAGGTGTTACAGCAAAGTCATTTGTTGTTAATACAACGGAATTATCCCTTTCAACCGAATGAATATGATTCCTTGAGGCCACAGAGCGAAATACCACGAACACAGATCCATATGGCTCAAAATGGATTGGCATCCTTACGCGATCATCGACTACTTCGTATACACCAGGTCGACTGATAGTGCCGGCTACCGCGTCCCATAGTTCAGGTTGCTTACCCGCAACCCTAAATGTGCAAACGGTATCCTCATAAGTTCTTCGCTGATTTGAAAGAAAATAAATATCCTGGTCCGGCAATCTTCGATGTAAATAAATAATGGGTGCATCCCCTGAACGAGAGGTAACTTCAAAATCTTTCTTCACATTCAATTTTTCAAGGATTGATTGTATGGGCATTCCCCAGAATACACGACCCTTGCCATAACTATGCTCAGTAATCATTTTGTCATCCACACCACCCCATAAATCTGCGACAATCTTGTTAAACGCTGCGTCGTCGCTACCAAATTCAGACAATCCTGTCGATTGTTTCGGTCTGGCACCCACCATTATCAATCCATCATTAATGAGCTGACGGAGTTTTTGGAGTAATGCCAGGCTAACTGCATTATAATCCTGTAATACAAAAATTCTATAGCTGCTTCCATTCGCCAGCACCAATCGATTGTTGACCACCTTAACTTTCTTAAGTATAATTTCAGCATTTACCAGATCGTAATCATAGCCTGCAGGTGGAACAGGATTCAAATCTTCCGCGTTAACACTTGTATACATGTTGGCGTCCTCACCGGTGAAATAAATAATATCGCCAACAAAATGGCCCTGTCGCAATAAATACTGGCAGCGCGATAAATAAGTTAGCCATTCTTTGCCCTGGTCCCACCACGTGTTTGTCCTTTCAAAATGAATACCCCAGGGCCCCATCGTCATGCCGGGCAATGCTGTTGGATGTGGCTGATGAGCATAGCGATGTATGATCATCATATTGGTGCCTTTGGTAAATGCTTTATCACCCAACGCTTTTAGCGCAAAAGGATATTCCTGCCATCTGCCAGATTCAGGTTCGGCGGTAAATGCTTCGGCACCCGTAATTTTTTGATCATTGATATGTGCAATGGAAGCGGCAAGTTTGATAGAACGTCGTGCCGGCTGCTTTACTGGCAATACTGAAGCAAATCCGCTCCAGAACTCGCCAATATTCACATCACCTTTTGAGCCAATGTGCATTTCCTCCATGGGACCCATCTCATAAGGTTCTATGTATGCTGTGATCTTGTGTTGATGACACAACTTCTGAAATCGACCGTAGTAATTTTCGGCAATCAGGCTCGCCTGTAACCATCGAAAGTCCCAGAGAAAGCGCTCTGTTATATCCACACTTTGCACTACCCGCCCTCCTGCCAGCGCAGGTAAATATTTCAGGAGATTGTAACCCCACCTGTTCTTGAATAGCTTTTCGAACCCCATTGACCAGTTTTGCGTGCCCGCTTCATAACTGTCAATTTCAAGTCCCATTTTTCCTTTTGCAGCCAGCGGTTTCATAACGGGTAACAACTTTTCAGTCATTTTCAAAAAATGAAAACTCATTGCATCTGCATTGTACTTATCACATTCCAATCCCAACCCCGATTCAGGTGCGGCCCGGATGTATGTTCCCGTTGGCGTAAACCCTACGCGAAGAATGGTCCAATCACCAGGCGGGGCGTCCCAGGTCAGCAAACCATCGTTATCAACATAGTTCGCTAAATCAATAACCGAAGCTTCATCAATAACAGAACCCTTCGGAACTAATTGGTCGTTGCGCTGTCGGATTGTGGAGGCCTCGCTTACCAGCATATTATAACGGGCGCGGTGGTTCGTCTTTTCCATCCAGTTTTTTAACCGCGTAAACCCGGAAAATTGCACGTATTTGTAGCGCCGCGCCTTTGCGGAGGAAAGCCGGAAGTATTTTGCTTTTGTTGCCGGGAAATCATAGGTGATGAATTTATCATTTAGCATTAACTCCGTCTCGAGGCCCGTGTTTATGTTTGTTACGACGCGAAAGTTCTTACCATCGTCTGATGCCTCGAGAGCAATTGATGTTCTTTCACCAAATTCGATAGGACCGCTGATCGACTGATCTTTTTCCGCCGAAGCAATATAAAATGTGATTTGGCGCGCTTCATAAGATTGACTGAATTCGAATTGCAGCCAGGCGGGTTTGCCATCTGCAAGCGGATATACAGCCATTCCCTCCTCCGTTCCTACCGCGATATTTTCGTCGATATCTCCGGACGAAGCGGTTAACCGGATTCCTTCCAAAATTTCCTCGCCTTCCATGGATGGAAAAGCAAGCGTTGCGATATCGTGATAATAATTCAAACGGATCGGCGGTTTTCGTAATACCATTTTTATTTTTTTTCCACCACCGACATAAGTTTCACTCCAGGTTATTTGTTGCATGGCCAGTTCCGGCGTGATCCATGGTCCACCGCTTGCCGACCAACCCGGACAGTTGTGCATGGTGAAATCCAGACCTAAACGCGCTGCTTCCTGCATGGCATGTTTTTTCAATTCCAGCCATTCGTTACTCAAATACTCTATGGGTCCCTTTGGAATTCCAGTGCCGACATCAAAATTGAAAACGCCGCCTATTCCTACTCTTTTCATGGCCTCTAAATCGAGCGTAATTCCTTTTTTAGTAACATTTCCGTTCATCCAAAACCAAAATACCCGGGGATAAGATGTTGCCGGCGGAATCCGGAAGTTTTGCTCAAGACTTGAAGCAATGTCTGGTTGAAATTGTTGTGTCGGCTCAGCAGGAGCGATAAATGCGATCAGCCCGGCAGCGCCTGTCTTTTTTATAAACGTTCGTCGCTTCATCAAAATGAATATGGGTACAATTTAGAAAGTTTGGCTTATTTGCCGTGCCGTTTTTTGCGAAAGTGGAATAGCAGAGAATTATGTTAAAAGAATGCGCTTTGCATTTCGATAGAACAACCAAATATATTGAAAACCTCCTATGAAAGTTAAGCGATCGCAGGTGGCAAAAACAAGCTGCCCCGGTTCGGAGGCAGCCACATTATATATTTTATTTACGGACGATAACTGATCTAATTCAGTTACCCATCTTTAGAAAGCCAGTGTCGTAGGAAGATATTTCGTTACGAGGTTTTCATAATAAGGCCGCAGCTTATTCCAATCCGGTGGTTCCGGGTTCTTAGAATAAAGATCATATGGATTAAACAGCTTAACCCACTTCAGCATTTCCCTGTCATGGCCATCCAGCAAATAGTCATATTCACCCTCACGGTGCCAGGCATAAAACGAATGATACCGTAACATGTACAACCCCTCGTCCGGCAATCGATCTTTTAGCATTTGATAAACGTATTCGTCATGTCCCCACGACATCGTCACATTGCGCAGGCCGCACCCTTTTTCATAAACACCATATTGTGATTGATATTGCGAATTTGAAAAATCAGGATTGTTTTTGAAAAACTCAGGATACACAATTTTCGTGGAGTAAGGACATCCAACCGGGAAAGTATCGCCCACTACGGCCCATTGTGGTTCACCAAAGAGGCAAAGCACTTTACCCATGTCGTGCATCAACCCGACAAGCACCATCCAGTCGGGATGACCATCTCTGCGGATGGCTTCAGCCGTTTGCAAAAGATGTTGAAATTGGTCGAGATCAGTATCGGGGTCAGAATCATCAACCAACTGATTTAAGAATTGGAACGCATCCCAAACCGGCATTTTCTTTTTATCAAACTTCAAATAATCGGTGCGCTTTTCCTGGACAAACGCATAAGTCTGGTAGGTATGATTTAACCGATAGAATTCTTTAACGGTATCCCTTGCAGGATCTTCGTAATTACGGTATTCTTCGGTCGATTTGGAGTTGGCGATTGTTTCAGGATCAGGATAACGTTTTAACACATCTTCTTCCCAAACGTCGAGGCTGGGCAATGGGTTTATTTCCTTTTCTGAAAAAGCTTTTTGTGTTGACGCCATGGCAGGTAAGATTTGAATTATTGAATAGCGCTAATCGCTATTCGAAATTGAGGCTTTTTTCACATTCAACAGGAAAAACAGGTCTCTTTTTTAAAAAATTGATTTCGGCGCCGTAATTGATGTTCAATACATATGACGGAACAATGCCCGGCCGTTTATCTAAAAAACACTTTTTAACGGAATAACATTGTTCTGTTCAAACCCTGGTGAATTCTTCAAAAGCAACCAGCCAATTAATGCGTAATATTTAAATCGGTCTATCGGTTAGTTCTTCGTGACGCAGGAGTAATTTCAGGAGTCGCATCGCGTACCACGATTGCCTGGCCTTCGCCGGGACCTTTGAATGTACTGGTGTCTATCGCGAAATGACGGCTTGTAAATTTAGTTTGAGCAAACAGATTTTTCAGGTAAAGAGCTGAAGCTTCCAGGGCTTTTCCGTCTTTAGCGTCATAGTCATTCAAAATGAGCGCACTGGCTTCTTTCAGCATTGCTTGCGGATCATCAAGGTAGTAATACAATGTAGCAAGGTTATAGTAACTCGCATAACGCAGCTTGCGATCATGTTTGCTGTTAGAGACATATTTCTTTTTGACATTTTCAAAATAATCAATTGCGGGCTGTACTTGTTCCCGTACTCCATCTAACGACCTGTTGGCGGTGACATTGAACAATGCTTCTTTGATCACAAGAAAGGCCTGGCGGTGAGCCTGGTATTCGGGGTGCTTTTTACTGTCGAGAATCCACATCTGGTCAGTTACAGTTCTTTCAGAATAACCATAATCTTCAGTAAGCTTACTACTGAGGTAATTCATGGCCCTGTTAACACCATTACGATAGAGCTGTTCAGTAATCGTAGCGCTGTTTAGCAAAAAGTATCCTTCGGCAACATATTTTATTGCAAATTCAGGGCTCCTGTATGTTTGCTTATAATTGCGACTGGCCAATACAATATTGTCAATATGTGCGCCCTTGTAATCCGAGATATCAGCAAAGGCAGAAAATGTATAGACTACTTCCTGGCTGTAGTAAGTACGACGCCCTGTTTCCTTCCCAGTCTTGTCTTTGATAATTTCTTCTCTTTCTTTTACGGAGAATGATTCCGGCAACAGGTCCTCAAGCTTTACCTGGATTGAAATATGCCCGTTTTTCTTTAGCATTTTCCATCCTTCAAGTTGCACAGATCGATCCGGTGTCATGTCCGTCAAATAAGGCTGCATCATCCTGGATGTTTCTACAGATACATTATAAGTGTGGTAACTGCTGTCCAGGCGGATATTTGGAAGCGAGCGAAACTGGGTGGTGAATTTAAAGCGATCTAAATCGACCCGCTGGCTAAAAGCCACGCAGGGAAATACGATTATGGCTATCAAAAATTTAATTTTCACGGGTTTGAGGTTTTATTGTATTAAAAAGGCTTTTTAAGATGATGGCGTTGTTTATTTGAAACTCCTTTTCATAACCTGCTGAAGGCTCCGTCCACTCCATCCACCGGGAACAATAATTCTTCGCACGCTGAAAAGAGGATCATTTTCATCGCGTGCGTCTGCCAATTGGAAGACGGCTTTAAAATCATGATCCTTTAATCGGGCGACTGCTTCTTTGTTCCATAAACCAAATGGGTAAGCAAAATACTCTACTGGCTTGCCGGTTATACTTTGCAACTGCTGCGACGGTTTTTGGATCTGTTCCACCCAATCGTCGACCGTATATGTTTTCACGTTTTTGTGATCATAGGTATGTGAGCCGATTATATGATTCTCATCGGCAAGTTGCTTTACCTGCTCCTTCGTCATATAACCTGGTTTATTCAACGCGACGGTCATTATGAAAAACACTCCTTTAAAATTGTGTTTGTTTAATTCGGGCAGGGCCGTGTTAAATTGATCGGCGCGGCTATCATCAAAAGTTATCATCACCGGCCTTTCAGGCAATGCTTTTCCCGTTGTCAGGTAGTCGTATAGTTCATTGGGAAGAATTGTGTGAAAGCCGCTATCAGCCAGGGATTGCATTTGCTCGCGGAAACTGGCATCGGGAACAATATAATCGCGGGTCGCTTTTGAATCGGAAGATTTATAATCCCTGATCTGGTGGTAGCAAAGTATCGGAACCTGGAGACGACTCAAAATTGTAGCTGCATCTGCAATTTCCGGCTGAGAAGGTGGCGGCGGAGCAACTGGCTCGGTTACCACAGGATTAACCAGCCTCTCCGATGCGTTGGAATCGACGTTGCAGCCATATTGGGAAATTACCCATACAACAGGCAGTATAAATACGCCAGCCATATATACAGATAGTTTCAGGAAGTTCTTCATAGGGTAGTTTTGGCAATTATTAAACGAATCAGCAAAGCTTTTATTTCAGCACACCGGTGGGTATTTCCATAGCAAAAAAAATTAACTTTCCCACTGATTTACACCTGTTATGGCGAATTCTTCAAGTGATGTGTTTTACACCCGGCTACCGGTAAATGAAATTCCCTTGCGTGATTTGTTGACCGAAGAACATCTCTTCTATAGAGTGCCTGAAACCTGGCATGTGATTATTACTGATATAAAAAAATCCACCCTAGCAGTAGAACAGGGTAAGGCCGAAACGGTTAACCTGCTGGCAACCGGAAGCATTGTCGCGGTGCTAAACATTGCTTATAAAGCTCATCTCACAGTACCATTTTTCTTCGGTGGCGACGGCGCAACATTTATTATCCCCGAGTCCATTCTAACCGTCACGCTGCAGGCACTGCGGATCCATCAGGAAAATACTGAAAAGAACTATAGACTTAATCTGCGGGTGGGAAGTGTACCTGTAAGCGATATTTACAAGGAAGGGCATCTCCTCAGAATTACAAAATTGCGGGCTTCTCAATTGTTCTCCATACCCGTTGTGTTGGGCGACGGTCTTACCTATGCCGAAAAAATAATCAAAGGCGAAAATTATTCCCTTGACTTAACAGGCAGCAAATTGTCGGCTCTCGATCTGAGCGGTATGCAATGTCGATGGGACAAAATAAAACCTCCGCAGGATTACGACGAAGTGGTGAGTCTTATTGTGACAGCAAAAGAAAGTGAAAAACAGGCAGAGGCCTTCAAAAAAGTAATTGACAAGCTGGATGAAATATACGGCGAGGCCGAACGGCGAAAACCCATATCCGTCCCGATGCTCAAACTAAAATCGACACTGGAAAAAATTAGCCAGGAAATGCGGGTAAGATTTGGCGGTTACAGGCCAATCTATCTTTTGAATAAATGGATCACAAGCCTTCTCGGTCATTTCTATTTCCGGACAAGGAAGGGAAGGCAGTACCTTGTTCAACTGGTTGATCTTTCAGATACCCTTGTCATCGACGGAAAAATAAACACGGTAATTTCCGGCACTTTGCAACAACGTGAACAATTAATTGCTGCATTGAATGAATTGGAGACTCAGGGTTTTATCCACTATGGCTTATTTGTAAGTAAGGAATCAATTATGTCCTGCTATGTACGAAATTTGAACGAGGACCATATTCATTTTGTGGACGGATCCGAAGGCGGTTATACCAAAGCGTCGGTAATGTTGAAGCGCAAATTTCTCACGCCATAGAGTACCAACAGCCCCGTTCCTCCGCCCATTCCAAAAAAAAAGTTTACAGGTTGATGCAACATTCTTTCAATATCGTTTACTTTATATAAAGCCTATTTTCTGACGCTGACTGTGACCATACCTTCTGCTGAGGCATTGGTGAAACAATGTATCGACGGTGATATATCGGCCTATCGCTTATTGTATGATCGGTATTGCGGTGCTATGTTCAATACGGCGCTGAGGATAACGGCTAACCGGACGGACGCTGAAGATGTCTTGCAGGAATCATTTACCGACGCATTTATGCAACTGCGGTCTTTTGAAAGCAAGGCGACGTTCGGTGCATGGTTAAAACAGATCGTGGTTTTTAAGAGTATTTCGTTTCTGAAAAAGAAAAAGATAAATTTTCTGGAGCTGGACGTTTCAACGACAACCCTAGTTGAAGAACATGAAACAAATGAAACCGAAATTGAATATAGCGTTGCGGGAATTAAAAAAGCGATTGGAGCATTACCTGATGGTTATCGTACCGTGCTGTCACTCTACCTGCTGGAAGGATATGACCATGGGGAAATTGCTGAAATCATGCAGGTAACACCATCAACCGTCCGAACCCAATATAAGAGAGGAAAACAGCGGCTTTTGCAGCTGCTGGAAAAGGAGGATGTACATGAATAGAAGATTAAAAGACTTTATTGATGAAAATCGCAGGGCCTTCGATGACGAAACGCCTTCGCCGGATGCCTGGCACAGGGTTGAAAAAAATATCGGGATCAGTAAGCCTGCCCGAAAATTTTCGATAAAGCCGATTTATAAATGGAGTGTCGCAGCCGCGGTTGTCGCGATACTTCTCGCCGGCGCATACTTCGTAGCGATTGACAATAGTAAACCGCCCGTTCAGCCTCCGGATCCGGCCTCGGTGCCTGCGGTCAAAAATGGCAACGGTACCGATCTTAGCGCGATTGCTCCCGAATACGCTGCTCAAGTAAAGAAAATTCACGAGGCAATAGAAGAGCAGCAGCAACAGCTTAAAGTCATGACAGAAAGCCGACCGGAGCTGTATTCACAGTTTGCCCAGGATTTAGCAGCATTGGATAGTTCCTACCGGGTACTTAAAATGCAGGCGGTCCAAACACCAAGCAGGGAAGTCATTATTAAAGCTATGCTTCAAAATCTGCAACTGCAGGCGGAGTTGTTAAGCAAGCAATTACTCATACTTCACGATTTAAATGACAATAAAAAGAACAACAATGAAAAAAATAGTAACCCTAGTATTTAACGTATGCTTTCTGCTGACCCTGTTGCAGGTATCAGCCCAGAAGGAACCGGAGAAAAAGCGAGAACGATTTGAATTTGTAAAAGAAAAAAATATTTCGAAGACTTATCCCGCCTCCGGAAGCAATCTAACCATTGACAACAGCTTTGGAAACGTAATATTTACAGCATGGGATAAAAATGAGATCAAGGTCGATGTGCACATTGAAGCCAGTTCGGACAAGGAAGACATTGCCCAAAAAATATTCGATGCCATCAGCGTTTCGGATAGACAGCAAGGAAAGGATATAGATTTTAAAACAAAGATTGAAAACAATAAAAACGGCTGCAAGAACTGCAAGACCTCAATGCAGATTGATTTTGACGTGCATTTACCCGTAAACGTTGCGCTGGATGTAACCAACAGCTTTGGTAATATTGAACTCCCGGACTATAAGGGCGAAATTTCAGTCACCAGCAAATTTGGTAAACTCAATACCGGCTCCCTTTCTAACGTAAAAGATGTAGGCGTCGAATTTGGTGCGGCCACTATTAAAAGCATGTCCAACATTGACGCTACCTTTAAATTTTCATCAATTGACATCGGTAACCTCTCGGGAAAAAATGAGATCAACCTGGAATTTTGCGGCGAAACCAGTATTAAACTTGATAATAATTTAAGTTCATTGGAACTTAAAGAATCCTATAGTACGGTTAATTTACGCCCGGTGGGCAACCTGGCAGCTACCTATAATATAAGTACTAGTTTTGGCTCCGTGATCGACAGGAGCAACGCTAACATTGAGCGTACCGACAAACCCGATCAATACGGCCCCGACTCAGACAAAACATACAGTGGTAAATCGGGCAATGGCGGTGCGAAGATTAACATCAAGTCGAGCTTTGGAAAAATCATTGTCGGGGAAGCAGCAGCGGGCGATATGGAAAGTAAAAAGGATAAAACCAAGGCCAAATCCAAGAACAATAAAACTGTTATTTAAGTTGGTTTGTTAAACACGTCCTCAGTTTGCGTTATAAAATAGGGTTGAACAGCCCGGTCACTACTGGCCGGGCTTTGTTTTAAAGAAGAAAACCCAATTACCTATCAATTCACTCATTTCTTTTGACAATTGATGCAACGACACCTTTAAAAACGCGTGTACCGGTTATAGTTTTACTAAAACTATTAAACATGAAAAGAATTCTCCTACTATTAACGATCGCCATTGCAGCCTGTTCCACCGTGGTTGCCCAGGATATAAAACCTGAATCAACCGTAAAACAATTTATTCAAATCAACACTATTGAATCGGTGGTCGCAGGAGGTGTAGGCCGTTCGCGGATGATCATTACAAACCCGGATGGATCGCAACAGGAAAAAGACATGGAAAACCTGTTTAGCATGGCGGGAATTAATTTTAAGAACATCAAGGAAAATGAAGACAAGATTTTAAGAACACTGAAGACTTATACCGATGAAGGCTGGAAGATCGACTATGTAACGTCCCTTACCCTGAGCCAGAACGATAGTGGTGCGGGAGGTATTTTTATGACCCGTTACCTGCTTTCAAAAGCCGTTGATAAAAAAGCTTTTTAAATATTTCTATATCCAAAAATCCAGGCTAATTAACCCCGTAAGCTTAGCGTAACGATGCCTTGCTGACTAAAAACTTTGTGAGCCGATGCAAAAGCATTGGCTTTTTCAATTTGATGGCGAACTTCTTTTTTGGCCTGCTGCAATAATTAATTTTCCAAATCGGAACAGAAAAATCCAAGATCAGCCAGCAAGCCGGCGGGGTCCCGATAATTCATAAGGCTGCTTTTAATGATGCCTGCAAGCTCTTCATGGCTCATGCAAAATGCAGAGTTGATTTGTGAAAGTTTGTAGGAGTTGATTTTTAGGTGGGCCAGGCGGGCGGTTTGAATAATATGATCTTCAGCAAAATGAAACTCCTCCGCTATATGGGCCTGGTCGTTGTGGTACGGCTTATTCATACGAAACGGATATTGGTTTTTAAAGGATAGTGGACATTGCACTAACGCAAAGGGTTTTTAAAAATTGTATGCTATCCTTTTACGTGATATGCTGCATGTTACTGCAAACCATCGTACTACAGCTTTATTAAGGCGCCGTATATGCTAAAATAGCGGGTTTCCCGAACCCATAACACTCCATCGAAAAGTAAGATTACGATCGTAAATCGTAATTTATCCTTTCGTACAAATAATCAAATCCTAAAAAAGATTAATTGCTGCTTGCCATCGTAGCGGAGCGGTTTTTTACAACAAGCTTATAGCGCAGAACGATGTCGTCATTGTATAAAATATATAACCACTCTACTCCCGCAGCATTTACAACATATGTGTAAGTCGTTTTGGAAGCGGGCGGCCCCGGTGGTACCAGCAATGCCGATGTCGGAGTGGAATAAATACTTGTATCTAAAAACGGATCGCTGCTAATATTGCGATCCTTGTCAGCGTCTGAAGTTTCAATGACAATCCGGATAGTATCATTGAGACTTGCTTCGATAATACCTGTGGTGGGTCTATAGGAAATGATGTTGTACTTTATAAATGATTTTTGCTTAAATGGAGACAATTTGAACTCTGCCATCAGGGGAGGATCGTCGACCAGGGTCCAGCGAAGATCATCGGGATAGTGCTCGCGGATAAAAACCTCGGGCGGTGATAAAAAATATTGCTCATCGAGCTGCCTTATAAATTGATCACCCGGCCAGCTGATATATCCCGAAGCCCATGTTACATCAAGTAATTGCCATACGCTATCTATCATCACTGCATTCCAGCTATGATTGTTTCGAAATCTCTGGTGAACTTTATGAGGTTCGGTCTTTCCATAGCCGGTTATTACCTCAGCGTGAAGACCGGCATACTTACAGAGCGTCTTAAACAGCCTTGCGTAGCCGTCACAAACGGCCAATTTGTTAGCCAAAACTGTTTCGGACACTCGTTCATCGAGCGGTTTCAACAGTGTTGTATCATCAGTCCCGTCTTCTTCTTCTTTAATCCTGGATTTTTTCTTATGATTTATCGTTTCACTCGTGCGGTAAGCGATGTTATCGGTGATCCACCGGAAGATGGCTCTCACTTTTTGCAGATCAGTACTGCATGGTGCGGTGAGTTGTTGTGATAACAAAAAAGGAGTGGTAGCGTCAACAAGCCGGGCTCTGCGGTCTATTTCACTAAAATCAACCTTATTCTTTTGTGAGAAGACCGGAACGCTCCCAAGAATAAATATCATCAACAGCCATTTCATTTCTGATATAAGAGGAGGAACTAAAGGTACACATATCCCCTGACTCCATTTTAGAACTGGCTCCCGGTTCATAAGAAGCGCAAACAATATTTGAGACTATAAAACTGTGCATCAACCGGAAGAAGATTCCTGCCGTGAAATTGTCAGAAATTAATTGCTGCCTTTAAACCAAGGAAACTAAATGTTTGATCGTTCTTCCATAACTCGTATTTTGCCTGCACGTCTAACCCCAAAATACGAATACCAAGACCTGGAGAAAATATAAGTGCGGATTCCTTATCGTTTGTGAACCTGGCCACGCCACTTTCAAGCTTGGCATATATCGCGGGAGCTAATCGGTATTTAATCCCGACTCTCACAGGGATAACATTATACGATGGCATCTCAGTATTTTCATTACCAGTGTAAACTGTCTTCCCCCCAAAATACATATAACCAACTGAACCTGTTACACCTGCTTTTCCCAATCTAATATCTGCACCAATACCAGCTCCAAAACCATTTTTGTTCGACTGCTTAAAATCGCCCGATGGCCACGCCGCTTCTACATAAGGACCGAAGCCAAACCCCTTCAACTGCGCAACGCATACAGTTGAGGTCAATAAACAGAGTATTAACAATACCTTTGTCATCAGCTTTCGCTTTTGCAGCAAACTTTTTGCCATAATTCAACAATTTTGCGAATACCGTGTTAACCCATTAACGACCATGCTCGCAAACTTCAAAATATAACAATTATGATTCGTATTAAATTGTCTCTTGTGGTGACGATCTTTTTGGTTGTTAAATCCATAAAGGCACAGGAACTTGATTCGGCTATTGTTGTGAAGGCAGTTGAAGCAAAGAGTTATATTTTCAAGGCTCAAACCGCTTCCCCGCAACGCGGAGGATCCAGGCAACTGACGTCCGAGTACGACTTCGTGGTAAAACCAGATACGCTGGTATCATACCTGCCTTACTACGGAAGGTCGTTTTCGGCTCCTGTCAACACTACTGATGCAGCTTTACAATTTACATCGTTGAAGTACGATTATTCAGTAAAAAACAAGAAAAAGAATCGATGGGACATAACAATAAAACCCAAAGATATATCGAGGATAAGAGATCTTAACCTGACGGTGTTTGATAATGGCCGTGCTTCGCTTAGGGTCAATAGTAATGATCGTGAATCCATTACATTTGACGGTTATCTCAAGGTCAACAAATAACGGTGTCACCAAGGGTCAACACGTTGATTTCGTAACCTTAGATACGGTCGCAATTTTTTATTAATTATATTTGTCAAAAATTTTTCCGTCATGTCGTTACTGAATCAGCAAAACAATAAGGACAAAAAGAAGGCAAATAAGAAAGCCAATGAAGCCGCGAACAAGCAGGGCTCTAAATTCATTCAAAAACCCAAGAGCACGGGTTTTGTATCTAAACAGGCCAATACCGGTTCTCAACGGGGAAGCTGATTAGCGATTATTGATTGGCCATCTAACCCCTGGTAAGTATGAACCGCAATGGCAGGTAAAGTGTTGATGCCCGGCATCCGAAAGTTGCGAACAACGATTGGACCGGTGATAAATTTGAAAACGTATTGTCGAAGGAGCGCGGGTTAATCCCGCGTTATCTTTTTAGAAACTTTCCTTTTAATAATATTTCCATTACCTCCTCTTTCAGGTTGCGGCTGATGGGCACGTCATGATTACCGATACGAATATTATTCCCTTCGATGCTGTCAATTTTTTCGGTGGCCACTATGTAGGATTTATGCGTTTTGAGGAATTTTTCCGCCGGCAAATATTCTTCCACCGATTTAAAGGTCAGGTAGGTGATATACTTGCGATCTTTTGTATGAATGACTACATAATTCTGTAATGCTTCTGCAAAAAGGATGTCGTCGTAAACAAGTTTGATCAGCTTATTATCAGCCTTGATAAATAAATAACCTACCGCGTTCTGTGCTCCTTCTGTAACATTCTTTTCTCTAATTTCATAATACTCTTTTGCCTTCAACGCTGCCTTAAAGAAACGGTCAAACGAAACAGGCTTTACGAGGTAATCAAGGGCGTTCAGTTCAAATCCTTCCACTGCGTATTGAGGATAAGCTGTAGTAAAGATGACAGGAGGTGCTTTTGCCAGTGCTTTAAAGAAATCAATTCCGCTGAGCTTGGGCATTTGTATATCAAGATATATAAGCTACACCTCTCCCCCACTGATGAGCTCTGCCGCTTTAAGTGGATTATCAAATTCACCAACCAGTTCCAGGAAATCGACATCCGCAACATACTCTTTCATGCCCTTCCTTGCCAGGGGCTCATCGTCTATTATGACACATTTTATTTTCATCGTGAACCGCTAAGAATTTTTTAAATGAAAGTTTCTCCTTTTAATATCAATCATCTTAATATTAATTATCTATCACAAGCTTTAAGTCTACTTTATAAATTTCATTGTTGTCAGTTATATTGAGCTCATGTTTGCCGGGATATAGCAATTCCAGCCGTCGTTTTACGTTATTTAAACCTATACCGCTGTATGGTTCCGTTGCTTTTGCCTGGTCCTTCGAATTGACAGCCGTAAACAAGAGTTGTCCGTTGCTGCGCGAAAGATCAAGGGTCACAAAATTGTTTTTACCGGGATGCGCAGAAACATGTTTAAATGCATTTTCTACAAAGGGTATCAACAGCAAAGGCTCGATGAGGAACCCACTCACTTGAGGAGAATAGTTAAAAGACACCGCATAATGTTCATCCTTGCGAAGCGTTTGCATATCGACATAGTCTTTCAGGTAACTAATTTCCTTCTCAACCGGTACTTTCGCGCCCTTCATTTCATACAACTGGTAGCGCAACATATCTGAGAATTTATGGAGCGACTGGCGCGCTTTGACATTATTCTTGTCGATAAGAAAATAGACGGCATTGAGACAATTGAACAGGAAATGCGGATTGATCTGGGATTTAAGGAAGTTAAGCTCTGCTTCAGCTTTTTCTTTTGCCGTTTCCGCCATGCGTCGTTGGAGTCGCGAATAGTCAAACATCAACTTTACCGCGGCTCCAGCTATAACCAGGAAAAAATGAGGAAGGACATTATCGTAAACTCTTCTTTTCAGATCCCCTGACAGGCCGTACAGGGCAGGCGTATTCATTACCCTGCCAAGAATGTTCATTTTTATTATGCTGCTGGTCAACACAAGCAATATAAAGGCCAGCACAAACCAACCATACTTTTTTCGATAGAATAATCGTGGAATAAATATATAGTTGGTAATATAGATCATCAATGCAAGGTCAATAACCTTGATGAGCGTAACCTTAAAAGCTCTGCCCGGCACCGCGTAGTCTTCATACCTGAGAAAATACCAGAAACCAAATACAAGCATCCAGAAGAAAACGTGGTGCAATTTGTATTTTACCAATATCCTGTTCTGCATAACGCAAATTAAAATTACACTTTCCCAATGGTAAAAACATTACACCAAGTGAACAACCGGCGGGATGAAATACCGGAAGACGCTTCATCAAGCTATGGTTTCCAGTGGTGTAAAGAATTTGGACGAACGTCCCGGTCGAAGGAGGTTTACATAGCGAAAAAAAACGATCATGAAAAACGTATTCTTCATTACCGTGATCATTATTACGGCAATCGCCAGCTGCGCCCAGAGCAGCAATGCAAACGATCAAAAGTTGAAACATGTGGGTGGAATTTGCGAAGGTTGCGAAGCAATCTATGAAAGTCCCATTCCTTTTGAGCAACTGGGGAACGTTGACACATTGCCTGATTTCAATGGTCGTGGACCAAAAATTGAGATCAGTGGGTTCATATATAAGCGGGACGGCAAAACACCTGGCGCCGACGTCGTTCTTTATGTATATCACACAGATCAAACCGGCGTATACCCGACTAAAGGAGACGAAAAAGGCTGGGCGAAAAGGCACGGTTATATCCGTGGATGGGTAAAAACAGGCAAAGATGGATTCTATAAATTTTATACGCTGCTACCTGCGTCTTATCCAAAAAGTAGAAATCCAAAACACATTCATCCCACCATTAAAGAACCTGATAAAAATGAATATTGGATAGATGAATACCTGTTTGATGGTGATCCTTACCTCCAGTACGAAAAAAATGATCGCCCGCCGCGGGGAAGCAATGGGGTAATAAAGCTTATAATGAAAGATGGTATACTGCGAGGAACCCGGAATATCATTCTTGGATCCCACATACCCGATTATCCAAAAGCATCCGGCAGCCACATACAACCAGACCTGGGCAACACCATCACTAATTGATTATCCCATTATAAAAAAAAGCAAAAACCATCGTAAACCATTTCAGAAGCCTCACATTTCGTAAATTACCGGGCACAAAAGCTTTAATATGTACAGAAGAATTGTCCCGGTTTTTTTCTTTCTGGCACCGGTATTCCTTTTTGCCCAGAACAGGTTGACTCCTGAATTGCTTTGGCAGCTCGGTCGCGTTACGGGTTTGGGTATTTCAAAGGATGGAAAATATGTTTTGTATTCAGTGACCACTCCCGATATTACCGAAAACCGAATGTCAAAGAAAACGTACATGGTCTCAATTGCCGGAGGTGATGCGGTGGAAACGTTTAAAGCCGACAGCCTTATGAACAATAAAAATATTTCCCCTGATGGAAAATATATGCTCAGCAACGAGGAGGTCAAAGTCAAAAAAATAACCGGCGTCGATTACTATCCTGATCTGAAGAAAGCCAACGCATATATCTATGACAACCTGAACCAGCGTCATTGGGACACATGGGAAGATGGAAAATTCGAGCATGTATTTGTATCATCTCTTCAAAATCCCGCCGACAAAAAAGACATAATGCCTGATGAACCTTATGATTGTCCGCAAAAACCATTTGGCGGTGATGAAGATTATACATGGAGACCTGATGGAAAGGCGGTGATATATGTAACCAAGAAAAAATATGGAAAAGATTATGCGGTAAGCACCAATACTGAGCTGTATGAGTATAATATTGAAACCGGAAAGACCAATAATTTAACCGCCGTATTGAATAATGGGTATGATATCAATCCCGCCTATTCAACCGGCAAATCAAATCCCGGAGCGCTTGCATGGCTTAGCATGAAGAGAGAAGGTTATGAAGCTGACAAACAGGATTTACTCGTACGTACTGAGGAACATGGCATTGTTAATCTCACTCAAAAATATGACACACTTTGGGTCGAAGGTTTTAAATGGAGCGCCGACGCATCCCGGATTTATTTTTGGTCAGCAATAAGAGGCACGCTGCAACTGTTTGAAATAACCAATCCCACATCGGCAAGTTCGCAAAGCCGCAAACTGAGACAAATAACCAACGGTGATTTTGATGTTAATGCTATTGTGGGAGAATCCGGTAATAATTTGATTGTTTCCAGGACAGATATGAATCATTCGGCAGAGTTGTATTCTGTTGATATCAGTAATGGCTCCATGAAGCAATTGACCCATGTAAATGATTCTATTTATAACTCGATCGGCATGTGCAAGATTGAAAGGAAGTGGGTAACCACGACGGACGGAAAGAAGATGTTAGTATGGATGATTTATCCCCCGGGTTTTGATCCTTCTCAAAAATATCCAACGCTTCTTTACTGCCAGGGAGGTCCCCAGTCACCGCTGACCCAGGTATATTCCTACCGGTGGAATTTTCAACTCATGGCTTCCCAGGGATATATTGTTGTAGCGCCATGCCGCCGCGGTATGCAGGGATTTGGCACCCGATGGAATGAGCAGGTGAGCAAAGATCACGGCGGGCAGGTTATGAAAGATTATTTGTCCGCTATTGATGCCGCCAGCAAAGAAAAATATGTAGACAAGAGCCGCCTGGGATGCGTGGGCCCAAGCTATGGTGGATATTCGTCTTACATGCTTGCGGGTATTCACAACAACCGTTTTAAAACATTCAT
>Ga0207674_10002307_pt1 | contig 24170 bp, 13 predicted proteins | sample KBSCornC72_FD_184303 | JGI IMG/M metagenome (GOLD analysis project Ga0207674, IMG submission 184303) | Corn rhizosphere microbial communities from Kellogg Biological Station, Michigan, USA - KBS Corn C7-2 (SPAdes) (version 2) | ecosystem: Host-associated > Plants > Roots > Rhizosphere > Soil ...
AAATAATCGTTGTTTCTCATCTTGCAAGACTTCTTTACCAATGACTCTTACTGCACCGCTTTCTTCAAGTGTAACCGTTGCCTTCCCATCACCCCAAACCCCTGCACCCAGTGTCGCCATGCAACCATCGCTTGAGCCAACAATCAATTTTACCTTATCATGTAAGCCTAGCGAAGCCTGGTACTCTTTTTTCAATTTTTTTGGTGAGTAAAAAACAGAAACAACATCTGCTAGTTTTTCCTTATTGATACCGGCATGTTTCAATGCATCCGTTTCCCATTTTAAGGTGTGAATATTCAACATACCTGTTGCAGAAGCTACACTATGGTCGACTATGTATTCACCTGTAAGTTGTTGTATGATGTAAGTTTTAATAGATAAGAATTTTCGCGCCGCAGTAAACAGGTCTTTGTCATTATCTTTTAGCCACGTGATTTTATTAAGCGGTGACATGGCATGTATTGGAGTGCCAGTGGCTTTGTACAACCGTTTTCCCAATGAAGAATTCTTTAAATTACCTGCTTCTTTTTTTGCCCGGTTATCGGACCATACAATTGCATTGCCAAGAGGTACACCCCCTTTATCAATCGGTAAAACGCTGTGCATTGCCGAACTAAAACAAAGGCAAACTACTTTATGTTTTTTTGGATGAATAGTTTCGTTTAGAAAATTCTTGAGAATGTAAAGCATCGTGATAAAAATTTGCTCAGGGTCCTGCTCGCTGTAATCAGGCTTTGCATGAAAAGTAGGATAGGAGCCTTTTGACGAGCCGAGTATGCTCCCTTTTAAATCAAAAGCGACCACTCTTATTGCGCCTGTACCTATTTCGATGGTGATGATACAATCCATTTTAAAATCTTTTAGTCACTGGCTGATATGTTTTTCTTTCTGAACTCACTCGGCGTGTACCCGGTGAGTTTTTTGAAAGTAGTAGCAAAATGTTGCGATGAGTAAAATCCAATATCCAATGCTATATCGGTAACGTGCACGTCATCACGTTTCAATAGTTTCAGGGCTTCTGAAATACGAATATTAATCAAATAATTTAGGGGGGTGAAACCTGTATAGCTTTTCACTTTTTCCGAAAAAGCCGTAGCGCCGAGTCCAACCAGGGCTGCCATTTCGTCAATTGTCCATTGATGCGAAAGATTATCACGAAGTGATTGCTCCAGTTTCAAAAAAGCCTGAGGAAAGTCTCTTCTTGAATTATTCTGCCTCGTTAATTGTCTTGCCGATAAAATAAATAGTTCGTCTACCAGCTGATTGATACGTGCTGTACACCCGATTTCCTGGTTAATAAATTCATTTTGCAAATTTTGGAAGATTGCTCCTGCTTCTTTGAGTTTTGAGAGAACAAGACAGTCATTCAATAATAAAATTCTTCCAATTGCTCTGCATTCGCTATCTGTAAGGCGACTCCATCTGCCTATAGATAGTTTACCACTTTTCTCTAGTTGCAGCTGAAGGTGTATCCAGGAGACTCTACCTATATCAAGCAAATCGTTTTCGCCTCCAAAACTTTGTCCCGGTAAAACAATGGCAAGATCGTCGGGATAAAGTATGCGGAGTTCGTCATTGATCGCCCAGTTAAAACGGCCATCCATCACATAGTAAAAACGAAGAAATGAAGAAGTCTCCTTTTTCAGTGAATTAAATTGTATAGTACTGATTTTTTTCAAAGCGAATTCAGCGATGTGTGGGAAAGCATGAAGTTCTTTACATTCTTTTTTTAAAAAGTATTGGTTCATGCAATCTTAGTTGGTTATTTTCTTATAACGCACTCAGTTCCTTTAATAAATGTACAAAAGACATTTATTATTCCGGAACAAATTCTTGGCGGCGGGTCTGTATATTATTCTTCGCTGTGTTTTATTGGAAGTTTTTTGAGATAAAATTGAAATACTTTGTATAAGTGTCCAAAGGACGCTTATACATTAACTGCTGTTGTCTAACAAATCTTGCTAATATGAGAAATAAACTTCGGCAGCACGCTGCCCAACTGAACAAACTGTTCTATATAATTCCGTTATTTTTCTCAGTTACAGCTCTTTCGCAAACAATCACAGGCACTGTTACCGATGACAATCAAAGACCAATCGGTAATGTATCCGTGCAGGTAAAAGGTACCTCACGCACCTCTATGACCGACGATGCAGGAAAATACAGTATTGAAGCTTCTGCAAACGACGTTCTGGTTTTTTCCTCTGTTGGATTCACAAAGAAGGAAGTGGCAGTCAATGGAAAACAATCGTTGAATATTAGCCTCACTTCCGATACGCGCAGCATGGAGGAGGTGATGGTTACCGCTTTAGGTATCAGCAAACGATCAAGAGGATTGGGATACGCTGCCACGAATGTAAAAGCTGAAGAATTAACAGTAAACCGTACTCCAAATCCAATTAATGCATTGGAGGGAAAAGTTGCAGGTGTAAATATTACGAGTTTGGGTACTGGTCCCGGAGGCTCTTCTAAAATCCGCATAAGGGGACAATCTGCCATCACGGTTGGCGATAATAGCCCTCTTATTGTTGTTAATGGTGTTCCTATAAACAGTGGGAATTTTAATGCCAGTACTGTTGGTGTAACAGGTGGTGGTGTTTATTCAGACGGGGGTGACAGTTATTCAAGCATTAATCCCGATGATATCGAAACCATGACTATTTTGAAAGGTGCCCCTGCAGCAGCGCTTTACGGTTCGCGTGCAGCAAATGGTGTAATCATGATCACTACAAAAAGCAAAGGCAAAGGAAAAGGCATTGGTGTTACCTTGAATTCAAACTACACTTTTAGTACTCCAGTAGATTACACAGATTATCAAAACTTATATGGGCAAGGTGAAAATGGTGTACGGCCCACAACGCCAAATCCAACATCTGGTGAATGGTCTTTTGGAGAAAAAATACAACCAGGCATGACCCATATTTTATTCGACAGCCTTACTGTTCCTTATGTGGCGCAAGGTAGTCGCATAAAGGAGTTTTACAGGAATGCCCAGGATTTTTCCAACACGGTAACAATGGAGACTTCGGGTGATAAAGGTGGATTGCATTTATCCTTAAACAACACAGATAACTATGGCATCACTCCAAATAATAGGCTCAATCGCAAGATGATGAATCTTGGTTTCAACAGTAGTTTAACAAACCGGTTTAGTTTTGGTGGTAACGTTAACTATTCCAGGCAATTTAATCATAATCCACCCAACATTGCTAACCAGGATAACTCAATTCCTACGACTTTGATGGCCCTCGCAAATACAATGCCTTTAAGTGTATTAGAGGCAAAAAAGTATAATGCACAAGGGAACGAATATGTTTTCTCCAGGTTCATGAACCGAACCAATCCGTATTGGGTCTTAGCAGAGCAATTCCACAATATTAAGACTGACAGAATTTATGGGAATGTATTTGCCAAATACAATATTCTTTCATGGTGGTGGATACAAGGACGTTTCGGTCAGGATTATTTTTCACGTGATGAGGATGTAAATAATTTTCCAACCGGGCACGCGTCCCGTGCACCTGCGCCGGCAGGTTTTGTGAATGGTGTTTACACACAGGAATCTCGCCGCTTTAGAGAAACTAATTTGGATTTCCTGAGCAGCGCCAATAAAACGTTTGGCGATATTGATGCTACAATAACTGTAGGGGCCAATCAAATGCGCAGTCGTACGGACATCAATAATGTACAGGTGACTGACTTTGTCGTAAGAGGACTGTACACTGTTCAAAATGGAAGAGCAAAAAATCCGGTTTATAGTCTTTTTGAAAGAGGCATCAACTCAATATATGGCTCTGCTGATGTTTCATGGAAGAGAACTTTGTATGTAAGCGGTACCGCAAGGCAGGATTGGTTCTCTACTTTATCAAAAGAAAACAACGGGATCCTGTATCCGTCCATATCCGGCTCTTATGTATTCACAGAAACATTGAATGGAAAACTTCCATGGTTATCATTCGGAAAAGTAAGATTGGGTTATGCGGAAGTAGGTAGTGATGCGGATGTTCAGCCTTATACGGACCAATTATTTTATAGTGTAAATTCCAATACTATAAACAATCCTGCGGGAACTCCAGTAACTGTTGGCACCAGCGGAGCTGCCTTGCCAAACAAAAATTTAAAACCAATGCGGATAAAGGAAACGGAGGCCGGCCTGGAGGTGAGATTATTCAATAACAGGGTAAACCTTGATGTGGCTGTCTACAAAAAGATAACGCTAGACCAAATTGTGTCGGTTCAGACGTCAGATGCCTCAGGTTTCACCACTACTCTCATCAACAGTGGTGAAAGCCAGAACAAAGGATTTGAAGGATTATTAAATCTTATTCTTTATCAAACAAAAAATTTCAAGTGGGAGTTCACGGCTAATACGGCTTATAACATTACCCGTGTAAATAAAATTATCACAAACACACCCGGAGAGAAGTTAACTACGGGTTCACATCCGTTCAATGGAGAAGTTAGAATGGTTGTGGGACAAGAAATCGGCGAAATAGCAGGTTTCGGATATGCAAGAAACGACAAAGGTCAAATGATCTTTCAATCAAACGGCTTGCCATTGCGCACACCTGATTTTGTATTATTTGGGAGTGGCTTGGCCAAATGGGTAGGGGGATTTACAAACACCTTCAACTATAAGGGAATCAGCCTCTCTGTACTCATTGATTATAAGCTGGGCAATAAAATGTTATCTGGTACTAACTTCAATGCCATTCGACATGGCTTGCATAAAATGACCCTGGAAGGACGTGACTCCGGTTTTGTTATTGGGGACGGAGTAAATTCTTCGGGCAGTACAAACACGTCAAAAGCTGCAGTGCAAACTTATTGGGAGCACCTCCGTTCCCAACAAATTGTTGAACCCGTCATTTATAATGGAGGTTTTTGGAAACTTCGTCAAATAACGCTTGGATACGACTTTACGAGATTCCTACCGTCTAAATGGCCAATCAAAGGTGTACGACTTGATCTTCTTGCCAGCAATGTTTTCATCATAAAAAAATGGGTTGACAATATTGATCCTGAAACAGTGGGTTATGGAGTAGACGGGATGGTAGGTCTCGAATCTCCCGGGGTACCCACTACAAGAAGTTTCGGTGCCAATTTGAACATTAAATTTTAATGCAGCCAATTATGAAAAAAATAAAAAAATATAGTTTATTGTTTACGGTTATTGCGACGCTTGCTTCATGTACGAAAGATCTTGAAGAGATCAACGTTAATACAGTCAATCCTACAACTCTCGATCCTGCTATTTTGCTAAATAATGCGATTATCAACACATCATTTCCAACCAAAACGGTGGTCTATGAAGCGTCAATTGTTCAGCAAATGGTTACGCCCAATGGAGGCGTCCTGGCGGGAGGAAATTTTAACCAGGATAGCAGGGATGTAACAAATCCCCCGACGTGGGCAGTGTATTACCAGAATGTTATTAAATACACGCATGATGCCATCGCGAAAACAAAAGATAATGCGGCCCGATCAAATCTTTATAACATGGCGCGCATCTGGCAAGCGTATGCATTTATGGTCCTTACTGACACTTATGGTGCAATTCCATACACCGAAGGTGGCGCCGGCTTAACTGATCAAATCATTTTCCCCAAATACGATCAACAACAAGATATTTACCCAAAGTTAATACAGGAACTTACGGATGCGTCTGCAGCATTGAGTGAATCAGGCACTGTTGAATCTTCAGATGTTCTGTATGCAGGCAATATACCTAAATGGAGAAAGTTTGGCTATTCACTTCTGTTGAGAGCCGGAATGCGACTGAGCAAAGTTGATCCTACACAAGCTCAATCAATAGTACAGACAGCATTCGTCGGAGGGCTGATCACAGATAATACGGATGATGCCTACATGAGGCATGATGCCAATTATCTGAATCCTATAGGGAACATGTTGAACAGTACTGAAGCTGCGAACTGGTACCTGGCCGAACCATTTGTAGATACTTTAAAAAATAATAATGATCCCAGGCTTCCTGCAATTGCCATTCGTTACAAAGGCGCAACATCCGGCCCTGCACAAACTGTCGACAAAGGAACAACTGCAGCTGCGGATCAGGTTGGTATGCCTATGGGTTATGATAATGGAACAATTGTCGCCCGTGCTACGGCAGACGGTCTTGCCAGCTTTTATGATTACAGCCAGGTGGATAGAAAAAGAATGGCAAAGACTTCCGCTCCTATGTTTTTTGTAACGGCAGCACAAACAGATCTTTTGCTGGCCGAAGCAGCCTTCAGAGGCTGGATCACGTCGGGTACTCCATCACAATATTTTTCTGATGGCATAAAAGCTCACATGGATCAATTGGCAATTTACGATCCTGCTTCTGCAGTTTCTATTACTGACAGAGATGCTTATATCGCCGCACTACCTCTTGTTTCGGGAAGAGAACTAGAACAGATTAATACACAGTATTGGATTGCATCTTTTTTGAATGGCCCTGAAGCGTTTGCCAATTTCAGAAGAACAGGTTACCCTGCGTTAGCCCCTAACCCTTACGGACAGCCGAACAATCCTGATGTGCCCAACGGAACATTTATCAGAAGAATTGGTTACCCGACATCTGAGCTATCTGTGAACACCAGTAATGTAAATGCTGCCATTGCAGTAATGGGTCCCGATAAACTAAGCACCAGTTTGTGGTGGGATAAATGATTTTTCTTATAATAGCAATTCGACTCTATGTATCTACATAGGGTCTTTTAAAATGATTCACGACGAATGAATAGTAACTGAGAGATTGAAAATTTTTGCAGACGCACATTTCTTATTGCCTATATGCTAAACGCATCACGCAAAGTGAATGTTGCAGGCAGTGATATAAGCCTAACTCAATGAAGGAAACTACAGATCGTAATTCTTCAAAGCAGAAGCTCCGCAGCGCTGGTTGGTTTGCGACAAATGATAAAATGGGATTTGTTCATCGTTCCTGGTTGCGCAACCAGGGGTATCCTGACGATTATTTTAGAGGCCGGCCGGTCATCGGCATTTGCAATACATGGAGTGAACTCACTCCGTGCAACGGACATCTTCGCGACTTTGCCGAAGTCGTCAAAAAAGGAGTGATCGAAGCAGGAGGGTTTCCTCTGGAATTTCCTGTAACATCTCTTGGTGAAACGATCATGCGTCCGACAACAATGTTGTTTCGTAACCTGGCCAGCATGGATACAGAAGAGACGCTCCGCGCGAATCCCATCGATGGCGTGGTATTGCTAACAGGCTGCGATAAAACTACTCCATCAACACTCATGGGCGCATGCAGTGTTGATTTGCCCACCATCGTTGTGCCAGGTGGTCCTATGCTTAACGGAAGATTTAAGGGAGAATGTTTAGGCTCCGGTTCATTCAATTGGATGGTGAAAGAAAAAATGCTTGTAGAAAATTATTCGGCAGAAGACATCCTGGAGGCGGAGATCGGCGTTGCAAGAAGTGCCGGACACTGTATGACGATGGGAACTGCATCCACAATGGCTTGCATGGTGGAAGCATTAGGGCTCACATTGCCTGGCGCCGCTGCTATTCCTGCAGTAGATTCGCGAAAGAAAGTGATGGCGCAACTTTCCGGCAGAAGGATCGTGGAAATGGTCAAAGAAAATTTGAAACTTTCGACCATCCTCACGAGAAAAGCATTTGAAAACTCTATTGTTGTGAATGCAGCCATAGGCGGTTCGACCAATTTCATCATTCATCTGTTAGCCATTGCTGGAAGAATAGGGGTGCACTTGCAGCTTGAAGACTTTGATACGATCGGTAGTAAAATTCCGCTGCTCGTTAATCTCAAACCTTCCGGAAAATATTTAATGGAAGATTTTTTTTACGCCGGCGGATTACCCGTTGTTATAAAAGAAATAAAGAAATATTTACATAGTGACTGCATTACAGTAAATGGAAAAACACTTGCCGAAAATAATTGTAAACCTATCTGCTATAACGAAGATGTGATCGCAACCATTGATCACGCTTTTCAACAAAATGCCGGTATTGCTGTTCTCAAAGGGAATCTTTGCGAGAACGGCGCCGTCATCAAACCATCGGCAGCTTCAATTGAATTGATGAAACACAGGGGACGCGCAGTGGTATTTGAAACGATTGAAGATTATCATGCGCGCATTGACGATCCGGATCTCGACATTGATGAAAACTCTGTGATCGTCTTAAAAAATGTGGGACCTGTTGGTTATCCGGGGATGGCTGAGGTTGGCAATGTTGATCTTCCTGAAAAATTATTGCGTAAGGGGATCAAGGACATGATCCGCATTTCAGACGGAAGGATGAGCGGCACCGCAGCGGGCACTGTTATTCTCCATGTTTCTCCTGAATCCGCAATCGGTGGTACACTTGCCCTGGTAAAGGATAATGATATAATTGAACTGGACGTTGAGCAGAGAAAACTGCATCTGGAGGTAAGCAATGATGAGCTGGAGGCTAGAAGAAAAAAATGGACTGCTCCGAAGCTGGCCACAGCAAGAGGTTATGTAAAACTTTACATTGATCATGTGCAGCAGGCGCACCTTGGTGCTGATCTTAATATTTTGAATGGTGGGTCAGATGGAGAAGTTACCAGGGATTTGCATTAAAGTACGTCGTCTTTTGAGAGCTTGCAATGGGTTCCTAACTATTATTTGATCATGATTCTTTTAATTTTGATGCAGTAGCGAGAATATTCCTCGCAAAAGGATCGATAATATTAAGACTATAGACACAGCAAGAAGAGTTTTCATTATACGCCTTTCAGCTACTCAACAACAGCAAGAATGATGGAAATATCATTTGGCGTAGCTTCACAACTTTTTTTTGTGTTGATATTTTTTTGGAATTAATCTTTGAATCTAAATTGTACCATATGCAGGTGATTATATGTCTGAGAAGATCAATGATGGCACTTAGTATGATTGCTTGCTCTCTGTTGTGTAAACTAAATTCTGTTGCTCAACAATTACAGATCAACGACTCAGGTTATTTTGAAAAGCGAGGGGTGAATATCCTCGTCTTCAATTACGAGTACAGCGGCATGTTCTTCGATGAAAAAACCTCTGGCATTGAATTGATACACCATGGAGTAAGAACTGCGACAGGCGGCGCAATTCGATTGCAAAACACGCCGGAACAATGGGACCTGATTCCAAAAATGATAAGCAGAAAAGTAGACAGGCATAACAATAGCATTGAAGTGGAATTGCGTTACGAAAAGTTTGATTTTAATGCGAAACTTGTTGTTGCTGCAAAAGACAGTGGTGTTGAAATAAGTGTTTATCTGGATAAACCCATTCCTGAGAAATTGGTGGGCAATGCAGGTTTTAATTTTGAATTTCTGCCTTCTGCCTATTTCGAAAAAACATTTTTGGCTGACGAAAAGCCTGGTAGTTTTCCATTATATCCGAGCAGCTCCACGAGCATTGAACCTATCAATAAGAAAATCCCGCAGTATGCCGGTCATACAACTTTTGATGAAAGAGGCCGCGATGAATTTATTGTTCCTTCGCCGATTGCTACAGGAAGAAGTTTTGTGCTGGCACCGGAAGACCCTGAGCGCAGAGTGAAAATTGTGTCTGAAACGGATGACGAAAAGTTAATGTTGTTTGATGGTCGTAATCTTGCGCAAAATGGTTGGTTCATCGTCCGCAGTTTATTGCCTGCAAACAAAACAGGAAAGGTGCTGACGTGGCATGTTGAGCCGAATGCAATTGCAAACTGGATAAGAAAACCTGTAATTCAATTTTCGCAGGTTGGCTATAATCCTTCTCAACAAAAAATAGCAGTGATTGAGCTGGACAAAAATGACACCCCGTTAAAAAGAGCCTCGTTATTCCAGGTTAGTGCAGATGGGAAATATGTTAATAGATTAAAAGGCGATGTAAAAGTTTGGGGAAGATACCTGCGTTACAACTATGCAAAGTTTGATTTCAGTTCGATAAAAGAACCGGGCACTTATTTCATTCAGTACGGCGATGAAAAAACAAATGCATTTTCTATCTCCGATGAAGTGTACAGCAACGCCTGGCATCCGACTTTGGATGTTTGGTTTCCTGTGCAAATGGATCACATGGAAGTGAATGAAGCGTATCGTGTATGGCATGGTGCACCGTTCTTAGATGATGCATTGCAGGCGCCAACCAACTGGCAGCATTTTGATGGTTACGGCATGGGCGCATCCACTCAAACAAAATATAGACCGTACGAACACATTCCCGGTTTAGCTACGGGGGGTTGGTTCGATGCAGGCGATTTCGACATTCAAACAGGGTCGCATTGCGACGCTGTATTGAGCCTGGTTGATACATGGGAAAAATTTAAACCCACACGTGATGAAACGTTTGTGGACTATTCAACAAGGTATGTTGATATACATCGTCCCGATGGCAAGCCTGATATACTAGAGCAAATAAAACATGGTACATTAAATATAGTTGCGCAGGTAAAAAATATTGGTCATCCCGTACGTGGAATTGTTGTTCCGAATTTGCATCAGTACCATCATCTCGGTGATGCGGTAAATGAAACAGATAATTTGTTATATGATTCAACACTAAAACCATACGAAGTACAGGGCAATCGAAGTGGCACAATGGATGACAGGTGGGCTTTCACTGAAAGGACAACATTTCTCGATTATTACACCGCTGCCGCATTGGCTGCAGCCAGCCGGGCATTAAAGGGTTTTGATGACACACTTGCTGAGCAAAGTTTGTTCTATGCTAAACAATTGTGGAATGAAGATGACAGCATCGCTAAAATGGATACGTCCGGATTTTCGAAACGATTCGGAAATAGCTTAAAGATGTCTGCTGCGCTGCAATTGTACATTACAACAAAAGACGACAAATATGCGACTGTATTTAAGGATGCTGTGTTTACATTGCTTGATAGATTTATTCAGTTTGCAATGCAGCCGGCACTACAAGCAGTGCCTTATATGAATGCAGATTATATAAAGAAGTTGAAGGATTATGTGGTGAAGTATAAAACTTATTGTGATGGCTTTACTAAACAAAATCCTTATGGCGTTCCAATAGCATTGGGAGGATGGGGCGGAAGTGGAAACGTTGTAAATTTTGCCACCACAAATTATTATGCAAACAAATTTTATCCTGATATAATGGACGGCGAATATTTGTACAAAGGATTGAATTACATTTTTGGTTGTCATCCTTATTCGAACATTTCGCTTGTTTCATCTGTCGGTACAAAATCAAAGAAAATTACTTATGGAAATAACCGTGCAAACTTCAGTTTCATTGCTGGTGGCATCGTTCCGGGCATATTATTAATTAAGCCTGATTTTCCCGAAAACAAAGAAGATTGGCCTTTCCTCTGGGGCGAAAATGAAGTGACGGTTGGCGGTTGCGCTAATTATATTTTTTTGGCAAATGCAGTGGAGAGTTTAACACGGCTTAAATAGGACTTCGCCTCACCACTTCTTCAAAAAAGAAGGGCAAGAGAAAAATTATGATGATCGATAAAATGTAAGAGTATCAAAGTCCCTTTGGAGAAGAATTCAAGTTGAGGCCAGTCATAAAAACACAGAAATAAATGCTGAATATGAAAAAAATTGTAGTGACATCCTTAATTGTGTTATCCCTTTCGCTTAGCACATTTGCCCAAACAGCCAAAATTAAGATTGACGTTGAAAGAACGATCGGCGAGATCGATCCAAAGATTTACGGAGTTTTCATGGAGCCCATACATTTTAGCGGGCGCAGATTGGGACTGGCAGATACAAGCAGTTTTAATACAATGTATGGAAACCTGTATGATCCAAGTTCTCCATTGGCAGACAAAAACGGTTTCAGGAAAGATTACATTGAGGCAATGAAAGAACTAAAAGTGACCAACATGCGCTGGCCAGGTGGAAATTTTTTGATGGGCTATAACTGGCAGGATGGCATTGGGCCAACGGAACAACGTCCTGTGCGTATCAATCTTGCGTGGGGCGGTGTGGATAACAATCACGTTGGTACGGATGAGTGGATGAAACTCAATCAATCCATCGGCAGTGAAAATATTGTTTGCGTAAACCTTGGCCTCGCAAACATAATGGATGCTGTTTATTGGGTTGAATATTGCAACTATAAGGAAGGAACTTATTACTCGGACTTGCGTGCAAAGAATGGGCATAAGGAGCCATACAATGTACGAATATGGGATCTTGGCAACGAAGTGGACGGCTTACCCTGGGAGCTCGGTCACAAAAATGTAGAAGATTACATAGAAATTGCAAGAGAAGCCGCGAAGGCCATGAAAGCAGTTGACAACACTATTAAGTTAGTTGCATGCGGCTCATCGTGGTATAGCCAGGGTACGTGGGATGACTGGAACCGCAAAGTGATTGCGGGTATTGGTGATAGGGTAGACTATATTTCCATTCATAGCTATTGGGAAAACTCACCCGACTATTATACTCTTATGGGCGCCAGTGCGATGACCTTTGAAGAAAGAATTAAACTTACTGCCAATGAAATTGAAAACATATCAGCCATCAAAGGCTATAAGAACCCGATTGGTATTTCCGTAGATGAATGGGGTTCATTTGGCAGAAGCTTTCTCAACGTTTTGCCGGTCGCACAATCCTTAAATTCATTTATCCGTCATGCGGATGTGGTGAAGATGGGAAATTTTACCATGATGACTTCTTTATTGTCAAACGATCAGCAAAAAGGAACCTTCAAATCGCCTTTATTTTATACGTTTAAATTATTTTCCAATAACTGTCGCGGTAAATCTATTGACGCATACGTTGCTTGTGATACTTTTAGTGCTGGAAAATATAAAGGCATCCCATACCTGGATGTAAGTACCGTTTACTCGAAAGAACAAGGCTCTGTGATAATCAATGTTATCAATCGTCATAAAGACAAAACTATTACAACAGAGATCATCAGTCAATCCGGGAATTTTTCAGGCAAGCCTTCTATTAGTGAGGTAACGGCTGGCGATCTGAGTGAAGCATTTAGTTTTGATAAGCAAAAAGAGTACATCCCTGTATCAAGAGATGCAACTGCAAAGGGTAATAAAATTGTCTATTCATTCCCTCCACATTCTTTTACACAGATCATCGTAAAGGTAGAGTGAATGTGACGAAGAGAGGGGATTCCGTTCTTGAATTCTTGTTTTAAATTAAATCGAACAGCAAAGGGGTAAACAATAATTTAACCAAAGGAATGAAGACGTTAGTTTGTACTGAACCTGGAAATTTTGAATACAACCTCAGGGAGCGACCGCATTTAGAAGAAGGTCGTGCTATTATCAGGATCAGGCGAATTGGAATTTGCGGAACAGATTTGCATGCTTATGGAGGCACGCAGCCTTATTTCAACTATCCAAGGATTTTGGGACATGAGTTGGCAGGTGAGTTGACCGAATTTGAAAATGCACCTGGTTTTGAAATAGGGGAAACCGTTTCGTTTATTCCGTACTTCAACTGTGGTAATTGTATTGCTTGCCGTAATGGCAAACCCAATTGTTGCGCCAACTTAAAAGTTTGCGGCGTTCATGTGGATGGTGGTATGGTTGAATATCTATCGGTGCCCTCGTCGTCTCTGCTGCACGGCAACGGGTTGGATTTTGATGAACTGGCACTAGTTGAGCCATTAGCCATCGGCGCACATGGTATAAGGAGAGCTGCCATAGTGAAAGACGAATTTGTTTTGGTGATAGGCGCAGGTCCGATCGGACTAGGGACGATGGCATTTGCACAAATTGAGGAAGCAAAAGTTATTGCGTTAGATCTGAATGAACAACGCCTTGAGTTTTGCAAACAAAAATTGAATATTGCTCACACCGTTAATCCGAATGCTACTAACGTTTTTGAAGAATTAAAAATGATCACCAGCGGAGATATGCCCACTGTTATCATTGATGCTACAGGAAACTTGAAGGCAATCAACAATGCCTTTCAATACATGGCTCATGGAGGCAGATATATTTTAATTGGCCTACAGAAAGAAGATATTTCTTTCAGTCATCCTGAATTTCATAAGAGAGAAGGCACCTTGATGAGCAGCCGTAATGCAACGAGGCAAGATTTTGACCGCGTGATCTCTTGCATAAAGACCGGGGAAATAAAGCCGGGAGATCTCATTACTCACCGTGTGCATTTTGATGAAGTAAAAAAAGAATTTAGGAATTGGCTGGATCCTGCGAATGGAGTTATTAAAGCAACCGTAGAACTATGAAAATTTTTTAAAAAAAATTCTCTTCGCTAAAGACTTAAAAAATTAAAAGACTAATCCAATGGATAACAAATAATGAAAAAGTCGGTCATCGGCTCGGTTAACTTTTCACCATTGAATTCTTAATTAAAATTGTAAGAAAATGAATCTAAAATCTTCAGCTATTGTCTTAGCAGTCACATTATTCAACGGTATCTGTTATGCACAGACACAGGTTCAGCCAAAAATTACACCACTGGAAGATTTTAAACCCTCGACCTTAAATCAGCCGGGACAACAATATCCTCAGGTGAATTCGCAGGGGTTTGTCCGGTTCCGTATTGTGGCACCGCATGCTGACAGTGTTAGGGCAAGTCTTGGCCCGGGCGGTACAAAAGGAGGAACCCCTTTGGAAAAAGTTACGGACAGTATTTGGATGGGGACAACGGCAGGCGCTATTGACGAAGGCTTCCATTATTATCGTTTGACTGTTGACGGTGGCACGTTTAATGATCCTGGTACGCAAAACTTTTATGGTTCTACCCGTTGGGAAAGTGGGATTGAAATACCCGCTCACGACCAGGACATTTATGCACTTAAAGATGTTCCCCATGGAAATGTTACACAAATTCTTTTCCCTTCGAAGAGCACTAACACTCCACGCCGGGCATTTGTTTATACTCCTCCGGGTTACGATAGAGACGCAAAGAAAAAATTTCCGGTGTTATATCTCCAGCACGGATGGGGCGAAGATGAAACTGCATGGGGCAACCAGGGACACGCAAACCTGATCATGGACAACATGATTGCTGATGGCAAGATCAAGCCTTTCATTATTGTGATGACATATGGAATGACTAATGACATAAAGCCTGGATCACCGGGAGGTTTGAGAAGTTTCAAAATTCAACCTTTTCAAACAGTTCTTATCGATGAATTGATACCTTATATAGATACGCATTTCAGAACCCTTGCCGACCAAAAGCATCGTGCAATGGCAGGCCTGTCCATGGGTGGTTTCGAAACACATACCATCACGCTGGCTCGTCCCGACGTGTTTTCTTATTATGGACTACTAAGTGGAGGTGTATATAACCCGGAAGAACTTAAAGACAAAGCAAAGCCTAAACTCATTTTCCTGAGCTGTGGCAGTTTTGAAAACGCTGATGGCATAAATAAAGCAACTGATGCCTTGAAAGCTGCCGGTTATAATGCGGTAGGTTTTGTTTCGCAAGGTACACGTCACGAGTTTCAAACCTGGCGTCGTAGTTTGTATGAAATGGCTCCTTTGTTATTTAAAGAATAAAAGGTTTATCCAGGTGATACGGTGATTGTAATCGAAATGTATCAAAAGGCGAACGCTAAAAAAAGTTTGTGTCTTAATCAAATAAAGTGGTAACTGCTGTATTGAATTTTAAGATTAAAAAAACTAAAGTAATCAGACCAGGTTTCATGATCTGTTTGCTCTTTTCATTTGTTGTAAATGCGCAGGAAATAGTTGAATTGTATCCTGGTACTATTCCGAATTCAAAAAAAACAGAGAAAAAAGAAACCTTCACTTCAGGAATGTTTCGTGGAGTAAGCAAACCAACCCTCGAAGTTTATCTTCCCGAAAAAGAAAAAGCAACGGGAACTGCGATCGTCATCATTCCTGGCGGAGGTTATGGAGTGGTAGTTTACCAGGGCGAAGGAATTTCCACAGCAAAACAATTTGCAAAAAATGGCATTGCTGCATTTGTGTTGAAATATAGATTGCCGGATGATTCCATCCTGGTGAATAAAACAATTGGTCCGTTGCAGGATGCACAACAGGCAATAAAACTCGTTCGGGAAAACGCCTCAAATTGGGGCGTTGATGTAAACAAAGTAGGCATCATTGGATTTTCTGCCGGCGGACATTTGGCTTCAACGGCGGCAACACATTTTCAAAAGCCGGTTATCGAAAATAAAAACAACACGAACCTTCGTCCCGATTTTCAGATCATGGTATATCCTGTAATAAGTATGCAGGATAGTTTGACCCATCGCGACTCCAGGAACAATTTGCTTGGTAAAGATCCATCGAAGGAATTAATTGATGAATACTCCAACGAATTGCAGGTAACCGATGACACGCCGCCTGCTTATATCACGCAAACAGCTGACGATCAAACAGTGGATGTGGATAACAGCATTGCTTATTTCGAAAGTTTACGGCATCACCATGTTGACGTTGAAATGCATATTTATCCGAAAGGTGGCCATGGGTTTATTTTCCGCCAGCCGGATTGGGTCGATCCCTTGTTTTTGTGGATGAAAAAAAATAAATGGATTCAATAGCAAGAATCAGGTAGTAATAAAATCCAGTAATATCCAGAATGTGAGATATCAAGTTTTTTGGAAAATCGATAATGTAAAACCATGCTAATACATATGAAGCGATTAATTTTTCCATTTGCAATTGCTTTTTCTTTCTCCGCTATGTCGCAACCGGTTACACAAATGCCTGTGAACTTTGATGTAGTAAAAGCAGACATTCCTCATGGCAAGATTGATACCATCAGTTACTCATCAAAAACGGTAGGTACATCAAGAAAAGCTTTGATCTACACACCTCCTGGTTACTCAAAAAAGAAAAAATATCCCGTGTTGTATTTGCTTCATGGCATTGGTGGTGATGAAAAGGAGTGGCTCAATGGTGGTCATCCTGAAGTGATCCTCGATAACCTTTATGCGGATAGCAAGATCGCGCCCATGATCGTTGTGATGCCTAATGGAAGAGCTATGAAAGACGATCGTGCAGTGGGGAATATTTTTGACAGTGCGAAAGTGCAGGCCTTTGCAACTTTTGAAAAAGACCTTCTTAATGATCTCATTCCTTACATAGAAAAGAATTATCCGGTTATAAAAGATCGTGAGAGCCGTGCGATCGCAGGTCTTTCAATGGGTGGCGGACAGTCGCTGAATTTCGGCTTAGGGAACCTTGATAAGTTTGCATGGATCGGAGGTTTTTCATCTGCGCCCAATACAAAAACACCCGAGCAATTGGTTCCAAATCCTGAAGAAGCAAGAAAGAAACTGAAGCTTCTTTGGATCTCTTGTGGTGCGAGTGATAACTTAATCATGTTCAGCAAACGGACCCATGACTATCTTAAAAAAAATAATGTTCCGCATATTTATCTCATTGAGCCGGGAGTGCACGACTTCAAGGTTTGGAAGGATGGGTTGTATATGTTCTCTCAACTTATATTCAAGCCCGTGGATACCTCTACTTTTTCAAAATATCCTGTTGTGGGAGCACCTGCGTCCAGCAATGTACGTTCAGCACAATACCCTCAGATATCAGCCGACCATCGCGTGACCTTTCGCATCAAAGCTCCTGAAGCTCAAAAAATGCAGATTGATCTTGTGAGAAAATATGATATGGCGAAAGACACAGGTGGTTATTGGACGGTAACAACGGATTCAATTAGTGAAGGGTTTCATTACTATTCGTTACTCATAGACGGTGTTGCAGTGGCTGATCCTTCAAGTGAAACTTTTTACGGAATGGGACGAATGGCAAGCGGCATTGAAATTCCTTTTGCAGGTGGAGGTTATTATGCTATGAGAAATGTACCGCATGGTGATATCAGGATCAAGAAATATTTTTCTACGGTTACCAATTCCTGGCGTCAATTTTATATCTATACCCCGCCAGGATATGACAATGTAGCCGACAAATATCCCGTGCTCTATATTCTGCATGGGGGAGGTGAGGATGAAAGAGGCTGGGCAACCCAGGGAAGAACCGATGTAATATTAGATAACCTTATTGCAGATAAAAAAGCAAAACCAATGCTTGTGGTAATGATGGATGGGAATGTAAGCAGCGGAGGATTGGCAGGATTTGGTGAACAAAGTTTGAAAAGATTTGAAGATGAATTAAAGAATGCTGTGATCCCATTTGTTGAAAAAAATTACAGGGCAGAAACAGATGCTAAGAACAGGGCGCTCGCAGGTCTTTCGTTGGGCGGGTTGCAAACTTTATACGCAGGAATTAGAAATGTCAATATGTTTTCTTACCTCGGCGTATTTAGTTCAGGGTGGTTTGCCAATCAACCGGCGCTATCTGATCCGCAGTATGCACTCATGAAAAGCAATGCTGCCGCGATCAACGATAATTTAAAATCATTTTGGATCGCAATGGGCGGCAAAGAGGATATCGCTTATAACAATTGCAAGATCATGTTGAGTAAGTTTGACGAAATGGGAATAAAGTACACATACAGCGAATATCCTGGCGGCCACACATGGCCTGTATGGAGAAACAACCTGTATAATTTCGCTCAGACCTTATTTAAATAACCCGAAAGAACAAACTACCCATCGGTTGAAAAATAGGATGAGAAAAATTCTTCTAATTTCCGCATTGTTAATTGCTCAAAGTGCGTGTACGATCTTATTTGCGCAAGGTCGACGGGCAAGCAACCCCATCATCTTTGCAGATGTTCCTGATATGTCAATGATACGTGTCGGCAACACGTATTACATGAGCAGCACAACAATGCATATGAGTCCAGGTGTACCCCTCATGAAATCAAAAGACCTCGTTAACTGGAAGTTGGTTGGTTATGCATACGACACGCTGATTAGCAATGATGAAATGAATTTGGAAAACGGAAAGTCCACTTATGGAAGAGGATCATGGGCCAGCTGCATACGCTACCATAATGGAATTTATTATGTTTCCACCTTCGCAGCCACCAGTGGCAAAACACATATTTATACAACAAAGGATATTGAAAGGGGGCAATGGAAAGCCATTTCTTTTCAACCAGCCTTGCATGACCATTCTTTGTTTTTTGATGACGATGGAAGAACATACATGATTTATGGCAATAAAAAATTAACTCTTATTGAACTGAAGAACGATTTGTCAGGAATTCAGGATGGCGGCGTCAACGAGGTAATCATTGAAAATACAAGTCAGCCCAGTGAAAATATTGGTGTGAGCGGTTTGGGTGAAGGATCGCAATTGTTTAAGGTAAATGGCAAATATTACCTCTTCAATATTACATGGCCAAAGGACGGTATGAGAACAGTTGTGATTCACAGGGCAGATAAGCTCACTGGTCCATGGGAAGGGCGAGTAGCGTTGCAGGATTTAGGCGTTGCACAAGGGGGATTGATTGATATGCCTGATGGAACATGGTATGCTTACCTGTTCCGGGACTTTGGCGCTGTTGGCCGCATCCCTTATTTGGTTCCTGTAAAATGGGAAAATGGCTGGCCCCTTTTAGGAGAGAACGGAAAAGTGCCTGAGACACTGGATCTGCCAGCCAACCAATCGCTGATACCCGGCATTGTCGATTCCGATGAATTTACCCGCAAAAAGGGCGATTGTCTATTACCATTGGTTTGGCAATGGAACCATAACCCTGAGAATAGTTTATGGTCTGTCACCGCAAGAAAAGGTTACTTGCGTTTAACTACGGGAAGAGTCGATACAAGTTTTTTGTCTGCAAGAAATACACTCACGCAACGCACCATTGGACCGGTTTGTACAGGCGCCACTTCACTTGATGTTTCAAAGATGAAGGATGGTGATTTTGCGGGACTGGGATTGCTGCAGAAAAATTTTGGAGTTATCGGCGTTCAGGCAGAAGGCAACAAAAAAGTTATTGTGATGATCAATGCAAGCAATGGAAGTCCTGTTGAAGCGGAAAAACTAGCACTTAAGCAAACAACAGTCTACTTCAAGGCAGAATGTGATTTTACTGATAAAAAAGATGTAGCCAATTTCTTTTACAGTTTGGACGGAAAAACGTGGATGGCTATAGGTACACAATTGAAAATGAGTTATACGCTTCCGCATTTTATGGGTTATCGGTTTGCGCTGTTCAATTACGCAACGAGAAACGTTGGAGGTTATGCAGATTTCGATTTCTTTCATATTGCCGACAGCATTTCTTCCAACAAAAGAAATAAATAGCAAGACAAGGAACATTTTTATACATACAATTATTTATAAAATGATTTCATTTCAAAAAAGCAGTCTCGAAAAAATATTTTCGGCGTTTGCATTATCAGTTATGATTCTTCACTACTCGAATGCTCAAACACCTAAGCTGACGCTCGACTTAACTAAACCTGGGGCTAATGTAAGCCCTATGCTCTATGGATTAATGACAGAGGAAATCAATCATTCCTATGATGGTGGCTTGTATGCGGAATTAATTCGCAACCGCATCTTCAAAGATAATCCCTCGAAGCCCGAAGGATGGAGCCTGGTAAATGAAGACACTATTAACTCAAAAGCGTCGATCAAGTTGATGGCTACAACACCGGATAATGTTCCCTATGATGAACGCCGCCATGCCATCAATGGTGCGCTGCAAACATGCTTACGTCTTACCGTTGAAAAAGCAGGTGCAAGAGTAGGAATTGCTAATGAGGGTTATTGGGGCATTCCTGTAAAACCTTCGACCACCTACAGAGCTTTATTTTATCTAAAAGGAACGGCTCGTACCGAACCTTTTCGCTGGCCGTGGGAACCGAAACCCACAACTCCTCCACTTCCGGACATTGAGGACAAAACGGCCGGCCCAATAACAGTCACCATTGAAAGCAATGATGGGAAAACTGTATACGCATCTGGAACTATTAACCTTGTTAAGAGCCCATTCTGGAAAAAATATGAATTGACATTGACTACAAGGCCGGATGTAAAGCCGACAACCGATGCAAGGTTTGTGATTTCAACGAACCGCATCGGTCTGTACTATTTCAATCTTGTTTCTCTTTTCCCTCCCACCTATAATAATCGCTCTAACGGCAATAGGCCAGATATCATGGAAATGCTCGTAGATATGAAGCCAAAATTTTTGCGTTTTCCCGGGGGAAATTTTTTGGAAGGGCCGCTAATTACAGACGCTTTTCCCTGGAAACAAACTCTGGGGCCTCTGGAAAACAGACCGGGTCATAGAGGCTCATGGGGTTACCGCCCTACTGATGGCATGGGGCTTCTTGAATTTCTAGAATGGTGTGAGGATATGAATGCAGAACCGGTTTTAGCCGTATATGCTGGTTACTCGTTGAATGGCGATCATATCGATTCAGGTCCCCTGTTGCAACCATATGTTGATGATGCCCTGGAAGAAATTGAATATGTGATAGGAGGTGCCAATACTTACTGGGGCGCAAAACGTGTGGCGGACGGCCATCCCGCTCCATTTAAACTAACATATGTGGAAATTGGCAATGAAGATTGGTTTGACAGGTCCGGGAGTTATGATGGAAGATTCAACCAGTTCAGGGAAGCAATAGAGAAAAAATATCCTCAACTCATTTGCATCTCAACCATAGCTGATGCGCAATATCCAAATTTGAAAGTAACAACTGGCAAAAAGCCAACAGTGCTCGATGAGCATTACTATCGCAATTCATGGGAAATGTGGGCGAATGCAAGTCAGTATGATAAATATGACCGCAACGGCCCAAAGATTTTTGTAGGAGAATGGGCTACACGTGAAGGTGCACCAACTACTAATTTGAATGCTGCATTGGGTGACGCTGCATGGATGACAGGCATGGAACGTAATTCAGACATTATCATTATGTCTTGCTATGCGCCCTTATTTGTGAATGTGAACACAGCCACTTCAACGGCTCCAAAAGCCTGGCAATGGGATTCGGATTTGATCGGCTATAATGCATTAAACAGTTTTGGTTCTCCTTCTTATTATGTACAGAAATTATTCAGCCAGTATTTAGGCAATAAGATTGTATCAACAACAGCAGAAAATATTCCAACTCAACGACGTCCGCTTACAAGCAGAGACAGTGCTCAAGGTATTACAACACCACAAATGGTGCCCACCGTATTTTATAGTGCGACTTTTGATGAAAACTCCGGAATGATTTATCTGAAACTCGTCAATACCAGCGCAAAAAAACAACCGATTCAAATCGCTCTCAAAGGAATGACTAAAGTATTGCCGGCTGCAACATTAGTAGTTATAAAAGGTAATAAGCCTGAGGACACGAATACAATTAGTGATCCTGAAAAAATCGTTCCTGTTACATTGAAAATTAAAGGTGTTGCTCCAGTATTTTCAAGAACTCTTGATCCATATTCTGTAAACATAGTACAATTACAAAGCGCAAAATGAGCAATGTGAAAGTTCCTGCAAATAAAATTTAGAGATTCGCAAATAGCGTGTCGGTCGAGCACTCTCTGCATTAGCACGCCGGAAATTTGAGCTGGACGTACCGTGAGTTGGATGACATTGCGCGAGAAATAACTTCGATTATTATTGATAGACTTTCTGAAATCTTTATTGCTACTACATCTCTATTTGCTTTTTTCCATGCGCTTTTCCACCCTAAATCTGTCGCCTTTACCCCCTGAAGCCAATAAGCCGATGTCCTATATTTGGTTCAATCAAAACAAACGTCGTGACTAAACATTCCTTATCTATAGTTGGCCGTTGTACGTTATTGGTACTTTTTATTTTTAACATGGCCACGCAAGCCCTTGGGCAAACTGCGAATGACTGGAAACTGGAAAAAATGCCGGCAGACCTGGAAACAGATTTTGCGCTTAGTGCGCTTCCGCCGCAATTACGTGGTGCCGCGACAGTTTATTTATTAGACCCGGACAAAGGCTACTATATCAGTAGGCCGGGAACAAATGGCTTCGTTTGTTTTATCGCAAGAACGGAATGGGAGTGGGCGGAATTTCGGCAAGACGTTGCCACGCCGATTAGCTATGATGCAGAGGGTGTCAGGGCCATCCTGCCTGTTTATCTTGATGTAGCGACGATGCGCGCTTCAGGCAAATACTCGCCAATGCAGATTAGAGATACAATAATAGCGCGAATAAAAAGAGGCTACTACAAGGCCCCGTCGCGGCCAGGAATTTCTTACATGGAAGCTCCCATGATGCGGGTGTATACCAGCAATGATCCCGGCAACAATCACGTAGCCTCTGTAAGCATGCCACATTACATGTATTACGCTCCTTACCTTACGTATTCGGACTTGGGCCTTGATTCCAATTCTACACAGGAGCCTTTCCTGGTAAACCCTGATGCTATGTTGTTGGATGATGGTCACAAAGGCCCTTATGAGTACCTTATCACACCTCTTAACGAAGTTGAAACGTCTAAAATACGGGAATCACAACAGTCACTTTTGAAGCGTCTGGAAGACTACAAGCCTTACTTTAAGGTTGAAGGGATAATGAACAGTCATCATCATTGATCCAGGAGTGCAAGGCCGCATTTCATTCCACGGAGTTTTGAAATCAACTAATAACGCTTGACAATATTGCAAGTGAGAATTCAGTGAAAGACGGCTACCGAGCCGGAAAATCAATAAACTAATTTGCGAATATTCGAAGATATAAGTAAAGAATTCCTTTCAAGATCTAATAATAATTGCTGTTTAATTTCGGTAATGACGCTAGTAACAGGGTAAGTCTATGATAAACTCGAAACCATGACGTAAACGACTGCTCCCTGAAAACTTAATACCAACAATAATACAATAATGGTGCGAATTGATTGGAAGAACCGGTTTTCTTCATTCTGTGAAACAAGAAAGCGTTTAATTAGCATACCTACCTATTAACAATTTCATGCCACAAAAATGGTTATGCGCAAAAATGACAAGAGGCCTTGAATGATAGGGTGATCCGTAAACAATTCTGAAAATATGCCAGGAACGCATGAATCTGTGGAAAAAGGTCCCCAAGGAGAAACAGGAACCCGGTTAACAAAACTGTTCTATACCGGGCAATCACCATAAAATAAACTGGTAAAAAACTGAAGCGTTTGCAGCTTGATATTGAAATAAAAGAGTTGCAAGATTTTTCGAACAACCTCAATACTTGAGCTCTTTACCTCGAAAGCCACTACATTAAAAGAAAAGAGGCTGCTCATTGTTGAGCAACCTCTCGAAAAATCATTGAAAACAATCAATGTAGCCCGTACGAGATTCGAACTCGTATCACCACCGTGAAAGGGTGGTGTCCTAACCCTT
>Ga0207674_10002310_pt1 | contig 24152 bp, 20 predicted proteins | sample KBSCornC72_FD_184303 | JGI IMG/M metagenome (GOLD analysis project Ga0207674, IMG submission 184303) | Corn rhizosphere microbial communities from Kellogg Biological Station, Michigan, USA - KBS Corn C7-2 (SPAdes) (version 2) | ecosystem: Host-associated > Plants > Roots > Rhizosphere > Soil ...
ACCGCCCCAACCCGCGAGGAAGTTACTGATGCCCATAATGATGCGTGTCGGGAGTGGTAGTAGCTCACCCGGGCCCAACAGGCCGATAAAGATCTGTTCGAACTGCGGTATAACGACGACCATGATGACCGCGATCGCGCCGATAGCGACGAGCACAACGGCCGCCGGGTAGATCGACGCCGAAACGATGCTTCGTTTCAGTTTGACGACCTTTTCGATCAATGTCGCGAGGCGCTGCAGGATGAGATCGAGCACACCGCCCGTCTCACCGGCCTCGACCATCGACGTATAAAGATTGTCGAAAACCTTTGGATGTTTCTGCAGGGCAGAGAACAGCGTCGCACCTTCCTCGACATTCTGCCTGACCTGACGCAGCACTTCCTTAAAGTAAACGTTGTTCTGCTGCTCGGCCAAAATGTCGATACACTGCACGAGCGGCAGACCGGCGTCGATCATTACGGAGAACTGACGCGTAAACACCGCAAGTTCCTTTGCTTTGACCTTTTTCCGGCGGCCAAGTTTCGGGACCGCGAATTCGCGGCCCTTTTCCGAAGCCTGGGTCATCACGATCTGCTCGCGGCGAAGCAGCGCACGGAGCTCGTCCTGACTTGCTGCGTCACGTTCGCCCGTGACTAATTCGTTTAAACGGTTTCTTCCTTTAAAGGCGTATGTTGGCATTGTGTTCTCTCGTCTCCTGTCAAATTCATGTGCCCGTCTCGCCGGGTCTTCTAGTCTCTACTTTCTTACCGGGCCGGCGGACGTTGGCCTACGGGCCGGCCTTGCGCGTAAGGACTTGCGTGGCCGCTCGGCGAGACTCCGGGCTTGGCGGTGCCTCCGTAGGACTGGTTTATGCCCGATCCGCGCTCGATGAGCTCTTTCAGCTCGTCCGCATTGGACGAACGCTGCATTGCGGCTTCCAGTGTGATCTGACGTTTCTGATAGAGCGTCGCCAGCGCCTGGTTGAATGTCTGCATCCCGAATTTATCCTGACCGGTCTGCATCATCGAATAGATCTGATGGATCTTGTCTTCGCGGATAAGGTTGCGAATAGCAGAATTCGGTACCAATATCTCAAGCGCCATTACTCGGCCGTCTCCCGACGCCTTAGGCAGCAGCGCCTGACACATAATGCCTTCGAGCACCAGCGAGAGCTGCGTGCGAACCTGAGCCTGCTGCGCCGCAGGAAATACGTCGATGATACGATTGATCGTCGAATAGGCTGAATTCGTGTGCAAGGTCGCAAACGTTAAGTGACCTGTTTCCGAGATGCGCAGGGCCATTTCGATCGTTTCAAGGTCACGCATTTCACCGACGAGCACGACATCCGGGTCCTGGCGAAGTGCGGTTCTCAGAGCCGAACCGAACGTATGAGTGTCGGCGGCGACTTCACGTTGATTTACGACGCAGTTCTTGTGACCGTGAAGAAACTCGATCGGGTCCTCAATAGTTAAGATATGCTCATGCCGGTCAGTGTTGATCTTGTCTATCATCGACGCAAGCGTCGTCGATTTTCCCGAACCGGTCGGGCCCGTAACAAGTATCAACCCGCGCGGCTTTTTGCACATATCCGAAATGACGTTGGGCAGCCCAAGCGCCTCGAACGATTTGATCTCGTACGGAATAGCGCGAAACACGGCGCCGACCGCTCCGCGTTGGTTGAACAAGTTGGCACGAAAACGCGACATCCCCTTCAAACCGAATGAAAAGTCGAGTTCGAGATTTTCTTCGAACCTGTGCTTTTGCGCGTCGGTCAAAACTGAATATGCCAATCTTTTTGTGTCCGCCGGCGTAAGCTGAGGATATCCGGGAAGCGGAGCAAGATGTCCGTGAACGCGAACCTGAGGTGCGGAGTTCGTCGTAAGGTGAAGGTCCGAGCCGCCCGCTTCTGTCATTTTGCGAAGAAGGTCGGGCAGGCTGATCTGCGATTCGCTTGTGTTTTGCTGTTCGAAACTCATGATTGTTTTGATGGAGTCCAGGGGTTTCCGTCAGCGGCGGCTATTTGCGGGAAAGACGGGACCGCCGCTAACGGTTTGTACGGTTTGGGTTAATCTTCCTTGAGTGCAGCCCGTTGTGTCGGGCGTGGTATGGCTTGGAGCGAATTGATCACCTTTTCCGATTCTTCAGCAAGGCGTTCCGCCTCACTTGCTCCCGAGGTAGTAGCAACACTGTAGATTCGGCCGTTCGCTTCCGTAAAATAGAACATTCGCGAATTGACCTGTCCTCCGGCCTGTGATTGGGCAACGACGACGTAAACACTGCGGCCGCCGATCTCTTTTTGATAATCGTTTACGACCCAGCCGTTTTCGCGGATCATCCGGTCGATGACTTCGCGTCGAAGCGATGTCGTCGGAACACCGCCAACGGTTTTTACACGGCCATATCTTGATGCGTCATCCATGGCCGGCCCGACGACTGAGATAGAGGCCGATCCGATCTGAGCGCCCGCATTGTTGTCAACGCGGAACTGAAGCTCGCTGCTTGATGATGCACCTCGTTTCCAACTCACGGGTGCAGGCTGGCCTGACGGAAGCACGCCCGGTTGTTCCGCAGCAGTTTTTGCCGTTTTGGCGTCAGTCGCTTTTCCGGCATCGGCTGTCTTGCGTGCATTCGCAAGCCTTAGCTGATGCAGTCTTAATGCCCGACGGCGCGCAGCCATGGCACGTCTGCTTCGTTGACGTGCCCGATACTGCCGCCACCATGCCCTCGAATATTTCTTGTACCTTTTGTGATGCCTCTTATACTTCCGGTGCTTTCGCTGGCTGGCCTGGGCCGAATCCGTTGCCAGCGGAATGATCGTGCCGATGCCTATCAACAAAGCTAACGATAATGCGATTGCCCTAAATAGCATATTTCCTCCAAATTCTTACAATACCGTTTCCTTCACGACCTCTTCGATCGTTGTCAATCCATCCCGTATTTTGCACAGTCCCGATTCGCGCAAGGTTATCATTCCGAGCTCGATAGCCTTTCGCCGAAGCTCCATCGCGCTTGCCCCGATTATTATCAGCTCGCGAAGCTCCTCGGTAACTTCCATTACTTCGTATAGGCCGATCCGGCCTTTGTATCCCGTACCGTTGCATACCTTGCAGCCTTTGCCCTTATAGATCTTGAGCTTAGGTGCTTCTTCACGTGAAAATCCGATCTCGACCAGGCCTTCGACCGGCACGTTAATTACTTCTTTGCAGTTTTTGCAGACCGTACGGATCAGCCTTTGTGCCTGGATAATGTTGACGCTTGTCGCAACAAGAAACGGTTCGATACCCATGTTCACGAGACGTGAGATCGTCGACGGAGCGTCGTTCGTGTGCAGTGTCGATAGCACAAGGTGGCCGGTCAACGCTGCCTTGATCGCGATCTCGGCCGTTTCAAAATCACGGATCTCACCGACGAGAATGATGTTCGGATCCTGACGCAGAAACGATCGAAGCGCGGCGGCAAAGTTAAGTCCGATCTGCTCCTTCATCTGCACCTGGTTGATGCCGAGCAGGTTGAATTCGACCGGGTCTTCGGCCGTCATTATGTTCGTTTCCGGCGTGTTCAGTGATTGCAAAGCCGAATACAGCGTGTTCGTTTTACCCGAACCCGTCGGGCCCGTGACCAGAACCATTCCGTACGGGTTGGCAATGTTGCGTTTGAACTTATCAAGGCTTTCCGGCTCGAAACCAAGCTTGGTCATATCGAGCATCAGCTTGTCTTTATCCAAAAGACGAAGCACAACCTTTTCGCCGAAAAGCGTGGGAAGAGTCGAGACGCGGAAATCCAACTCGCGCGAGCGGTTATCGACCTTTACCTTGATCTTGATGCGGCCGTCCTGTGGAAGCCGTTTTTCAGATATGTCCAGTTTGGACATGATCTTGAGACGTGAGATAAGCGGGTCGCGCATCTTCATCGGCGGATGCATCACGTCATACAAAACGCCGTCGATGCGGAACCGTATGCGAAAATCCTTTTCGTAAGGCTCAACGTGAATGTCCGACGCTCCGCGTCTGAGCGAATCGACAAGCAGGACATTCACCAAACGGACGACCGGTGCGTCCTCACTAGCTTTCGCCAAGGCCGCGAGATCGATCTCTTCGTTGGTTTCGACAACCTCGAATTCTTCGCCGTCATGAGAGCCGAATTCAAATGTTTCGAGCGTCGAACCCGCAAGGTCTGCTTCGGAAAGCCTTTCCTGCCCGGCTCCATGACCGTTGCCGTTATTTGAAAATCCGTTCTTGCCGTTCTTTGCGGGTGTTTTCTCGGTTTCACCGGCAAAATCGGCATCAAAAATGTCTATCTGGTTCGACCCGCCGTAATATTTTCCAACCGCGCTCTGTATTGAGGTCTCGGAAGCTATGACCGGCTCGACGTTCAGTCCGGTCATGAACTTGATATCGTCCATCGCAAAGACATTCGTCGGATCGGCCATAGCGAGCGTCAACGACGCGCCCATCTTTGATATAGGCAAGATAGAATATTTCAGTGCGACTTCCTGTGAGATTAGCCTGATGACCTCCGGGTCGATGTGAAAGAGGTCGAGATTTATTGAAGGTATGCCGTATTGCCTCGAAAGCACCGAGGTGATCACGTCATCCGAGATCATCCCGAGCTTTACGAGGTTAGTACCTAAACGTCCGCCGTTCACGCGCTGATATTCCAGAACTTCGCGCAGTTGCTGCGACGTTATCAGGTTTTCGCGGACAAGAGTTTCCCCAAGTTTTGCTGACATTTTTCGCCTAAAAGTTGTTCCTATTATCTAAGGTCGGGTAATAGGATATTTTGAAGAAGTGTTTTGCTAAGTTCTATTTAAGTCTTACAGAGGGTGACTGGCCAACGACGTTGAACATCGTTGAAATCTAATAATAAGTGTTAAACTTCTGGCTGTCAAGGATTCTTTTTTCCGAAGCAAGGGCGGTCCGAGCTCACCGTGTACCAACTTAGTGCACGGCACGATTTTTGCTCTTTCAGAATTTTGAACTGATAACCGGATTTGTCCGCGAACTTACCCGTCTTAGCGGAAGGAACAGCATGAATTATGGCAAACACAGCAGCCGATGTTCTAGTTGAAACGATCATAAATTGGGGTGTCGATATGGTATTTGGCATTCCCGGCGACGGAATTAACGGCATAATGGAGGCTCTTCGCACGAGGCAGGACAAGGTGCGCTTTTTCCAGGTCCGGCACGAAGAGGCCGCCGCTTTCATGGCCTGCGCCTATGGAAAATACACCGGCAAACTCGGCTGTTGTCTGGCGACCTCAGGCCCGGGCGGCATTCATTTATTAAATGGTTTATATGATGCAAAGCTCGACCAATCGCCTGTTCTTGCCATCACCGGCCAAACATTTTCCGACCTGAAAGGCAGTCATTTTCAGCAGGAAGTAAATATGGTTCGGCTGTTCGACGATGTTGCGGTTTATAACGAAGAGGTCATAAATCCGAACCAGATCGAGATGCTTGCAAATGAGGCTTGCCGCCACGCGCTGAACCATCGCGGCGTCGCCCATATAACGTTTCCGGTCGATTATCAGGAAGTCGAACCGTCCGGCAAAACCTCTATGCACAAGGTCGAAGGTTCGTCCAACGGCCACTGGCGCGAACCAATAGCTGTTCCGCCGGTCGAGGACCTTCACGACGCGGCCGACATTCTTAATGCAGCGTTAAAACCTGTAATTCTCGTAGGTCAAGGTGCAAAAGGCGCGAGCCAGGAAGTAATTGAGATCGCTGAAAAACTCGGAGCGCCGATAGTAAAAGCTCTGTTGGGTAAGGAGGTTGTGCCGGACGACAATCCGCTGACGACAGGAGGTTTGGGGCTGCTGGGAACGACGCCTTCGCAGGAAGCAATGGAAAACGCCGACGCAATACTTATCATCGGCTCGTCGTTCCCATATATGGAGTATTTGCCGAAACCGGATGAGGCGCACGGCGTACAGATCGACGATAAGGCAGACCGCATCGGTCTTCGATTTCCGGTCGATGTCGGATTGGTCGGTGACGCCCGGCCGACGATAGCCGCGCTTTTGCCTTTTATCGAACGCAAGGAAGACCGCTCATTCCTGGAAACCGCTCAGGATGGAATGAAGGAATGGTGGGAGCTGATGGAAACCCGGGCGATGAGCGACCAGGTTCCGATAAAACCCGAGCGCGTTGCGTGGGAGTTGTCGCAGCTTGCGCCCGATGACGCTATAATCTCCGGCGATTCAGGAACCAATACAACATGGATCGCGCGGCAATTCAGGATTCGCGCAAACCAGAAATTCAGTTGCTCAGGTACGCTCGCGACTATGGCTCCCGGCCTGCCGTATTCCATCGCCGCGCAGATCGCGTTTCCAGAACGGCGCTCGATAGCCTTCGTCGGGGACGGCGCCTTCACGATGCTTATGGGCGAATTCGCAACCGCCGTAAAGTATAACCTGCCGATAGTCGTCGTGATCATTAAAAACAACACGCTCGGTCAGATAAAGTGGGAGCAGATCGTGTTTTTGGGTAATCCCGAATACGGCTGCGAGCTGCAGGAAATAAACTTTGCAAAATACGCCGAAGCGTGCGGAGGGGTCGGATTCACCGTCGAAAAACCCGAAGATATACGTCCCGCGCTGGAGCAGGCATTTGCAGCCGGAAAGCCCGCAGTTGTCGAGGTCTACGTTGATCCGTTCGAGCCGCCTATGCCGCCAAAGGTAACAGTAAAACAGACCTCGAAATTTGCTGAGGCATTAGTAAAGGGACAGCCAAACGGCGGCAAGATCGCGCTTACTTTATTTCGAGACAAATTGAATGAACTTTTTTGATTAGACATGGCCCTTCTCTCAACAATGCCCTTTCCACAAGCCGTTATCCCGCCGATGGCGAGCATTCGCCAAAGCCTTTCAGACAAACATATAAAAAACGTACGCGGTGAGCTCAAAAAAAAGCTTGTCGATTCAGGTTATACGGGCGCTATCGAGCCGCACGACCGGATCGCGATAACAGCCGGGAGCCGCGGCATGGGCGGGTTTGTCGAACTGCTTAAAGGCATCGTTGACGCGGTGAAATCAAAAGGCGGCGAACCTTTTCTGATCCCGGCAATGGGCAGCCACGGCGGCGCGACGGAAGCGGGGCAGGTCGAGATCCTTCATCGCCTTGGCGTACAAGAAGACGACATCGGAGCTGAGATCAAAGCGACGATGGCAACACACGCCCTCGGTAACGTGAAAACCGGCGCCATCGCTCATCTTGACGACATTGCGGCGAACTGCGACGGAATAATCGTCCTCGGCCGCACAAAAACGCATCCCGAAAATCGTGAGGGCATTGCATCGGGCTTGTTGAAAATGGTCACGGTCGGACTGGGCAAACAGGCCGGCGCGCAAGAGGCTCATACGCACGGCCTTTGGGATTCGGTACGCTACGTTCCGGAACTGACGATGAAAAAGGCAAAGATACTATGCGGCGTAGCCGTCGTCGAGAACGGATTTCATCAGCCTGTCGAGATCGAGGTCGTCGAACCAAAATACGATGCGTTCAAAGATTCTGACGAGCGCCTGCTAAAGGTCGCACGGCCGCACGTTGCGGACCTGCCGTTCCAGCAACTGGATCTTTTGATCGTTGACGAGCTTGGAAAGGATATTTCGGGCACCGGCATGGACCTGAATGTGATCGGAAGCTGGCGGATGAACGGCGGCAAACCGGAGCCTGATTTTCGCCGCATCGTTGTACTGTCGCTTACGCACGCGTCGCTCGGTAACGGCTTGGGAATAGGTCTTGCGGATTTTACAACTCAGCGATTCGTTGATGAATTCGATGCCGAAGTCACCTACGTCAACCTTCTTACCGCAACCGAACCTGACGTGATGAACACCAAAGAAGGGTTGTTGCCAATTGCGCTTGCCTCGGACAAAGATGCCATTGCGACCGCTCTGTTTTCGTCGCTCGCCTCGGCCGAGGGCCCGCGCGTTTGCCGAATAAGAAACACATCGCGGCTGGATCAATTTTGGGTTTCGCCGGCGGTTTTGGGTGAGCTTGAAAGGAGCGAAAAATTCAGCGTTGAATCCAAGCCCGAGCCGTGGAAATTTAACAAGAGCGGTAACCTGTTTTAGCGGGCGAGTGAGTGAGACCACGTTCGAACAAGGGAAAAATGTCAGAGACAAACAATTCATTAGTACAGATACAGATCAAAACACCGCCGACGCATATCGAGCATCGCCTCCAAACCGGCACGACACAACGCCTCTCTATTGACCGCAAGAATCTTAAAAAGGAGCTGGATCAACAGATAAAAGGTGAGGTACGCTTTGCCGAAGCCGACCGTGGCTTGTATGCGTCGGACGCGTCAAACTATCGCATGATCCCGCTCGGCGTCATCCTGCCCAAGGACGCAGAAGATGTAGAAAGAGCCGTCGCGATTTGCCGCAAATACGACGCGCCGATCTTTGCACGCGGCGGCGGTACCGGCATTCCCGGCCAGACGGTAAATAACGGCGTCCTGTTCGATTTTTCGAAATATATGAACAAGGTCATCGACCTTGATCCCGAAAAACAAACCGCACGGGTTCAGCCAGGTACAGTACTGGACACGCTTCGAGATGCGGCAGAAAAACATGAGCTGACGTTCGGCCCCGACCCCGCTACGCACAGCCGCTGTACACTCGGTGGCATGATCGGCAACAATTCGTGCGGCGTCCATTCGGTGATGGCGGGCGAAACGGTCGACAACGTTGATGAACTCGACGTCCTGCTCTATGACGGAACGCGAATGACCGTCGGCGAAACCACTGATGAAGAATTTGATCGCGTCATACGGGCCGGCGGCCGCAAAGCCGAGATCTATCGGGAACTTCGCGCCTTTCGCGACAAGCACGCCAATGCGATACGCAAGAATTTCCCCGATATCCCGCGTCGCGTTTCCGGTTATAACCTGCCCGCGCTTTTGCCCGAAAACAATTTTAATGTCGCCCGTGCACTGGTCGGCTCCGAATGTACCTGCGTGATAGTTCTCGAAGCAAAAGTCAGACTTGTTTACAGCCCGCCGGTTCGCTCGCTTTTGGTGATCGGCTACGAAAGCATTTTTGAGGCTGCCGATCACGTAACTGAGCCGCTTCCTTTTGACCCGATCGCTCTGGAAGCCCTCGACGACACCTTCATTTCAGATATGAAAAAGAAGGGTATGCATCCCGAACACCTTAATCTAATGCCCGAAGGAAAGGCGTGGCTTTTGGTCGAGTTCGGCGGTGAAACAAAGCAAGAATCCGATGCACGAGCCAAAAAGCTCATGGATCATCTTGCTGGCAATGGCAAACCGCCTGTCAAACTTTTCGACCAGCCTTCTGAGGAAAAGCTTGTCTGGTATCTCCGCGAAGAGGGCCTCGGCGCGACCGCAAAAATTCCGGGCGAACCCGACAATCACGAAGGCTGGGAAGATTCGTCCGTTCCTCCTGAAAACCTGGGCAGATACCTTCGCGATTTTCAAAAGCTTTTGGACAAATACGGCTATTATGGTGCGTTGTACGGACATTTCGGGCAAGGCTGTCTTCATACCCGTTTGAATTTCGATCTCGAAACCGCGGACGGCATTCGCGAATTCAAATCGTTTCTCGAAGAAGCATCCGATCTGGTAGTAAGCCACGGCGGCTCGCTCTCAGGCGAGCATGGCGACGGGCAGGCTCGCGGCGAATTATTGCCGAGAATGTTCGACGCGGAAATCATCGAGGCCTTTCGCGAATTCAAATCCATCTTCGACCCCGACTGGCGAATGAACCCGGGCAAGCTGATCGACCCGTACGCTGTTGACGAAAATTTGAGGCTCGGTACGCATTACAACCCTACGCCGCCGAAGACCCATTTTCAATTTCCCGACGATAATTTCAATTTTGCACAGGCCACCGAGCGGTGCGTCGGCGCGGGCGTTTGCCGGCAGCACGGCGGCGGCACGATGTGTCCGAGCTATATGGTCACGCTCGAAGAAAAGCACTCGACACGCGGCCGCGCTCGGCTTTTGGGCGAAATGATACGCGGCGAAACCATCTCGGACGGCTGGCATAGCGAAGCGGTGAAAGAAGCTCTTGATCTGTGTCTTGCATGCAAAGGATGTCGCGGCGAATGCCCCGTGCAGGTCGATATGGCGACCTACAAGGCCGAGTTTCTCTCGCATTATTACGAAAAGAAAACCCGGCCGCGAACAGCGTTGACAATGGGCCGGATCCACCGTTGGGCGCGGCTCGCGTCCTTGATGCCGGGCGTCGCAAATTTCTTCTCTCATACGCCGTTGCTCGAAAGCGCCGCGCGACTGATCGCCGATGTTCACCCAAACCGTTCGATTCCCAAATTTGCGCCCCAGTCCTTCAAAGGCTGGCTGCGCCAAAACAAAAATCCAAAACCCAGAACCCAAAATCCAAGATCCAAAGTGGTTCTCTGGCCCGACACCTTTAATAATTATTTTCATCCCGAAGTAGCTAAAGCCGCCTTGGCCGTTCTTGAAGCAGCCGGCTGCCGCGTGCTCGTGCCGAAGCGCGATCTGTGCTGCGGCCGGCCGCTGTACGACTGGGGGATGATCGACGACGCGAAGCAAAATCTGCATGAGATCTTGGACACGCTGAAAGCCGAGATCGAAGAGGGAACGCCGGTCGTCGTGCTCGAACCGAGCTGCGCATCGGTCTTTAAGGAAGAGCTTGTAAATCTGTTCCCGAACGACGAAAACGCAAAACGCCTCGCCGCACAGACCTATCTGCTCGGCCAGTTTTTGCAGAAAAAGGTGCCAGATTTCGAGCTGCCAAAACTGAGGGCAAAAGCTCTGGTTCACGGTCATTGCCACCACAAATCGATCTTCAAAATGGACGACGATGAAGAGGTACTAAAGCGAATGGGCGTCGATTACACAATGCCCGAGACAGGTTGCTGCGGCATGGCAGGAGCCTTTGGCTTTGAAAAGGAGCATTACGATATCTCGATCAAATGCGGCGAACGCGTATTGCTGCCTGCTGTCCGTGAAGCCGAACAAGATCGTCTGATTATCACTGACGGGTTTAGCTGCAACGAGCAGATCACACAGACCACCGACCGGCGGGCGATGCATCTTGCGCAGGTAATTGAAATGGCGCTCGATCAGGATGGCAGTAACGACGGGTTTATTGAACAAGCATACTTAGCGCGGCATCGATCGAACGGAACATCATCGGCGGTGCAAAACGTGCTGCTCCTTGGCACCGGCGCCGCTTTGGCTGGAGCCGCTGCATGGGGATGGCAGCGATATTGTAAATGAGGCGATGCAGACGGCAATTTTAAGCGATTTGGGCGGACGCAAGTTCATACTCGTCTTTGAAACCGCTGACGAGGTCGTGTCCGGGCTATCGGATTTTGCGCGAGAGAACGACATCAAAACGGCGTTCTTTGCCGGCGTCGGCGCCTGCCAAAAAGTTACGCTGGGCTTTTTCGATCTGGAGAAAAAGGATTACGAAAAACGCGCGATCAATGAACAGGTAGAGGTAATGTCGATCATCGGCAACATAGCAATTTACGAAAACGAGCCGAAAATTCACGCGCACATTGTTATAGGCAAACGCGACTCAACAGCACACGGCGGTCATCTGATCGAAGCCGTCGTGCGTCCGACTCTCGAGATCCTTGTCACCGAATCGCCTTTAAAACTTATTCGAACGCTCGATGCCGAAACCAACTTGCCGCTGATCGATTTGAAGTGAGAGTTCCGGCATTAGCCACTAGAATTCTATCTCGCAACCCAATCAATGCTTTCCGAGACAAAACGAAACGAACTTAACCGACGGGCGTTAAAAGACGCTGGATTGGACGCAATGATATGCACTCTGCCGAGCAATATCCTGCTCTTGTCCGGTTACTGGCCGGTGATAGGAACGTCGATCGCTGTTTTTTCAAGAGATGAAGAAGTAACGCTGATCATTCCGGATGATGAGAAACAACTTGCAGAGGGCGGCCAGGCCGAGAGGATCATAACCTTTCCAACCGGAAGTCTGACTGAACTGAAATCACTCACGCAGGCCGTCGAACCTGCTCTTGTAAAGATCGTCGCGAGACTTAAAAACGCAAAGATAGGTTTTGAAAACGGCCCGGCAAACGAACCCGTCTCGTACGCATCAATGAACCTTTACGGCGGCTCAATTAAAGGTCTGCTCCACTCCGCATTTTCGTCTGCCACATTGGTCCCGGCAGATGAAATTCTATCGCGCCTTCGCGCAGTTCTTACTCCCGGCGAGATCGACCGGACCCGAAAAGCGTGTTCGATCGCCGCAACTGCCTTTGCTGATGGTGTCACAAACATTCGCGAAGGAATGACCGAAAAGGAGGTCGCAGCGGCCTTTCGGCAAAAATTGAGTCTTACCGACGGTCGTTCGGACGGGTTTACATTTTGCATGTCCGGCAAGAATTCGTATGAGGCCTTTGTGGCATTTCAACTCACGCAGGCGCGTCATGTGCGGTCTGGCGATCTTGCGCTTGTGCACTGCAACTCGTACGTTAACGGTTTTTGGACGGACATTACGCGAACATACTGCATAGGTGAAGCCGACGAGAAAAAACAAAAAATGTACGAGGCTGTCTTTGCAGCTCTCGATGCGGCCATCGCCGCTGTTTCCCCTGGTGTAACGGCAGCCGTCGTCGACCGAGCTGCTCGTGAATTATTGGCCGAGCGCGGTTTCGCCTCGGAGTTCAAGCACGGGCTTGGGCACGGCGTTGGCTTTAACGCCATCGATCACAATGCGCCACCGCGTCTTCATCCCGTTTCAACCGATAAACTCGAAACCGGCATGGTTTTTAATATCGAGCCTGCTATCTATATCGAGGGCTACGGCGGCATACGTCATTGCGATATGGTCGCTGTCGGGACAGGCGGCGCTGAGATCTTGACAGATTTTCAGCGCACCCCGGCGGAGATGGTCATCAAAATATAGGAGAATACGGATGAAAATTGTACAAGCTCTCTTCATTTCATTAATTTTACTCTCGGGCACAATAGCCGCGCAGGAGGTTGCCGCCGAAAAGCTTCAATCCCGTGCAACTGTTTCGCTCGTCGTCGAGATCGCACCACGATAAGCCCTGATACGCTTTATTGGCTTCGCTGCTGTTTTTTTATTTGGTCGATAAATGATTGGACGGTCGGAGCTTCGCTGCTGTCGGGAAACAGCCGCAAAAATTCCTGGTAGACCGCGATCGCCTCGTCAAATTTCTTTTGTCGCTCGTAAACGAGCCCAAGCAGTTGATAAAGGACGACTGAATCCGGAGCGCCCGATAACTGTTTCAGCGCAATTTTCAGATTCTTTGCCGCCTCTACGTAATTTGCCGCCTCATTTGCAAAATCTCCTGCGCTGCCGAACCCTTCGGCCTTGTCCTTATATAAGAGTCCAAGTCCCGTATAGGCTTCAGGCTCAAAGCCTTTTCCCTCCGAAATAGCTCGTTTGAACGCCGTGACCGCCTGTGTTTCCTCACCTGCTTCCCTGTGAATGCGTCCCTCGACCGCGGACGCTTCTGCGTTTGTTGGTTTAGTTCGGCGCAGATCGCGGACCGCCTTCAGAGCCTCGTCGTAATCTCCCGCGTCCGACAGCACCCGCGCAAGCCCGAGATACGCCTGCAAATATCCCGGTCGCAGTTTAATTGCATTTCTGTAGGCTTCAGCGGCTTTGTCGCGGTCAACAAGGGCCAACCGTTCGGCTTCCTGAAACGCAAGCTCCGCTTTGTCTGTTGTTCTTGTGAGCGCGACCTGAAATTCTCCGGAGTGCGTCGGAGACAGCAGCTTTGAAACCTCGCCAAAACCATCGCATCGAACACGCACCGTGTGCCGTCCGGGTGATAGCGAAGCGATCGTGAGTTTCCCATCGTTTGTCGTCTTCCCGAACCGCACGTCGTCTATCCAAACGGTCGCTGATGGTTCGGAAACTATCGTCACCGTGCGCAGCTTTTCCGTCTGCGCCGCCAAACTGATGCCGCCCGCCGCAAATAGGCACAGCATCGAGACGCCAAAAACCAATCGTCGGGAAAGGGTCTCCATAATGTATGGTTGAATTTTATCAGAAAGCGAATCTTGTGAGTTTAAATTCTGAAAGTTTGAACCCCGCTCCTTTATCAACCAAGCCGGTGGCACGGGCTGCATCAGATAATAGTAGGCGGTGAGGTTTCCGCCCACAACCAACTCATTTAGCCCGCATTCCGCGATCCCAGATCGCGATCAAAACGTGGAACGTTCCACAACATCTCAAGCGCCGCATCAGCATTTGCACTACAAAACAAAAAGGACAAAGAACTTTAGTCCTTTATCCTTTGTACGTCTCTAAAAGTTGGTGCGGACGAGAAGAATCGAACTTCCACTGCCTTGCGGCAACAGGCTTCTGAGACCTGCGCGTCTACCAGTTCCGCCACGTCCGCATGTTCGAGCGAACTTTGATAATACGAATTCGACACAGGAAATTCAAGAAAGCAGCGGTGATTTGGTATATTTGAGAGCGTGCAGGAAAGTTTGCAAAGGAATCTCGATGAGGTTCTTGAACGAATTGAAAAGGCGGCACAGCGTGTCGGCAGAGATCCCGACGACGTAAAATTGATCGCCGTAAGCAAGACCCATCCGATAAAGGTCTTGCGCGCGGCTCTGGCAGCAGGCACCGCTGTTTTTGGCGAGAACAAGGTTCAGGAAGCTGAGTCGAAAATAGTTGAGATCGGCCGCGGCGTAGCGGAATGGCACCTGATCGGGCATCTGCAATCGAACAAGGTGAGAAAGGCCGTGCAGCTTTTTGACGTCGTTCAATCGCTCGATTCTGTCGAACTTGCGAAACGGCTTGAGCGTATTTGTATGGAAGAAAGCCGTGAAGAATTGACGGTTTTTGTTCAGGTTGATTTGGCGGGCGAAGAGACAAAATCGGGAATTGCGGAAAGCGACCTGCCTAAGCTGGTGGAATTTCTGAAAACGTGCAAATGCTTGAGATTTAGCGGCCTGATGATCGTTCCGCCGTATTTTGAAAACCCGGACGACGTGCGGCCGTATTTTCGGAAGCTGCGGGAAATGCGCGATAAGTTGTTGTCGCAAAATGCATTTACAAACGGCAAAGGCGAACTTTCGATGGGGATGAGCCACGATTTTGAAATTGCGGTCGAAGAAGGTTCGACAGTTGTGCGGGTGGGAACCGCGATCTTTGGGGCAAGGAGTTATGTCTGATCTCAGGTGCAGCTGGTTATAACGTTGAATATTGATTTATAACGGCGGACCTTAGCGTTAATGCGAACAACCGGCTTAACGCTTTTTCGTACGGAAGGTATGTTAACTACAGTAATTTATCCGATCATCAGCCCCGTTGTCTGGATCGCGTTTCTCGTGTTCCTCACGCTTTTGATCCTGCGCCTCATATTCAATTACGCCGACCCGAATCCATTCGGTGCGGTTGGACGATTTGGCTTTAAAATTCGCAAAATTACAGAGCGTTTTGTTTATCCGGCAGCAAGGCTTTTGGCAAATTTCCGTGTTGACGTTCGGCTGGCGCCGATCGTCACGATGCTGATCGCGCTGATACTGACCTATTTTGCTTTATCGATCTTGTTCGAGACTTTTTTCGTGATCGAAAAGCTGCGGGAAAATACAGTTAATGGAAACGTCAAGGCCTTTATCGGCTTTGCGATCTATGCTGTGTTGGACGTGTTGATCCTCTTTATATTTATACGCTTTATATCGTCGTGGTTCGTTTTTGCGCGAAATACGTTTCTTGGGTTTGTTCGCCGCGTAACCGATCCGATCCTGTTGCCGGTTCAGAAACTGATTCCGCCGATCGGCATGTTCGATATCTCTGCGATGATCGTGCTGATATTGATCAGCCTGCTGCAGTCGGTTGTGCTTAGGATTTTTGTTTATTCCTGAAATGCGAAAGCCCGCTTGCCGCGCACTGCCGACCCGCACCTAATCATCAGCGTCTTTTTCTTCGTCTTCTTTTTCTGGTTTCATCCCGGCCGTCATCACATCGAACGCGGGCAGCCGCGCGATCGCAGGCATCGATTCCTCGCCGCGAACCGAAAACCAGATTATTTCGTTTAATTCGCGCGGGTTCGCCATATCGGCGTGCGCAAGATCTTGCTCGCCCGTCAATTCCATGAACTTTTGCATCGCAGCTGACGGCCGTGCGGGCGGAAACAGATTGTCGAGAGCTACGGTAGGCAGTTGTGCGTTGTACGGTTCAAGATTCGGCGTTGTCGTGAAGATATCTATCGGCGTCGCATTTGCATCGAGAAAATTCATCGGCGCGATGCCGAGACAGATCTCGATCGTCCGGATCAGGCTGACCGTGTTGTGATAATCGTGAATCAGAGCTCCGCGACGGTTGTACGCGGAGATCACTAATCCCGGCGAACGGTGAGCATCGACATGGTCCGGCCCGTCCTGAGCATCGTCCTCGACGACAAAGATCGCCGTGTCCTTCCAGTACGGGCTTTTAGAAACCTCCTCAACCAGCCGGCCGAGCGCGTAATCATTTTCGGCAACAAAAAACTGCGGCGTCGGCATTGACCGGCTTAATCCGGCCGTATGGTCGTTTGGCAGCCGTACGATCGAGAGAGCCGGCATCCGGTCGCCCTTTCCCGCACTCAGATCTGCAACAAACCCCCGAAATTCGTCAAGCCAATCACCGAAACGCGAGCTGCCCCGAAATCGAGTATCTTCCTGAGCGGTCAATATCGCGGCATCCTTGACATTCTTTTCGAGTGCAGCCTTGTACGAATCCGGCGTCATAATGTCCGGCGAGTGGAGATCAAAATTGCGCAGTTTTGGCGAAAAATGTCCTTCGAGGGATTTCTTCGCCGCAAAAGCCGTTAGCGTTGGTGAAATATCAGGATATTTTTTCGGCTTGCGCTCGTTGACCTCTGTGACATCGTCCTGAGAAATGGTTGCGATGAATTCGCCATAATTGCGATAGGTTACCCCTGCGCGTTTTGCGGCGTCCCACAGGTACAGTGATTCGGGTTCGCCAATATCGCGGTCGCCGTTCAGGTACGGTACATATTTTTTTTGAAATCGGGCAAGGTCATCAGCCGTCGCCGGCAGGTCGAATACAGACGGCAGCGCGACGGGCGGCTGGTTTGCCGGCGGCTCGAACGATGGCAGGCGGTTAAAGCCTTCGTAATCGTAGGTGCGTCCACGTCGCGAATAATTCCATCGGAATGCCTTGTCGATATAATCGCTGGAAAACGCCGCGGTCGACCAGTTGTGCCCATCGGGGCTTGCCTCGGCGTTTACAAAGAAGCGGTCCAACAGGCCGAATCGTAACGCAAGCGCGCGTGCATTCGGCGTGATGTTTTGCGGTTCGCCGGTCGGCGATTTCGCGGCGTCGCCGGCGCCAAATATTGCTACAGACGGCGCTCCGTCAGCCGCTCGCCCGTCCCCGCTTGCCGTCAGGTCGCCAAAAACCTGATCGTACGTGCGGTTTTCGCGAATAATATAGATGACATGTTTGAAAGGCGACCCTTTGCCGCCGAAAATGTCTTTGTTTTCACGTCCGAGCAAGCCGTTGGTCCGCATCGCCTGCTGCGTATAGGCGTATAGCTGTGATTCACCCGGGCCATCGACCATGCTTATATTTCCCGAAACCACAGCAACGCTGTACTCGCCGCGTTTGCCCGGATACTGCTCATTCGGCATGTTCGGATAAAGACCAGTTTCATTGACCCGGTTGGATGAGTTTTCCACGCCGGTGCCTTTGCCGTTCGCGATAAAAACCCGCTTCCCGACCACAGCGACAGCCGATGGATAGTTGCCGGTCGGTATAAAACCCAAAAGCTTAGATCTGCGGGCGACGTTGATCACCGCAACCGTGTTCGAATGCGCGTTTGCGACATATAGCGTCTTTTCATCCTCGCTAAGGGCGATCCCCTCCGGACTCATTCCGTTTTGCGGCGCTTCATTTAGACGGACGTTGATCGTCTCTATAACCTTGTCAGTTCGGGTGTCGATCACGGAAACAGAATCCGAGTCCGAATTCACGACATACAGACGCGTCTGTGAGCGGTTCAACAGGATAACTGTCGGGTGACGGCCGACCGCGGTGTGTGTAACGCTGTTCTTTCCGCTTGGATCAACAACCGCGACTGAACCGTCTCCCCACAGCGAGACGTACGCTTTTGAAACCGCATTCCCCTTTGTTAAAAGCTTAATGTCGTACGGATAGACGAATTGCGATGAGCCGGCTCGCTGTAAGGAGACACGAGCAAGCTTTCGTGTGTCACGAATGTCTGATACGATGCCGAGATTGTCACCGAGATTGTTTGCCGAATAGATAGTCGTACCGTCGGGGCTGACTGCGATTCCGGTCGGGTAAACTGCGGCCACGTTGCCATTGTAATTTGGCGATGGGGCGCTTTCGGCAAAAGCGCTTACGTCGATGAACGGCGCGTCAAATTTTTCGTCCGGTGCGTTCTTGGGCAAAAGCGGCTGTGCGGCTTTCGGATCAAAGCTCAAGATCCAGATCCTGTTCTCAAAACCGCCCGCAAGATAAAGGCGATAGGTGCCGTCCTCTTTTACACGCTCGTCAAATGCAAGACCGAAATTCGCGCTTTGCGGGGCCGGAAAATAGATGTTTTGAACTACTTTCGGGTCGGGCTTTATGTTTAAGTCAATCACCGAAAGCGTCTGTTGCGCCTTGCTTCGCGAATTGAACAGCAATCCGTAACCGCTATTGACCGCTATAAGGAAACGTCCGCGTCCGTTCGGGCCGGTCTTGTCGGGCGTGCGGACAAAATTCATTGTCAACGGAGCAACGGCCGGCTGATCGGTTGCGGCGTCAAGTATCAATTTTCCCGCAGGCTTAAGCCGGTCGTTTTGAACATCGACGGCTGCGACATCGTCGTCGGCCTGTGACGTGAACCATTTGATCCCGAAACCGACGGCAAAAATGAACAAAACGACGGCGCCGATCAGCGCCGGAAGGCGGAGTTTGAATTTTTGCATTTAGAAGTTTCCTCTCGGACGCAAGCTCTGTACGGTTATAATAACTCAAATTTCATAAAACACACATATAACGGTGAAAGAAGGTTTGATCAAATTTGAAGAAAAGGACGAAGCGGTATTTTTCGGCGTTCGCGTGGTACCCCGCGCGTCAAAAAGTGAAATTGTCGGCGAAATTGACGGCGCGTTGAAAGTACGTCTTTGCTCGCCGCCGGTTGACGGTGCCGCGAATGCTGAATTGATCAAAATGCTGGCTCGCGAGTTCGGCGTTTCGCGCGGGCGAGTGGAGATCGTTTCCGGCCAGAACTCTAGGACGAAGCGGATACGAATAACCGGCGCAACGGTTGACGAAATGAAAAGCCGGCTTTTTTGAGATATGTCCATTTTACGGAACTGAGTACGGGTAACACTAAGCGAATTTCTAATAAAATAAGCGCAACCGCCGCAATTGCTTCCAACGACAGCCATCGAACCGTATCCGAAAAACTTGCCGATCCGATCGTTAGCGTGTGGCTGACACATAAGCCGTCGGCTGCGAGCAGCAGCAATAGAACTAATAAAACTGTCGTGTTTCGTTTCATATCGTTTTTGCTTTATTACACGGCGCGCGGATGAATTTGCTGTGACACCACACTCAACAAAATGTAAAATCTGCGATTTGCGGCAACAAAAATCGGCGTGATATATTGCAGTTTCGGTTTTATATAGATTTTTAACTCGGCTAAGAACTCTGAACTCGGAACTAATTAGATGTCTGGACACTCCAAGTGGCACACAATCAAGCATAAGAAAGGCGCGCTCGACGCAAAGCGCGGCAAGATCTTCACCAAACTCATAAAGGAGATCACCGTTGCGGCACGAACCGGCGGCAGCGGCGATGTTGACTCGAATGCACGTTTGCGTAAAGCCGTTAACGACGCCAAGGCGCAGAATATGCCGAACGACACCATCGACCGTGCCATAAAACGGGGCACCGGCGAACTCGAGGGCGTTGCGTACGACGAGATCACATACGAAGGCTATGGACCGAACGGCGTCGCCGTAATGGTCGAAACAATGACGGACAACCGGAACCGCACGGTCGCCGAGCTTCGTCATCTTTTCTCGAAAAACGGCGGCAACCTTGGCGAATCGGGCTCGGTAGCGTGGATGTTCGACAAAAAGGGCTACATAGTCGTCGATAAGGCGGCAAAACCTGAAGAAGAACTTTTTGACATCGCCATCGAGGCCGGCGCGGACGATATGCAGGACGACGGCGACGTTTGGGAAATTCTGACCGCCCCCGAAAATTTCGAAGCTGTGACCGAGGCCATCAAGAAAGCCGGCGTCCAACCCCAGGCGTCTGAAATATCAATGATCCCGCAGAATTACATCCATCTCGAAGGCTCCGACGCCAAACAGATGATGAAACTCTACGAAGCCATCGACGACAACGAAGATGTTCAAAAGGTCTATGCAAATTTTGATATAGACGAGAGTGAGATGGAGTAATTGATCGATGATGCGGAAGCACGAAGAGCCGACTCTTCGAATGTCGCCTTTAGATCCTACGCCAACGTGCGGATCAACTCCGGCAGCGAGTCGAGCGGATGAACGTCGTAGTCAGGATGGTCGTCGGTAAGGTTTGCAAACTCGCTCTGCACGCCGAAAAACCGCACGCCGGCCGCCTGGGCCATCTCAAAATCGGCGTGAGCGTCGCCGACATAAACTGCTTCTGCTGCCGTGATTGATAAATGCCGCAACGCGATCTCCAACCCCTCAGGTGCAGGTTTTGGCTGCGTGATGTCCTCCGCTGTTATTACGGTTTCGAAATACGATGCAATGCCCGTTCGCGCAAGATCCTCAATCACACGGCTTTTCGAACCTGATGTAACAATACCGAGTCCAAAGTTCTTATTCAGCTCGGTCAGTACATCATTGACGCCCGGAAATAGCTCTGGCGAGTGTTTAGCCGCCTCGCTAAGCCAAAGGTCGTTTGCTGCGTTCCAATGCTCTTCGGCAAGGCCAAATGCTTCGTACGTCCGGTACCAGTTCGGTGAGTATGTGCGCAGGAAAAGCTCTTTTGACATCGTAATGCCGAACCGCGAAAACATCGCTTCATATACGATGTAATGCATCGGGAACGAGTCGAGCAGCGTTCCGTCAAGATCAAATAATACGGCCTTAATCATCGTGCAGTTTTCGCGTGTCTTAGAAAGGTATTTTCTTGGAGCTCCTCAAACGCTTGCCTTAACTCATCCTGCGTGTTCATCACTATCGGGCCGTACCACGCAACCGGTTCCGCAAGCGGCTTGCCCGAAACGAGCAGAAAACGAATGCCGTCCTCGCCAGCTTCGACAGCCACCTCATCGCCGCGATCGAACATAACTAGAGTTCGATTATCGGCATCTGCCGGTGGATCGGTATCCAGCCAGCCGACCGATTCGGTCGGCACGGCAAGCGGACCGGATGCGTTGCAGAACTTACCGTCGCCGGCGAACACATAAGCGAATGCATGTCGCGTTGTTTCGACCGGCAAGACGGAACGCTTTCCGGCCGGAACGGTTACGTCCAGGTAGATCGGGTCAGCGGCGACGCCTTCGACGGGGCCGCGGGCGCCCCAAAAATTGCCGCAAACGATCCGGGCCTGCGTGCCGTTATCATCCGTCACTACAGGAATATCCGCCGCCTTCACTTCCTGATAGCGCGGCTCGGTCATTTTCAGCGATGCAGGCAGGTTTGCCCAAAGCTGAAAGCCGTGCATTGCGCCTGCTTCATTTCCCTTTGGCATTTCCTGATGAATAATGCCGCTGCCGGCGGTCATCCATTGCACATCGCCTGCGCCTATCACGCCGCTGTTTCCCATACTGTCGGCGTGTTCGACCGTTCCGGCAAGGACGTAGGTAATCGTTTCAATGCCGCGATGCGGGTGCCACGGAAAACCTGCGAGATAATCCTTTGGAATATCGTTTCTAAAATCGTCGAGCAGTAGAAATGGATCGGTTTCCTTTGTGTCGCCAAAGCCGAACGCGCGGCGGAGGTGAACGCCCGCTCCTTCGAGCGTCGGCTTCGATTTGCTGAGTTTCTTGATCGGCCGGATGGACATCGTCGTTTTCTCCTTTCGCGAAATTTTAGTTTGACCGGTTGATTCTATCAGGCTACTGCGCCGTTCCGAAACGACGAGCGGCCCGGTCCCGAGCTCTTTCTGCTTCGGTAAGACGATCGCGCGGCGGGGCCGTTGTCACAAGCGTATTCAGCATCTCCTGCGCGGCGGCCGCAACGCGCTCCACAGCCAACTCGAACGCTTCCTCGTTTACCTTTGAGGGCTTGTTGAATCCTGAAAGCTTTCTCACAAACTGCAAAGCCGAAGCGTTTACCTCATCGCTCGTCGCAGGCGGATCGAAATTAAAAAGCGTCTTAATATTTCTGCACATGAAATAATTATACGACGAATTCATTTCAATACAGATACCCAATCGTGAACAACGCGGGCCATTTCGACAAATACGTCTTCGCTGCTCTGGCGGGTTCTTTTGAGGATCCTGTAGCTATGATCGGCGGTATCGACAAGGTGAAGTGTTGCGAGTTTGCCTAAATTTTTTATGACCGGCTGCAGCAGATCGAGTTCGGCAAGCTGATCGCGCGTGCCGCTCAGAAAAAGCATCGGAACAGTGACCTTACTGAGGTGCTCCGCTCGTTTCGTATCAGGTTTGCCGGGCATGTGCAGCGGGAACGAAAACAGTACCAGGCCAACCACGTTCTCTATCGGCGATTCTGAGGCCGCCGTTGTCGTCATTCGCCCGCCAAATGAGTGGCCGCCCGCAAGTATCGGCAGATCCGGCGCAGCTTTATGTGCCGCCGCAACAGCCGAACGAACGGTTGCCGTACACGTCGCCGTCGAATCTCGAAACGTTCCGTTTTCAGAATACGGAAAGTTATAGCGAAACGTCGCGATGTTCTGATCGGCTAAACTCTCGGCGATCTTTTGCAGAGTCACGTGCCGCATATTCGTGCTCGCACCATGGCCGAGAACAAGCAAGTGCGTAGCCCCATTCGGCCGCATCAGCAATGCCGAAACTTCGCCTTTTTCGGCGGTAGCGAGAAATTTCGATTCAGTTAGCATTTCAGTCACATAGATTGCAAGGATGATTCAGGCAAGAGATCTGTAATCGGTTATTGGTCCGGCGCAGGCAACTTTTCAAAGGCAGTTTTTACGGCGTCGAATACCCCAGTCCAAGCAGCCTCTCCCCTAGGATTTATACTTTTACTGACCATCGGATACTCATCAATGAACTCTAGCGTTTCGCATCTTGGAATACCGGCCCGCTCAAAGACACTAGCAACGACTTCCGGCTGATTCGTCCAGATTTTAAAATACTTTGGTGACTGAACAAATATCTCCTCAATTGTCTCCTCGGACTGAAAGGTAATACCGAATTCAAGAAACCCATCATTTTGAAGCAAATCTTTATGAGGTTCGAATATACCGATCGCCGATGAGAGGTCTGTATAAGGGCCAAATAAAGGCTCTTCGTCTTTTAGCCCGATTAAGGGAGCTGCGATGTCGGGCAAAAGCGACAATGCCAAATCCTTGAAGACAAGGAAGATATTCGGAGCATGCACGTTCGCCTCAAAATACGAAGAAAAGGGTTTGCCAATATCGTCAAACTGTATATAACCGGTAGTTATATTTGCTTTGGAAATACGCTCCAAAGCATCCTCCCTGCCTTTAGGCATTTCATTTCGTCGTGCGAAGCGCACGCCCTTGGCAAAGATCAACGGTTCTGTTTTGGGAGTAATCATTTTATTGTTCAATATTTTTCTTTGACCGTGCCAAGTTCCTATTTATACGCCACGCCGGCGCTTGCGGGGCCGGCGAGGTGGATGACCTCGGTTCGTTTGAAACCTACTTCGCGGCACCAGCCGTCAAAATCTGCGCCGGTGAAGTCGAATGCATCGCCAAATTCGATAAGCATATTGAGCGACATCATCAAACCAAAAGCGTTCTCGCGGCGAGGGTCGTCAATAATATTTTCAACGACGACAAACGCGCCGCCCTCGGGTAAGGCATCGTATGCGGAACGTATCAGATGCATCTTTTTCTCAAGGTTCCAGTCGTGCAGGATCATACCCATCGTAACGACGTCGGCCTTTGGGATCGCGTCGTTGAAGAAATCTATCGGCTCGGCTTTTACTCGGTCCGACAAACCGGCCTTGGCGATCTTTCGTTTTGCGATCTCGGTTGCCTCGGGCAAGTCCGTCGAGGTACAGGTCATGTGCGG
>Ga0207674_10002311_pt1 | contig 24151 bp, 26 predicted proteins | sample KBSCornC72_FD_184303 | JGI IMG/M metagenome (GOLD analysis project Ga0207674, IMG submission 184303) | Corn rhizosphere microbial communities from Kellogg Biological Station, Michigan, USA - KBS Corn C7-2 (SPAdes) (version 2) | ecosystem: Host-associated > Plants > Roots > Rhizosphere > Soil ...
GGCGGACGAGCAACCCTGCGGGGCCCACCTCGGCGAGCTCGGCGTCATCGGCGTGGGGAGGCTGCGCGTGCACCTTCAGGCGACCCTGGACCTAGTCGTGAGGATGACGAGTTGCTGGGTCGCCCGGGTCATCGCCACGTAGCGGTCGACCGCTCCTTCGATGCCCGTGCCGAACGTCTCTGGGTCGACGAGGACGACGAGGTCGAACTCGAGTCCCTTCGACAGCTCCGGGGTCAGCGACCGCACGCGGGACGTCGCCCGGACTCTGCCTGCCTGGGATGGCGCGATGACGCAGGCGATGCCCTCGGCATGCGCGGCGAGCCATGCGCCGAGAATCGCGTCCAGATCCGAAGCAGGTCCGTGCACGACGGGTATGCCGCTGCTGCGGATGGAGGTCGGCACGTTGGCGTCCGGGAGTACGGCCCGGATGACCGGCTCGGCCTCCGCCATGACCTCCTCCGGCGTCCGGTAGTTGATGCTCAGGGAGGCCAGGGTGATCCGGTCGAGCCCGATCCGCTCGAGCCGCTCCTGCCACGACTCCGTGAACCCGTGCCTGGCCTGGGCACGGTCCCCGACGATGGTGAAGCTCCGGGACGGGCAGCGGAGCAGCAGCATCTGCCACTCTGCGTCGGTTAGTTCCTGAGCCTCGTCCACGACGATGTGCGCGAACGGCCCAGCGAGCGAGTCCGGCTCCGCGACGGTCAGCGCGGCCTCGTCGACCAGGGCGTCGTGAAAGTCCTCGCCGCGCAGCATCGTCACCAGGCCGACGCCGTACTCATCGTCGGCGGCCTCGATCAGGTTGTCCACGACCTGGGCCCTCTGCTCGCGTTCGGCGGCGACAGCCGCGTCATGCCGGCGCTGGCGCAGTGACGCCTCCGGGTCACCGAGCCGGTGTCGTGCCGCATCCAGGAGCGGCAGGTCGGACACCGTCCAGGCCTGGGCGTCCGGGCGCTGCAGCGCCCGGACGTCTTCGGGGCTGAGCCAGGGAGCGCACAAGCGCAGGTAGGCAGGTACCGACCAGAGGTCTCCGACGAGGTCAGCCGCTTCGAGCAGCGGCCAGGCCCGGTTGAAGGTCGTGCGCAGCTCTTCGTTTTGCGTCAGCGACCTCCGGAGCTGGTGCTCCGGGACGTCGCCGTCGTGCTTGTCCATCAGGATCGCGAGCAGTTCCTCCCAGATCTGACCGCGCGCCTCGTTGTGCGGAGTACCGGGTTCTGCTGCGTCGAACGCCTCGGCCCAGTCGTCGGCGCTCAGCGAGATGTCGGACCAGTGGGTCTCGACCGTCATCGGTTTGACGGGCGGCTTCTCGTAGAACCTGACGGCGGCCTCGATCGCCTTCACCAGGTCCGCGGACGACTTCAGGCGGGCCACGGCCGGGTCGGTCTCCATCGCCGCTGCGGCTCCCTCGGCGACGAGGTCCCGCAGGGTGCAGGTCTGGACGCCTTCCTCTCCGAGGCTGGGCAGCACGTCGGAGACGTAGGCCAGGTAAGGCTGGTGCGGACCGACGAACAGCACGCCGCCCAGGCGGTGACCCAGGCGAGGATCGGAGTACAGGAGGTAGGCGGATCGGTGCAGGGCGACGACGGTCTTACCCGTACCCGGACCGCCGTCGACGACGAGAGCGCCGCGCGATCCCGCGCGGATGATGGCGTCCTGGTCGGCCGCGATGGTGCCGAGCACGTCTCGCATCCGGGCCGACCGGCTGCCGCCCAGGCTGGCGATGAAGGCGGACTGGTCGTCGAGCGCGGCGTGCCCTTCCAGCCCGTCCGGGGTGAACACCTCGTCCCAGTAGTCGCTGACCCGGCCGCGGGTCCAGCGGTACCTGCGCCGGCTGGCCAGGCCCATCGGGTTGGCGTGGGTGGCCCCGAAGAACGGCTCGGCCGCGGGGGAACGCCAGTCGAGCAGCAGCCGGCGACCCGCCTTGTCCGTGAGGCCGAGCCTTCCGACGTACACGGGCTCGGGGCCGTCCGCGCTGACCATGCGTCCGAGGCACAGGTCCAGGCCGAAGCGGCGCAGGACGCGCAGGCGAGCGGCCAGCCGGTGGACCTCCATGTCCCGGTCCATCGCCGCCTGGCCGATGCCGCCGGGCGCCCTGCGCTCGGCCTCGAGGCGGTCGGACAGATCGGCGATCGACTGCTCCAGGCTCTCCGCGATGGCCGCGAAGTGCTGCTCGTCGTCGGCGATCAACGCCGGGTCGGCCTTGGCCGCGAGACGGTCAGGAAGATCAAACGCGCTGGTAGTCAGGAAATTCACGTCATCAGCTCCGATCCCCCGCGCGACCCGCACGCCGACAGCAACACACGCATTTCGCGACCCCGTTTCTGTAAATTTGTCCCCGGCCAGCGATTATGCGGCATGACCCGGGTCTTGCCGCAAGCCCCCCGGTGCGCTATATATTGAAAGTGGAGAGGAGTGCTTCCTCTCTTTTCTTATGTTCGGCCGCCGAGGGCGGGCAACCTCCTCGTGAAGCGGCCGCGCCGCGTACGGTGACCTCATGACCATCGCCGACTGGGCGCCGCGGCACGTCCGGCCATACGTCGAGGCCGCGATCGCGGCCATCCAGGCTGATCCGCGAGTCGTCGGCCTCACGGCCGGCGGGTCAGCCGCCACCGGGACCATGGACGAATTCTCGGACCTGGACCTCGTCGTGGTCTGCCGCGACGAGCACCAGCCCGAACTGCTCCGCGACGCCCCCGCCTTCGCGGCCGGCCTGGGGCCGCTGCTTGCCTGCTTCACCGGCGAGCACGTCGGCGAGCCGCGCCTCCTCATCGCTCTCTACGGGCCGCCGCCCGTGCACGTCGATCTGAAATTCGTGGCAGACAGCCAGCTTGACCAGCGGGTCGAGGACGGCTTGATCCTGTGGCAGCGTGACGGCGCGCTCGATGCGGCACTGCGAAGGGCCGTGCCGACGTGGCCGCAGCCGGATCCGCAATGGATCGAGGACCGGTTCTGGGTCTGGATCCATTACGGGGCCGCCAAGCTCGGGCGCGGCGAGCTATTCGAATGCCTCGACGTGCTCGCCGCTCTCCGGGCGATGGTGTTCGGACCCCTCGTCGCGCGGGACGGCGGACACCGCGCCGCCGGGGTACGGCGCCTCGAGCAGATGGCGCCCGGTCTGGTGCCGGCGCTGGAGGCCACGGTCGGCGACCACACCGCGCCCGGCTGTGCCGCCGCGCTGCGCGCGTCGGCCGCCCTCTACCGCCAGTTGCGCGGCGACGCCCCCGCGCTGGTCCGGCGCACCAGCGCCGAGGCCGCGAGCCTCGATTACCTCGCTCAGATCGAGGCGGCTGCCCGTCCATAGCCAGAGGCGGCTGCCCGTCCATAGCCATGAGCGCGGCTCAGGGGATATCGGTTGCGGGCAGGGCCGTGAACGCGCGGATGCCGGATGCGAAGATCAGGCCGCCGGCGACGACGAAGATCAGGCTGACCGAGTTGAGCGTGATGCCGGCGAAGGAGGCGCGGAAGCTGCGCAGGACGGTACTGGTCAGCCAGCCGGAGATGACGACGGAGAGCATGCACGCGAGCTGGTTGACCGGCATGAACACCGCCATCACCCGGCCCATGTATTCACGCGGCGCCGCATCCAGGAGCAGTGGCGCCACGGCGGTGTTCAGCATGGCGATCGGAATGGCGTAGATCGCCAGCATGACCAGGCCCGCGGGGAAGCTGCGCTGCAGCGCGTAGCCGGCCGCCAGGACGCCGGTTGCCAGCAGGCCCGACCAGGTGAGCGCGCGGGCACCGATCCACCGCACCATGCGGCCAGCGGCCAGGGCGCCGATGATGAAACCGACCCCCATCGCGGTCTCCGCGATGCCGAACAGCCCGGACGAGGCGTGCAGGTCGCGGGTCACGAAGAACACGTTCAGCGCGCTGATCGCACCGGTGCCGCACTGGCAGATCACCGTGACCGTCAGCAGCGTCACCAGGAACCGGTTACGCGCGAAGAGCCGCAACCCAGCCGAGAACTCCGCGTACAAGCCGGTACTCACCGCTTGTTCCGGGGCCGGCGAGCGAGGTCCTGGCGCCAGCCGCAGCAAGCGGATGGCCAGGTAGGACACGACATAGGAGGCGGCGTTGACGGCCAGCGCCCACTGGAAGCCGACGGTGAACAGCAACAGCGCCGCGATTGGCGGCCCGATGATTCCCGCTGCCGACACGGTGGCCTCGGCGAGTCCGGCCGCTCGTATCCGGTCCTGTTCGCCGTGCACGACATCCCCGGTCGTAGCGAACCTGGCGGGGTTGAAGAACTGGCCGACCCCGTTCAGCACGAATACGACGAGGTAGACGGCGGCGAGCCAGAGCCCGATGGGGAGGTCGCGGACCGGGACGAACGACAGCCCCGTCAGGCCCGTGACCATCGCCGCGCGGATCGCCTCGGTCCGCATCATCGTCAGCTTCCGGTTCCACCGGTCCACGAAGACCCCGGCGACCGGCCCGACCAGGCCAACCGCCGCGCCCGCGGCGACCAGGATCCCGCTGACCGCGGCGGGAGCCCAGGCCGAACCGCGCACGAGAACCTGCGATACCCACAGCACGAGCGTCGTGCCGAAGACCGTATCCCCCACCGCGGACACGGCCTGGCCGTACCACAGCTTTGCGTAATTACGGTTAACCAGCGCACGCCGCAGTGACGGCACGTTTACCATGTGGTTATTGTTGTTGTGGTGCTCAGTGTGTTTTATACACCCAGGTGCCATTGTTATTACACGCGCTGCCCTGGCTGCTCATCCTTTGGTCGCCGCCGACCCGGCCGAGATGCCTCGGGACATCCCCCGCTCATGGACACCACGGCTGTACGCCACACACCAGTTCGCCGGTAAGCCGGAGCTCACCAGCCCGACGTCGTGCCATCTTCTTGCTCTTCCCGGAACTAGAACACTTGCTATAACGAACAGGCCGTAGCGATAAGGGAGCATCAGATTCTGCAACTCGAGGGAACGAACACCCGTCGAGTCACATCGGTATCATCCGTTAGTTCGGGGTCGTCATGAGGCGCGCCGTTACTCCCACGTTATTTGCGGACTAGTCGGCAAATCTCGCGTTTCGTGAAATTGCGGGGTCTAAAAAGAGGCAGCGCCGGCAGGCCTCATGGCCGGCCGCGGGGCCGGGCCGGCGCCGGCGGACGGTCGAGGCGGACGTCAGCGGAGACCGACCCGGGCCTCGCCACGGCCGGGAGTCGGGTGCCGGGGGCCGGCATCCGGCCGGCCGGAACGCTTTACTCTCTAGTTTTCGATCTGATATGATCTATGTCTGGATTAGTCGAATTCATTTGCTATAATCGAAGCCTGGACGGGCATCGGCGTCCGAGCATCGGCACCGCGACCGGGCCAAGGCAGCATCCGGCGATGAGGAGTGAGCAGATGAGCACGCGCTGGGTCAAGAGTTCCTTCAGCTTCGCCAACGGCAACTGCGTCGAGGTCGCCGGGCTACCCGGCGACTCCGTCGGCATCCGCGACAGCCGGGATCCGGGCGGGCCTGTCCTGAGCTTCACCCGGGCCGAATGGGCCGCGTTCCTCGCCAGCCAGGTTGCTACCTGCCGAAGCTGTCGAACTCCCCGTTCCTGACGCCGCCGAGAAAGGCGTGCCATTCATCCGACGTGAACCTCAGGACGGGTCCCGCGGAGTTTCTGCTGTTCCGAACGCCGATCTCGCCCCCCGGCAGGCTCGCTACCTCAACGCAGTTGCCGTTGGCGTAGCTCAACGAGCTCTTGATCCAGTACGAGCCTGAACCAGGCCGTTCGCGTCGGCTGCTGAGCGTAGTGCTTCTCACGTTTCCCCTTCGTTTGACGGTTTCCTGTCCTCGATGCGTAACCAGTCGGCCTGGAACGCGAGCGCGAAATACATGGCCTTACCGGTGAAGGTCAGGAAGGAACCCCACTCGGTCGCCAGGTTGGCGACGAGCGCCAGCCCGGGCCTGGTCTCGGTCATGGCTTGCTCGTCTACCGCCATCGGCAGCGGAAGCGACGTGTCGTAGACGTCGACGCGCAGCTGATCGTGGGAACACCTGACGGCAAGCGTGATGGTCGCGCTGTCCCATCCGATGACGGCATGGGTCACCAGGTCGCTGGTGAGCAGGACCGCGATGTCGGGATCGACCGGGATTTCCCAGGCGCGGATGACCGCGCGGACCTGACCGCGGGCCTCGCCCGCCGCCGCCGGTTTCCTCGTCATCAAGATGCGACGTTGGTGTAGCTCGGTGGGGCGGGTCTGTGTCATCATCGCGTCTATCCGGTTTCTCAGCGACCTGCTCGATGCCTCTTGCGTCGAAAATGCTGCTGCAACTTGCAGCGCAATACATCGGTCAGCTGACGGATATTGAACGATGCGGCTAACGGAATGACGGGTGGTCGCCGAGCGCCCAGTACTCGTACAGGCCATAGCCGGTGTGGCCGTCATAGTCGAACCGGGCGACCGCGTCCACCATGCCCCACATACGGGCCGCGTCCTCCGGCCGGGACAGATCGTAGCCGACGCCCTGGACGGCGAGGTCCGGTCCCTGGTACATGCCGTGTTTCCAGTCCTGCTCCAGGCCGTAGCCGGTGCCGACCATCAGGTGCACCGGCAGCAGCAGCGTCGCCTCCATGTCGAACGGCTTGCCGCCCGGCGGCGAGAAGCCGATCCGCGCGCTCACCACGTCCCTGCTGCCCTCGGCGTAGGACGGCGTGTACGTCGGCCGGCCCAGGTACTCGCTGGTCCCGTCCGGCCAGACCCGCACCGCTTCCTCCAGCAGCCGGCGCCCGGCTCCGTCCTCCTGGACGATGCACAAGATCGCGTGATCGGTGAACCGCACCGGCGCGTAGAGCCAGTAGAACGTGCCGGCGTTCCGCGCCTGGATGCCCGGCGGCTCGGACTCCCCGACTGGGCGGATGCCCCAGGACCGGTCCCTGATCCCCCACCACCGGTCCGGCGTCACGTCGAGCGTCTCGCCGTCCACCGTGATCGACCCGGTCCACTGCCCGGTCTGCGCCATCCGCTTGGAGTCGAACACGACCCGCTCCTGCGAGCGGATGAAGTGCTGCGGCTCGACCTGCGGCGGGATCGACCCCTCCCAGGTGAGGTCGAACGCCAGCCCGAACTCGTTCGGGCCGAGCACCACGCGGAGCCGCTTGAGGCCCTCGAGAACCTCGACGCCGAACGGCCCGACCTGGGTGTTCATCCGGTCCGCCCCCAGTTCGCGGGAGGCGCGCACCACCCGGTGCGCCGATCCGCGGCGCAGCAGCGCGAACGCGTCGGTCACCCCCAGGTTCGGGTACTGGCCCAGGCCCACGATCAGCATCGTGTCCCCGGTCAGCGGGAACGCGTTGAAGTAGTACCGGTCGTAGAAGTTGCGGTCCGACGTCCCGACGTGCCGCATCACCTCGGGAATCTGGTGCACGGGATAGTCGTCGAGCGGCGACAGCGTCACGATGGCAGCCCTTCCAGGATCACATCGAGCAGGCGCGAGGCGTTGTTGTTGTAGGGAAAGTCGCTGTCGGCGTCCAGCAAGCCCCACTCGATCATGGCCTGGGCGATCCGCGACATGATCACGGTGAACTTGAAACCGGACAGCACCTCGTAGTAACCCATGTCCAGCATGGGCCGGCCGAGCAGCTCCTCGTACCGCGCGATCGTCTCGTCCTGCGGAGGGAACCCCTCAAGCGACGGCACCTCCATGCCCTCGCTGTGGTGCCGGTCCAGGTACACATACCAGGCCAGGTCCTCCTCGGCCTGCCCGAACGTCGCCATCTCCCAGTCCAGGACCGCCAGCGGCGTCCCGCCAGGCGCGTAGATGATGTTGCCGATCCGCGAGTCCCCCCACAGCAGCACCGGCGCGGTGCGCTCGCTGGGCTGGTGCCCCTTCAGCCAGGCCAGAGCCCTGGTCGCGGTCGGCTTCGGGCCCGGGTAGGCCCAGTTCATGTAGTGCTCGTAATAGCGGAGGCGCTGGTCCAGGCCCGGCTTGCCCCACCGCGGCTGGTCCAGGAAGCTGAGCTGCAGCGCGGTCACGTCGAGCCGGTGCAGCCGGGCCAGGATATCCAGGCCGGACCACCACATGGCCTCCCGCTCGGCCGGGCCGATCTCGGTGACCCAGCCGCCGGTGTGGTAGGGCGGCATGTCGGTCGGGACCCGCCCCTCGATCCGCCGCATGACCAGGAACGGCGCGCCGAGGTAGCCGGGGTCGGGCTCGTACCACAGCACCGGCGGGACCGGGATGTCGGTGTCGGCGTCCAGGATGCGCATCAGCCGGTACTCCTCGGCGAACCTGGTTTCCGGGAACACCTTGTAGTGCAGCGGCGCGACGCGCACGGCTAGGGCCTCGGCGGCCTCACCGTACTCGACGTCCACCATAAGCATCTCGCTGGAGAACCCGCTGAACTCGGGCATCTGCAGGTCAGCGATCCGAGCCCCCGGCAGCCGCGCCGGATCGCCGAGCCACTTGGCCAGGATGTCGCGGGTGAGGTCGGGATCGCGTTGCGCGGGGACGGGCATGAGGCACTCCTTCGTGCCGCGGTAGAACGTGTTCTACCGCGCCCGGGATCCCCGGTCAATACCGGCCCGATCTACCGAACGGACGGGGTGGCTGCCCCGGCGAGCGCGCTGAGAGCGGACCCGAGGGCGGTCCGGATGGCCGGGTCCGTGATGATCCCGTCCGGCCCGACCGCCTCCCGGGGGACGGGCACGCGGACGCATGCCCCGTCGACGGCGACCGCGCCGACGTACCTGAGCACCATGGCGAGGTGCTCCTCGGCGCCCGTGCCGCGGCCGCCCACCGCCACGTTGACCCAGCCAGCCGGCTTGCCGTAGATCTCGCCGCCGCCGACGGTCCAGTCCAGCAGGTTCTTCAGGCTGCCGGGCAGCGTGCCGGCGTATTCGGGGGTGCAGAACAGCAGCGCGCCGGCCGCCGCGATCCGCGCTCTGAGGTCCGCCGCCGGGCCCGGCGGCCGCTCGTCCTCGTCGGGGCTGAACGCGGGCAGCGCCGCGAGCCCGTCGTACAGCTCCGCCGTGATCCCGGCCGGCGCCAGCGCCTGGACGGTCCGCAGCGCTGCCGTGTTGCCCGACCCGCGCCTGGTGCTGCCGGAAATGAGCAGGATCCGCACGTCTGCCATCCGCTCAACCTATCCTGAGGGTTACCGTGTCAGAATCGAGTACGCCGGCCGGCCGTGTCACGCTGGCCGACCTGGAGGGCGATCCGCACCGGGTGCTGGCGCAGCTGCGCGCCGCGGCGCCCGCCGCCTGGGTACCGGTCCTGGGCGCCTGGCTGGTCACCGGCTACGACCTGGCCGTGGCGGTCCTGCGCGACCCGCGCACGTTCACCGTCGACGATCCCCGCTTCTCCACCGCCCAGGTGGTCGGGCCGAGCATGCTCTCGCTGGACGGCGCGCCGCACGCGCATCACCGGGGCCCGTTCAACCGCCCGTTCCGGCACGACGAGGTGCACGCGCGTCTCGCCGCGTTCACCCGGGCCGAGACCGGCCGCCTCGTGTCGGCGATCGAGCCGCTCGGCGCGGCCGAACTGCGCCGGGCCGTGGCCGGGCCGCTCGCGGCCGCGGTCATGGCCGAGGTCCTCGGCCTCGGCCAGGTCGATCCGGCGACGATCCTGACCTGGTACGACGGGATCGTGGCCGCGGTCCAGGCCGAGGGCGCCGCCGCGGGCCGCGGCGCTCTACCCGACACCGGGGCCGATACGGGGGCCGACGGGGTGACCAGCGTGGCGGCGGGCGGGACGGCGGCGTTCGGTGAGCTGGCCGCGAGCCTGCGCCAGGTGATCGCCCGGGGCGACTCCCTGCTCGCGGAGGTCACCGGGCCGCTGGCCGAGCAGGAGGCCATCTCGAATGCGGCGGTGCTGATGTTCGGCGGCATCGAGACCACCGAGGGCATGATCACCAACGCCCTGCTGCACGTGCTCTCCTCCCCCGCCCAGCTCGCCCTGGTGCTCGCGGACCCCGGGCTGGTGGCCGCCGCGGTCGAGGAGTCGCTGCGGCTCGAGCCGGCCGCCGCGGTCGTCGACCGGTACGCGACCGTCGGCACGCGGCTCGGCGGCACCGCCATCCAGGCCGGTGACCAGGTGACCGTGTCCATCACCGGGGCAAACCGGGATCCGGCGGTGTTCGCCGACCCGGACGTGTTCGACGTGCGCCGTGCCAACGCCGGGCGCCACCTGGCCTTTGCGCACGGCCCGCATTTCTGCCTGGGCGCGCACCTGGCCCGGCTCGAGGCCCAGGTCGCCGTCGGGACCCTGCTGGCCCGGCTCCCCCGGCTGCGGCTGGATCCCGGCTACCCGAGCGCACCGCGCGGCCTGGTCTTCCGCAAGCCCCCCGCCCTGCGGGTGCGATGGGATACCGGCTGATCCGCGGCCGGGCCCAATTCGGGCCAGCTTGCCCGCTTTAGTCAATGCCGCCATGTTTGCGCGCGGGGCGCGGACGGGGAGAATGCCTTTACCGGGCAGAACACAACGAGGCCCCCTCCATGTATGAGATGGAGGGGGCCTCGCCTGGCTGCGCCGCACCTGCCTCGCCAGTCGCCTGGCAAACCCGGTACTGCGCGCCGCCCGCCGGTACCGGAACCCGCGTGACGTGCCGGTTTCCCGGTACTTCCCGCGTCCCGGAGTCGCCCCCAGGCGGTTCCCGTTTCCAACGGTGAAAGTATTTCTACTGCTTTCCCCCGCGGTCGCGCAAGGGTCCGCGGGAATTCATTTCAAGTTTTTCCGCGTCCACATGGTATCCACAGAATATCGACGGTTATCCGCACGGTACAGCGGTTATCCACCGGCTTATGCACAACTTATCCACAGGCTACCCAAAGTAATTCATCGAACACTAATATAGCGGTCGCTAAATGTAATCAGGCGATCTTTTGCGGCAACTTCAGGTAAACCCAATTGATGTTTCGGTGAAACAACACCATGTGCTGTATATCCACACGCCGACGGTCATTCCCGGTCGACGGCGCGCGACCGTCGTTGCCGGCGCACGCGCGGTCGCAGGCACACCGCGGCCCCGCGGGCGGCCGCGGGGCCTATCGTCCCCTGCCGTCGTCCCGGACGCCAGCACCGCCACGCGGGGCGTCAGGTCACCTCGTACGAGGTGACCTCGAAGCCCGTCACCCGCGAGGGGGCCGGCATCGGAACCGCGGCCAGCCGCGGGGCGGCCTGCTCGGCGAACGCCTGCGCGTCGCCGCCGGACCGCCAGACCTCGATCACCCGGGCGCCGGAGGCGTCGATGCCGGTGATCCGGCTCAGCAGGCCCGCCGGCGACGGCGACTCCTCGCTCAGCCGGCCGAGCGTGCGCCTGAAGCCCTCGTGATCGAAGTCCTCATCCCACTCGAACTCCACCACGGTGCAGTACGTCATGGCCCTCCTAGGCTCGTTTTGGCTGGTCCTGCGGTCGGCAGCCACCGTACCAAGGGGAGATGAACCGCGGACTGCGCAGCCACCTCGAGTCGATGCGCGCCGGGCGGGTAACTTAGGAGCCGATCGCCGATACTCCAGGAGGCGCGATGTCAGAGCAGGACGATTTCCCCGAGCGATTCCACCGGGACCGCCGCGAGCACGGGGGCGCGTCGCAGTACCTCGACAACGACCAAGACGACCAGCTAGCCCGGCTCACCGAGGAAGAGCGGGTCGCCGCCGGGCTCGACGCCTACGACCCGGACGAGGTGCCGCCCGCCACCGACACGCCGCCGCAGCCGGAGGACATCACGCAGAACGAGGACTGGCAGGAGGAGCGGGCCGAGTTCCGCCGCCAGGAGGACAAGGGCGAACTGGGGCACATCAACGAGCACCATCCCTTCCCGCCTACCCGGTACGAGTAGCCTTCCCCGAAGCGCATCTAAACCGTGTCGGGCAACAGGCCGGCCTGCCGGAGCATGTTCTTGGCCTGGTCGACGGTACCGCCCCGGGCGACCAGGTCATAGTGGCTGGCGGACAGCGTACGGACGGAACTGAAGTCGCGCTGGCCGCGCGTGGCCGCGTGGGCGACCGCACCGAAGATGGCGCCCCAGGCCGCGCCGAGGGCGGCACCGACCAGGATCACGGCGAACCAGGCGTTCCCGTTGGTGAACAGGCCGAGCAGGAGCCCGAACAGCACGCCTACCCACAGACCGCTGATCGCGCCGGCGCCCGCGGCCCGCGCGGTGGTCAGCCGCCCGGTCACGCGCTCGATCGTTCGCAGGTCGGTGCCGATGATGTCGAGTTTCTCAACCGGGAAGCCGTCGTCTGACAGCCGGTCCACGGCCCGCTGGGCCGCGTCGTAGTCGTCGAACCGTGCCACCGTGTTCCAGGCGGCGCTGATCGGGTTGACCGGAGGCGACGGGTCGGTGGGATACATGATGTCTCCTTTGCGCGTAACCGCGTCAATGGCCCGCGCTACCAACGCTAACGCCAGCCAAGCTGGCCCGGAACCCTCGATGACCGGCTAGGCTGGGCCGGCCGCCGTCAGTGACACGCTGGCCTCGGAGGTGTAGACCAGGAACGTCAGCGCTTCCTGGAAATACAACTGCACGGTGGCGGCGTCGTGTGTGAGGTAACCGATCGACAGGTCCTGGCCGAGCCGCAGCTCGAAGTCGCCGCCGCGGGCGGAGAGCAGGAACGCGCCGTCGATGGCGGGGGCCCAGATGATCTCCCCGTCGATGACGCGGGCCAGGTGCTCGCGGATCGGGTAGCCGTGATCGGAGGTCTCGCTCACCATCGTGTAGGCGTCGGCCGACAGCAGCAGCGAGAACGGGCCGCCCACTCCGGCCAGCCGCAGTGAGCTCACCGCCTGGCTGACCACGTTCGGGTAGTCCCGGACCTCGCCGGGCAGGGACAGGGCCGGGTTGGAGGTGCTCTGCCTGATCCCGGTGATGCCCGCCGCCGGGTAGCCCTCGAACACCGCCCGGTCCTCGGCGAAGGCGATCTTCTTGGCCGCGTCCTTGACCGGCTGCCAGTCGGCGTCCTGCGCGCCGCGCTCGACGGCGTCCACGTCGTCCCGGCTGACCGTGAACGGGACGCGGAGCCGGACGAGCGGCTGGGCCGCCCGCAGGTGGGCGATCACGCCGTCCGCCGGAGCGTCCACCTCGGTCAGGTGACCGGTGTTCACGCTGGCCAGCGTCGGGCCGTCGGGACCGGCCAGGTCAACCACCCGGCGGGCCGCCACGTGCTGCTCGAACGTCCGGCGCGCCTCCTGCTCGATGTCCGCCCAGGCGGCGTCCGAGATCGGAGCGAGCTCCCGATACAGGTTGTTCATTGCTACATGCTCCTCTTCAGGCTGCCGATGCCGAGGGAACCGGGCGCTTCCGGCGCTGCCGCGCCGGGCGGGTCCGGGAGTGCGCCAGGCGGGTCCGGAAGCGCGCCGGGCGGATCCGGGAGGTCGTCGAAGAAGTCAGCCGACGGCGCGAAAAACAGGCTGCCGGTGACCGCCGTGGAGAAATCGAGGATGCGGTCGGTGTTGCCGGGCGGGTTGCCGATAAACATGTTGACCAGCATCTGCTCGGTCACGCTAGGGGTGGCCGCGTAGGCGATGTAGTAGGTGCCGAACTCCCCCCGGCCCAGCTGGCCGAACGGCATGTTGGCTCGCAGGATCTGCCGCTCGGTGCCGTCAGGTTCCTCGATGGTGTTCAGCGCGACGTGCGAGTTGGCCGGCTTGACGTCGTCCGGCATCTCGATGTCGGACAGCTTGGTGCGCCCGATCACCTTCTCCTGCTCCTCGACGGGCAGCGCGTTCCACGCGTCCATGTCGTGCACGTACTTCTGCACGACGACGTAGCTGCCGCCGGCGAAGCCGGGATCGGCGTCGCCGACCAGGGCGGCCACCCCGGCGGCGCGGCCGACCGGATTCTCGGTGCCGTCGACGAAGCCGAGCAGGTCGCGCTCGTCGAAGTAGCGGAACCCGTGCACCTCGTCGACCACCGTGGCGGCGCGGGCGAGCCGGGTCATGACCTGGCTGGCGAACTCGAAGCACACGTCCATCCGCTCGTGCCGGACGTGAAAGAGCAGGTCACCCTGTGTGGAGGGAGCCCGGTGGGGGGTTCCGGCGAGCTCGCGGAACGGATGCAGCTCGGCCGGTCGCGGTCCGGAGAACAGCCGGTCCCACGCATCGGAACCAATCCCGGCCACGCCGGCCAGCGGCGCCTCGGGGACGCGGAACCCGACCGACCGCTGCAAGCCGGCCCAGTCGGCGAGCAGGTCCCTGACGGTCTCTTCCCCGCCAGGGTCGATGGTCAGCACCATGAAGATCGCGGCGCTGGTCAGCGGAGAGAGGACCGCCTGCGGCTCCGGCTCGGGCAGCGGACGGGCGACCGCGGGAACATGTGACCACTCCGTCACCGAACGCCCCTTTCCCGCTGACACCAAGCTTCCCAGTGGCTAGGTTAGCCCGGTGCCCTCGCGCGGGCCCTCCCGGGGGCAGCACGTCCTGCAAAACCGGGCTCAGGTCACACCGGCACCATCAGCATCATGGTCCGTATGCGCCGGACCAGTCGGAACAGCATGAAACCCCGGATCCACTGCGTTCTGGCGCAGTGAAACCCCTGATCCACTGCGTCCGGCATGGCGCCCGGGGGCCACGCGTCCGGAAAGGCCCCCGGGCACGCGTCCCGGGGGCACGCGCCAGGGCCGTTCGGCACCAGGGACGGAACCGGTGCGGCGGGTCAGCTCTTCTTGCCCATCCAGCCGCGCCGCCGGAACATGACGAACAGGGCGATGACGGCCAGCACCTCGGTGCCGACGCCGAAGATGAGGAACGCCGTCAGCGACCCTTCCCGGTTCACCAGCCAGCCCAGGTTCTGGCCGAAGAACCCGGTCAGGAACGACAGCGGGAGGAACACGGTGGCGATGATGGTGAGCTGCTTCATCACGTCGTTGAGCCGGTTGGACACCATCGACATGTACGCGTCGAGCGAGCCGGACACCAGGTCGCGGTAGCTGTCGACCATGTCGCTGATCCGGATCAGGTGGTCGTACAGGTCCCGGACGTACCGCTCGCTCTCGGCGGTCATCCCGGGGATCGTGACCACCTGGGCCATCATGGTGGACACCATGTCCCGCTGCGGGGTGACCATCTTGCGCATGGTCACGAGCTCGCGCTTGAGCTCGAACAGGCCAGCCAGCTGCGACTCCTTCGGGTCCACGAAGATCTGGTCCTGCAGCTCGTCGATGCGCTCGTCTATCGCGGTCAGGTAGGGGAACATCGTGTCCACCAGCGCGTCGAGCAGCCGGTACAGCGCGACCAGGCGCCGGTCGGTGTGCAGCCGGCCGAGGGTATGGCAGGCGTCGGCGACGGCGGGAACCTCGTCGCGGTGCACGCTGACCAGGAACCGTTCGGCGTAGAAACAGTGCACCTCGGTCAGCGGCTCGCCCAGGCCTCGGGCGCCGTAGACCACGATCGAGACGAAGTCGTCGTAGTCCTCGATCTTCGGCCGCTGGTGGAATTCCCTGACGTCCTCCACCGCGAGCGGGTGGATCTTGAAGACCTCGTGCAGCAGGGTGAGCACCTCGTCGTCGGTGCCCTCCAGGTCCAGCCAGAGCAGCCGGTCGGCTTTCATGGCCAGCTCGATGTTGGGGCGAGTGAGCTCGTCCTCCAGGCAGTTCGTGAGCAGCAGGTGTCCTCGCACGGCTTCCATGGTGCCAAAGTCGCGCGCCGCCGCCTCATCAGGGCGCGTCGTTAGACTGGGCTCTCATGACGATCGAGCCGCCCGAGGCCAAGAAGATCCCCAGCCCGCGCACCTTCCACGGCGACACCGTGGTCGACGAGTACGCCTGGCTCGCCGACAAGGACGACCCGGACACCATCGACTACCTGAGGGCGGAGAACGAGTACACCGACGAGCTCACCGCTCACCTGGCCTCGCTGCGCGATCAGATCTTCGAGGAGATCAAGGCGCGTACCCAGGAGAGCGACCTGTCCGTCCCGGTGCGCAAGGGCGGCTGGTGGCACTACTCGCGGACGGTCGAGGGCAAGCAGTACGCGGTGCACTGCCGCCGCGCGGTACGGCCCGGCGAGGTGATCCCGCCGATCCCCGCGGACGGCAAGCCGCTGGACGGGGAGGAGGAGCTGCTCGACGGCAACGAGCTGGCCGTCGGCCACGAGTTCTTCAGCCTCGGCGCGTTCCGCACCAGCCCGGACCAGCGCTGGCTGGCCTACTCCACCGACTTCGCCGGCAACGAGCGGTTCACGCTGCGGATCAAGGACCTGGCCACCGGGGCCACGCTGCCGGATGAGATCCCGGACACCTACGCCGGCTGCGCCTGGTCCCTGGACGGCTCCACCGTGTTCTACACGACCGTGGACGAGGCCTGGCGGCCGTACCGGGTCTGGCGGCACCGGATCGGCACGCAAGCCGCCGAGGACACCATCGTGTTCGAGGAGCCGGACGAGCGCTTCCACGTCTGGGTGAGCCTGACCCGCAGCGAGAGCTACCTCATGATCCGGAGCTCGAGCGTGCTGACCAGCGAGGTCTGGATGCTCGACGCCGCCGATCCGACGGCCGAGTTCACCGTGGTGGCGCCGCGCCGCCAGGGCGTGGACTACGACGTGGAGCACGCCGGGGACCATCTGCTGATCCTGCACAACGACGGCGGCGCGGAGAACTTCGAGATCGCCACCGCGGCGCTGACCGATCCGGGCACGTGGACTCCGCTGGTGCCGCACCGCGCCGACACCCGGCTGCTCGGGGTGGACGCGTTCGCCGACTACACCGTGGTGTACTTCCGCCGCGACGGCCTGACCGGGCTGCGGATCCTGCGCAAGGACGGGGAGCACGAGGTCGCCTTCGGTGAGCCGGTCTACCGGGTCGGGCCGGGCGCGAACCCGGAGTTCCAGGCCAGCCGGTACCGGCTGTCCTTCACCTCGCTGGTCACGCCGGGATCGGTCTACGACTGCGACATGGCCACCGGCGAGCTCACCCTGCTCAAGCGGCAGCCGGTCCTCCCCTCCCCGTCCGGCGTCGAATACCGGTCCGAGGACTACGAGCAGCACCGGGAGTGGGCGGTGGCGGGCGACGGCACCCGGGTGCCGATTTCGCTGGTCTGCCGCACGGGCACGCCGCGCGATGGCAGCGCGCCGTGCCTGCTGTACGGCTACGGCAGCTACGAGCTCTCCCGCGACCCGGCGTTCTCCATCCCGGTGCTGTCCCTGCTCGACCGCGGTTTCGTCTACGCGATCGCGCACATCAGGGGGGGCGGCGAGATGGGCCGGTCCTGGTACACCGACGGCAAGCTGCTGCGCAAGAAGAACACATTCACGGACTTCATCGCGTGTGCCCGGCACCTGGCCGAGGCGGGCTGGACGTCGCCGGGCCGACTGGTGGCGCGGGGCGGTTCGGCGGGCGGGCTGCTGATGGGCGCGGTGGCCAACATGGCGCCGGACGCCTTCGCCGGGATCGTGGCGCACGTGCCGTTCGTGGACGCGCTGACCACGATCCTGGACCCGTCGCTGCCGCTGACCGTGACCGAGTGGGAGGAGTGGGGCGACCCGCTGCACGACCCGGAGGTGTACGCGTACATGAAGTCGTACACCCCGTACGAGAACGTCACCGGGCAGGCCTACCCGCCGATCTTCGCGCTGACCGGGCTGAACGACACGCGGGTGACGTACCACGAGCCGGCCAAGTGGGTGGCCCGGCTGCGGGCGACCGCCCGCGGCGGCCCGTTCCTGCTCAAGACCGAGATGGAGGCGGGGCACGGCGGGCGCAGCGGCCGCTACGATGCGTGGATGGAGGAGGCCCTCGTGCTGGCCTGGACGGTGGAGACCGCTACCGGCCGGGATCGGCCGGACTCAGTGATCGAATAGGGAGCTGACCGACTCGCCGTCGTGGATCCGCCTGATGGCCTCGGCCAGCGCCGGGGCCACGGACAGGACGGTCAGCTTGGGGTGTTCGGCCTCCAGCGGCGCCGTGTTGGTGCACACGATCTCGGTCACGTCGGAGGCGGCCAGCTTGTCCAGCGCGTTGTCGGCGAACAGCCCGTGCGTGCAGGCCACCGCGATCGAGCGCGCGCCCTGCTCGCGCAGGCGGTCGAGCAGCTCGAACACGGTGGTGCCGCGCGAGATCTCGTCGTCGAGGATGATCACGTCGTGCCCGGCCACGTCGCCGATGATCGCGGTGATGTGCACCTCCGAGTCGCTGACCCGCTCCTTGGCGCCCGCCGCGACCGGCAGGCCGAGCCTGCGGGCGAACGCCGCCGCGCTCTTGGCGTAGCCCAGGTCGGGTGAGACCACCACGGCGTTGGACAGATCCCGCTGGCGGAAGTGCCCGGCGAGCTCGCGCAGCGCGTGCAGGTGATCCACCGGTACCGAGAAGAAGCCGTGCACCTGCGGCGAGTGCAGGTTCAGCGTGAGCACACGGTCGACCCCGGCGGTGACCAGCAGGTCGGCCACCAGGCGGCCGCCGATGGAGATCCGCGGCGCGTCCTTCTTGTCGGACCGGGCGTAGGCGTAGTGCGGGATCACCGCGTTGACCCGCGCCGCCGACGCGCCCCGGGCCGCGTCCGCCATCAGCAGCAGCTCGACCAGGTGCTCCTGCACCGGCCGGACCAGGGACTGGATGATGAACACGTCCCGTTCCCGGCAGTTGGACTGCAACTGCACCTCGAGGCAGTCGTTCGCGAACCGCTTGAGCAGCACCGGGCGCTGCGGCACGGCGAGGTGCGCGCAGATCTCGGCGGTCAGCGCCGGGTGTGAGCTGCCGCCGAATACCGCGATCTCACGCACCGGCGGCTCCGCGGCTCACTGGCTTGTTCTCCGGCTTGTAGGGGGGCAGCCCGACGCACTTCCTGATCTGCTCCTGGACCACCTCGGGGGCTGACCGCGCGTCCACGGTGAAAACGTACTCTTTGCGACGGAAAAGCTCGATCACCGGATTCGTCTTCTCGTGATAGTCCCGCAGCCTCACCGCCAGCGCCTCCTCGGTGTCGTCTTCCCTGGTGACCAGGTTCCCGCCGCACGAATCGCACCGGCCTTCCACCTTCGGGCTGCTGTCGATGAGGTGGTAGTCCATGCCGCAGTCGGCGCAGAGCCTGCGGTTGAGCACCCGGCGGCGGACCTCGGAGTCCGGCAAGTCGAGCACGATGACACCGTCGATGTCGTAGCTCTCCAGGAAGAACTCGGCCTGCCGCCGGTTGCGCGGGAACCCGTCGATGATAAAGCCGAAGTTCCAGTCGTGCTGGGTGAGCCGGTCCCTGACCACCGACTCCACCAGGTCGTCCCCGACCAGCTCCCCGGTCGCCATGGTGCGCCGGACCTGGGCGCCCAGCTTGGTGTGGTTCTGCACGTTCCAGCGGAAGATATCCCCCACGCCGATGTGGACGAGGTCCAGGTCCGCGGCCAGCATCTGGCTCTGTGTGCCCTTGCCGCTGCCCTGCACACCCATGATCACGTATTTGCGCATGTCATCAGCCTGGCATACCGAGCGTGGCGTCGCTGCCCGCGGGGGACAAGCCGAGCTTGCGCTCGCAGGCCCGCCGCATCCGGCTGCTGACCAGCAGCCGGAGCTCCGGCCAGTCCTCGCGCAGGCGTTCGGCGTTGAGGAACCGGGCCACGTCGTTGCGGCGGCCCTGGCTGATCACGATGCTGTACAGCAGCAGCCTCGGCTTCTGCCTGGCCACGTCGAACTCGCGGAACTGATGCCAGCTCAGGTGCACGGGCAGCACGACGGTGCCCTGCCACGGCCCGTGCAGGTCGTCGAGGCGGTCAGGCAGCCGCCTGCCAGGGGCGGCCAAGCCGGTACGCAGACCCATGCGGGAATTATCCACGGTCGGCGCTACCCTGGCGGCATGGAAAACGCGGGTTCCGCCCACGCCGCCGCCGAAGCACCGGCGCCCGCGTCGGTGCCGGATGGTCCCGTATGGCGGTTCCTGATCCAGCCCCGCTGGCTGGGCTGGCACCTGCTCATGGTGGTCTCGTTCTGGGGGATGCTCTGGCTGGGCGACTGGCAGTTCCACCGCGCGCTGGCCGGCAACGCCCTGAGCTGGGCGTACACCTTCGAGTGGCCGCTGTTCGCCGGGTTCGCCGTGGTCTTCTGGGCCAGGACGATCCGGGACGAGTTCCGGATCCGGCGGGGCCAGATGCCCGATCCCCGGGAGGTCGCCGCCGAGGCGGAGCGCCTGCCGGCCGGCGTGACCGGGTCCATGCAGGTCAGTTCCGTGCAGGCCGGCGCCGGCTCGCCCGAGGAAGACGAGGACGAGGAGCTCAGCGCGTACAACGCCTACCTGGCGCGGCTCAACGCCGAGGTCAAGGGCCACGGCCGACGGCACGGACTTCGATAGGAGATGTAACCAGTGAGAGCAGCGGTGCTGCGGTACCGGGTAATGGCCTACGTGACCGGCGTGGTGCTGGTGGTCTTGGTTTTTGTCGGCATCCCGCTCCAGGTGGCGGGGTACCCGGCCGTGGCCCACTATGTCGGCGTGGTGCACGGCATCCTTTACATCATCTACCTGCTGTGTGCCTGGCAGCTGGCCCGCATGCTGCGGCTGGCAGCCAAGCCGACCGTGATCATGCTGCTGGCCGGAACTATCCCCATCGTGACGTTCATCGTCGAGCGCTGGGTCACCCGCCGCTTCATCAACCCCGCCCTGGGCGAAGGGCCCGGCCGGTCCCAGCCGACCGCGCCGGCCAGCCGGGCCACCCGGTAAGGCCGGTGACGGACCACTACTTCTCCGCCCGGCCCGGCGCCCCGCACCGGCCCGGCCAGGTCCGGGTGATCTTGCCCGACGTATACCTGGAGCTGGCCACCGACGCCGGGGTGTTCTCCCCCGGCCGGCTCGACCCGGGCACCCGCCTGCTGCTCGAGGAGGCTCCCGCGCCGCCGGCCCGCGGTGACGTGCTGGACCTGGGCTGCGGCTACGGCCCGGTCGCCTGCGTGCTGGCCGCCAGGTCGCCGGGTGCCGCGGTGTGGGCGGTCGACGTCAACGAGCGCGCCCTCGAGCTGTGCGCGCGGAACGCCCGGACGGCGGGCCTGGCCAACGTGCGCTGCCTGCCCCCCGGCGACGCCGCGCTGCCGGCCAGGTTCGCCGCGATCTGGTCCAACCCGCCGGTCCGCATCGGCAAGGAGGCGCTGCACGCGCTGCTGTCCGGCTGGCTGGGCCGGCTGGAGTCGGCCGGCCACGCCTACCTGGTGGTCGGGCGCAACCTGGGCGCCGACTCGCTGCACCGCTGGCTGGCCGGGCAGGGCTGGCCGGTGACCCGGCTGGCCGCACGGAGCGGTTACCGCCTGCTCCAGGTGGACTATCAGGCCGAACGGGCCGGGGTGAGCAGCTCGTGAGCCATCCGGGGCCCACCGGGGCGGGCGCGCCCCGGCAGCTGCGCCCCACCGAGGTCAAACGGCTCAACCGGGAGTGGCGCCGGGCCAGCGACACGCGCCTGGCCGTGCTGCTCGACTCGGTGGCGCAGCCGTTCAACGTGGGCTCGATCGTCCGCTCGGCCGCCGCGTTCGGCGCGGACCACCTGTGGCTGTGCGGGAACACGGCCCCGCTCGGCCATCCGGGCGTGAGCAAGACCGCGCTCGGCACCCAGCGCCTGGTCGAGGCGACGGTGGAGCCGAACCCGGTGACGGCCGCCAAGGCCGCGGCGAGCGCCGGCCTGCGGGTGGTCGCGGTCGAGCTGGCCGACGGCGCGGTCCCGCTGCACGAGGCGCCGCTGGACGGCGATGTGTGCCTGGCCGTCGGCAACGAGGACCACGGCTGCACGGCGGCGCTGCTCGCGGTGGCCGACGCGGTCGCCTACATCCCCCAGACGGGCCGGGTCGGGTCGCTGAACGTCGCGGTGGCGGCGGCGATCGCGATGGCCGAGGCCCGGCGCCGGGACTGGACGTCCGCCTAGCCGGGCGCCTAGGCGGCACCCGGTGGACATCCGCAGTTCACCAGGTCAGCCCGTTGTCTGGGCATAATACGTTCGTGTACGCACCATTCCTCGATCATCCCCGTCCGATCGCGTTCGCGCACCGTGGCGGCGCGGCCCACGCGCCGGAGAACTCCTGGCCCGCGTTCGAGCATGCGGTCAAGCTGGGCTACGCGTACCTGGAGACGGACGCGCGGGCGACGTTCGACGGGAAGCTGGTGGCGTTCCACGACCGCAACCTCGAGCGGGTGACGGACGCGGAGGGCCCGATCAACATGAAGTCCTACCGCGAGGTCGCCGCCTTGCGGGTGGCTGGCTCAGAACCGATCCCGCTGATCGAGGACCTGCTCGGGGCGTGGCCCGACGTGCGGTTCAATATCGACGTCAAGGACGAGGCGGGAATACCGCTGCTGCCTGGCGTGCTGCGCCGTACCAGCGCGTGGGACCGGGTGTGCCTGACCTCGTTCTCCGGCGCGCGGCTGCGGGCTGTGCGCAAGCTGCTCGACCACCCGGTCTGCATGACCACCTCGCCGTCCGCGATCGCCGCGGTCCGGTACTCGATCGGCGTGGGCTCGCGAGGCACGACGGGCTCTACGGGGCCAGGCCGGTCCCAGGAGCCGCCGACCCGGCTGCTGGCCCGGCGGCTCGCTCAGGCCGGGGCCTGCTGCGCCCAGGTGCCGGGCCGGGTGGCCACCCGGCCGTTCGTCCGCCGCGCCCATGCCCTCGGCCTTGACGTGCACGTGTGGACCATCAACGACCGTGCCGGGATGACCCGCTTCCTGGACCTGGGGGCGGACGGGATCATGACCGACGACATCGAGACACTGCGGGAGGTCCTGATCGAGCGCGGCCAGTGGTACCCCAGGATGGGCACCTGACCTCGGCCGGCGGCGGATGCCGGGACGGGTCACAGCCGATCTTTCTGGCGAAATACGGTTGGGTAACGTCGTGGAGGGGAATCTTGTCCGGGTATTCAGCGTTGCCTGGTAAGACCGCTGACCGCCTGGGAGGCAGCAAGCATGGCCGAACGCGCACTTCGCGGGACCCGGCTCGGTGCGACGAGCTACGAAAACGACAGGAACACCGACCTGGCACCCCGTCAGGACGTTGCCTTTGACTGCCCGAACGGGCACCATTTTAGCGTGCCTTTCGCCGCCGAGGCGGAACTTCCCCCGACGTGGGAGTGCCGTATCTGCGGTGCGATCGCGGTCGCGGCGACCGGGGAATCTCCGTCGCCGAAAAAGGTGAAGCCGCCGCGCAGCCACTGGGACATGCTGATGGAGCGCCGCACGGTCGAGGATCTCGAAGCCGTGCTGGCTGAGCGCCTCGAAGTGATCAGGGAGCGCCGCAGCACCGAACCGGACACGAGCCGCTCGCACCGCCGGAGCGCCTAGCCCGGGGGTTAGCTAGTCGTGCGCCGTCCCAGGCGGCGCTGCACGCCCCACTGAGCGACTCGCCAGAACGCCTCCATGATGATGCTGTTGCTCATCTTCGATGCGCCGTGTTCCCGTTCCACGAAGGTGATCGGCACCTCGACGATCCGCAGGCCCGCGTCGGCGACGCGCAGCGTGAGGTCGATCTGGAAGCAGTACCCGGTCGATTCCACCTGGTCCAGGCTGATCGTCCGCAGCGTGGCGGCACGGTAGGCGCGGAATCCGGCGGTCGCGTCGCGGACGCTGAGGCCGAGCATGATCCGGGTGTAGATGTTGGCCGCGCGAGACAGCGCCTCGCGGCTCTTCGGCCAGTTGACTACCTTGCCGCCGGGCACCCACCGGGATCCGATGGACAGGTCCGCGCCGTTCAGCGCGGCGACCAGGCCGGGCAGGTGCTCGGGCTGGTGCGAGCCGTCCGCGTCCATCTCGACGATCACGTCGTAACCGCGCTCGAGCGCCCAGCCGAACCCCGCGATGTAGGCCTTGCCCAGGCCCGCCTTGTCCGTCCGGTGCATCACCTGCACGTGCGGGTCGGCCTCGGCCAGCTTGTCGGCCAGGTCACCGGTCCCGTCCGGGCTGTTGTCGTCCACGACCAGCAGGTCCGCCGTCGGCAGCGCCGCTCGTACCCGGCCCGCGATGGGCTCCAGGTTCTGCCGCTCGTTGTACGTCGGCATCACGATGACGATCCGGTTCGCCGACGGCCCGGCGGACGGGTTTTGCTCAGTCACGACCCCTGCCTATCGCTGCGTTGGTTAACGGGCGGTATTCAGCGCTCTCCGGCTGGCCCGGAGTTAGTCACGGCCCGTGGTTTAGTCACAGACAGTGCAGGCCATGATATCCCCGCTCCGGCCTCGGACCGCCGACCTCGCCTCCCGCAGAGCACGCCCCCGTGAAAGCAACGAAGCTGCGCTCAGATTCGTGCCTCATTCGCCCGTGAGCC
>Ga0207674_10002315_pt1 | contig 24126 bp, 18 predicted proteins | sample KBSCornC72_FD_184303 | JGI IMG/M metagenome (GOLD analysis project Ga0207674, IMG submission 184303) | Corn rhizosphere microbial communities from Kellogg Biological Station, Michigan, USA - KBS Corn C7-2 (SPAdes) (version 2) | ecosystem: Host-associated > Plants > Roots > Rhizosphere > Soil ...
GTCACATCCGCGCTGGCAGCGGTTCATCATCGCGCTAGCCGGACCGTTCATGAACATCGTGCTCGCCATCGCGCTGCTGACCGGCGTCTTCATGGTTCATCACGAAGTCCTGACGTTTCTCGGTGAGCCTGCCGTCATCGGATTTGTTCGTCCTAACTCTCCCGCCGAACGTAGCGGGTTGAAAGCTGGCGACCAGATCGCCCGCGTGGATACTGTTCAGAATCCAACCTGGGAAGACGTCTACACCCGAATCCTGCTGAGCCCGAATCATCCGCTCGATCTTGCGATTCGTCGCGGAGACGAGAGCCTTACTAAGAGCATTACGCCCGAGCAGCATGGCGGTGAAGGTCCGGGCGAAACCGGTCTGGCGCCCGCCTCACGACTGGTAGTGAACCAGTTGATAGAAGGCTTGCCGGCAGCAACCTCCGGCGTCAAAGTCGGCGATGAAATTAAGGCAGTCGATGGCGTGCCTGTTCTTTCAACGGAAGCGCTGAAGAGTTATTTCAAATCGGTGCAAGGTCGGGAAGTTACGCTCAGCGGCCTTCGCAATGGCGCGCCGTTCTCGGTGAAGCTCAAACCGGTATGGGATACACAGGACAATGAGTTCCATGCCGGGTTCGTGCAGAATCCTTACAAGATTGAAAAGCTGCCATTCGGCCGTGCGCTCCAGGAATCTGTGACGGCGAATCGGAAGCTCTCTGGACTGATCCTCGAGCTCGTCAAAAAGATGGTCGAGCAGAAGGTTTCCATCAAGGCGATGGATGGTCCGATCTCGATTGCCAAGTATTCGGGCGAAGCCGCTCGTCAGGAAGGCTGGACGCCGCTCATGCAGTTGATGGCCGGCATCAGCTTGAACCTCGGAATCTTCAACCTGTTGCCGATTCCAATCCTTGACGGCGGTCTGATCCTCTTGCTCTTCATTGAAGGCCTGATGCGACGCGATATCAGCCAACCTGTAAAGGAACGCATTTACCAGGTTGCGTTTGTATGCCTGGTGCTCTTCGCAGGCGTCGTCATCTTCAATGACGTGATGAAACTGCTGCCGGTACACCGCATCCAGTGAAGTTGGGTTATCAATAATAAAAGGGGCGCTCGATGCGCCCCTTTTCATTCCAACTGACACTCAGCGAGTAGCCTGCAGGTTCGTCGAAGCTCTCGTATCTATCTCCTGCACGTCCTGTTCGGTGAGATGTTTCCGGCACTCTTCTCGAGTCTTTGCCGTCCACTCATCTTTCGCAGTTGTGGATGCCAGCCAGAGATACGCTTCGTGATAGTCAACCTTCATGCAATGGCCGTGCAGGTAGAGCTCCGCGAGGCTCCGAATTGCGCCGGCGTGCCCCTGCTTCGCGGCGCGCAAGAACCACTCCATCGCTGCCTGGTGATTCTTCGCGTCCAGTTGCAGGTTTCCCAGGTTGTATTGCGCGATCGCATAGCCCTTCTCTGCGGCTTTCGTATACCACTTCATGGCCTGCTGCTGGTCCTTCACAACGCCGGTCCCAGTCTCATAGAACGTGGCAATCACGTTTTGCGCAGCGGCTTCGCCTTGCAGCGCAGAGATCTCGTACCACTTCGCCGCCTCGTTCAAGTCCTGCTTCACGCCGTAGCCGTGGTGATACATCGTCGCTAGATTGAACTGTGCGTTACTGTGTCCTTGCGCGCTCGCCGCGCGGAAACACTTCGTAGCTTCCGCATAGTTCTTCTCGACACCCACTCCATAAAAGTAGAGCATTCCCAAATTGTTCAGGGCGATAGCCTGTTTCTTTTTGCCCGCAGCCGTGAATAGCCGTGCGGCGGCGACATCGTCCTTGGCGACCCGAACGCCCCGCATGTAGGCGATACCCATGAGGGTCTGTGCCGCGGGCTGACCCCGGTTGGCCAGCAATTGCAAGCTCTGGAACTGCCCAGCGCTCATTGCATTCAACTGCTCGACGGCTGTTCTTTCGTTTTCGGTGAGAGCTGCAGCAGCGATACCAGCCAGCAGCAGCATACATATGGCGACACGACACCCTGCCCGAGTGCGTTTCATCCTGGGACTCCTGCACGAACGCCCGTATTCGTACTGGCGGATTGGCGCGGAGTTTAGGACGATTTCCAGTTACTTGCAAGAAGAGTTGTCAGGTCAACCTGTGGGAAACAGGAGCATTGGACCTCTGTGCCTAGTCACATACCCCTCTGGGGGCTGCGGATTTGTTAAACTGGAGGTATTCCGTATGGCAGAAATTAAGCGCCGTAAATCGTATACCGCCAATATCGGTGGGGTTCGGGTGGGCGGAGATGCACCAGTCGTGGTGCAATCCATGACCAACACTGATACCGCCGACATCCGCTCGACCGTCAGGCAGGTTGCCGACCTCGCCCTCGCCGGTTCCGAGCTCGTCCGCGTCACCGTCAATAACGACGACGCCGCTAAAGCGGTCTACCCGATGGTCGAAGAACTCCGCATGATGGGAATCAAGGTACCCATCATCGGCGACTTCCACTACAACGGCCACATCCTTCTCAAGAAGTACCCTGCCTGCGCCAAGTCCCTGGCAAAGTACCGGATCAATCCCGGAAACGTTTCCATCGGACGCAAAGACGACGACAACTTCCGCACCATGATCGAGTGCGCCGTCGAGAACCAGAAGCCGGTTCGCATCGGCGTGAACTGGGGATCGCTCGACCAGCGACTTCTCGCCGACATGATGGACGAGAACGCAAAGCGTCCGGAGCCGCTGGAAGCTCGCGACGTAATGATGGAAGCCATGGTGTTGAGCGCATTGCGCTCCGCCGAGCTCGCAGAAAAGTACGGCCTCCGTCCCGATCAGATCATCATCAGCGCAAAAGTCAGCGGAGTTCAGGACCTCATCGATGTCTATCGCGTTCTGGCTTCGCGCTGCGAGTACCCGTTGCATCTCGGATTGACCGAAGCCGGCATGGGTGCGAAAGGCATTGTCGGTTCGACGGCAGGTCTTGCAGTCCTGATGCAGGAAGGCATCGGAGACACGATTCGCGTCTCGCTGACCCCTGCTCCGAATGGAGATCGCGCGGAAGAAGTTTTCGTCGCCCAACAGATTTTGCAATCGATGGGAATTCGCAGCTTCGCGCCGCAGGTTACCGCCTGCCCAGGCTGCGGTCGTACCACGTCGACCTTCTTCCAGGAAATGGCGCAGGACATTCAGAGCTATCTGCGAAACAAGATGCCGGAATGGAAGACGCGTTACGAGGGCGTGGAAGAGATGAAGCTCGCCGTGATGGGCTGCATCGTGAACGGGCCCGGCGAATCGAAACACGCCAACATCGGCATCTCGCTGCCAGGCACCTTTGAAGAACCGAAGGCTCCGGTCTTCGTCGACGGTCGCCTCATGATGACGCTTAAGGGCGATCACATTGTCGAGGAGTTCATTAAAATTCTCGACGAGTACGTCGATTCGCGGTACGCCAAGAAGGCTGAGACCGTCAAAGCCTGAGCAGTAAAAGATCTAAACGGAAAAGGGCAGAACGGAGTTCCGTTTTGCCCTTTTACTTTCTCTCTTTGATTTCGTTCAGATGTGGGAAACGGTGTGTCCCGGCTCGGGGGGAGTTTCAGGAGTACACACGCTTCCCTGCATCTGTTCCGTTCGTACTGGTAAGTACGCACGGAATTCCAGCACTCTCGGCTACGCGCCTGGTTCTGCGCGTCGGCACAATATCTCCGAGATAGAGCGCCCTGCACTTCGCTCGTTCTTTTCGACGAGACGGTCGGCAATTCGCTGAATCTAATGTCTGGCGGCAAACTCAAGTACGCCTACTGTAGCTGCGACCCAAAGGCACCATGCGACGGTGTTCAAAGCGACCCGCGCGGGCACATTATCGATAAACCAATTCCATTTGCTATCCATATCTGATCCTCACTTTCTACCCGTGTTCATTGGACGGGACGCTCAATCTTCGGTTAGCACTTTCACTAACAAGTACGCGAGGGTTCGGAGAAAAGTTCCGAAGAAAGTGATGGGATGTTGCGATCTTGTTACGAAAGGAGTGTTTGCAGTGACGAATATCTATGTAAAGGATCCGACTTAGGTCTAGCGTCTGGCGCCCAATCTCTGACGTCTGACGCTAGCGTCCGAAGTCCAGTGTTCCCTTTCGCGTTTCCGCGATCTGCTCCAGTTCCCAGTACTTCTTGATCATCAGCTCCGGAACTTGCACCGGTTGTTCCGTAATCATGTGTTTCAACTGGAGCGCATTCACCGCGGCCTTACCTTCAAAGTGATTGTTGGTGACGACGTAGGTGACCTTCGCCTTCTTGGCGATGCTGTCGATATGCTGCTTCCAAGTTTTCAATTCGGGTTCGGTATAAAGATAGTTATAGCGATCGTCGCGTGAATCGCAGTTGAACCACTTGTCGTAATTGCGTCCGTGCAATCTCACGTAGCCAAGCGGCGATGTCACGTACTCCGTCGGCCCGATTGCTCTGCCCAACCTCGGCTGATCGATATTGCAGAACGCGACGCCCTTCTCGCCGAAGTATCTCAACGTGTCTTCGTTGTTCCAGGTCGCATGTCGCACCTCAACCACCAGCGGATACTTGTTGAACCTGCCGATAACAGACTCGAGGTAGTCGCGACTTGCGTCGGTGTTCTTGAATGAAATCGGAAATTGCGCGAGCAGTGCGCCGAGCATTCCTTCTCGGGCGACCGCATCCAGTCCTGCCTTAGCAAGCTTTTCGTCTTCTGTCTGCGGGCGGATGGTCGCTGCCGACGTGGACTCGATTACGGCAATCGGCGAGTGGGTGAAGGCTTTGTTCAATTTCGCCGTGAACGTGAACTCCGGGTTCACCGCGCGCGCCTTGCGGCACCACAGCAACCCAACCTCGGGCTTAATGTGCCCGTAGAACGAAGTGTTGATTTCGACGAGATCAAAATATCGCGCCAGATACTCAATCGGATGCTGCTGCTTCTTCAGCGACGCGGGATAGACAATGCCTTCCCAGTCTTTATAAGACCATCCGGCCGTCCCCACTTTGATCAGCCCCGCCTCGCTCACTTGGCGAGGTTAACATAGGAAAACCACTCACCACAGAGACACGGAGGCACGGAGACATTCATTTATAAAAGACTCCGAGTATTTGTTGTTTTTGGAAACAAGCTTCGTCCCTTCGCTTCTTGGTGAGTGTCGTTTTCGTTCCAGACAACTCTGCGTCTCTGTGGTGATTGACTTCAAAAAAATGGGCCGCGCGAGGCGGCCCAATCAAGCAAGGAGGTGGCCGTTTAAGCGGCCGGTGAAAGGGATCTTTCTGCTGCCTGCGCGATGAATCGCTTCATCACCGTGGCCCACATTACTTTCTTGCGAACGGCGCTCTCTTTCACGCCGCGACCCTGCGCAAACATCGCGAGCAGAGCCTTCATCTTCAAAACTCGGATAACCTGTTCGTCCTGCGGAGTGATTCCATACGCTTCGAGGAAAATTTCCTGCAGCTCCGCGGTGATCGTGCGATTGCAGAACGGATATTTTTCCAGCGCCTCGACCGAAGCCAGGAACAACGCGACATCCTGGAAGGAATTTCCTGTGCGCGTCATCTTCGCAAAGTCGGCAAACCCGACGCCGTTTTCTCCGATGACCACATTCAGTGGCGTGAAATCGTTCAGCACCGCCGAAGATGGCAACGCCTTTTTCGTTCTGGATAGAATCGACTTGGTGCCCGTGATGATGGTCTGCACCGAGGCGTCATCCAGTCCCGATGTCCGGCAGTTCGCACAAAGTTTTTCCAGATCACCGAGCAGCGCTATGCCGTCAAAAGGTGCCGGCATTTCAGAGGTCGCCTTATGGAAGCGACGCAGCCAGTCGCCGGTGGCTTTCGCTGCAGCGCGCAGAGTTCCATCATCGGCATATCCAGGCAGCAACGCGGCCTTCATGATGATCGACTGTAGCGGTACTCCCGGAAGTTTTTCCGCCACCACCGCGCCAAGTTCCGTGAATTCGCCGATCGGTCTCGGAACGCCGGTCAGCTTCTTCTTCATGAAGATTTCGAAAACGCTGTTCAGATTGCCGCCTTCGATCTCGGCCATCCCCTTCGCGCCTAAAGGACCGCACTTACCAGCACGGTAGACTTTTGCTGCAACCCGCTCGCTCCGTTCGGCGAAATCGATCACGATGTCATAAATGTAGTGATCGGTTTTTGGCGTGTGGCCAACCACTCGCACGTTGCGTAGTTCACCGCCCTGCGGGTAATATCTCGCGCCATCCTGGCGCAACGCAGCAACGATCTGGTCCATTACGTTTTCGGCCATCTGTGCTCCAAGCTCGTTTTATGTGTCGGTTGCGTGAAATAAACGCCAGAGAGGATCTGGCACCTGCTTTCTTGTAAGAGCAGTTACGGTTCCATAAGGTCCGAAGGAGAGTTGCCGCTAAGTCATTGAAAGTGCGTGTTGCGGTTTCGTCGCGGCACGTCTAGGTGTCCGTCGAAAGACGTTCAGTTGGAACTTAGATACTCACACTGGGCAGAGCGAGCTACGGTGAAAAAAGTTCCCGCGGACATCTCATGCAATAGTTACACCATCGCGAGCGCAAGGAAAAGGCCGCCCGACGGGCGGCCTGAGCCAAACAATCCGGCATTCAGTGATTACGGCCATGCGAGCTCGGCGACGAACTATGCGAAGACCCGCCCCCGCGACTGCTGCTCACGGTCGCCGACGAGTTACGCGAAGAGGACTGGTTGTAGCTCCTCATCCCGCCTCCCGAACTGCTCGACGGTCGCGAATAGCTCATCGACCGTGACGGCGCGGATGGTCGTGAATAGCTGACCGACCGTTCGACCGGAGCGGAATATGAGCTCGGACGAGGGCTGTAGGAGCTACTCTCTCGCGCCGCGAACGAATTCATCCTCGGTGAATAGCTCGGCCTATCCGAGTAGCGCGACTCCGCGTAGTCTGGACGATCCGAATACTGCATTGACGACTTCTTCGGCGCCGGTTCGCCCTTGGAAGGCTTATCGGCCGGAGGCGCTGCATGACGTTCCTCTCGCTGCTGCTGAGGACGTGCTGCCGGTTCCGAACGAGTCTCTGGAGCCGACCGCTTCTCCGCAGACGGTTGTGGTACTGCACGTCTTTCGGATGTGTCTGGCGCAGAACGACGTTCGCTAACATCCGGTGCGTTCCTACGCTGATTTACATCTGGAGCCGACCGCCGCTCGATCGTGTCCGATGTCGGGCGATTCGAGTTGCCGTTGCTCGTGTCGGAGTTCCGCACCTGGCTACCTTCCGGCGGACGCGGCACGTTGCGTGGAGCAGACACCTCGGCTTCAACGGACTTCCGTTGATCATTATTCACTTCGGGCTTGCGATCGAACACCGGAGATCTGCGATCCTCAGGAGCCGTCGCCTTATAGTTATCCGAAGTCGGACGTGGAACCGGCCTTCCCATCGAGTCAGGTACACGGTTGTTGCCGGCGTCCTGCTTCGTCGAATTCGGTGCTGGCGTACCTTCCGCATTCATCGCTGGACGACGCTCACTCGGCGGTCGTGGTACGTACCGCTGTGTGGAACGTGATCCGTTGTCGTTTGCCTCGCGAGCAGAAATTCCCGGCCGCGCAACGTCATGATTTGTATTCTCTGCGTTGTTCTTCCCTGAGCGATCCAGGTTGATCACACGCGAGTCACGCTCCGGCGGCCTCGGAACGGAGCGCGCACCGTCGTTCATCGGACGGTTGTTGTCCGCATTGACTGATTTGCCCGAATTGTCAGGACGGCCCGCGTCAGCGTTAGTCGGCCTGCCGATATCCGCATTTCCCGGACGGCCTTGGCCGTTACCCATCGGACGTCCACGATCCGCGTTGTTCGGCAGTGCGCTTTCTGACGATGCGCCCGGCATTCCCTTGTTCACGTTCGACGCAGGAGGAGCTTCTTTTCTCATCCTGGCCATCGTGTCGGAATCGACCGCCATTCCATGATTCCGCTCGATAAACGGCTGGCGATTTTCGAACTTGTCCGGACGCTGTGGCGGCGTCATCTTCGTAACCACGTGACGATTCATTGCTCCGCTCGGAGGCAACGCGGCTGGAACGTTTTCACGTCCGCCGAGTACGCCCGCTCGCGCCGGAGCGACATCGGCCGAGTGGGTGAAACGTGCTGACCCGAGATCGCGATCGTTCACCGCAACTACCGACTTCGCCACCGGACGGCCATGCTGTAACACGCCCGCCGGTACCGCTGTCATGCCGCCATTCACGCCCTGGTTGATGTACTTCACGTTCTGGAAATTGTGGTTATTGTTCTTGTTGTTGATGATGGTCGTGTAGTTGTTCGTGACATAGGTGATGTTCTTGATGTGCGTGTTCGAAATGTTTACGTTGCGCACATAGTTGTGGCTGGCGCGATAGTACGGATAGTACGGCTCACCCCATCCAAGCGGCACCCATCCCACGCCGTAACCGCCGCCGAACGAAATTCCTACACCCCAGTTCGATCCACCAAACCATGCCACCAGCGCCGGCGCATATACCGCACGATAGTGTCGCGGTCCGGGGCACCACGACCAACCATAAGAGGAATAGATCCAACGTCCATAGTGGAACGGGGCAAATCCCCACCGAGCGTCGTCAATCCAGGTCCATCCCCAAGGCTCGATCCATGCCCAGTGTCCATATCTATATGGAGCCCAACCAACCGCTACTCCTCGCGGGATCCACACATTGCCGTAGGTAGGCACAGAGCGCCAGTAACCGTACTCATCCAGGTCTTCATAACCGACGACATCGTCGGAGACATATCGAACAGATTCGTACTTATCTTCGCGCTTGTCGCGAACGCGGCACCAGTCGTCAAATCCGTCCTCACGAGGCGCTTTGGCCATCGTGTGCATCATCGTATTGCCGTGCTCAAAGCGCGCCATCTCGCCAGACTCTACTTCGACGCCACGGCCGTTGCCGTTTCCCTCACCCTTGCCGCGACGGACGATTACGGTCGTCGTGTCGCCATTCGGGTCTACTTCAAAGCGGTAGTCGCCGGACTTCAGCAAGGTGAACGCCACGTTCGGTGTGTCCACTTCGTAGACTTCACCGCCGTAGAGTTTGCGCACGTGGATATTCAGCACGCCCTGGTCGAGTTCGACCTGCACGGCGTTATCGGAAAGATTGCTGACGGTCAGGCTGGTTTCGCTGTCCATGCGCAGCGAAGCGGTGGCCAAGCTCAGCTCGGCCCGGGAGTCTTTATCGGTCCAGATTCGATCAGCCGTCGTCAGCGGACGATTGAGGGTCGCAGCGACCCAATCATCGACGCCGCCGGGCTGGAACGAAACCTGCCCATTGATGTATTTAAGCCGCATTACCCGGCTGGGCGGATCGCCCGCAAATGCGGGAACGGCGATGGTTAGAAGAACAAGTACGGCTAAAACGATGTTTGTCTTGCGGGGAAGCTTCGTCATTGAGCTAGCCCTGCCTTTCGCGTCAAGCCCACCTGGAATTTTATTCCGATTCCTAGGTGCTACTAGCACTTTCTGGGTGTACGAACCCTTCTACTCTGAAAAGGTCTCGCAAGTCGCGGTAGAAATGGCGGGGAAGCCTCTTACCAAAGTACTGTGGCCGGGCGGTTAGCCCGGCCACCATTCATCCAGAACCGATCTAAGTCTCAATAAAACAGATATTTACGCCATTTGGCATCGGACCGCCCCATCATCCTCATGATGTGACGGCTGGTATGCAGGGTGAACGGACGCGGTTCTCGCATCAGCTTCATGCCAGCCTCGTGAGGCAGCATATTGCCCTTTTCCCGGTTGCACTCATGGCAGCAAGCTACCAGGTTCTCCCAGGTGGAAGCTCCCTTCCGGGACCGCGGGATCACGTGGTCCAGCGTCAGTTCCGAGGACGGCAGCACCAAGCCACAGTATTGGCAGGTGTTCCGGTCACGCAGCAGGATGTTTTTCCGCGACAAGGCTCGAGTCTGGTGCGGAATGCGGCGATATTCCAGGAGTCGAATGACCGAGGGGACACGCATCGCAATCCTGGTGGAATGCAGATAGTGACCGTTGATTTCTTCAGTCATGGCGACGCCTTTCAATACGAGCACGATGGCGCGTCGCGCTGCGCAAACATTAATCGGCTCGTACGAGGCATTCAGCACGAGCACGGGCGCGTGCATGGGCGAATAATGCACTTCGGCCGGTTGATACTCCATGGGCCGGTTTGATCTGTGACTCTCCGATCGAGCTGACATAGGCCTTTTCATCCATGCGCCGCTATCGCCAGCGGCACATCATGGCTGTGTTCGTTACCCAAAGCGAAGGTGTCAGTCACTCGGACTGCGCGTGCCACCGTCGCCACCCAGACGCACTTCGCACCAGCGCGCCGGAGCACGCGGGTGCATTCTGAAACCGTCGCACCGGTCGTCAGAACATCGTCGACTAGCAAAACTTGTTTATCGCGAACTACCGCGCGCGACGTAACCCCAAAAGCTCCGCGCAAGTTCTCAGCACGAGCTTCGCGCGTCATTCCCACCTGCGAAGGCGTGTCCTTGCGTCGCTTCATCGCCGCGAGTTCCAGTATAAATTTCGAGTTTTCACTCCTGTTTAGATGCCGGAGGGACTCACTTGCGATCAGCTCCGACTGGTTGAAGCCGCGCTGGCGCATCTTTGAGGCGTGCAGTGGTACCGGGATCACGACCACATCCCCGGACAATTCCAGCGAGTCGACTGCCTCGGACAGCATCCGCCCGAGCACCTTTGCCGCCGGGCGAACCTCCTCATACTTCAGAAGATGAATGAGTTCCCGCAGTCCATTCGTATAAGCCCCATAGGCCGCGGCGCGATCGAAGGGCGGCGCCTCAAAGGCGCACTCAGGACACAAATCGCCAGCCACCTGGAACCCAGCCGGCATCAGGTCTCCGCATGCACGGCACTTCCTGTCGGGCATGGGCTCGATGCACTCGACGCAACGGTCGCAAACCGGCAGGCGCGAAATTGAATTGAGAGGGGTAGAACAGATGCGACAGTCAGATGGGAACAGGGCGCTATATAAGCTGCCGATGACGGAGGTCAGCAGCGAGGCAATAGAAGGCCTTCCGGGTGGAGCTTGTAGCCCGTCGGCCCGAGTTCGGTCTCCGCTACTGCTGAAGACGACCTCCTTTGCAACCTCGACAGGGTCACCCCATCAAGGGCCCCGAAGCGCCGGATCGAAGTCTCCGGCGGGGAACGTAGGCACAGTATACAACGGTTCTCATTCGAACAGAATGCCCTATCATCACGTGCAGAAAGGTTTTACGCACTTGTAATACTGTTGATCGGCATGCTACGTTTCGCGGTTCCCTAGAATTGGTCTCACCCCACATCTTAAAGGACCAGATTTCATGAGCGATCCGAAATATCGCCCCTATGTTCCCCCCGATATGCCCATGAAGGAGTTCACGCTGAGAGCGGTTCTCCTTGGGCTAATCATGACATTCGTATTAGGCGCAGCGAACGCTTACCTCGGTCTCCGCGCCGGTATGACCATCGCCGCGACCTACCCCGCCGCGGTCATTGGAATGGCAATTCTTCGCATTTTCAAGGGCTCGATCCTGGAAGAGAACATCGCCCGAACGGTTGGTTCCATCGGTGAATCTGTGGCCGCCGGAGCAATCTTCACGATTCCAGCTTTCGTGATGGCAAAGGCGTGGCCGGTTTTTGACTTCGAGCACGCTTACTGGAAGTCAGTAGCATTGATGTCGGTCGGCGGTACCCTGGGAATTCTCTTTGTCACTCTGCTTCGCCGCGTCATGGTCGAAGATCCTGAGCTGCCTTTTCCCGAGTCGGTCGCTGCGTCGGAAATCCATAAGGCGGGACAGCAGGGCGGAAAAGCAGCGAAGATCCTGTTCGCCAACATGGGATTCGGCGGCGTGGTTTATCTGCTCGGACAGTTCAACCTGTTCAATGCCAGCCGAGACTTCCTCATCAACATTGGATCAATTGGCAAAAGTTTTGTCCGACTTGGTACCGGAGATGCCGCCAACAAACTTCCGGTCGGCGCCTCCACCACGTTCTCTGCGCCGGCAATCAGTCCGGCCTACATGGGCGTCGGGTACATCATCGGACCTCGCCTGGCATCTCTTAACTTTGCCGGCGGCGTCGTCGCATGGGGACTCCTCGTTCCGCTCATCATGTACCTCAACGGACCGCAGCTTCAGGCCTTCATCCCCGCCGGTACATCAATCGAGCCCGGATGGGCCGCGCAGGCCGCTGCCGTTTGGCGTTTCATCGTCCGCCCAATTGCGGTCGGCGGCATGTTAGTTGGCGCCAGTTACACGTTGTTCCGCATGCGCAAGAATCTCGCCATCGGCATCAAGCGCGCCATCGCCGACTTGAAGAAGGCCGGGGGCGCACAAGCAAGCAACCGCACTGAACAGGACCTCAGCATGAAGGTGGTCTTCCTCGGGCTGCTTGCGACGTTTGCCTGCATGGTTGCGCTCTACACCTATTTCGCAGGCATGCTTTCCGGCGGAATCGTCGCGGCCATTGTGATGATCATCCTTGGGTTCTTCTTCGCAGCCGTCTCCGGCAACCTGGTCGGCATGATTGGCTCCTCGAACAATCCCATCTCCGGACTCACCTTAGCGACGTTGATCATCGCCGCCCTTCTGATGGTCTCCATCGGAGTCACAGGTGCAAGCGGTGTGGCAGCAGTCCTCGGAGTTGCGGCAGTCGTCTGCGTAAGTTCGGCAGTTGCCGGCGAAATGCTGCAGGACCTGAAGGTCGGTCACATCCTTGGCGGTACGCCATCCAAGATGCAGATCGGCGACTTCATCGGAATTTTCGTTGCCAGCCTTACTCTCTTCTTCCCGTTGATGGTTCTCCACCAGGGCAACATCAACTCAGGCGGAATTGGATTCGGTGATCGCCAGCTCTCTGCTCCGCAGGCGGGACTTATGGCGATGCTCTCACAGGGCATCGTCGGCGGTGACATGGCGTGGCCATTGATCGGAGTCGGCGTCTTAATGGGCCTGGCGTTGGTCATGATCGAAGTCCGCAGCCCGATGTTGTTCTCCGTCGGAATGTATCTTCCGCTCGAAACCACGTTCGCAATTTTCATCGGTGGAATCATCCGCTGGCTCACCGACCGCTTCCGTGATCGCGCCAACCTCAACGACGCTCAGAAGGCGAGAGTCGAGAATGCTGGCGTGCTCACCGCCTCTGGCTTGATTGCCGGCGAAGCTCTCATGGGAATCGTGATCGCCGTCTTCCGCTGGAGACAGTGGCCGGTCCCGGTAATCTTCAAGCATCCGCTGGATATCATGGCGGTTATCGTATTCCTGATCATTGCCACCGTGATGATTCGCGTTCCTCTGGCGAACGCCGGACGTCCCGACGAACCGGCCCCACCAACGGCCATCATGTAATCGAGCGATATCTGCTCAAACCTATAAGGGGCTGCGAAAGCAGTCCCTTATCTCTTGAGACAACAGTTCGCGTCAGGGCACATACCCTCCAAACATGTGAAAGTCCTTGCACAAACGGCACCGTGAAGGACGAGCTAAACGGACCCTTCCGCAGACCATCTACATACGTTTGGCGTAAAACCCTCATCGGCCCTTCAATTGCGCTTATCTTCACTACCCGAAGTGTGCGCGCGTGGGGAGGACTCTATTCATGCCAACTGTTCGCATTAGAACTCATGATCCCGACGCGGTCTCATTCTTCACTGCAAAACTCGCGGACTGCGGCTTCGACGTTGAATTTGCGGCCCCGGGTCAACGGGTCCGCGGCGACGTCGATCTCGAAATTACCGTCAACTACACCAGTAAGTCCTCCGCAGCTCGCAAAAATACCCGGAATTCTGTGCCATTGATTCGTCCGTCAGCACCAGAAAGACGGATCGAATGGACTACGCCATATCACGCGGAAGCTCCTGAACTCGCCGACGAATTTCCGAACAGTCGTGGTGGACGGAGTGATGTTTCTAAAGACCGCGAACTCGCCCGAATCCTCGCCGGTGGACCGAAACGTGGCGAAATGTTCGTGATTGGAATCCAGGGCCAGCAAGACCAGCAAGCAGTGCCGGTCAACACGGAAGCTCTCGAAGCGCCACTTCCCGTTCCCGAGCCGGCTCTGGCCATCCAGCCTGTGGAAGCCAGGCCCAAACCCTCGGAAACTTCATCCAGATCGAGGAACAGGCACACGCCAACGCGCTCGTCTGCTGTTCCCCGGGGATCCGTTCTGCAACGGTACTCCGCCTCTGCAACGGCCATCATCCTCACCGCTGCAATCGCTCTCTTCTATTTGTCGTTGTTTGGAAATCCGAATTACGCGCCGGAAAATTCGAGGCTTTCGACGATGCCGTCGCGAAAGAATATTAGTGCTGCACCTGTTACTCAGCCACTACAACCGGCAACCTCTACCAATTCCGAGTCCGATGAAGAGAAGTCAGACTTAATCTCACATTCTTCGAATAGTGACCCTAAGCAGACTCGGCAAATTGGAGCAGGCCATCGGCCGGAAGAGTATGAAGAACCCGAGGTAGTCGTGCGTCATTTCTCCACAACGACGAATGGAAAGACCGCGAAACAAAGTTCCGATCAAAATTGATCGAACTATTTTTTCGGCTCGTCGTCCATTAGTCCGAGCCTGATCTCCGCCTGCTTCTCCGGCTTCACCTCGTGATGCTCATTCCACCAGTGAATGATTCCTGCCATTCCCAGTCCGACCACAACGCTGATCGCCAGGAACCAGCGAATCACCGGAACCCAGATCAGCAGTCCAACCACGATGATTCCGCCGATGATGACTCCAGCTCTGCCTCGACTCCACAGGCTTCCATGTATGCGCGGTGTGTGCTGGCATGCGAAGATTTTAAGACCCTTCTCGCCACTTCGGCTGTGATTTAACAGATCGTCCCAGCGGCCCTGTCCAGTTGCGCGAACAGTTTGTCCTTCCGTAATTGTACCTATTCCAACTCACCTGATTACCTGATAGGGCGCAACGTACTCTCGCCCTAGGACACCTCAGGTACCCACCTAGGGGCTAAGGCTCATTTAGTTCCCTCTTTCCCCAACCTACTCTTGATGACGTCAGCGCCAGGCGAGGCCATTGGACCGCGCCGGTGAATTCAAACATTCGCACTTGTTCTTGGAGGGCCCTTGTCATCCCCCACTTCTCACCGCAACTCAGGTTCAACGACAGGCAGCTTATCTCGCATTAAGGCATACTTCCTGCCACTCACTGCTGGGCTCATCGCGTTTGGCGCGAGCTCCCCGGCAAACGCTCAATCCGTAACCATTCAATCCCCCGCCCCTAACGCAAAAGTCTCCAGTTCGATGCCGGTTCAGGCAAGCGCCTATGATCGCGACGGCATCGCGTATACCCAGATTTATGTCGACGGCCACCAGGTCTATACCGTGAAGTCCTCCACCGTGAATACCAGCGTCAAATTGAGCGCTGGATATCACCGCATCGCCGTCCAGGCGAAAGACAAGCTCGGAAACATCGGTAAGTCTGTCGTCTACGTCACCGTCTCAACCACCAGTTCGAGCGAAACGCCCAGCACCAGCACCGACCTGACTGTAATCGATCGCATCGAAGAGCAAACGGATTGGCAGACCTGCGGCAACTGCGGCAACAGTGGCGCTACCGGAGCAACTGCCAGCTACACCATGACTCGCGGTATCACCGATCCCACCAAGGATGGCAGCTCCGCGCAATATTGGATCGGCGGTCCGTACGCCTACAAAAACGCTTACTGGTACATCGGACACTCGAACTCCCCCTCGACGCCCGTCAAGTACCTCCGCTATGAGTTCGACCTCTATGTTCCTGCGCAATACGCCTCGGCGCCGCAGGCCATTGAGTTCGAGTGTCAGCAGAAGGCCAGCGGTTACGTTTACAACTACGCATGGCAGGCCGACTACGCAAAGCGGCAATGGCGTGTTTTCAACTACACCACCCGCGCTTGGGAAGCCACCAATGTTCCGTTTACCAAGTTCTCCGCCGACACCTGGCACCACATCGTTGCTGAGTATCACGCCGAAGGAAGCGTGGTAGTTCATGACGCACTCACCATTGATGGAGTTCTGTACAACGTCGGGATCAAACACGGGGCAAAGTACGTCGGAACAACCGGCCACTACTTGACCAACGCCTTCCAACTCGATCTCAACGGCAGCGCGACTGCATACAAGGTGTATGTGGATGGAATGAAGGTAAGCTACAAGTAAAACGTGGTTTTTGGATTGTGTTTGTAGACGGCATCGTGTCGGAGAGACATGATGCCGTCTGCCATTTAGGGCAAATTAACTGCGGCCCAGTTGGGACTCACTGTTTTTCGCAGGTCACCTTGTTGTTCCAGTCCACGAAAGCACCGTTGGGGTTTTCACGCCACGCCCAGACGTGCAGCTCGAAGAATGGCGGAAGGCCGTAGCGATTCGGGCTGCCGACGAGTTGAAAGGCCTGCCCCTCCAGCTGCGGTGGAGCCGGGTGGTGCGCAAGCCAAGTGGTCGCATCAACGATGTATTCCACTCCCACCAGCCGTCGCTGGTTGCCGACCGGCTCGTAGATCAGAGCTTCCGGTTTTTCGGCAACGACGTCACCATCGCCGACCAGAGCCAGATTGATGTAATGAATACCCATCGCACCGTGATCCGGCCCGGTGACGCAGCCGAAAAGAGGCGCATAGTCGGGACCGGCATTATTAACGTTCAGGTACTGCTGTGTGACTGAGCGAACGATCTGCGCGAGCTTGCTGTTGCTAGGCCCGGCATGATCGTGGCCTTCTTGCCCTAGGGCGAGAGACGAGCAGGCAAAGAGCAAGCCGCTAAGCAGTACAACGCGCAGAACTTTTTGGACGGGCGTGAGCCTGGGAAACTGAGTGCTTGAACACATGTTTTTCTCCTTTGAATATAGTGCCGGGAGCGCTTGTTCCGTCTGATCTCCCCAAATGGCAGCCGAAACAAGTCTCCTCAAGGCGGTACCCGGATCAGCGGTTTGGGATACAATTGCCGCCAACCTTCGCTCCCCGGGCCCCCACGGGATGAAAGTTAGTTCGTATGCCAGGTTGTTGTCCTAAAGCCAGCTCTCAAACTTTCTCAAAGATTCTCAAGGTCGAGCTATGCCGAGCCTGATCAGCAGCTTGTACGCATTCGGCGACTTTCGAGTCGATCCGCAGAACCGCGTTCTAATGCGAGGCGAGGAGCCGGTCGCTCTTACTCCGAAAGGCTTCGACGTCCTGTTGGTCCTGGTTCGAAGCGGCGGGCGCATCGTCGGCAAAGAGGAGCTGATGCAGGCAGTCTGGCCCGACAGTTTTGTCGAGGAATCGAATCTGACTCAGACGGTTTTCATGCTGCGAAAGGCGCTCGGCGAAACCGCGAAGCAGAAATACATTCTGACTGTCCAGGGACGAGGCTATCGGTTCGGACCGGAAGTGAGCACCGTTCAGCCTTCGAACAGCGAACTACCAGAGATACCAGCGGTGGTCGCCGGCCCCGAGCCCGTTGGAAGGACTGAAGAGACACTCGTTCAGAGCAAGGCAAGCGGGAGACGACGAGCGTGGGTCCTTGCGTTGTTAGTCATTCTCGTTATCGGCATCGCTATTTGGCTCTACCGACCCTTTCAGCGCGCGAAAGCTGCCCCACCACTGCGCTCCATAGCCGTATTGCCACTCGATAACTTTTCGGGCGATCCATCTCAGGAATTCTTTGTGGATGGCATGACCGATGAATTGATAACCGATCTGGCCAAGGTAAGTTCCCTTCGGGTGATCTCCCGAACCTCCGTGATGCGATACAAAGGCACAAAAAAGGAGCTGCCGCAGATAGCCCGGGAATTGAACGTGGATGGGATCATCGAGGGATCGGTAACGCGCTCGGGTGGACGGGTACGAATCACAGCTCAGCTGATCAACGCGTCAACCGATCGGCATCTCTGGGCTGAGGCTTACGAGCGCGAGGCAGGGGACGTTCTGAAGTTGCAGAGCGAAGTTGCGCGGGCGATAGCGCAACAGGTGCAGGCACAGTTGACTCCGCAGGAACAAGCCCGGCTCGGCTCGGCGCAAACCGTCAACCTGGAAGCATACGAGGCTTATTTGAAGGGTCGTTACTATCTCTCTACTCAGTACTCGAGCGGAGAGGGCCTAAAACTGTCGAAGACCTATTTCGAAGAGGCCATACAAAAAGATCCTGGATTTGCCCGTGGCTACTCGGGCCTGGCGGACTCTTACGTATGGATGGCGTTGTTTCATCAAATTCCACCTGCAGATGCCTATCGGCTAGCGACCGAAGCAATAAGCCGATCTCGCGAGCTGAATGATACCGTCGGGGAGATCCACGACACACTTGGCTTACTGAAATGGCGTTTTGAGTGGAACTGGGCTGCCGCCGAACAAGAGTTCAACCAGGCAATCACCATGGCCCCGAGCTACAGCTGCGGTCATGAGGATCGCGCCACCTATCTCAGTTTTCTTGGTAGACGCTCCGAGGCGCTGGCGGGAGTAAAGAACAGCCGTGAGATCGATCCCGGTCCGAGCTCGGCAATGACCGAGGTCGCGGCGTACTACCAACTGCGGGACTATGAAAACCTGATCGAAGCCAGTAAGAGAGGTATGGCTTCTAATCCGCAGGAATGGACCGCTTATTCGAATCTTGGCGTTGGGTACGAAGGAACAGGAAAGATGGCTGAGGCCATTGCCGCCTATAAGAAGGCAGTGGAATTGTCGAAAGGCGATCAGGATGCTTTCGCTTCGCTGGCTCACGCCTACGCCGCTACAGGCAAGAGAAGTGAAGCTGAAAAGATCCTTCGCGATCTCCAGCGACAATCGAAAACAACTTATGTCTCCCCGTATCTGATTGCGACTGTGTTCGCCGGGCTCGGACAAAACGACCAAGCTTTCGAGTACCTCAACAAAGCCTACGACGACCATTCGCTAGACCTCTCCTGGCAGATCAAAGCCGATCTGCGGCTGGATAGTCTACGGTCCGATTCCCGCTTTCAGGATCTTCTGCGTCGCATTGGCCTAAACTGACCGACCAATTAGATCAGCCGAGACAATTTGCATAACAATCGGCGACCAATTTGGTCGTAAATATCTAACATATTCAATAACTTAGGCTTACCTCGATTTTCCTCTCTGCAAGTACTTGCATTTTAAGCCTCTGAACCTCTATTCTCTATGTGCGACCTAAATGGTCGTAGATTGTGGAGCGCCTGCGCCGCACTCCTCATCTAGAGATTAGACGAATGCTAAAGCTCACCAAGAAAGCGGATTACGGCCTGATCGCCATGCGGCACCTCGCCGAAAACACCGATTTGGGAGCATGCAGCGCCAAGGACTTGGCGGAGATGTACGGCATTCCGCAGGAGGCGTTAGCCAAGATCCTGCAGAAGCTGGTCAAAGCTCAGTTGCTGGTTTCGCAGCAGGGTACCAACGGTGGATACCTGCTGGCCCGGTCACCGCGAGAGATCAGCGCCCTGGAAGTTATTCGTGCGATCGAGGGTCCGCTCTTTATTACGTCCTGCTCAACGGGTTCCGAATGCGAGCAGGAGCTGACCTGCAATATCCGCGGACCTCTGCGCAAGGTGAGCAAGACGATTGAGGAAGTTTTGAGCAAGCTGACGCTGGTGGAGATGACGGAGTCCCACGAGCACAACACGCGAGCGGAGCTGATTACGCTCCGGTAATTTCGGGCTTCGGCCCACGTTTTATTTGAGGAGATCGACCCGGTTATGGCGAACGATACAGTTCCAAGCGGAATCAAGTTGCCGATCTACATGGATAACCATGCCACGACGCGCATGGATCCTCGTGTACTTGAGGCAATGCTGCCCTATTTCACCGAAAGCTTCGGCAACGCTGCAAGCCGCAATCATGAGTACGGATGGGTCGCCGAGCAGGGCGTTGAGCAGTCGCGTGAACGCATCGCCAAGCTGATCGGCGCTAGCTCGAAGGAAATCATTTTCACCTCGGGTGCTACCGAGAGCGACAACCTTGCCATCAAGGGTATCGCCGAGATGTATCGCGAGAAGGGCAACCACATCATCACCCAGGTGACCGAGCACAAGGCTGTCCTCGATACCTGCAAGCGCCTCGAGAAGCATGGCTTCCGCGTCACCTACTTGCCGGTGCAGAAGGATGGCCGCATCGATCTCGATGACCTGAAGCGCGCGATGGATGAGAAGACCATTCTCGTTACCATTATGGCTGCTAACAACGAGATCGGCTCGTTGCAACCTATTCGCGAAATCGGCGCGCTCTGTCATGAGAAGGGCGTCTTCTTCCATACCGATGCCGTGCAGGCAATCGGCAAGGTTCCGTTCAACGTAATTGCCGACAACGTTGATTTGGCATCGATCACAGGTCACAAGCTTTATGGTCCGAAGGGCTGCGGAGCCTTGTACGTCCGCCGCAAGAACCCTCGCGTTCAACTCGTCGCCCAGATCGATGGTGGCGGTCACGAGCGCGGCATGCGTTCCGGCACCCTGAACGTTCCCGGAATCGTTGGTCTCGGCAAAGCCTGTGAGCTTGCGATGAACGAGATGGAGCAGGAAGCAAAGTACTTGAGCGGACTTCGCAACTCTCTGCGCGACCATATCTTTGCGGAACTCGACGAGGTCTACATCAACGGATCGACCGAGCATCGCCTGCCCGGCAACATGAACATCAGCTTCGCGTACGTAGAAGGCGAGTCGTTGCTGATGGGTATTAACGATATTGCGGTTTCCAGTGGTTCGGCATGCACCTCTGCGACGCTGGAACCATCGTATGTATTGAAGGCGCTTGGCGCCGGTGATGACCTGGCACACAGCTCGATTCGTTTCGGCCTCGGCCGGTTCAATACGCAGGCGGAAGTCGATTACGTTGCGCGCCGCGTTATCGACACAGTGAAGCGCCTCCGCGAACTGTCTCCGCTTTACGAGATGGTGAAGGAAGGCATCGACATCACCAAGGTGCAGTGGGCTGCCGAAGGCGGACACTGAGATAGATTTACGGGTTAGAAATTGCCGGATTGAGGAATTTAGAAACGGAGTAATGGGATGGCATACAGCGATAAGGTACTCGATCACTACACGAATCCGCGAAACGTCGGCTCGCTCGATAAGTCGAGCCAGACCGTCGGCACTGGCCTTGTGGGAGCGCCGGAATGCGGTGACGTGATGAAGTTGCAGATCAAAGTTAACCCGCAGACCAACGTCATCGAAGAAGCAAAGTTCAAGACGTTCGGCTGCGGCTCTGCTATCGCTTCGTCTTCGCTCGCCACTGAGTGGGTGAAGGGTAAGACCGTGGACGAAGCTTTGCAGATCAAGAACACAGACATCGTGAAGGAGCTCTCGCTTCCTCCGGTTAAGATTCACTGTTCGGTACTGGCGGAAGACGCCATCCGTGCAGCGATCAGCGACTGGAAGAAGAAGAACAACGGCGAAGCGCAGTAACGCCGTTTCAGGGCAAAGGTAACGGGCAAATGGCAGACCTTGTACAACCCGGAAAGCCGGTGGAAGCTCCTCCGGCCAAGGGCATTCAGATCACCGATCTGGCGATCGAGCACATCCGTGTCGCAATGGCGAAGGAAGGAATTTCGCCGGAGCAAGGCGGCTTGCGGCTCGGCGTGCAGGGCGGTGGCTGTTCGGGTTTGAGTTACAACATCCGTTTCGATACGCAGCCGCGTGAACGCGATCGCATCTTCGAGTTCAGCGGCGTGCGCGTGTTCGTCGATCCGAAATCATTTATATATCTGCACGGCATGACCCTCGACTGGCAGCAGACGCTGATGCACCAGGGGTTCATCTTCGTAAACCCGAACGCGCAGAAATCGTGCGGATGCGGTACCTCATTCTCTTAAAGCAGTAGCCAGTGACCTGTAGCCTGTAGCCAGTGCTTGCGGGAATACTGTCGTTCGTCTTTACTGGCTATCAGCTACTGAATGCTGGCTACGACACAATGGCAAATAAAGATCCACAATCCGCTCCTTTACAGATCGAGGCCAACGGCAGTTCCCTGCTCGCTAACTGTTGGTCGTGCGGCGATATGCGCGCCATGCATTTCTGTAACGCATGTGGACACCTCCAGCCGCCGGTTCCGACTGATTACTTCTCGTTCTTCGGTCTACCTCGCAAACTCAATGTCGACACTGCCGCGCTGGAAAAAAACTTTTACACATTGAGCCGCAAGCTTCATCCGGATCGCTATTCCATTGGCAACTCCGACGAGAAGGAATGGAGCCTCGAAAAGACCTCGCAGTTGAACGACGCCTATCGCACCCTTCGCGACCCGATCTCGCGCAGCGAATACCTGCTGAAGCTCGAAGGCGTTCACTTCGAAGAGCAGTCGAAGGCCGCCACTGAGGCAGCCCGGACTTCCGGCAAGGACAAGAAGCAAGTTATTCCGCCGGATCTTCTCGAAGAAGTCTTCGAGCTGAACATGCAGTTGGAAGAAGCCCGTGCGAATAAGAAGTTGGGCGAAGCAGACGAAGACCTGGCGCGAGATTTGCAGTCTACAAAATCGACTCTCGAAGCCAAGTACGACGGGCTGATGAATGAACTGAAGGAGTATTGGAACCAGTGGGACGCGGTGATTAACCGCGCAGAAACTGGTGAAGACGTGGCTGCAGATCGAAAGCGTACATTGGACTCCATGCTCGACCTGCTGAACCGCCGCACCTATGTCAGAAACTTGGTTCGCGAAGTAAACGAAGTGCTTGAAGTTTGAAATCTGGGTTCTGAATTTCGATGTTGAAATTCGTTGATCCGAAAATTCGGCAATTCATAAATGGCCTCTGAACGCGTAGTCGGAATCGATCTCGGTACCACTAACTCCCTCGTCGGGTTTATGGAAGGCGACCATCCTGTCATCATCCCGGGGGAGGACGGCTCCAATCTGCTCCCCTCCGTCGCAGCACTCGCTCCGGACAACCAGATTGTGGTGGGAAACGGTGCGCGCACGCATCTCATAGAAACGCCGGATCACGCCGTTTATTCCGTAAAACGCCTGATGGGTCGCGGTCTTGAAGACGTGCAGGATGAGCTCAAGCTCTTCCCGTTCCGACTCGCAGACGATCTCGCGACCGGCGAGGTTCTGCGGATCAAGCTTGGCGACAACACTTTCACACCGCCGGAAATTTCCGCCTACATTCTTCGGCAACTCAAGCGCAATGCGGAACGATTCTTCGGCGGTCCCGTGAAACAGGCCGTCATCACCGTTCCTGCTTACTTCAATGACGCGCAACGGCAGGCCACTAAGGATGCTGGACGCATCGCCGGCCTCGACGTTCTACGCCTAGTTAACGAACCTACGGCTGCGGCACTGGCTTACGGTCTCGACAAGAAGAAAAACGGCACAGTTGCTGTGTACGACTTCGGCGGCGGCACCTTCGATATTTCGATCCTCAAGTTGCAGGAAGGCATCTTCGAAGTCATTGCCACCAACGGCGACACACACCTCGGCGGCGACGACATCGATAACCTGCTCATCGCGATTGCCCTTGACGATATTCAGGGCGACCTCGGCGTGGACGTACGCCGGAATGGAGAGGCCGTTCAGCGCATTCGCAAAGCCGTCATTGAAGCCAAAATCGCGTTGTCCGCAAACGATTCTGCCAAGCTCGACGTGGAACTTCCCGGAGGTCAGCACTATCAGCGCGAAATCACACGCGTGATGTTCGAGCAGATGATCAAGCCGATCATCGATCGCACCATTGGTCCTTCAAAGCAGGCGCTCAAAGACGCAGGACTGACTCCAGCCCAGATCGACGAAGTCGTGCTGGTCGGTGGCTCTACCCGTATCCCGCTGGTCCGCCAACTGGTGAAGGATCTTTTCCAGCGCGAGCCCCACACCGAGTTGAATCCCGACGAAGTCGTCGCGCTCGGCGCAGCCGTGCAGGCCAACATCCTCGCCGGTGGATCTATCGCCACGCAGGACATGCTCCTGCTCGACGTGACCCCATTGTCGCTCGGCATCGAGGCACTTGGCGGCGTGACCGCGAAGATCATCCACCGCAACTCGACGATTCCTGCTTCGGCGACCGAGCATTTCACGACCGGGGTTGAGGGCCAGACCTCCGTCGCGATTCATGTCGTGCAAGGCGAGCGCGAGCTTGCGAAAGATTGCCGCTCGCTAGCGCGCTTCGACCTGAAAGGCATTCCGCCGATGCCGGCTGGTCTGCCGCGCATTGAGGTCAAGTTCCTCATCGACGCCAACGGGATTCTTCACGTCTCCGCGCGTGAGCAGCG
>Ga0207674_10002317_pt1 | contig 24108 bp, 26 predicted proteins | sample KBSCornC72_FD_184303 | JGI IMG/M metagenome (GOLD analysis project Ga0207674, IMG submission 184303) | Corn rhizosphere microbial communities from Kellogg Biological Station, Michigan, USA - KBS Corn C7-2 (SPAdes) (version 2) | ecosystem: Host-associated > Plants > Roots > Rhizosphere > Soil ...
CGACGAGGGCGTCGAGCCCGTCTCGTCCGGCGCCGCGCGGATGGAGCAGTTGCAGCAGTCAGTCGACGCGATCGCCGTCGAGGTGGAGCGCATCGGCGAGGCGCAGCGGTGGAGCGCGAAGATGGCGGCGAAGCAGGGCGAGGAGTCGGGCGAACGCCGCTGATGTCCGACGCCGCCCCGCCCGTCGAGTGCACGCGCCTCAATCCCACGCTCCGCGTGCGCGACGTTCGCCGAGCGATCGACTTCTACACGTCGAAGCTCGGATTCAAGCTCGGCTTCGAGTGGGGTGAGCCGCTCCGCTTCGCCGGGATGAACTTCGGCGAGGTGCAGATCTTCCTGCAGCAGGGCGATCCCGGGTCGGTGCCGGCGCAGGTGTACTTCGTCGTCGACGACGCGAATGCACTGCACGCGTATCATGCGGCGCGGGGGGTGAACGTCCTCCGCACGCCGGCGGATCAGCCCTACGAGCTGCGTGACTACACCGTGGCCGACCTCGACGGCAACGAGCTCACCTTCGGTCATTACACTCCGAGCAGGGAGCCGGCGCTCGAGATCGAGCGCGTCGACGTGACGGTGCGGCTCGAGCGACGGTTGGCCGCCCTGCTCGAGGATCTGGCCCGTCACAAGGGGATGACCGTCGGCAACTGCCTCGAGGAGACGCTGCTTCACAGCTTCGAGCCGCTGGACGGCAGCGACGGCGTCGCGAGCCCGCACACGAAGAGCGACCTCCGCTACATCGCGACGCTCAAGGCGAAGCACGGGATCGACTACGACTGCCACGCGAGCTACCGCTTCGTCGAGCGCGATGCTCCGGAGGGGAGCGACTCGGCGGAGCTCTGAGCGCATGTTGGCGGTGATCTTCATCGTCGGCTTCGCCGTGGTCTACGCCGCGGCCAGGCGGTTCGAGGCAGTGCAACGGCGAAGCGGTCGCTGGGACGAGCATGGGCCGCTCTTCCCTACCAAGGGTCCGTGGGGCGGAAAAGGGATGATGGGTGAGCGGCTCGAAGTGACCGGCCAGTACGTACCGCGTCCAATCCCACGGGAGCTGCCTGCCGAGCGAGATCGTCCGCCGGCTGAATGAGCGAGGCAGCCGGACCGCGGGAGACGGACATGACGAAGCTGCTCGGATTCATCGGCGCGACGATCGGCGGCTGGGCGGGATGGGCCGTCGGCGCGCCGGTCGGGATGTTCACCGCCTTCGCCGTGAGCATGGTCGGCACGGGCGTCGGGCTCTACTACGGCCGGCGGGCGGCGCAGCACTGGCTCTGAGCGTCTTCGGCCTGCAGAGAGGAGCCGGACATCGGCGCGCCACGGGGTCAGCCACCTTCGGTGCCAGGCACCCGTGCATGGCACCGGTGCCTGGCACGAAAGCCTACGGTGTCTGACCCCAGGTGTCCGACCCCGAGGCGGAGCTGGCGGTGGTATGGCATCCGATCGAGCCGCGCGTAGCTTGGAGCGCGGAACCCTTCTGGGAGTCTTCCGTGCGCCACCCAGCGGTCATCGGAGGTCCAGCGTGAACGACGTCGAGTTCATCACGCGCCTGCGCCGTTCCTCGCCGCGCTTCGAGTCCTGGTGGAGATCGACCACCGATGCGTCGCCCGACGGCGAGCCGCCCGCGCTCGCGGACGCGCTCACCGACCTGGCGATCGTGATCGACCAGCTGCTCGACCGCGACAAGCGCGGCGAGCTCCCCGCGCTGCTCGCCGTGGTCGAGGAAGCGTATCGCTCGGGCACCAACGAGCAGCGGCTCCTCGTCCGCCGACACGTGCTCGAGGCGCTGCGAGAGAGCTGCGCGCTCACCGGCGCCTCGTCGCGTCCGCTCGAGGCGTTGCTCGGCCCCGAGTGCCGCGCGGCGTGGGCGGACGTCGCCCGCGCGTGACCGCGGGACGCCGGATGGGCGCTGAACTTGCCGAGGCCCGCTGACGATGTGGCGCACGGACACGTACTGGTTCGACGTCGCCGTCGTGATGACCTTCCTCATGCTCGGTCAGCTCTTCCTCGGGCGATTCTCGGAATACCAGCCACGGTCGCGGCGTCTCCTCAAGTCCGTCGTCGGGGTAGCGCTGCTGATCGGCCTCGCGGTCTCGGCGGGGCGCGGCTGGATGTACGTGCTGCTGGGCGTCATGCTCGGCGCGATCCTCGTCGTCCACGGGTGGTTGCTCCCGAAGAAGGGAGTGAACGGGTGGACCATGGAGCCGCGTGACCAGTACTACCGGATCATGGGGCTCGATTCCTCCGGCCGGCGAGGCGGTCGCACGTCAGAGGGCTGAGGTCAGTGGTGGAACCATCCGTTGCGCAGGGAGCGGGACTGCTCGCGGGCGATGGACAGGCGCGCGCGCCGAGCCCGGAGCAGGAGGAGTTCGAGCTGGTGCGCACCCTCGAGCGCATCGGCGGCACGATCGCGACGGAGCTGGACGTCCATCGGATCGTGCAGGTCGTGACCGACGAGTCGACGAAGCTCGTCGGCGCGGCGTTCGGCGCCTTCTTCTACAACGTGCTCGACGAGCGCGGCGAGTCGTACACCCTGTACACGCTCTCCGGCGTGCCGCGCGAGGCGTTCAGTCACTTCCCGATGCCGCGCAACACGGCGGTGTTCGAGCCGACGTTCCGCGGGACGGGCGTCGTGCGCAGCGCCGACATCACGAAGGACCCGCGCTACGGCCACAACGCGCCGCACTACGGCATGCCGAAGGGACACCTGCCCGTGCGGAGCTACCTCGCCGTGCCCGTCGTCTCACGCGGGCGCGAAGTGCTCGGCGGTTTGTTCTTCGGCCACGAGCAGACGGACGTGTTCACCGAGCGACACGAGCGATTGGTGGTCGGCATCGCCGGGTGGGCGGCCGTCGCGATGGACAACGCGCGCCTGTACGAGGGACAGGTCCGGGCGCGCGAGCAGCTCGAGCGCGCACTGCAGGAGGCGCAGGAAGCGCGCTCGGAAGCGGAGCGTGCCAACCGCGCGAAGTCGGAGTTCCTCGCCGCGATGAGCCACGAGCTGCGCACGCCGTTGAATGCGATCCAGGGACACGTGCAGCTCCTGGAGATGGGGCTGCACGGTCCCATCACCCCGGAGCAGCGGGAGACGTTGACGCGCGTGCAGCGGAGCCAGCGCGTGCTCCAGTCGCTGATCAACGACGTGCTCAACTTCGCGCGCCTCGAGGCGGGGCGGATCGAATACGAGATCCAGCTCGTGGACGTCCACGAGGTGGTGACGTCCGTCGTGCAGATGATGGAGCCGCACCTCGCGGCGAAGTCGCTCGCCTTCACGATGGACATTCCGACGTCGCTTCGCGTGTCGGCCGACGCCGACAAGGTGCGCCAGATCCTCATCAACCTCCTGTCGAACGCGATCAAGTTCACCGACGCGGGCGGACGCATCGCGATCGACGCGCCGCGCCGCGCCGGCCTGCCGGACGAGGTGGTGTTCCTGCGCGTGTCCGATACGGGACGAGGCGTGCCGCGCGAGAAGCAGGAGGAGATCTTCGATCCATTCGTCCAGCTCCAGCGCAACGTTCCGAGCGAGCCGCACGGCATCGGCCTCGGCCTGGCGATCAGCCGCGACCTCGCCCGCGGGATGAACGGCGAGCTCCGCGTGCGCAGCTTCGAGGGGCTCGGCTCGGCGTTCACATTGACGCTGCCGCGGGGATGAGGGGATGAGGGGATGAGGTGATGAGGAAATGCGGGACGACACGCGTCATCCCCAGCGAGCGCAGATCCTGAGCGAGCGGAGCGTCCCTGTGCGCCCGAGCGAGCGCAGCGAGCATGGGTCATCCCGAGCGAGCGAAGCGAGTCGAGGGATCTGCACGTACCCAGAGACATACCTCGGCGCTCTTCACCGGCAGGAACGCGGATTTCCCCGGATTTGCCGGAAACTGCCGGATCGCTCCGTGTGGGCGGAGATCTCTCCCACTGCACCCATCAAAGAATCTGCCGTTGTGGATGGAGAGGAAGGGTGCGCCGGTGCACGACGTTCGACCCGGAGAGGAGCAGATCCGCCATCTTTCCGGTGCATCCGGCCGTTTCGGGGGCCTGCCGTTCAGAAGGCCAACAGGAAATCCGGCCTTTCCGCGTGATCGGCGTTCAGATCCCCGCTCTGTCGTTGGAAAGGGCCTCGGCAAGTGCAGATCCTTCGACTTCGCTCGGGATGACAGAACGGCCTCGGAAGGCAGAAGCCTTCCGAGGCCGTTCCTCATTCCCTCATTCCTCACCCCCTCATTCCCTCACTCATTCCCCTCCAGCCCTTCCGAGCGCTAATTGAGGCGATGCGCGACAGGCTCGAGCACGAGCTCTCCGAGCACTACACGATCGAGCGTGAGCTCGGGCGAGGCGGGATGGCCACGGTCTGGCTCGCCCTCGATCGCCGGTACGATCGCCGAGTGGCGATCAAGGTGCTGCACGAAGAGCTCGCCGGCGCGATCGGGGTCGATCGGTTCGTGCGCGAGATCCGGCTCACCGCACGCCTCCAGCACCCGAGCATCCTCCCCGTGCTCGACTCCGGCGTCCTTCCGCCGACGTCGACCGAGGCGGCCGTCCCCTGGTACGCGATGGCGTACGTCGAGGGCGAATCCCTCCGCGCGCGGCTCGCGCGTGAGACGCAGCTGCCGATCGACGAATCGGTGCGCATCGCGACCGAGGTCGCGAACGCGCTCCAGGCGGCGCATCGGCACGGGGTCGTACACCGCGACGTCAAGCCGGAGAACGTGCTGCTCGCCGACGATCGCGTGTACGTCGTCGACTTCGGGATCGCGCGGGCGCTGTCGAACACGGCCGACGAGCGACTCACGGCGAGCGGTCTCGCGATCGGCACGCCGGTGTACATGAGCCCGGAGCAGGCCACGGCGGCTCCCGTCGACCCGCGCAGCGACCAGTACAGCCTCGCCGCCATGCTGTACGAGATGCTCGTCGGCGAGCCGCCCGTGACGGGCCCGAACACGCAGGCGATCATCGCGCGACGACTCGCGTCGCCGGCGCGCGCGATCCGCACCGTGCGCCCCTCCGTCTCCGAAACACTGGAGGCGGCGATCCTGCGCGCGCTGGAGCGCGTGCCCGCGGATCGCTTCCCGGATGTCGCCACGTTTTCGGCGGCACTGCACGCGGCGCCGACGAGCGCGGCGTCGCGCGCGCTGCCTCGGACGCGTCGCTCGCGCGTCGTCCTCGGCGCCGCCGCGTTGGTCGCGATCGCGGTGGTCGGCTGGGCGACGGCAAGTCGCCGCACCGCCCAGGCGAACGGGATGCGCGACCCGGAGATCGCGACACTCTACCGTCGGGCCACGCGCGGCTACGACAGTCGCACGCCCGCCGGAGTGCACGAAGCGGTACGCTCGTTCAATGCCGCGATCGCGCGAGACTCGAGCTTCGCCCTCGGCTGGGTGGGACTGGCGAAGGCGTACACGCGCATCGTCGAGCGACAGTTCGAGCTGCCCGGCGTCCGGGAAGACAGCGCGCTGCGGCTCGCCACCATGTCGGCCGATCGGGCGCTGATGCTCGACAGCACGAACGCCGACGCGTGGGTCGCCCAAGCTGCCGTGCTGCGAAAGGTCGACCCGACGGACGTGAAGCCATCGCTCCGCGCGGCGCGCCGAGCGATCGCCCTCGATTCCACCAACGCCGGCGCGTGGCACTACCTCGCGCTCGATCTCGCCGAGACGCGGTCGGTGGCCGAGGCGCTCGACGCCTGGCGCCAGTCGGTGCGGGCGCAGCCGACGTACACCCAGGGGCTCACCTTCCAGTTGCTCGCGCACTACTGGCTCCGGCAGTACGACAGCGCACAGGTCTACGCCGACAGCGTGATGGCGATCGATCCGAATTACATGCTGGACCGGAACGCCTCTGGCTATCTCGAGGTCGAGCGGGAGGACTATGCGCGGGCGCGCTCGATGTTCGAGGCACAGCGGCGGCTGGCGACGGGCCCCGAGGTCGTGCTGTCGTACGCCGGCCAGGCGTTCGCCCAGGCACGTTCGGGTGATGTGGCGGGGGCTCGCGCCACGCAGCACATCGTCGATTCGCTCACGGCGGCGTCCGCCACCGTCTCGCTGCACGAAGCGGAGGATGTGGCAAAGTCGTACGCGGCGCTCGGCGACGTGGACGGCGCCCTGAAATGGCTCGCGCGGTACCCCGTGCCGCGCGATCTGCACTTCCAGCTGCATCTGCGCTGCGAGCCGCCATTGGCCGTGCTCGCGCGCGACGCGAGATTTCGAGCGTTGCTCCTGCCCGGCACCCGGGTCGGCGCCTGCTGAGGAGATTCCCATGCGCGACATCCGCGTCGCCACCGTGCAGTTCCAGCACTTCGCCGGCGACAAGCCGTACAACCTCGAGCGCGTGCACCACTTCGTCGAGCAGGCGAAGGCGCAGGGCGTCGAGCTGATCGTCTTCCCGGAGATGTGCATCACGGGCTACTGGCACGTGCGCAAGCTCTCGAGCGAAGCGTTCGCGGCGCTGGCGGAGCCGGTGCCGGACGGACCGAGCTCGCGCGAGGTCCGCCAGCTGTCGCGCGAGCATGGGATGACGATCGGCGCCGGCCTCGTCGAGCGCGGTGACGACGGGAAGCTGTACAACAGCTACCTCGTCGCGATGCCCGACGACACGTGGGCGGTGCACCGCAAGCTGCACGTGTTCGAGCACGCCGACATCTGCGCCGGCGACCGGTACACCGTGTTCGACACGCCGCACGGCTGCCGCGTCGGGGTGCTCATCTGCTACGACAACAACATCGTCGAGAACGCGCGCGCGACCGCGCTGCTCGGCGCGGAGATCCTGCTGGCGCCGCACCAGACGGGCGGGTGCAATTCGGTGAGCCCGAAGGGGATGAAGCCGGTCGACCGGGCGATCTGGGAGCGGCGCACCGAGGATCCCGACGCGGCGGAGGCCGAGATCTGCGGGCCGAAGGGACGCGGGTGGCTGATGCGCTGGCTTCCGAGCCGCGCGCACGACAACGGCATGTTCCTCCTGTTCAGCAATGGCATCGGCGTGGACGACGACGAGGTCCGCACGGGGAACGCGATGATCCTCGACCCGTATGGGGAGATCATCGCCGAGTCGCGCGCGCTCGGGGACGACATGGTCGTGGCGGATCTGGACGCGTCGCTGCTGCCGCAGTCGTCGGGGCAGCGGTGGATGCGCGCGCGGCGCCCCGAGCTGTACGCGTCGCTCACCACGCGCACCGGGAGAGAGCAGGAGACGCGGCGGGTGCGATTCGGCGAGTGACGCGAGGGCGCTGGCCGGATCCCCGGCGGCGATCCATATTCGCGGCATGAACGCCTCGGTCCGCTCCACGCTGATTCGCGCCTGGCTCACCATCGCGCTCGTCGACTGGCTCTTCGCGAGCACGAACGGCGTCGTGGCGTATCACTCCACGGTCGCGCGCGTGTGGCAGGGGGTCGCGTCCGTCGTGCTCGGACCGGCCGCGCTGCAGGGTGGCCTGCGCACGGTGCTGGTGGGAACGGCGCTGCACCTCTGCGTGGCGTTCGTGTGGACGGCGGTGTTCCTCGGTGCCGCGCTGCTGTTCGCGCGGCTGCGGTCGGTGATCGCGACGCCGGCCGGTGTCCTGGCCGTGGCGATCGTGTACGGTCCGCTCGTGTGGATCGTGATGTCGACGCTGGTCATCCCCGCCTTCACCGGACGGCCGCCGAAGATCGGCGGACGCTGGTACGGACAGCTCGTGGCGCACGTGTTCTTCGTCGCGCTGCCGATCGTCGGGATGGTCGCACGCGGGCTGGCGACGTCGGCCGCGCGCGACACGCCCGCGCTCGAGCCGGCGACCTGAGGACGGGGGCGTGGAATTCGACCTTCGCGTCGCGATCCCCGTCCTGGAGCGGACGCCGGCGACGCTGCGCACGCTGCTCGGTGGACTGCCCGCCGCGTGGACCGACGCGAACGAGGGTCCGGACACGTGGAGCCCGTTCGACGTCGTCGGGCACCTGATCCAGGGCGAGCGCACCGACTGGATCCCTCGCGCGCGGATGATCCTCGAGGAGGGCCGGAGCCGCGCCTTCGAGCCGTTCGACCGGTTCGCCCAGTTCCGCGACAGCGAGGGCAAGACCCTCGACGCGCTGCTCGACGAGTTCGGGCGGCTGCGCGCGCAGAGCCTCGCGACGTTGAAGGCCTGGCAGCTCACCGACGCGCAGCTCGCGCTCGAGGGTGAGCATCCCGTGTTCGGCGCCGTGACGTTGCGGCAGCTGCTCGCCACCTGGACGGCACACGACGTCAGCCACCTGGCGCAGATCTCCCGCGTGATGGCGAAGCAGTACCGCGACGCGGTCGGACCGTGGCGCGCCTATCTCCCCGTCATGGACCGATGACGCGGCTCGGGCTCGTCGGCGGGCTCGGCCCGGAATCGACGATCGATTACTACTGTCGCATCCTCGATAGCTGGAAGGCGACCGATCCGGGCACGTCGCCGTCGATCGTGATCGACAGCCTCGATGTGCGGCGCGCGCTCGACCTCGTGGCGAAGGATCGCGAGGCGTTGACGGACTACCTCCTCGCGTCGGTCGAGCGGCTCGCCGACGCGGGCGCGGACTTCGTGGCCATCTCGGCGAACACGCCGCACCTCGTGTTCGATGCGCTCGCGGCGCGCGCGCACGTGCCGCTGCTGAGCATCGTGGAGACCTGTGCGGAGGAAGCCAGCCGGCGCGGGCTGCATCGCGTGCTGCTGCTCGGCACCGGGTTCACGATGGAGGCGCCGTTCTACCCGGAGGTCTTCGCGCGCCACGGGATCGCCATCGTCGTCCCGGACGAGGAGGAGCGCCGCTGGATCCACGGCGTGTACGTCGGCGAGCTGCTGCACGGCGAGTTCCACGACAGCACGCGCCGCGAGCTCGTCTCGATCATCGAGCGGATCCGCAAGGCGGAGAAGATCGACGGCGTCATCCTCGGCGGCACCGAGCTGCCGCTGCTGGTCCGCGGGAAGGAGGTCGCGTCGCTGCCCATCCTCGACACGACCGCACTGCACGTCGGTGCGATCGTGAAGCGGCTGCACGGGGGCGAGACGTCGACGCCGTGAGCGCCGGGCAGTGCGCCGAGTGCGGCGCCATGCTTCCCGAGTCCGGGGCGTGCGTCACCTTGCTGCACGAGCTGCTCGCCCTCGAGGCGCGCGTCGACGGCGCGGCGGGAGGCGTGCCGCACTTCCTCGCCGTGGCGACGTACAACCTGCAGCATCCATCGACGTTCACCGAGGATGCGCTCGCCGGGCTGCGCCGTGCCGTCGAGGACGTGCTCCACGGCCGCGCCACGATCGCGGAGGTCCGTCGGCGCGCGGGCGCCGGTGCCCGCGGCACGGCGCGCGTGAAGCGCCGCGATGGCGAGCGGCCGACAGACGCTGATCGCGCCGCCTCGGCGGCGTGGCCGACGCACTGGCCGACGACGGTGCTCGACGTCTGCCGCCTCGCGCCGGAGCAGTACGTCGATCACGTTACGAGATGGGCAACGGACACGATACGAGCTCTGGACGCGGCACTCGGACGAGTGCCGGCACCGACCAGGTGAGCACGCAGCGCGAGCGCATGCTGCGCGGGGAGCCATACGACACGCGCGACGCCGAGCTGCTCGCGCTGGCGCATCGGGCGCGGGCGCTGATCGCGTCGTTCACCGCGGCGCCGTCGACCAACCTCGCGACGCGGCGGGCGATCCTCGCCGACCTGTTGGGCAGCGTGGGCGAGGAGGTGTGGATCGAGCCCCCTTTCTTCGTCGATTACGGCGCGCACGTGCACATCGGCGACCGGACGTTCGTGAACGTGAACTGCGTCTTCCTCGATTCGGCAGAGATCCGGATCGGCGCCGACGGTCTGATCGCCCCCGCCGTACAGCTGCTCACCGCGACGCACCCGATCCGCGCCGACGAGCGCGTGCTGAGCGAGGCGGCGCGCGCGGGCCGGTCGCCCTACTGCACGTATGCGCGCCCGATCACGATCGGCGACCGGGCGTGGATCGGTGCCGGGACGATCGTGATGCCCGGCGTCACGATCGGGGACGATGTCGTGATTGGCGCGGGAAGCCTGGTGACGACGGACATCCCGTCGGGTTCACTCGCGTTCGGACATCCGTGTCGGGTGCAGCGCACGCTGTGAGACGGGGGATGCGGGGATCGGGAGATGAGGGGATGTGGAACAGCACGGCCTCGGGAAGCTCCTGCCTCCCGAGGCCGTTTGTCTTTCCGCATCCCCGCATCCCCTCATCCCCGCCGATGCATTCCCGCATCCCCTCATCCCCGGCTATCTTCACGCCGTGATCACACTCGAACCCACCACCCTCGAGGGACACGGCGTCCGCCTCGAGCCGATGACGCCTGCCCACGAGCGGGACATCGCCAACGCCGCCGCCGACGGCCAGCTCTGGGAGCTCTGGTACACCGCGGTGCCTGCGCCGCACGAGACGGCCGCGTACATCGCGACCGCGCTCGAGGGCCAGCGCGCGGGGCACATGCTGCCGTGGGTCGTGCGCGACCTGGCGAGCGGAGACGTGGTCGGCTCGACGCGCTATCACGACATCGTGCCCGCGGTGGACCGCGTCGAGATCGGCTACACCTTCTACGCGGCGCGGTGGCAGCGCAGCCATCTCAACACGGTGTGCAAGCTGCTCCTCCTCGGCCACGCATTCGACACCGTCGGGTGCGAGGTCGTCGGCCTGCGCACGGACAACTTCAACTTCCGCTCGCAGCGCGCCATCGAGGCGATCGGGGGGAAGCGTGACGGCGTGATCCGGCATCACTACCGGCGTCGCGACGGCAGCGTGCGCGACACGGTGATGTACAGCATCCTCGCGACCGAGTGGCCCGACGTGAAGAAGCACCTCACGACGCGGGTGGCGCGGCTCGCGCGATGAGTGGCGACGTCGAGCCCCGGATCGACGAGGAGGTCAGCGCGGAGGATCGCGACACCGTGCTGAAGGGCCTGCGCGCGTTCAACGAGGCGCAGATCGGGCCCGCGAACGATCTTCCCGTGCAGCTCGTCGTGCGGGACGCGCAGGGCGCCGTGATCGGCGGCCTGCTCGGCAACACGAAGTGGGGATGGCTGTACGTCGACAAGCTCTGGATCAGCGAGCGGGCACGTGGAAAGGGCTTTGGCAGCCGGTTGCTCGAGCGAGCCGAGGCCATCGCGCGCGAGCGCGGCTGCATCGGCGTGTATCTGTCGACCTTCGAGCACCAGGCGCGTCCCTTCTACGAGCAGCGCGGCTACGCGCTGTTCGGCACGCTCGACGGATTTCCCGCCGCCACTCGGCAGTACTATCTGTGCAAGCGGTTCGCCGGGCGTCCCGCCGAATGAGCAGCTCGGGCGATCCGGAGCGGTGGGAGCGGTGGCGTCGCGGCGAGGACTGTCCGATCTGTCGCAGCGTCGTCGTGGACGACGCGGCGGCGGAGCTCGACGTGTCGCGCCTACGGACGCCGTGAAGCTCAACTACGAGATTCACGGCAACACCGTGCCGCACCTCCACGTGCACATCTTTCCCCGCTACGTCGGCGATCCGTTCGAGGGAACGCCGATCGACCCGCGCGCGATCCGGGAACCCGTTTATGGGCCTGGCGAGTTCACGAGGATGCGCGAGCGCGTGATCGAGGAGCTGGCGCGACTCTCCACCGAACACTGAAAGGAATGACGATGCGGATCTCGGCCCAGGCAACGACCACGCAGCCCGACGCGATCATCGAGGCGATGGAGCGCGCGCCGCTGATCATCGTCCCCCTCGTGCGCGAGGTCCCGCGCGACGTGCTCAAGCGCCGGCCCGCCCCGCGGCGCTGGTCCGCGCACGAGCATGCCTGCCACCTGGCGCACGTCCACGGCCTGTTCTTCCATCGGCTCGATGCCATGCTGCGCGAGCCGGCGCCGGTGATCACGCCGTATCAGCCCGGCGAGCAGGACGACGACGAGATGCTGCTGCGGATGGACCTCGACGAGTCGCTCGAGCGGTTCGTCGCCGATCGGGCGCGGGTGGTGGCGCGCGTGCGCGCGCTGTCGCCGGAGGATTGGGCTCGGACGGCGCGTCATCCGGAATATCGCGCGTATTCCGTGCTGATCATGTTCCGCCACCTCGTGCTGCACGACTTCCTGCACGGCTACCGGATCGAGGAGCTGCTGCTGAAGCCGGACTGGGACTAGGCCTTGCCTCTGGCGTTGGACATCGGGGTCGGACCCCGAGGGCGGATGTTGGGGTCAGACCCCGAGGGCAACGCCCGAGGGCTCTGACCCCTTGGCGCGATCAGTCGGCTCTCGGCTGAGCGCAGCGGCGAGCGGACAGCGGCGAGCGGACTGCCGTCAGCAGGAGGCGTTTGGCAACGATGGATCGGCTTCTGACGCCGGTTCGCCAGGGGGTCAGACACCTGCGGTGTCTGACCCCAACGTCTGGCCCAGCTTCTGAATAATTCCGGTGATTCCGGGGAAGATTCCCGACATACGCGCCGCACCACGTCGCCCATCATCCGGCATCGAACGACAGCGAGGATGTCGGCACATGCGCACCATGACGATCCCGGCGATGCTGCTCGTGCTTGCGGCCGCGACGGCGCGCGCGCAGCAGAGTGCCCCCGTCGCGCCGCTACGTGACTCGGCGTGCAGCTATCGCGCCTGTGCGCTCGGCATCGCGCCGAGCTGGAACGGCCTCGCCGTCGTCCGCGGGGCGGGCGGGCCGCACGTGGCGAACCTGCACTTCTTCTGGCCGACCGACATCTCACCCGCGCTGCGCGGCGACCCGTACGCTCGCGGCGCCGATTCGGCCGCGGCGAGCGCGAAGCGCGCCATCGCGCTGCGCCGGGCCGGTGCGGCACTCACGGATGTCGGCATCGTCGCGACGGGGGTCGCGCTCGTGAGCGGACTGCGCGCGCGGCGGATGCAGACGGCGCAACGCGCGGTGGGCGGCGCCGGCGTCACCGCGCTGCTCATCAGCGTGCCACTGCAGTTCGCCGCCGACGGTGCGCTCAGCCGCGCCGTCTGGTGGCACAACCTGCGTTACACTCCGTAGCGGTCGTCGCGTCGCACGCGCGGTCGCGCTCCCTTGCGCGCGACGCACCGCGGGACAAGTTGAGGGGCCGAGCCTCGCTCCCTCGACTCACTCGTGATGTCCCGACTACGTACCGTGCTCGTCGTCGCCGCCGGACTCGTGATGATCGCGAGCAGCGCGGCGCACTCACTCCTCGGCTGGCCGCCACTGTCCGCGCGCCTCGCCGCGGTGAACGCCCCGGTCGATCTCGTCTCCGGACTCGCCATGGGCTGGCACTTCGCCGGGCTCGCCATGCTGACGCTTGGCCTGCTCGCGCTCTGGCTCGCGAGCGCCGCCCAGCGCTCGATCAGCGTGCGCCTCCCCGTGGGACTGATCGGTGTCGCCTACGTCGCATTCGCCTTGGGCGCGGCGGCGGCGTTCGGGTTCGATCTCATCGAGGTCGTGTTCCTCGTGCCGGGCGCGCTCCTGACGGCCGCGGCGCTGGTACGGGACCGATGAGCCGAGGAGTGCCCGCGCCGCGTCTTGCCACGCGGCTGCCAGGCCACGAGACGGCGCGGCTGACGCTCCAGCCGTACATGCCGGATCAGCTGTTGGCGCTGCGCGATGGCGTGAGCGAGTTCGAGGAGCGCATCGGCGTGCGTGCCGCCGCGGGGCTGCGCGAATTCTTCGTGTCGGACGACGTGTCCCCGCACTGGCTCGAGCGGCTGCGTCGCGCCGCCGGACCCGACCCATGGGTGTTCGGCTTCGCCGTGATCCACCGCGACGATCAGTGCGTGATCGGGGCCGCGTCGTTCAAGGGCCCGCCCGACGACGACGGCGTGGTGGAGATCGCGTACGGGATCGTCCCCGCGTACCAGGGGCAGGGGTACGCCACGGAAGCCGCGTCCGCGCTCGTCGAATTCGCGATGGAGCGGGTCGAGGTGTGCACCATCCGCGCGCACACGATGCCCGACGGCAACGCGTCGATGCGCGTCCTCGTGAAGGCGGGCTTCCAGCTCGTCGGCGACGTGGTGGACGAGGAGGACGGCGTGGTCTGTCGCTGGGAGCGGATGGTCGGGTGACGACCCGTCGGCTGCCCGTGCGGCCGGACTTCGCGCAGCTCGAGCGCGAGGCGGGAGAGATGCTCGACGCGGCGCGTCGCGGCGACGCCGGCGCCATCGCCGAGCTGACGTCGGCACGACCGGGCGCGCTCGATCCGGCGCGCGCGACGACCGACGACGCGCGCCTCGCGTTGGCCCGCAGCTACGAGGCGCCGAGCTGGGAGCGACTGGCGCTCGCATGCGATCTCGTCGACGCGATCTGGCGGGACGACCTCGATCGCGTCCGGGCGCTCGTCACGGCGCACCCCGAGGTCCTTCACGAGAGTGCCCTGGTGCGACCGAGCGACTGGGGGCCGCCGCTCACCTATGCGGCGAACCTCGGGCGCGATCGCATCATCCGGCTGCTGTACGACCTCGGTGCGCGCGATCTTCAGTCGGCGCTCGGCCGGGCCGCGCTGCAGAGCCGCATCGAGACGGCGAAGATGCTCTACGATCTGATGGGGCGCCCGCCGATCCCCGACGGTGCGCTCGGCGGCCCCGCGTACACGTTGAGCGATCAGGGAACAGCGCTGCTGCTCGCGCTCGGCGCACGCGTCACGCACGACGACGGACGGAGCCTTGTCCCGGTGGACGTCGTGCTCGAGACGGACAGCCGGAAGCCATCGTCCAAGCACGCCATTCTCGAGATGTACGTCGCAGCCGGCGTCGTGCTCCCCGACACCGCCCCGATGGCCGTGCATCGAGGTCGCATCGATCTCCTCGAGCGGCTGCTCGGGCAGGACCCGACGCTGCTGCGGCGGCAGTTCACCCACGAGGAGATCTATCCGCCGGAGCTGGGCTGCCACGACGAAGTCCTCGCCACGCACGGCACACCGCTCGCGGGCGCCACGCTGCTGCACATGTGCATGGACTACGGGGAGCTCGAGATCGCGCGTTGGCTGCTCGAGCGCGGCATGGACGTCGATGCGCCGGCAGCGGTCGACGCCGACGGCTTCGGCGGGCACACGGCGCTCTTCGCCACCGTCGTGTCCCAGGTGAATTTCTGGATGAACTACGGCGCGGGCGGGCCGAAGGAGGCACCGCTCACTCGCCTGCTGCTCGACCACGGTGCCGCACCCAACGCCCGTGCGTCGCTCCGCAAGCAGCTCCATCCAGGCTATGGCGAGGACACGCTGCGCGAATATCGCGACGTGACGCCGCTGTCCTGGGGCACGCGCTTTCACAACAAGCTGTTCGTCTCCGAGCCGGCGATGCGGCTGATCGAGGAGCGCGGAGGCAGGGTTGGGGCATGAGGGAATGAGGGAATGAGGGAATGAGGGACTACATTTCGCATCCCCCATCCCCGCATCCCGCGCATGCTTCCTCGCCGCATCATCGGCTATCACCTCGACGACGAGCGCCACTGGGTGGCCGAGCTCGAGTGCGGCCACGGGCAGCACGTGCGCCATGATCCGCCCTGGCAGGTGCGCGAGTGGGTGACGACCGAGGCCGGCCGCGCGGCGCACCTCGGGACGATCCTGTACTGCGTGCGGTGCGCCGAGGAAGGAGATCCACGCGAGACGACGCGATGACGACCCCACGCGATCCCGACTTCGAGCGCCGCGTGCGCGAGAGCTTCGTCCGCCAACGGTTCATGGCCACCCTCGGCGCGACGCTCGACGTCGTGCGCGCCGGCGAGGTGCACATCGGCTTCACGCATCGCGAGGAGCTCACCCAGCAGCACGGCTACCTGCACGCGGGCGTGCTGGCGTCCGTGGCCGACAGCGCCTGCGGCTACGCGGCGCTCAGCCTGATGGACGCCGACGCGGCGGTGCTGAGCGTGGAGTTCAAGATCAACATGCTCGCGCCGGCGGTCGGCGAGCGATTTCTCGCGGTGGGTCGCGTGGTTCGGTCGGGCCGGACCATCACCGTGTGCACGGCCGATGTGAGCGCGGACCAGGGGGGCGCGATCGTGCAGGTGGCGCTCATGCAAGCCACGATGATGGCCGTGCGGGGCAGGAAGGGGCTCAGCGACTGACGGGTGGACGTACGCCCCACGCTGACGCACCTTGGCGGACGGTCAGAAGGCACGAACGCCGGAGTGGGACGTGACATTGGGGTCGGGAACGCGGCTCGGGCCCTACGAGATTCTCGAGCGCATCGGCGCTGGCGGGATGGGCGTGGTGTACCGCGCCCTCGACACGCGCCTCCGGCGCGATGTCGCCATCAAGGTGCTCCCGTCGGACACCCTCGGCTTCGAGGGCGCGCAGCTCCGATTCCAGCGTGAGGGCCTCGCGCTCGCCAGGCTGAGTCACCCGAACATCGCCACCCTCTTCGACGTTGGGGAGTGGGAGGGCGTGTCGTACCTCGTCATGGAGTGCGTGGCCGGACGCTCGCTCGCCGCGGTCCTCGCCGAGGGCCCGCTCGCCATCGATGACGCAGTGACACTCGCCATCGAGATCGCCGAGGCGCTGGCCGAGGCCCACGAGCGACGGATCGTGCACCGCGACCTGAAGCCCGCCAATGTCATCGTCACGCCGAAGGGGCACGCCAAGGTGCTCGACTTCGGCATCGCCAAGCTTCTCACGGCGACGGATGAGGGTCGTGGAGCATCAGTGGCGACCGAGACGCGCGGCGCGATCGGCACACTGGCGTACATGTCGCCCGAGCAGGCACTCGGCGAGCCGATCGACGAGCGGAGCGACCTGTGGAGCTTCGGCGTCCTGCTCTACGAGTCGCTCACGGGCGCACTGCCCTTCGCGGGCGCCGGAACGCTCGGCACGCTGCAGGCGATCACCACCGCCTCACCGGCACCGCTCCGCGGGCGGCGCGCCGATCTGCCGGAAGGGCTCGAGCGCATCGTCCTTCGTGCGCTGGCGAAGGATCCCGCGCAGCGATACCAGTCGGCGTCCGAGATCGCGCGCGAGCTGGCGGCGCTTCGTGTACCCGCGTCGAGCGTGGTGACGAGTGGCCGAGCGGCAGAGGCGCGCGCGCTCCGCCGCTGGCTCGCTCCGCTTGCGGTCGTCCTGCTTCTGCTCGGATCCGCCGGCGCGTGGACCTATCATCGGGCGGAGCGTCGACAGTGGGCGAGAGAGCAGGCGATCCCGGATGCAGCGCGACTGATGGCCGATCGACCGCTCGCGGCGTACGCCCTGTTGCGCGAGGCGGAGCGGCTCCTGCCCGGAGACAGTCAGGTCGTCGCGCTGCGGCGCAACTCGTCGCGGCGGATCACGGTGACCTCCAGCCCTGAGGGCGCGGCGGTCGAGCTGGCCGACTATGTAGCGGGGGACAGCGGGTGGGAGCCGCTCGGCACGACGCCCATCCGAAGCGCGGTCATCCCGAACGGTTACTTCCGCTGGCGCGTCACCGCGCCACATACGGCGCCGATCGTGCTCGCGCCGCAGACGGAAGACTCGGTACACGTCGCCATCGACTCGGTCCGCGGCGCGCCGCAAGGGATGACGTACGCACCGGGGCAGGGCTGGGCGAATTTCATCGCCTTCGTGGGGTGGGTCGGCCCATACCACCTCCCCTCCTTTTACATCGACCGCTTCGAGGTGACCAACGCCGAGTATCAGCGTTTCGTCGACGCGGGAGGCTACCAGCGCCGGGACTACTGGCGTGAACCGTTCGTCGAGGGAGGTCGGGAGCTGCGGTGGGAGGATGCGATGCGCCGGCTGCGCGACAGCACCGGGCGTGCGGGGCCCTCCACGTGGACGGCAGGACACTATCCCGAGGGCCGCGGCAACTTTCCCGTGTCCGGCGTGAGCTGGTACGAGGCGGCCGCGTACGCGGTCTGGGCAGACAAGGCGCTGCCCGCCATGGCACAGTGGTACTACGCCGCGCCCCCGATGGTGGCGGCGGCGACCGTGCAGTCGAGCAACATCTCGCGTGAGCACATCGCGCCGGTCGGCGCGTTCCGCGGAGTCGGGCCGTTCGGCACCTACGACATGGCGGGCAACGTGCGGGAGTGGATGGTCAACCCGCTTCGCGACGGGCGCCGGCTCATCCTCGGCGGCGCGTGGTCGTCGCTGTCGTATCTGTACAGTGAGCCGGAAGCGCTGTCGCCGTTCGATCGGTCGGCGACGAACGGCTTTCGCTGCGTGCGCAACCTCGCACCGATGCCATCGGCGGCGCTGGCGACCATCACGCCGCTCGAGCGCGACTTCTCGCGCGTGCGTCCCGCCTCCGACCCGGTGTTCGACGCGTATCGGCTGCTGTATGCGTACGATGCGCGCCGTCTCGATCCGCGCATGGAGGCGGTCGTCCACGACGGCGCGGACTGGCGGAAGGAGCGCGTGACGTTCAACACCGCATACGACGACACGCGCCTGACGGCGTACGTCTTCCTGCCGAAGCACGTGCAGGCACCGTATCAGACGGTCGTCTTCTTCCCGAGCGCGCGCGTGCTGGAGCTGAGCGACAGCCGCGCGCTCGGTGACACGTCCTTCTTCGACTACGTGGTCCAGAGCGGTCGCGCGGTGATCTATCCCGTCTATCAGGGCACGTACGAACGTCGACGCCGATTCGTCCTGCCGAACGCGGCGCAGGAGATGACGCTCACGGAGCAGCGCTACAAGGATCTCGCGCGCACACTGGACTACGTGCGCACGCGGCGCGATCTCGACACGACGCGCGTCGGGTACCTCGGTGTGAGCATGGGCGCCGCCGAGGGTGTCATCTACGCGACGCTGCTCCAGGACCGACTCAAGTCGGTCGTGTTCCTCGACGGCGGATTCTTCCTCGACCCGCCGTTAGCGGGCCGCGATCAGGCCGACTTCGCGCCGCGGCTCAAGCGCCCCGTGCTCATGGTGAACGGGCGATACGACTTCTCGTTCTCGCTCGAGCGGGCACAGGAGCCACTCTTCCGGATGCTCGGTGCACCCGCCGCCGACAAGAAGCACGTCGTGCTCGACAGTCCCCACGACGTGCGCCTGCGGCGCCCGGAGATGGTGCACGAGGTGCTGGGCTGGCTGGATCGATATCTCGGCACCGTGCGATGAGCGATCCGCGCCTCAGTGCGTCAGCCCATACACCACGTAGTTGGTCGCCAGCTTGTACGCGTCGTTCGAGAAGTTGATCGCGTAGTACCCCTGGCCCGACCACTCCATGTAGTCGCCGATGTCGTTGTTGTAGTTGATGATCACCATCAGGCGCTTCGAGGGGTCGTTGTCCTCGTAGATCCCCTTGTACTCCGCCCATGCGTCCTCGCGGTCGGGGTGATGCATCCCTTTCAGCGTCTCGATCTTGAAGAAGGCGTTGAAGATCGGGTGGGTCACGTCGAGCGGGACGATCTTCGCGTTGGGGAGGACCATCTTCATCGACCGCTCGAAGTTGTTCCACTGCGCGGGCCAGTAGAAGTCGTCGACGATCAGGAAGCCGCCCTTGGCGAGCCAGGTGCGCAGCCCCGCCGACTGACTCGAATCGGGGTGCCACCAGCCGGGCTCGGAGAGATACGCGATCGGGTAGCGACCGAGCTCGGGGTCGTCCATCGCGTGGATGTTGCTCTCCTTGACGTGCGGGTGCACGGTGGTGAGGTCGTTCAGGATGGTCATGAAGTTCCGCTCCATGGCCGGATAGTCGAACTCCCACCCGCTGTGGCCGTAGACGGTGTAGCTGAGGCGCACGAAGGTGAACTTGCCGTCGTACGGCGCGTTCGGCTCGGCGACGAATCGCCGCCACTGCGCACCGGCGCGCGCGGCGAAGGTGGACGCCGCGAGCACGGCCGCACCCAACGCGAATGCGCGCCAGCGGTGCCGGCGGATCGCGCGCGTGATGCGCGCGATCCGGTTACTTCTCGCGACGCCCGTTGCCACCGGCGAGCGAGCGGTAGTACTCCTCGACCGCGGCCCGGTACTCCTCGGGGACCGGCGAGCGCGCACCCAGTGTCGGACCGTCCGGCTGCGCGCCGTTGAGCTTCCGGCCGAGCGCGAACTCGAAGTCCTTCACCCCGTCGATCACGTCGGCCTCGAGCTTGTCCGCGGCGCCCGGATCGTTCAGCGCACCGCTCCGCTCGAGCCGACGCAGGTTGTCGATCGCGCGATCGAGATCGCGCGTGTCCATCCCGCTCGCCGCGAACTGCCGGCGCAGCGCTTCCGCGTTCGCGCGACGCAGCCCGGCCGCGCGCGAGAGCTGGCGCGGATCGCCGTCGGAGGGCTCGCTGCCGTAGGGCGTGGCGCTCCCTGTCGGCATCTGCCCGCCCGTGCCGCCGCGCTGCTGGCCGGAATTGCCGCGGCCCTGGGCGTTCTGCTGTCCCTGCTGCCCGTTCTGGCCCTGCTGCCCGTTCTGGCCCTGCTGACCGTTCTGACCTTGCTGGGCATTCTGTCCTTGCTGGCCATTCTGCCCTTGCTGTCCGCGCTGGCCCTGCTGGCCACTCTGCGCGGACTGTTCGCCCTGCGCGCCCTGACCCTCCCGACTCTGACCCCGTTGGCCCCGCTGGCCGTCGCGCTGGGCGATCTGGTCGCGGAGTGACTCGAGGCCGCGCACCAGCTCGCGCGTCTGGTCGAGCGCGCGCCCCTGGCCCTCGGGCGTCTGCGCGTTCGCGCCCAGCGCGCCCGCCGCGGCGCGCATCCGCTCGGCGACGTCGGCGATGTTCTCGCCGATCTGCCCCTCGATCGCGTTCGAGTATTCGGGCGACGCGTTGCCGAGTGCGCGCTTGGAGAACTCGATCTTGTCCTTGATGCGCTGCTCGCGCACCGCGTCGGCCGCCTCGCCCGTGCGGCGCGCGGCGTTCGGCTGCGCACGACGCGCCTCCCGGCTCACGCGGTCCGCCTTCGACTCGAACTGCTCCACCTCGCGAGAGAGCTGGTCCTTCTTCTCCCCGACGCGCCGGATCTGCTCCGCGCGCTGCTGCGCGCTGCCCGTGCCCGACGCCTTCACCCCCTCGGCAATCTCGCGCTGACGATCCTGCAGCCCGCGCGCCTGCCGCTCGAGCTGACGCACGCTCTCGCTCACGCGGTCCGCACGCGCGCCTTCGAGACCGTTGGCCGCACTGCCGAGCTGCTCCAGTGCCTGCTGCCCCTGCTGCGGCGAGCCACCCGCGGCGCGGCGCATCGCGTCCGCGGCCTGCTGCAACTTCTGTGCGGCCTCGGCGAGCTCGGGAGACTTCCGCTCACGCGAGAGCCGCTCGAGCCGCCGCGCCTCTTCCTCAGCCTGCCGCGCCAGCTCTCGCTGCGATGCGCCGCCGCCACCGCCGCCACCACTCGCACTCTGATTCTGCCCGAGCCGCTGCCGCATCTCCTCGGCCATGCGCTGCATGCGCTCGTTCTCCTGCTGCTGCCGGCGCGCCAGCTCCTTCAGGCGATCGAGCGCGGAATCGGCGGCACGCTGGCCGGCCTGCTGCGGGTCCTGCGACTCGCTCTGCACCGCCTCGTACTGGTTGCGCACCTTGTCGTTGTTCAGCTCGAAGAGGTCGGCGAGATCCTCGGCGCGCTGCTGGCCGCCGCCGCCACCGCCGCCGCCCTGCTGCTGGCCGAACTGGACCTGCACGTCGCGGTACATCGCTTCGGCGCGCTGCAGACGCTGGAGCGCCTGCTGCTCCGGGGCGAGCGCTTCGCGCCCCTTGCCGTTCACCAGGAGCTCCTCCGCCGCCTTGAGCGAGACGGCTGCCTGCTCGAGCTCCGCCTGGATGTGGACGAACATCGTGTCGGCGCGGGCCGCGCCGCGCTGATCCATCTTGCGAGCGACCTCCTCGACGTCCTCACGCAATTGCGCTTCGGCGATGTGCACCGCGGCGACGTCCTCCTTCCGCTTGCGCGCGGGAGTCGTCGCACTGTCGCGCAGCCAGTTGAAGGTGCCGGCGACGACGTCGCGCTGGCGCGGGACGAATCCGTCCGGCGAATCGGCGCCGCCCCCACCGCCACCGCCGCCGCCCTGCTGCTCCGCCTGACGGTAGTTCTTCCCGAACGGACGCACCTCGAGGAAGTAGACGTCGCTCGAGCCGACGTTGCCCGCGCCGTCGCGCGCCGTGGCGTGATAGGCGATGAGATCGCCCGGCACGAGCTTCTGCTCCTCGAGGAACATCGTGTACGCCGCGCGCGGCTCCTTCGCGCCGCGACTGCCGCCGGCGAGCGCGACCTTCTGCTCCGGCCCGCCATTCACCTGGTAGAGCAGCTCCATCGATTCGACGCCGTAGTCGTCCGACGCGCCGACGGCGATCGCGAGCTCCTCGACGTTGGTGACCTTCGTGTCGCGGCCCGGCTGCTCGATGCGCACCTGCGGCGCACGGTCGGGCAGGGCGTCCACCGCGTACTGCACGCCGCCCGCCACGTTCACGCCGTCCGGGCTCACGAGGTCGACACGATAGAAGCCGCTCGTCGCGACGCGGAACGCACCGCGCAGGGCGCCCGTCGAATCGGCGACGAGTGGGACCGTCGTCCCGTTGTCGAACACGAGCGAGCCGCTCTTCACCGGCATCGTCGTCGATGGCCGCACCGTGACGGTGCTGCCGACCACCGCCGCGACGTCGCCGCCGTCGTCCTGATGCTCGGCCGGCATTCCCGTGTACGCGGGATACTTCACGTCGAGCGCCAACGTGCTCACCGCCGGCAGGTTCGACACGGTGAGCTTGTACGTCGGCGAGCGCACGCCGTTCGCGAGGACGAAGTACTCCGTCGCCTTGGCGACGTCGAACAGCCGCGTGGTGAAGCGGTCCTTCGCCTTCTCGCGCGACATCGGCAGGTGGGTCCACTGCTGGCCGGTGTCGGTGCGGAAGAGCAGCTCGGCGCTGTCCGACGCGAAGCCGGAGAGCGACGCCCCCACGTCCACCGACGCGCCCTTCGGCACGGCCGCGTTGCCGGGCACGACGCGCACCGTCATCACCGGCGTCGCCGCCTCGGCCGTGCCCCACGGGACGAACAGCGCGCGCGCCGTCTCACGCAAGCCATCTGGGCCAAGAGCCAGCAGTAGGGCCGCCGCAGCCACGGCACCGCCGAACAGCCAGAGCGCGCGCACGACGCGCGGCTTCTCGATCCGGCCATCGCGCTCGAGCGGGCGCACCGCATCGACCGTGCGGCCGACGAGCCGCGCCGCGAGCGCGGGCGACGACCGTTCGGTCTCCGGGGCGTGAAGCTCGTGCACGGACGCGATCAGCGCCTGCTTCAGCTCGGGGGCGTGCTCCTCGACGTAGAGCGCGAACCGCTGGTCGCTCGTGCGTCGCGCGAGCGGCACGACGAGGAAGCGCACCAATGTCCCGACAATGAGACCGTACGCCAGAACACGCATCGCGACGAGCCCATTCCCCGCCGGCTCGACGATCCACGTCACGACCCAGCCGGCGACGAGCCCGATCAGCGCCGCGAGTGCCACCCACGCGAGCGCCTCGAGCACGATGCGCCGCCGCCACTGGCGCCGCAGGACGGCGAGCGAGGCGAGAAGTTGGTCGGCCTGTGTCATGAGCCCTCTCCAGGCGAAGTTGCGATCTGCGGATTGGCCACCGCACGCCAGCCACGGCTGGCCATCAGCATCTCGGCGATCAACAGCGCGACGAAGGCGAGGATCGCGAGACGCCACAATCCCTGCCGCCGCTCGATCTCCACCGGGGCCGGCGTCGGGTCGGCGTCGCCGACGCTCGCGCCGCTCCGACGCACACCCGCTAACAGATCATTGGTCGCGACGACGCCGAGGTCGGACTCGGTCGCCGGGACGTTCACTGCCAACTCACCGACCGGTGCGCTGCGCGTCTCGCCGTCGTGCAGTGTGTAGATCCCCGCCTCGCGCAGCGGCACGGTCGCGGCGCGCGTGTCGCGCGGCGGCCGGATGATCGAGCCGTCCGGCGTCGACACCACGGGCTCGCGCGCCGACGCGGGGATCAGCCAGCTCTCCCCCGCCTCGCGCGCGAGCGGCGTGGCGTCGCGGCGCGTCGCGTAGAGGACGAGCTGGCGCACGAAGGGCAGATACGCCGGCTGCAGCGGGAAGTCGCCAGACCGCGCGTCGAGCGGGATGCCGACCATGATCACGTGGCCCATGCCGTCATTGCGCTCGACCACCGCCGCGGAGCCGTCGTCGAACCGCGCGACGATCTCGCCGCCGTGCGCCGGCTGCAGCCGAGCGTGGCGCAGGAAGCGCGGCGCCGCGAGCGCCGCCGGCGTCTGGCGGAATGGCGCGAGCAGGGGATGATCGAGCCGCACGTCGCCGAGCGAGCCGCCCCGATCGTCGGAGCGATCCG
>Ga0207674_10002318_pt1 | contig 24105 bp, 26 predicted proteins | sample KBSCornC72_FD_184303 | JGI IMG/M metagenome (GOLD analysis project Ga0207674, IMG submission 184303) | Corn rhizosphere microbial communities from Kellogg Biological Station, Michigan, USA - KBS Corn C7-2 (SPAdes) (version 2) | ecosystem: Host-associated > Plants > Roots > Rhizosphere > Soil ...
ACGACGTCCTTCTTGTGCTCGACCAGGCGCTTGGCCTTCTCGATCACCATCTCGGCGACCTGGACGTGGCGGCTGGCCGGCTCGTCGAAGGTCGAGGAGATGACCTCGCCCTTCACGCTGCGCTGCATGTCAGTAACTTCTTCCGGGCGCTCGTCGACCAGCAGCACGAGCAGGAACACCTCGGGATGGTTGTCGGTGATCGCCTTGGCGATGTTCTGCAACAGCACGGTCTTGCCGACGCGCGGCGGCGACACGATCAGCGACCGCTGCCCCTTGCCCTGCGGCGCAACGATGTCGATCACCCGCGCCGACTTGTCCTTGACCGTCGGGTCGAGCGTGTCGAGCCGCAGCTTCTCGTCCGGGTAGAGCGGCGTCAGATTGTCAAAGTTGACGCGGTGGCGGACCGCCTCGGGATCGTCAAAGTTGATTTGGCTAAGACGGGTCAAAGCGAAATAGCGCTCGCCCTCCTTGGGCCCGCGGATCTCACCCTCGAGCGTGTCGCCCGTGCGGAGCCCGTAGCGACGGACGATCGACGGCGCGACGTAGATGTCATCCGGCCCGGCGAGATAATTGGCCTCGGCGGAGCGGAGGAAGCCGAAGCCGTCGTTGAGCACCTCGATGGTTCCCGAGCCCATGATCTCGACGCCGTTTTCGGCCTGGATCTTGAGGATGGAGAACATGAGGTCTTGCTTGCGCATCGTCGATGCGCCCTCGACGCCCATTTCCTCGGCCGTCGCAACGAGCTCGGCGGGCGTGTTCTTTTTCAAATCTTTCAAATGCATGAGTTGGTCTTTTCTTGGGGAGTTGGGCTCGAGCTTGCCGTAAATGGATAAAGCCGGAGGCGGCAGGACGCCGCTGTGAGAGACGAACGGTGGCCGACGAGAAGGGGAACTGGCCGGGGCCGCTCGGGAGTCGAGGTATGTCTCGATCCCGCAACTGTCAACGGCAGCGTTCGCGGCGGTGCGCCGGAGCGTTCGAAAAGTCGTCCCGCCGTGGCGCCCGCGCCGTTCCTAGAACGGCTTCACGATGACCAGGACGACGATCAGCGCCGCGGCGATGCCGGGGATCTCGTTGATCATGCGGACGGCGCGGCCGGACAGCGGGCGCTGCCCGGCGGCCAGCTTCTTGGCGTAGGATCCGAGCCAGCCCTGGTAGGCGCTGAGCGCGACGACCAGCGCGAACTTGGCCATGAACCAGCCCTGGTGCCAGGCGTCGATATTGAAGGCGAGCATCAGCCCGAGCACCCAGACGAGGCCGATCGCCGGGTTCAGGATGATCGACCGCACCCGCGCCTCGCGCTCGATCCACGCCCGGTCCTCGGGCGAGCCGACCACGGTTTCCTGGTGATAGACGAAGAAGCGCGGCAGCAGGAACAGGCCGGCCATCCAGAAGATGACGAAGGTCACGTGGGCCGCCTTCACCCACAGGTAAGCGGCGCCAAGGAAATTGGTCAGGTGAAGTCCCGTCATCCGTTTCCCTTCACCCGCGCAATCAGCTCTTCGACTTGGTCGATCGGCGTGTCCGGAAGGATTCCGTGGCCGAGGTTGAAGATGTGCGGACGCTCGGCGAAGGCGTCAAGGATTCGCTGCGTCCCTGAGTACAGCGCTTCGCCGCCGGCGCGCAGCGCAAGCGGGTCGAGATTGCCCTGGACCGGCAGACGCTTCGGCAGCTCCTTGGCCGCCCACAGCGGGTCGACGGTTTCATCGAGGCCGATCGCGCTGACCTTGGTCTCGCGTGCATAAGCGCCGAGCTTGCCGCCCGCGCCCTTGGGAAAACCGATCACCGGCACTTCGGGATGCTTGGCCCGCAACCGTTCGACCAGGCGCGCGGTCGGCGCGATCACCCAGCGCTCGAACTCGGCCGGGGCGAGACTGCCGGACCAGCTGTCGAACAATTGCAGCGCCTCCGCCCCGGCCGCGGCCTGACCCGACAGATAATCGAACGTCACCGCTTCAATCCGCGCGACAATGTCCGCGAACTGGCCCGGATCGCGATAGGCCAGGGTGCGCGCCTCGGCCTGGTCGCGGCTGCCCTGACCCGCGATCATATAGGTCGCGACCGTCCACGGGCTGCCCGCGAAGCCGATCAGCGCTTTGTCGGGGGCGAGCCGCTGTTTCACCTTCCGCACCGTCTCGTAGATGGGCTCGAGCCGAGCGAGGAACGGCGTTAGCTGGTCGAGCGACGAGCTCGTCAGCGGCGGCGTGAGCCGCGGCCCCTCGCCGGCAACAAAGCTGAGGTTCTGGCCGATGGCAAAGGGGACGATCAGGATGTCCGAGAAGAGGATCGCGGCATCGAGGCCGGGAAAGCGCTCGAGCGGCTGGAGCGTGACATCGGCGGCCGAATCGCTGTCATAAACGAGGTCGACGAAGCTGCCCTTATCTTCGCGCAGGCGGCGGTACTCGGGGAGATAGCGTCCCGCCTGGCGCATCATCCACAGTGGGGGCGGGTCGCGCCGCTCACCGCCAAGCACAGCCAAGAGAGGTTTCCGGGACGCGCTCGCGGGCTTCTCACCAGGCCTGACGCGCACCCCTTTCTTCTCCCTTATTATTTAGATTCTAGAAGGATTGATGATGTGATTGGCGGCGGGACAGCGGGGCTTAGGCGTGCGTCCCGCTTTTGCCAACAAGCGCCCGATCCGCCGTCTCTCGGAGGACAAGCGATTCGCTCCGAGTCCCGCCCGTGATTCACAGGCTGGGGATGGATTCTGTCCCCGTGGATGAATCCTTGGACAGCGCCCGACGGCTGTGGAATGGCAGCCGCGTCGAGCCCGTCCCCAGGGCCGCGCTCGTGGTTGGTGCGCCCTTTTCCACAAGGTTGTTCTGTTGGCCCTGATTCTCGCTTCGACCAGCGCCATCCGCCGCCAGATGCTCGACCATGCGGGCATCGATTATGAAGCGGTCAAGCCCGAGGTCGATGAGGCTCTGGCCAAGACCCGGTTGAGCGACCCCGCGGCGATCGCCGCGGAGCTCGCAGCCGCCAAAGCCACCAGCATCCATCGTGCCGGCTGGGTGATCGGGAGCGACAGCGTGGTCGAGGTCGGAGGCCGGCTCTTCGACAAGCCGCGCGACCGCGACGAGGCGGCCCAACATCTGCGGTTCTTTTCCGACAAGGCGATGCGGCTGACGAGCGCCGTTGCGCTGGCGCGTGACGGCAGCGTCGACTGGGTCCATGCCGAAACCGCCACGCTCGCTGTCCGGCGGCTCTCCGACGCGTTCATCGACTCTTATCTCGAAGCCGAATGGCCGGAGGTCGGCTATACCGTCGGCGTGTTCCGGATGGAGGGACGCGGGGTGCAGCTGTTCGACCGGATCGACGGGGACTATTTCACGATCCTTGGAATGCCGCTGATGCCGTTACTCCGGGCGCTGCGCGAGCGCGGCTTGCTGGCCTCATGATGCGGATCGCGCTGACCGGCTCGATCGGCATGGGCAAATCGGCGGTCGCCGCGATGTTTCGGCGCGCCGGCATTCCGGTGTTCGACGCCGATGCGGTGGTGCGCGGCCTGCAGGGTCCCGGCGGCGCGCTGGTCGGGGCGATCGGCGCGGCATTCCCGGGCACCGTCAGCGACGGGATGCTCGACCGCGAGGAGCTCGCCCGGATCGTGCTCGAGGACCGGCGCCGGCTCGCCCAGCTCGAAGCGATCGTCCACCCGGCGGTCCAGGCCGCGCGCGAGGCCTTCGCCAAAGCGCATCGCGAGTCCCCGGCGCTGGTCTTCGAGATCCCCTTGTTGTTCGAAACCGGCGGCGAGGATGCGTTCGACAAGGTCGTGGTCGTGTCGGCGTCACCCGAGATCCAGCGGGCGCGCGTCCTGCAGCGGCCGGGAATGACCGAAGCCAAGCTGGAGTCGATCCTCGCCCGCCAGACGCCGGATTCGGACAAGCGCGCGCGGGCGGATTTCGTCATCGACACGGGCGGCGATCTATCCACAACTGAGCATCGCGTGCGGGAGATAATCGCTTGTCTCGGACTCGCCCCGGGTGGATAGATTCGCACCGTGCGGGAGATCGTTTTCGACACTGAAACCACGGGCTTGAATCCGGCCGGCGGCGACCGGCTGGTCGAGATCGGCTGCGTCGAGATGTTCAACCGCGTCGAGACCGGCCGGCATTTCCATGCTTATTTCAATCCCGAGCGCGACATGCCGTTCGAGGCCCAGGAAATCCACGGGCTGACCAACCTGTTCCTGTCCGACAAGCCCCGCTTCGCGGAGGGAGTGGAGGCGCTGCTCGACTTCATCGAGGATTCGCCGCTTGTCGCCCACAATGCGGGCTTCGACTTCGGCTTTCTGAACTTCGAGCTGGAGCGGTGCGGCCGGCCCGCGGTCGGCCTCCATCGGATGATCGACACACTCACCCTGGCGCGCTCGAAGCACCCTGGCGCCAAGCATAGCCTCGATGCGTTGTGCATGCGCTTCGGGATCGATCGCAGCCATCGCGTGAAACACGGCGCCCTGCTCGATGCGCAACTCCTGGCGCAGGTCTATGTCGAGCTCACCGGCGGCCGGCAGATCGGGCTCGGGCTGGTCGCTGACACCGACCGGATCGGTGTTCGCGCCGCAGCCGGCACGGTGCGAATCCGCGAACCGCGCGCGGCGCGGCCGCACCACGCGCTGTTCGAGGAACTCGAGCGCCACCGCGCGTTTATCGCCAAGCTCACCAACCCGCTTTGGGCACGCTTCGCCGAGGCTGGTTGACGCGGGTCCGGGCGCGGTCCTAAGCCGCCCAGAAGCACATAGCCTGAGGGAGCCAGGACATTGGACGTTCGGGTCGCAGGTCACCAGGTCGCCACCGGCGAGTCGCTGCGCGAGCATTCCCAGCGACGGATGGCGGAAATCACGGAGAAATATTTTTCGCGAAGCGTCGGGGCCAATGTCACCTTCGGCCGCGGGCCCAACAATGACTTCACCTGCGACATCGTCGCTCCGGTCGTCCAGGGGGTGGTGCTCAAGGCGTCCTACAATGCCCGCGAGGCGCAGATGGCATTCAACGGAGCGGCCGACCGCATCGAGAAGCAGCTCCGCCGCTACACCAACCGGCTCAAGGACCATAAGGTCGACGACAGCGCCCAGCCCTATGTCGAGAATGCCGCCTACACGATCTTCGCCGGCGCTCCTGCAGCCGACGAGCGCGAGGGCAGCTTCCCGGCGATCGTCGCCGAGACCCAGGTCGACATTCCGGACTCGAGCGTGTCCGACGCGGTCATGCTGATGGACCTGCGCAACACCACCGCATTGATGTTCAAGAACAGCGCCACGGGCCAGCTGAACATGATTTACCGGCGGGAGGACGGGAATATCGGCTGGGTTGAGCCGCACGGCGACTGATCCCATTTTCAATTGCTCGCGGCCACGGCTAACCGGCCGCGGCCGGTGATGAGTGAAATAGGCTGGCCGGCCGCGAGCCTGTAATGAGTGAAATGTGATGCAACTTGGTGATTTTCTCGATTTCGACGCGATCAGCACCCGCCTCTCCGGCGGCAACAAGCGGTCGTTGCTGCAGCAGCTGGCCAACATTGCCGGCCAGCGCCTGGCGATGGACCCCGCGATCATTCTCGCCAGCCTCGCCGAGCGCGAGCAACTCGGCTCGACCGGGCTCGGGCACGGCGTTGCGATCCCCCACGGGAAAATCGACGGCCTGACCCGCATCTACGGCCTGTTCACGCGATTGTCCGAGCCGATCGACTACAAGGCGATCGACGGCAAGCCGGTCGACCTCGTCTTCCTGCTGCTGTCGCCGCCCGACGCCGGAGCCGAGCATCTGAAGGCGCTGGCGACGGTTAGCCGGATCACGCGACATGTCCCGACGCTCGAGAAGATGCGCGGCGCGCGCAGCCGGGACGCACTCGCGGCAGTGCTGATGGGGGCGGATGAGCGCGACGCCGCTTGAGCCCGCATGAGCAGCGGCCGGCTTCCGGCAAAGCTCGAGATCACCGGCCTGGCGCGCCGCATAGAGGCGGACGGCGGCTTTGCGACGACGCTCCACCGCGGCGACCCTGACGGCGGCGCGCTGCTGCTGGTGGTCAGCAGCCGCGGTCGCCATTGCGCCTGCCTCGAGCGGATCCTCGGCATCGGCGGATCCTATGAATGGCGCCGCACGGGCCCGGCCGAATCGGCCGAATCCGGAGAAGTTGCGGCATTCCTCGCGAAACGCGTTCGGTTCGACCCGGATTTGTGGGCAATGGAACTGGATATCGCGGACCCTGAACGGTTCATCGCTGAAACGACCTCTTTGGGTTGACCCTCCGGGTCCGAGCGTCGAAACGAAGCCAACAACAAAAGCGGGGGGCATTTCCGCGCGGAAACAACCGCCGGAGTGCCACGCGAGACGGGGTATCACGAAGGGCGGGTCGCGGAAGTAATCGCGAAATCAAACTAGCCCGTTTATTCTCGTGATTCACCGCAGTTATTGCGGATTTCATGTTGCCAGTACTTCGCTCAGCGTTGCTCATTTGCGTTGCCTTGGGCGCAACGGTTGTTGCTCCTGCCCAGGCCGACCCGTCGAATGCGCCGCTGACCCCGGTGACCGTTGCGAGCCTCCCGGAGGTTCCGGTCCCCGACCTGCTCGATCCCGAGGGCGAGACTCACTTGTCCGGACCGGGCGCGCAGAACGTCACAATTCCCGCCGTCACGACGCCCGAGGAGCCAGACGCGGCTCCGGCGCGGCCGAGCGGCGATCTCGCCAGCCTGGTCGCCAGTTATCGCGGCACGGACGCCGGCAGCCGCGAGCTCGAGTGCCTCGCGGTCGGCGTCTATTTCGAAGCGAAGAGCGAGCCGCTGTCCGGCCAGCTCGCCGTCGGCCAGGTGATCGCCAACCGCGCCAAGTCGGGCGGGCGGTTCCCGCCGTCCTATTGCGGCGTGCTGTTCCAGCGCGGGCAATTCTCGTTCGTCCACGGCCATTCGTGGCCGACGGTGCCGCGCTCGAGCCGGCAGTGGCAGACGGCCGTGGCCATCGCCAAGATCGTCGACCAGGATCTCAAGGACAGCGAGGTCGGCAACGCCTTGTTCTTCCACGCGCGCTACGTGTCGCCGGGCTGGCGGCTGAAGCGCGTCGCGGCGATCGGCAATCACGTCTTCTATCGCTAATCGATTCTACCAGTGTGGGTGGGCAGCGGGCGGGCTTTAGGCTCGCCCGCTTTCATTTCGGCCACCTTTTGTTCTAGGTGAGGCATGGCCACCTCGCCCGATTCTCTCTGTTTCAGCGACTCCCCGCCGATCGCGGCCGAAGTCGCCCGCGGGGTAACCCGGCTGTTCTGCCGTCAGGACCTGTTCGCGATGTGCGAAGTGCCGCTGCCCAACGGCCGCCGCGCCGACATGATGGCGATCGACGCCAAGGGCGGCCTCACCATCGTCGAGATCAAGGTCGCCAAGGCCGATTTGGTCGGCGACGGCAAATGGTTCGACTATCTCGACTATTGCGACCGCTTCTACTGGGCGGTGCCGCCGGCGCTGGCGGCGATTTGCGAAGGCGAGCGCTTCCTGCCCGGCGCGGCCGGACTGATCGTTGCCGACCGCTACGATGCGGTGATTGCGCGGGAGGCGGCGCACCGGCCGCTCGCCGGCGCCCGGCGCAAGGCCGAAGTGCTGCATTTCGCGCGCCGCGCCGCCCGGCGGCTCGCCGCGCAGATCGACCCGACCCTCGGCGAAGGCCGCTAGCGGCTCGCCGCAGCAGCCTTGGGCTTCTTCGCCTCGATCGCCTGGAGAATGTCGCGCGAGCGGGTGTCGCGCGTCGCATAATCGCGCGCCGACAGGCCCGCCGCATTGTCCGTCTTGTCGGGATTGGCGCCGGCCGCGAGCAACAGCCGGACGAGCGCCGGCTGGCGCTGCTGAACGGCGACGATCAGCGCCGTTTCGCCCATCCGATTCGTCCCGTCGACCTTCGCGCCCTGACCGAGCAGCCATTCGGCGGCATCGCCGTAGCCGACCCGGGCCGCGGCGATCAGCGGCGTGTCGCCGCCCTTGCCGCCGAGGTTGGGATCGGCGCCCTGGTTGAGGAGGAAGGCAGTATAGTCCTCGTTACGGTCGGTGATGGCGACGATCAGCGCCGTATTGCCGCTGGCGTCCTTGGCGTTGACGATCCCGGGGCCGTTCTTGCGAATAAGCTCCATCACCTTGTCGCCGGTTTTCTGCTTTACCGCGTCAACGAAGGCGAATCCGTCGTAGCCGCCGATGGTCTGGGCGGAAGCCGGCACCGTGAGCAGTGCTGCGGCAATTGCGAACGTGAGAGACTTCATGGACTTAGACATCAGGCACCCCGCTTGATCGCAGTCGGTTAGCAGAGCATGGGTGGCCTTGTCATGAATGCCCGTTCGCCGTTCTGGGAAAAGCCGCTCGAATCGCTCGACCGCGGCGAGTGGGAGGCGCTGTGCGACGGCTGCGGACGCTGCTGCGTCCACAAGCTCGAGGACGAAGAGACCGGCCTCCTTTACCCGACCAACGTCGCGTGCAAGCTGCTCGACCGCCGCAACGGCCGCTGCCTGGACTACAAGCACCGCATGGCGCGCGTGTCGGACTGCGTGAAGCTGGATCGCAGGAACCTTGCCGGGCTCGACTGGCTTCCGGAGACCTGCGCCTATCGGCTGCGTGCCGCCGGCGCGCCGCTGCCGGACTGGCACTATCTGGTGTCGGGCAGCCGCGAGACCGTCCACGAGGCCGGCCAGTCGACCCGGGGCTGGACCGTGAGCGAAGAGGATGCGGGGGAGCTCGAGTGGCATGTGGTCGAGCGCCCGCTCTGAATCCGCCTTGCTGGCCGAGCTGCCGGCGCCAATCGAGATCCGGCCGATCCGCAGCGCCCGGCGGCTGCGGCTGCGCTACGACGAGGGGCGCGGCGTCCTCAAGCTGACCTGTCCGATGCGCACCAGCCGCCGCTCGGCGCTCGCCTGGGCGCTCGACCAGCGCGAATGGATCGAGGCGCAGCTCGCGCGAAGTCTGCCGGGCGAACCGTTCGTGCCGGGTGCGACCATCCCGATCGACGGCCGCGACCTGCGCCTGGTGTGGGCCGAGGGCGAGCCGCGGACTCCCCGTCTGGCGCCAGGCGAGCTCCGCTGCGGCGGGCCGCACAGCGGCTTCGAACGGCGGATCACCGCCTTTCTCAAGCGCCTGGCGCTGGCCACCATGGCGCGGGAGGCCGACGAATTCGCCGCGGCCGCGAACGTCAGCCTGCGCGGAGTCAGCGTCGGCGACGCCGGAACGCGCTGGGGCAGCTGCTCGTCCGCGGGGCGGATTCGCTTGAGCTGGCGGCTGATTCTCGCTCCGCCGGAAGCGCGGCGCTATGTCGTGGCGCACGAGGTCGCGCACCTCGTCCACCTCAATCACGGACCCGAGTTCAAGGCGCTCGAGGCGAAGCTGTTCGGGTCCCGCCTCGCTGAGGCGAAAGCGGCTTTACGTCGCGTAGGGCCGCGGCTGCGTCGGCTCGGGGCGCGGCGCTAGCGGATCCTGCGGCACCGGCTGACGGGGTTGCGGTTGCGGCTGACGGGGTTGCAGTGGCGACCGCGGTTGCGGCGGAAAGGCCTGGTCGAGCTCCTGCTGCGAGGGCTCGCCGGTGCCGTCCGGGCGGACCAGCGGCGGCGGCGCGCCCGGCTGCTGCGGGATCGGCATGGCGAGGGGGTTGCCGTTCTCGTCGACCATTGGCTGGACCGCGTTGGCATCGACCTCGGTGTCGCCGAACATCTCTTCCTCCGGCGTCAGCTGCCAGTCGGGCATCGGCACCTGGGTTTCGAATTGCGTGACCGGGCGGCGGGCCACGGCAACCGCCATGAAATCGTGGAAGGCGCGAGCCGGCGCGGTGCCGCCCTGCAGCCCGGGCACCGCGCGAGCGTCGTCGCGCCCCATCCACACCCCGGTCGTGAGCCCGCTCGAGAAGCCGATGAACCAGCCGTCCTTGTTGGAGCTGGTGGTCCCGGTCTTGCCCGCGACCGGGCGGCCGATCTGCGCGGCGCGGCCGGTGCCGGTCAGCACGGCCGACTGCAGCAGGTCGGTCATCTCGGCCGCGACCCACGGCGCGACCAGCGGCCGCTCCTCGGCCGGCTCATGCTGGTAGAGCAACCGGCCGTCGGCCGTGACCACCTTGCGGATGCCGTAGGGGGTCACCGCGGATCCCTTGTTCGCGACCGACGCAAACGCCCGGGTCATGTCGATCAGCCGGACGTCGCTGGTCCCCAGGACCATCGACGGATAGACCGAGATCGGAGTCGAGATGCCGAACCGGCGGGCCATGTCGGCGATGGTCGAGAAGCCGAGCTGCTGGCCGATCTTGGCGCTGATCGTGTTGATCGAGCGCGAAAAGGCCTCGCGCAGCGAGACCGGCCCAAGGTTGGTGCGGGTCGAGTTGCGCGGGGTCCAGCCGTTGATCGTCACCGGCTCGTCGACGATCGTGTCGGTCGGCTTCATGCCCGACTCGAGCGCGGTCAGATAGACGAACAGCTTGAACGCCGAGCCGGGCTGCCGCTCGGCCTGGGTGCCGCGGTTGTAGATCGAGGCGACATAATCCTTGCCGCCGACCATCGCCCGGACCGCCCCGTCCTGGTCGATCGCCACCAGCGCGCCCTGCGCACCCGCCGGCGCATTGGCCTGGATCGCGCGATCCGCCACGGCCTGCATGCCGGGGTCGAGAGTCGTCCAGACGTCGATCGGGTCCTGCGACTGGTCGATCAGGGTCTCGAGCTGGGGCACGGCCCAGTCGGTGAAATAGCGGACGCTGTTCTCCCTGGTCGTGGCCGGTTGGATGCGGACGTTGGCCGGATCGACCGTGGCGGCGACATCGGGCTTGATGAAGCCGTTCCGGACCATCGTCTGGAGCACGACGCCGGAGCGCGACCGGGCCGCCTCGATGTCCGCGGTCGGCGCATAGTTGGACGGCGCCTTGACCAGCCCGGCGATGATCGCCGCCTCGCCGAGGCTCAAATGATCGGCGCCGTGGCCGAAGAATTTCTGCGAGGCGGCGTCGATTCCGTAGGCGCCGCCGCCGAAATAGACCCGGTTGAGGTAGAGCTCGAGAATCTGGTCCTTGGAGAATTTGCGCTCGAGCGCGAGGGCGAGGATCCCTTCCTTGATCTTGCGGGTGAGGCTGCGGCTGTTGGTGAGGAAGATGTTGCGCGCGAGCTGCTGGGTGATGGTCGAGGTCGCCCGCACCCGCTGGCCGTTGACCAGCGCCGAGGTGACGGCGCGGCCGATGCCGATCGGATCGACCCCGATATGGCTGCGGAACCGCCGGTCCTCGGTCGAGATCATCGCCGCCCGCATTTCCGCCGGGATCTGGTCGTACGGCAGCCAGCGCCCGAGGCTCGGACCGAGCGATACGAGCACCTGACCGTTGGCCGCTCGGACCCGGATCGTCTGGCCCAGGTTCGAGCGTTGCTGCAGTTCGGAATAGTCGGGCAGCTGGCCGTAGGCGACGCCGACCAGGATCGCGAGCAGGGCCAGCCCGGCGAGCGAGGCATAGATCAGCCACCGGACGATCGTGCCGAGGGTCGAGCGCCCGGAAGACGCGGCGGCGGAGGGCGAACGAGCCATTCGGATCGGATGGATAGAAAGTCGGTGGGCGCGCGACAATAGGAGTGAGGGCCGGCGGCGGTATTACAAGCGGCGTTAGCTCGCGATTAACCCTGTTTTAGCCTCTGCCCCGTAGAGCTGCCGCGCATGGTGGCCCGCGCTACACTCCTGAGGCTGTTGGCGGTCGCGGCGGTACCGGGTCTGGCCTTGCCTCGGCCCGCATCCGCGCAATGCCGCCTGTGCGAGACTCCGACCACGGCCCGCGACGAGGCTGCGAGCGGCCAGGACATCCGGCTCGAGATCGAGACCAGCCTGAACTTCGATCGCCTGATCCTCTATAGTGCAGGCGCAGGGACGGCGCTGATCCGGCCGGACGGATCGACCAGCGCCCAGGGCGCGGTCTCCGACATCGGTCCGCGGGCGATGGTCGGGAGCGCGGTCGTCCACGGCCAGCCGGGACGCGCGGTTCGGATCGAGCTGCCGCGGCGGATCCTGCTGCATTCGATCAGCGGCGGCCAGATCAGCTTCGACGACGTGACCAGCGACCTGCCGTCGGTGCCCCGGCTCGATAGCTCCGGAACCCTGAGCTTTCGCTTCGGCGGCCGGCTCACCGTTACCGGCGACGCCGACGGAGAATATCGCGGCGACCTGCCGATCACGGTCGAATATCTGTGATCGGCGCGGTTTGCCGCGAAAGCCTAATCCGCCGTTAACCAACCCCTTGAGGGAAGCCGTAAGCGGGCAAGGTTAATGACGGCGCCACGGGTGACCGGACCAGCGTCGGGGCAGCCGCCGATTTGAACCTTGTGGGGAAGATGACCATGAAGAAGTTTCTCGTTGCCGCCGGCGCTGCTGCGCTGGCTCTCACCGCCACCCCGGCCGCGGCTGCTCCGGTCGCCGCGAGCACGCCGGCCACGGCGAACGCCAAGATCTACCGTCCGCTCGTCCTGACGGCGAACCGCAACCTCGACTTCGGCACGATCGTGATGGGCACCGTCGCCGCGGGCGGCGAGAACGTCACCCTGACCGCGGCCGGCGGGTTCACCTGCGGTGCGGGCAACCTGACCTGCTCGGGCACCCCGGTGACCGCCCAGTATAACGTCCAGGGCTCGAACAACGCCGTGGTCCGCATCCTGGTCGGCGCGAGCACGCTCAGCAACGGCGCGGGCGGCACCGTCGCTTTCACTCCGCTGGCTCCGGCCCCGGCCAGCGTCACGCTGACCAACTCGGGCGCTCCGGGCACCAATTTCGACGTCGGTGGCCAGATCGCCATCCTGCCGGCGACCGCCGAAGGCGTGTACAGCGGCAACATGGACGTCACTGTCGATTACTAAGTTGGACGCGTCGCGGCGGGACTAGTCTCCGCTGCAAGAAAGGGGTCGCCGGCGACGGCGGCCCCTTTTTCATGGCGCGTTTCCGGTCATGGTTGACCGAAAATCAACCATTCCGGTCCTAGCTGCACGATCGGATCAATCCGTGTGGGGCGGAAGAGGGGACCCGTGCGCCAATCGGCTCGAGCGATCACTGCAGCGGCGGCCCTGCTGGGCGGCCTGTCGTGCGGCGCGGGGGCCTCCGCGGCCGCCACGCAAGTCGCTCAGGTTTCGGCGACGGTCGCAAAGCCGCTGATTCTGACGCGAGTGCAGGATCTCGACCTCGGCAGCATCGTGCTCGGCCCCGGCACCTGGTCGGGGGCGACGGTCGGAATCTCGCGCACCGGCGGGTTCACCTGTGCAAGCGCCAACCTCATCTGCACCGGCGCGACCAAGCCGGCGACGTATAACGTCAGCGGCACCAATAACCGCGCCGTGCAGATCACCGCCCCCAACGTCACGCTGGTCAACCAAAGCGATCCAACCAAGACGCTCACGCTCGTGACCGATGCCGTAGCGAGCGTCACTCTGACCAACTCGGGGCCGCCCGGCACCAATTTCAACGTCGGCGGATCGATCAGTCTGAGCTCGAGCACCGCGGCGGGGACCTACAGCGGCACGTTCAACGTCACCGTGGACTATTGATCGACGTCTTTTCGCAGATTTCTGACGTTTGAACGGTCATGGTTGAGAGAAAATCAACCATTCCGGATCAAGGGTGGTGGCGATCCGCTCCGAAGTGGAGCCAAGTGGGGGATCGCCGGTATGAATTCCTGCCTGAGGCCGCGCGTCGTGGCCGCTTTCACCGCCGCATGGTTGACCAGCCTCGCGGCTCCGGCCGAGGCCGGGATCGGCGACCTGCTGGTCGCTCCGACGCGGATCGTGCTCGACGGGCGCAAGGGCGCCGAGGTGATCCTCAACAATATCGGCGACGAGCCGGCGACCTATCGCGTGTCGGTCGTGTTCCGCCGGATGACCGAGGACGGCGGGCTGCAGGACGTCGAGGAGCCCAGCGCCAACGACAAAGCGGCGGAGGACATGATCCTCTACCAGCCGCGCAAGGTCGTCCTTCCGCCGCGCCAGCCGCAGGCGATCCGGATCATCGCCCGCGCGCCGCAAGGCCTGCCGGACGGTGAATATCGCGTGCACATGCTGTTCCGGGCGATCCCGCCGGCGATCCCGGTTGCCGCGGCGGCGGCAAATGAGCCAGTCAAGGGCATCCAGTTCCGGCTGACGCCGGTCTACGGCGTGACGATCCCCGTCATCGTCCGGCTCGGCAACCTCGAAGCGACCGCCGGCATCGCCAACGTCCATCTCGACAAAGTCGAGGGGAAACAGGCAGTTGCGCTCGATCTGAGCCGCTCGGGCTCGCGCTCGACCTACGGCGAAGTTCGAGTCTTCAAGGCCGGCGTGAAGGATCCCATCGCGATCCAGAAGAATGTCGCGGTCTATACCGAGGTCAACCGCCGTCACGTCGCAGTCGCGCTCGACGAGGCCTACAAGGGCGCGGTCGCCGGCCCCGTCACCGTCCAATATGTCGAGACGTTCGACGACGGCAGCCACGTCATCGCCGAAACCCAGGCGGTGCTGCGGTAGGCGCGGCCGCGGAGCTCCGGGATCAACGCCATGGCGACCGGTCGCCGCTGGCTGCGCAAGGCGGCTCTGCTGCTGGCGTTGTGCGCCGGCGGCGTTGCCGCGTCGACCCCGCCGCCCGGCGCCGCCGCGGCGGCCTGGCAAGCCGACCCGGACGACCAGTTCCTTCTTGACGTCAACATCCGCCAGCTCAAGCTCGGCGAGGGCGTGCGCGCTTACAATGCGCCGGAGGGGACTTGTGTCGTCTTAGGCGACTTTTTGACCACCCTCGACGTGCCGATGAAAATCGACCTTCCGGCGAAACAGGCGAGCGGCTGGGCGTTCAAGGAAAGCAACCGCATTTCAATCGATTATGCGGCGGGAACAGCGGCCTATGGAGCTACATCGGAGAGGCTTGCCCCGGGCGTGATCCGCGAAACTCCGGAAGGCTGGTGCGTCCAGACCTCGGCGCTGACGCGCTGGTTCGGGATCGGGGTCAAGCCGGTCACGTCGGGCTCGGTGCTGGTCCTTGAATCCGATGCCAAGCTGCCGGTCGAGCTGGCAATCGAGCGCCAGAAGCGCGCACAGAGCATTCGGCCGGCGCGGTTCGACCTCGCCAGCCTGCCGCAGGTGCGCCTGCCCTACCGGATGTGGCGGGCGCCGGCGCTCGACTTCGTCGTCAATGCCGGCGTCACCTATCGCGCCAAGGACGGCGTTCGGGTCGACCGCAGCAGCTCGGTCTATGCCGCCGGCGAAATCGCGCATCTGTCCTATGACGCGCAGGTCACCACCACCCGGAAGGGCATTCCGAGCACGATCCGGCTCCACGCCTATCGCTCCGACCCCGACGGCGGCCTGCTCGGGCCGCTGAAGGCGACCCATTTCGGCTTCGGCGATGTCCAGGGCTTCGACAGCCGCCTGACCGGGGCACCGGCGAGCGGTCGCGGGGCGGTCGTTACCAACCGGCCGCTCGCCGTCCAGACGGCGTTTGACCGGACCCGCTTCGAAGGCGACCTGCCGGCCGGGTGGGAAGCCGAAATCTACCGCAACGGGGAGCTGCTCGGTTTTGCCAAGGCGGATTCCAGCCAGCGCTATGTATTTGACGACGTTCAGCTTCTTTACGGCGAGAACCGGGTCAACATCATGTTGTACGGGCCCCAGGGCCAGATCCGCACGCGCGAGGAAGTGATCAACATCGGCCAGGACAATGTCCCGCCCGGTAAGACCTGGTACTGGGCCGGCTTCAACCAGCCCGGCCGTGACCTGCTCGCGCTGCACAAGCCGCCCGGCGACAGCGACGAGCCGAAAGCCCAGGCCACCGTCTCGCTCGAGCATGGCCTCGACGACCGGACCTCGGTCGGGATGCTGGCTCGGGCGATGCTCATCAATGACGAGCACGTGACGTTCGTCGAGGGCAGCGTCCGGCGCTCGGTCGGCCCGGCCATCGTCGAGGTCTCGGCGGCCCGCGAATCGAGCGGCGGGATGGCCGCGCGGGCGCAGCTTCTCGGCAAATTCGGCAGCATCAACGTCAGTGCCGAAGCCCTTCTTGCAAAGGATTTTCATTTGCAGGGAGGCAAAGCCCAGGACCTTCGCGAAGCGCGGCTGGCGCTCGACACGCCGATCCGGATCGGCCGCACGGTGCTTCCGGCGCATGCCGACGTCCACCTCACCGACCGGCTAGACGGATCGAAGCAGCTCGAAGCGGCCGCGCGGCTGTCGGCCAATCTCAACCGGTTCAATCTTTCGGCCGAAGCGCGCTACCGGAAGCAGTTCGTCGATTCGGGGCCCGCCCCGCCGAACGAGCTCAACCTGGGCTTCATCGGCAGCGGCCGGATCGGCGATGTGCGGCTGCGCGGCTCGACCAGCTTCGACGTCTCGCCGCATGCGCGCTTTCGGGCCGCGGAACTGTCGGCTTATTGGTCGGCGTCGGATACTGCCGATTGGGAGGGCGTGCTCGCCTACGATTCCTCGGGCCATCGCGGCCGGGTCCGGATCACCCATGTGCGGCGCTTCGACACGATGGGCATCGCGCTGACCGGCGAGGCGGCGACCGACGGCTCCGTCGCGGTCGGAATCAATCTCAACTTCTCGCTCGACCCGACGCGCGGGCTCCAGCTGTCGCGCCGCCCGCTCGCCCAGGCCGGAGTGGTCCGCGCCACCGTCTATCGCGATCTCAACGACAATGGCGTGCACGACCCTGCCGAGCCGTTCGAGAAAGGCGCGCTGATCACGACCGGGACCAAGCAGGCCGATCGGCCGACCGACGCCAGGGGCTCGGTCACCATCGGCGGCCTGGCCCCGTTCACCGCGATCGCCGTCGGGGTCGACGCGTCGAGCCTCGACGACCCGATGCTCGTTCCCAAAACAGCGCTGCAGGCGGTGGTCCCGCGCCCGGGCGTGCCGGCCGAGATCGAGATCGGCCTGGTCGGCGGCGGCGACATCGAGGGCGCAGTCGTCAAGAGCGGCGGGATCGGCTTCGAGGGCCTCGACCTCGAGCTGGTCGACGCCGCCGGCAAGGTGGTCGCGACCGCGCGCAGCGATTTCGACGGCTTCTTCCTGTTCGAGCGTGTGTCCTACGGCGCTTATTCGGTGCGCGTGTCGAAGGAATCGGCGGCGGCCGCGAAGATCCTGCCCGAGCTCAACCTCCGGGCCTCGGTCACGGCGGAGAAATCGATCGTCCGCCTCGGCGCCGTGCACGTCATTCCGCTGCCCGCGGTCGCGGCCTCCGGGGCCCCGACGACCAGCCCGTAAATCCCTGAAATCCGTACGAATTGGTGCGGTCGAGAAGACTCGAACTTCCACGGCCTTTCGGCCACAGCGACCTCAACGCTGCGCGTCTACCAGTTCCGCCACGACCGCACGTCAGAGCAAGCCGGCGCGGTGCCGGCACTGGCAAGGCGCGGCCCGTAGCAAAGCCCCCATGGCGACGCAATGGCGCTCGGGCACGCCGCGCTCCGTGCCAAGGCGGGACGAATCTTAAGAGCGTGTTTACCATTACCGAGGGCGCGCGTTACGATGGCGCCCATGATGCTTCTTCTCGCCGCCGCAATTGCCGCCGGACCGGCCCCGCCAGCGCGGCCGCGCAATCCCGTTGCGGCGCTGGTCGAAGCCCGGGCGACGGTCCGGATCGTCGCGGGCGTCCGCGTCCAGTTCGGGTCCGAAAACGGCCGCGACGGGTTCGTCGCTCGCGATTCGGTCATCCGCTCGGCCGGCGGAGCCGAACCCGCCAGGCTCATCGAATTCGAATAGGTCAGGCCTTGGGCGGGCCGAGGCTGATCGTCAGGTCCTCGCCGCCCGCCGGGACATTCACCTCGGCGCTGTTGAACGGCGCGCTCGCGCCCGGCCCCAGCGTCGGCGCCGGCGGGGCGATCGTCCAGCGATAGATGACCTTGCCCGCGGCGTCGCGAAGCTCAGCATGGATCGGCGGGACGGCGTGGGTCTGGTCGGTCGGGTTGATCACCCGCCCGGCGACGGTGAGCAACTGGTTGCCGCTGGCGAGCTGGATGCGCTCGATCCGCGGCGGATTGGACAGGGTCAGCGGCGTGCTCGCTTCGGCCAGGCCGAGGCGCGTCTTCCATTCGGGCGGGGCGAGGAACCAGACCCCCGCCGCAAGCGCCGCGACGACTACCAGCAGGATGAGGACGACGAGCAGCGGGCTGCGCCGTCGCGGCTCGACATAGTCGCGCTCGGCGAACGGGCTGAAATCATCGTCGGGCTGGAGCTCCGGGCCGGGCGGAGCATCGTAATCGGCGGAACGGGCCGGCGCGCTCACCTGCCGCCAGTGCTCGTCCGACGAGGCGTCGGCCTCATCGCGATCCTCCGCCGCTTCCTCGATCGCCGCCTCCTGATAGGCGCGCTCCTCGGCTTCGGGGCCGCTGCTCGGATCGATCAGCGCGGCTTCGGCGATGCTCTCGTCGTTCGCCTCGCCTGCCTCGGCCTCGGGGCCGAGCTGAAGCACCGCCGCGGGCTCCGGGTCCTGATGCCAGCTATGCTTGCACGACGCGCACCGGACCTGGCGGCCCTGGGGCGGAATTGCGCCGTCCTTCACTACATATTGCGTTCCGCAGCTGGGGCAGGTCAGGATCATGCCGTGCAAAAGCCCTCTTCCGGGACGGTCAGCTGAGGGTAAACAGGAATGCGCGCCATATGGCAAGGCAGGCGGGCGCCGGCTCGGTCGGCCTAGCGGGGAGGGGTAGGGTTCTGACGCCGATCGCCGAATTCGACAGCGTTGGCCTGCGCTACGGCACCGGCGGCGAGGTCCTGCGCGACCTCGATTTCCGCCTGTCCAAGGGCAGCTTCTATTTTCTCACCGGCCCGTCCGGCGCCGGCAAGACGTCACTGTTGAAGCTGCTCTACCTCGCGCAACGGCCGACGCGCGGCCGGATTGCGCTGTTCGGCGAGGAATTGACCGACGCGGCCCGCGACTCCCTGCCGCCGTTCCGGCGGCGGATCGGGGTGGTATTCCAGGACTTCAGGCTGATCCGCCACTTATCCGCTTTCGACAATGTCGCGCTGCCGCTGCGCATCGCCGGGGCCCGCGAGGAGGAGGTCGAAGGGCCGGTGCGCGAAATGCTCGCCTGGGTCGGCCTGGCCGATCGCGCCAGCGCCCGCCCCCCGACCCTGTCGGGCGGCGAGCAGCAGCGCGTGGCGATCGCCCGGGCAGTGATCAACCGGCCCGAGCTGCTGGTCGCGGACGAGCCGACCGGCAACGTCGATTCGGACATGGCCCAGCGGCTGTTGCACCTGTTCACTTCGCTCAACCGACTCGGCACGACGGTGGTCGTCGCCACCCACGATATCGGCCTGATCAGCGCGACTCCTGGGGCCCAGATGATCCGGCTCGAGAACGGCACCATGCTCGACCCGACCGGCACGCTCAGGAATCCGCCGCCGATCGCCTACCCGCGCGGGGAGCCAGAATGATGTTCCGCTGGCTGTTCACGTCGCCGTCCGAGCGCCGGCTGCTCGGCGCGCGGCCGCTCCAGGGGCCGACTCCGTGGGTGATCGCGATCATGACCTTCGCGATCATGATCGTCGCCGCGGCCGGCCTCGCGCTCGCCGAAACGGCGGGCGTGGTCGCCGCCGGCGCCGAGGCCCGCTACTCGGTCCAAATCCCCGACGGCGAGCGCAACCTCGACGCTGCGGTCCGCGCGGTCGGCTCGGCGCCGGGGGTGGCCAAGGTCGAGCCGGTGCCCGAGCGCGAGATGCGCCGGACCCTCGAGCGCTGGCTTGGGCCCGCCGGCGCGTCGGCCGACCTGCCGATCCCCGCCCTCATCAGCTTCGATGCGCGGCCAGGCCTCGACCTGGCCGCGCTCGAGCGGCGGGTGCAAACGGTCGCCCCGGGCGCCAGGCTGATCGCCCACGGCGATACGCTCGCTCCCCTGCTACGCTCGCTCCGGGCGCTGCAGTGGCTCGCCTTCGGGCTGGTCGTGCTGCTGGCGAGCGCCTGCGCGGCGGCGGTCGTCCTCGCGGCCCGCGGCGCGCTCGACACCCATCGCTTCACCATCGACGTGATGCACGGAATCGGCGCGACCGACCTTCAGGTCACGCATCTGTTTCAGCGCAAGATCGCGATCGATGCACTGATCGGCAGCCTGGCCGGAGCGGTGGCGGCAGCGCTGGTGCTGCTGGCATTGGCGGCGGGCGCCGCATTCGCGGGCGACCTGATGGGCGGTGCCGCGCTCGGCGGCCTGGACCTCGCCGTCCTGCTCCTCATCCCGTTCGCGCTGACCGCGCTCGCCACCTGGGTCGCGCGCGCGGCGGTGTTGGCCGCCTTGCGAACCGCTCTATGATCGCCCGCGCAGCATCGCTCATCGCCCTCGTCTATGCGCTGGGCTTCATCCTGTTCGCGGTAACGCTCGGCAAGCCAGCGCCGGCGGACGCCGAGCCGACCGAGGCCGCGGTCGTTCTGACCGGCGGCAGCAACCGCATCGAGCATGCGATCGCGGTGCTCAAGGACCATCAGGCGAAGCGGCTGCTGGTGTCCGGCGCCGATCCGTCGGTGACCAAGGCCGACATCGCGCGGCGGGTCGGCGGCAGCCGAATGCTGCTGAAATGCTGCGTCGATCTTGGCAGCGAGTCAGTCGACACGCGATCCAACGCGGAGGAAGCCGGCCGGTGGCTCGCCGCCCACCATTTCAACTCGGTCCGGCTGATCACCAGCGATTGGCACATGCGCCGGGCGCGCTACGAGTTCCGCAAGGTGCTGGGACGCAAGTATCGGATCGAGGCCGACGCGGTGCGCTCCGAACCGAGCTTCCTGACCCTGTTCGGCGAGTACAACAAATATGTCCTGCGCCGGCTCGCCGTCTGGGCCGACATCTGATGGCTCTCGTGCGTTCGCTGCTGTTCGCCGCGATCTTCTATCCGGCGACGGTCCTGTGGGTGCTGGTCGGGGTCGTCGCCACGCTGCTCGGGCGGCGCCCGACCCTCGCCGTGGTCCTCGGTTGGGTGCGCTTTCATCACGGGTTGACCGCCAAGCTGCTCGGCATTCGGTCGATCGTGCTCGGCACGATTCCGCCCGGCCCGCACCTGATCGCGGTCAAGCATCAGTCGATGTACGAGACGCTGGAGATGGTCCGGCTCACCAACCTGCCGGTGGTGGTGATGAAGAAGGAGCTCGCCGACATCCCGCTGTTCGGCTTCATGACCCGGCGTTATGGCGTCATTCCCGTCGAGCGGTCGGCCGGAGCGAAGGCGCTCCGCACCCTCGTCGCCGAGGGCCAGGCCGCGGTGGCGACCGGGCGGCCGGTGATCATCTTCCCCGAAGGCACGCGCGTGCGGCCCGGCGAGCGGCCGCCCCTGCGCTCAGGTTTCGCCGGCCTCTACCGCGCGCTCGGCCTGCCGGTCGTCCCGGTCGCGGTCGACAGCGGCCGGCTGTGGGGCCGCGGCCTCGTCCACCACGGTGGAACGGTGACGTTCAAGGTCGGGGAGACGCTCCCGCCCGGGCTCAAGCGCGACGACATCGAGCGCCGGGTCCACGCCGCGATCAACGCCTTGGAAGTTCCTCCCTGCGAGCGAAGCTCGTGGGGAGGGGAACCATCGAACGAAGATTCGATGGTGGAGGGGTAGAAGGCGCCGACCGGAGCGCCCCACGGACGCCTTTGGCGTCCGATCTCGCGCTATCGGCATGCCCCCCGGCATGCCGCGCACTCGATCCCCTCCACCATGCTCCGCATGGTTCCCCTCCCCATCGCAGCGCGATGGGGAGGAACTCAAGACCGCAGGCGAGCGCCTAGCTTCTCGGCGGCGGCGACGATGCGCCTCGAAATCTCGCCGATCTGCTCGTCGGTAAAGCTCTTGTCGGTCGGCTGAAGGGTCACTTCGAAGGCGAGCGACAGGCCGTCGGCGGATTCGAAGCGGTCGAACTGGCGCGCTCCGGCAATGGCGTCCTTGTCGCCGCCGCGGATCGCGCGCAGCAGGGTGTCCGCGGCAAGGCCGGCGGGCACGACGAAGGCGAAGTCGCGGGTGATCGCCTGCAGCGCGGGCGGGGCATAGGCCGAGCGGGCGCGTCCGCCGGCCCTGGGCGCGGGAATCGCATCGAAATACAGTTCAGCGGCGACCGCACCGGACGGCGCGTCGAGGCTCTTCTGCAGGCCGGGGTGGAGCTCGCCGAACGCGGCCAGGATCGTCTTGGGCCCCAGCCGCAGAGTCGCCGAGCGTCCGGGATGCCAGGTCGGACCCGCGTCGGGGAAGACCTGGAGGTTGTCAACCGGCGCTCCCGCCGCCTCGAGCAGCGCGAGCGTCTCGGCCTTGGCGTCGAACGCATCGAACGGGCGCGCCTTGCCCGACTGCCAGCCGCGCGCGGTCCGGTCGCCGGCGAGCAGCAGGCCGAGCGTCGGATGCTCGGTGTCGCCGAGATAGCGCCGGCCGATCTCGAACAGCCGGACCGACGACGCGCCGCGGTCGAGGTTGCGGCGCGCCGCGGCGATCAGCCCCGGCAGCAGCGACGGGCGCATCACCTTCAGCTCCTCGCTGATCGGGTTGGCGAGCACCCACTCGGAGCCGCCGAACGCCTGCGCCTCGGCGTCGGAGATGAAGCTCCAGGTGACCGCCTCGTCGAGGCCGCGCGCGGCCGCGGTCCGGCGCACGCGCCGTTCGCCAAGCTGGGCGCGGGTCGCCGTCGGATGAGCGACTCCCGGCGCCCGCTCGAGCGGCGTCGAGGGGACCTGGTCGTAGCCGACGATCCGGGCCACCTCCTCGACCAGGTCGGCCGGGCCTTCGGCATCGCGGCGCCAAGTCGGCACAGTCACTTCGGCGCCATTCAGGGAGAAGCCGAGGCTTTCGAGAATCTTGCGCTGCCGCGCCTCGGGCACATCGATCCCGCCGAGCGCCCGGGTCCGGCCGAAGTGGAATGCGATCGTCCGATGCTTGATCGGCGGGTCCCCGGCGCGTTCGAGCGCCGACGGCTCGCCGCCGCAAATGTCGACGATCAGCCCGCTGAGGATGGCGAGACCGTCGTCGAGGAAGCCGGGATCGACGCCGCGCTCGAACCGGGTGCGCGCGTCGCTGGTCAGGCCGAGCGCCTGGCCGGTGCGCGCGATCCGCTCGGGCGTGAAGTAGGCGACCTCGAGCATCACGTCGGTGGTGGCTTCGCCGACGCCCGAATCCTCGCCGCCCATGATCCCGCCGATGTCGTGGACCTGCCGGTCGTCGGCGATGACGGTCATGAACGGCTCGAGCCGATATTCCTTCTCGTTGAGCGCGAGCACCGTTTCGCCGGGCCTGGCGGCGCGGGCAGTGAGGCCGCCGGCCAGCTTGGCGATGTCATAAGCATGGGCCGGCCGGCCATGGTCGAGCATCACATAATTGGTGATGTCGACCAGCGCCGAGATCGGCCGTTGCCCGGCCGACTTGAGCCGGCGCTGCATCCATTCGGGCGAAGGCCCATTCTTCACGCCGGTGATCGCACGGCCGAAAAAGGCCGGGCAGCCGTCCGGATCCTCGATCCGGATGTCGACCGGACAGGGCTCGAAGGCCTCGATCTGGGGCACGCCCAGCGGCCGAAGCGTGCCGATGCCCGCCGCCGCGAGATCGCGGGCGATGCCGCGGACGCCCATGCAATCCTGGCGGTTGGGAGTGACGTTCACGTCGAACACCGCGTCGTCGAGCCCGGCATAAGCGGCATAGGCCGCACCGATCGGCGCGTCGTCCGGAAGCTCGATGATGCCCGTGTGATCCTCGCCGAGCTGGAGCTCGCGCGCCGAGCACATCATGCCGCGGCTCTCGACCCCGCGAATCGCGGCGACCTTGAGGGTCAGGTCGCTGCCGGGGATGTAGGCGCCAGGTGCGCCGAACACGCCCAGCATTCCAGCATGCGCGTTGGGCGCGCCGCACACCACCTGGATCGCTTCGCCGGTGCCGGCGTCGACCGTCAGCACTTGGAGCTTGTCGGCCTGCGGATGCTTGTCCGCGGTCAGCACCCTGGCGACCACGAACGGGGCGAGCGCGGCGGCCGGGTTGGTGACCTCCTCGACCTCGAGCCCGATTGCGGTCAGCTTGTCGGCAAGCTCCGCTGCGGATGCCGCCGTGTCGAGATGCTGCTTGAGCCATTCGAGCGAGAATTTCATGCGCCGACCCCGCCCGAGAGGGTCGGCACATCGAGCGCGCGGAAGCCGTAATGCTTGAGCCAGCGGATATCGCCGTCGAAGAAGGCGCGGAGGTCGTCCATGCCGTATT
>Ga0207674_10002319_pt1 | contig 24104 bp, 26 predicted proteins | sample KBSCornC72_FD_184303 | JGI IMG/M metagenome (GOLD analysis project Ga0207674, IMG submission 184303) | Corn rhizosphere microbial communities from Kellogg Biological Station, Michigan, USA - KBS Corn C7-2 (SPAdes) (version 2) | ecosystem: Host-associated > Plants > Roots > Rhizosphere > Soil ...
ATCCGCGATCGGGTGCAGGCCGCCAACGTTTATCTCGGCGCCCGGCCGCTTGTCGAGGCTCTCGATCAAGGCGCGCGGATTGTGGTCGGCGGACGCCTGACCGACACTGGTTTGACGCTCGCGCCATTGGCTCATGAATTTGGTTGGAGCTTTGACGATTGGGACAAGATCGCGGCGGGAACCATAGCCGGACATATCATCGAATGCGGAGCACAGGCCTCTGGCGGCAACTGTCAGTACGATTGGCAAAATATCCCCGATCTCGCAAATGTCGGATTCCCCATCGTCGAGGCAGAGCCAAGCGGAGATTTTGTCGTTACAAAACATAACGGCACAGGCGGGCGCGTAAACGTTCAGTCCGTAAAAGAGCAATTGCTTTACGAAATGGGCGATCCGCACGCCTACATCACCCCCGATGTCGTAGCCGATTTTACCTCGATCAATGTCGCCCCCGACGGCGAAAACCGCGTCCGTGTTTTCGGGATCAAAGGTAAGCCAAACACCGAGTCTTACAAAGTCTCGATCGCATATTCGTCCGGCTGGAAGGCTGTCGGAACACTCGTTTATGCTTACCCCGACGCGTACGAAAAGGCAAAAGCAGCAGATAAGATATTGCGTGCACGGTTGGAAAGGTTAGGGTTGAAATTTGACGTGATACTGACGGAATTTGTCGGCGTTAACGCAACTCACGGACGTCTGGCGGGTGACCCGCCGCCGGATATCCCCGAGGTCCAGTTGCGATTCGGTGTTCGCGGGCAAAATAAGGCTGATGTCGAGCGGTTTACAAAAGAACTTGCGCCGTTGATCCTGACAGGTCCGCCCGCCGTTACCGGGTTTGCCGGAGGCCGCCCGAAGGTCGAGGAAATAATGGCGTATTTCCCGGCGCTGATCCCAAAATCTCTGATCGAAACCAAGGTTGAAATTATCGAAGCGTAAATAATTATTTCTTTAAGAATTTTTCGATTCCCGCCTTGCAATCGTCCGTCATCCGGGCCGCGGCGTTTATTTCGGAGCCGAGTTCAAGCGCGTCGTCAAACGGCATGCCGTCCATTTCATAAAGCAGTTTTTTTGAAAGCATGACGGCTGACCGGCTTACTTTTTCATAAACGGCCACATAATTTCTTACGTCAGCTTCAAACGTAGTCTCCGCAAAGATTCGATTAACAAGCCCATAACCCTTTGCCTCAGCGGCCGAAAATTCAAACCCTTGAGTTATAAGTTCGAACGCCTGTTTTTCCGAGACGTTTCGTTGCAGGATCGCCGTCACTATCGCGGGCACAAAGCCTATCTTGACTTCCGGGTACCCAAACCGCGCCGTGTCGGTCGAAAGCACGATGTCGCAGCCTGTCGCAAGCCCGCATCCGCCGGCCAATGCCCGCCCGTGAACAGCCGAAACAACAGGTATCTTTACATTTCGAATTATCGAAAACAGCTCCGCAAGTCCCTGTGCGTCTTCCAGATTTTCTTCGTAGTTGCTCTCGCTTATCTTTTGCAGCGCCGAAAGATCCGCACCGGAGCAAAAGTCGTTGCCCGCTCCCTTGATCACCATCGCGCGAAGATTATCATCGGCATCAGCTTTGAGTAACGCCTGTTTTAGCGCTGCCACCAGGGCATCATTCAACGCATTGCGCTTTTCGGGTCGGTTGAGGATCAGGTACCGAATCGGCCCGTCATCTGTGGTTAATAACTCAGACATTTTCTTTTGTAGTCTTAACAATTGAAGTAAGCATTTTTGAGAGCTCAACCCTGTCAGCGTCGATCGACTCAAACTCAGGGGTCGTGAGTAAGTTGGCATGCAGCAAAAGTCGTAGCCAGTATTCCGTTTCGGATGCCTTTCGGCGTGCAGCTCCAAATTCACTTCCGAAAACTTGTCGCGACTCCGCACTTATTGCTTCTTTCACATGTTTGCCGATGTGAGTACCAGCGATAAGCAGTTCTTTACTTAGAACAAATTCTCGCTTTTCCTCGGTCAGATATTTGTGAAGTTTGATGACCCTCAACGCAAATGCAAATGATTTCTCAAGAATGGGGTTTTCTTTCATCGAGAATGTGTCCTCGCGAATTCTCCAAAAATAATTATGAATTAAAAATTAACAATTCATAATTATTTTTGGAATATTTTCTTAGAATAAATTCGATGCCTTATCGATCTGCGCCGCAAAACCGTCGATCGTCTTCGAAACAACCTCTATCTCTTCGGCGGCTTCCTTCCAATTTCGCTGTTCGATCGCTTCGCGAATTCCCGGTAAGGTTTTCACGCCGTAGCCGGTATAAAATCCCGGAGCGTATATCTGATGCCGGAACCAATTGCGACGAGGCAAACCGCTCGGATCGGTGAGGGCCCGCTCCGATTTGAACAGTATCGCATCGAGTTCTTCCTGTTGGTTTTTGGAAAGCGACCTTTCGGCCGACGCCTTTTTGAATCTTGCGGCGCTTTTATTCAGTTTTGCCAAAGCGTTTTGCAGCGGGGCGAAATTAAGGTACGGCACATCGTCTCTCACTGCCGGTACGACAAACGTTTTCGTCGGGTCCTGAACTGCTTTCAACATACCGCTCGATATAAACTGGTTCGACGTTCGCGTGTCGTCGCGCATCGTATCGGCGAGTCGTGTAACTTCGCCGACATACTGCGAAATAGTATCGGCAAAATTCGTAAAATCGAACGGCAGCGTCTCAGCGTCGGCGAGCCGAAGGACCGCGTGCCCGCCAACTTTTGCGAGCGCGACGCCATATTCGAAATTCGGGTCGCCAAAACGCGTGTAATGGTCAAATGAATCGTAGATCGAGTGATACGAGCCACCGCCGTCTTCGCCGCCAAAACCGATATTTAGCGACGCGATGCCGAGGTGCTGTAAAAACGGCGTGTAATCAGAACCTGACCCGAGCGCGTCGATCCGCTGATCACTTCTCTCCATGGCTTCTTTTCGTACCGTCGGCGAACCGTTCACTATTTCGACCGCGCGTGACCGTTCCCAAACGGTCATTTTGGTTTCCGGATCAGGAATGTCGCGCGCGACCTCGTTCATAAATTTTTCGAGCGTGTGCGAGCCGCCGATACCGAGAAAGCCCCGGCCATTCGTGTCCGAATTTATATACGCCACCGCCTTTTGCGAGAGCTCGTCGGCATGCGTCTCGACCCACTCGGTCGAACCCAGCAGACCCTCTTCTTCGCCATCCCACGCACAGTAAACAAGCGTGCGCTTCGGACGCCAGCCCGTTTTTGCAAGTTCCCCGATCGCGCGGGCTTCTTCCATCATTGCGACCTGGCCGCTCAGCGGATCGTCCGCGCCGTTGACCCACGCGTCGTGATGGTTCCCGCGGATCACCCATTCGTCGGGACGCTCTGAGCCTTTCATTTTCGCGATAACGTCGTAGATCGTTTTCGTATCCCAATTGAACGCCAGTTTCATGTGGACGGTCGGTGTGTTTCCGCCGAAATGATAGGTGATCGGAAGCGCACCGCGCCACTGCTCGGGAACGACTGCGCCGTCAAGGTTCCGCAGCAGCGGCAACGCGTCGGAATACGAGATCGGAAGGACAGGAATTTTCGTCAGCGTTGTTGCGTCTTTCAAAGCCAGGCGTTTCGCATTCTTTGTCGCGCCGACGCCGGGCGTCAGCGGATCGCCCGGAAACACCGGCATGTCCATCACCGAGCCGCGCTGCACGCCGTTTTCGCTTCGCCATGCGCCTTTCGGATAGACATCGCCCTGATAATAGCCGTCGTTTCGCGGGTCGGAGTAAATGATACAGCCGACAGCGCCGTGCTCGGCGGCGACTTTCGGTTTAATGCCGCGCCACGATCCCCCGTATTTTGCGATCACTATTTTTCCCTTTACGTCTACGCCCTGTTTTGCAAGCTCCTCATAGTCGGCCGGCACGCCGTAATTTACAAAAACGAGCGGAGCCGTGACGTCACCGTCTATCGAATAGGCGTTGTACGTCGGCAGCTGTTCGGATTGCTGGCCCGATGTCGAATCTCCCGCGACCTCAGGTTCGTTTAACTTCAGCGTGAATCTTTCCGGTGCCGTCATTTCGACCAACCGCGTTTTCGGCGTCGGGAACAATACATCAAACTGCTCGATCTGAGCGTCCCATCCCCATGCTTTGAATTGCGAAAGTATGAACTCCGCGTTTTCCTTATCATAAGCCGACCCGACATGATGCGGTCGAGCGGACAGTCGTTTCATCCGCTCGCGCAGGTTTTCCGCCCGAAGGTAAGAATCGAACTTTGACTCCAATGCCCGCTGGCTCTGAGTGGACGAATCAGAAAAACCCATCAAGTCTCTTTGACCGGCGGGCATGCTTTGAGAAATTGCTAATGACGAAAGGGCAAAAAGCGACAAGACGCGCAGGAAGACGAGACGCATAAACACTCCTTAATTTAAAGAAAAGAATGGAAAAAGAACGAAAGTATTGTACGGCAGAAACGCGATTTTATCCTAACCGGTCTAGGCCAAGCCGAGATCGGAGGCTTCACCGTCGGGAATCTCTATATTTAATCTGAGCAGCGCCGTCGACAGCGTTTTGCCCTGCGCGTCGGTCATCAGGCTGAGCGTTCCGCCGCCGCCGAGCGATTCGTGCAACAGGAAATTCAGCGCTCCGAGATTCGGCAGCTCGAATCGTTCGACGTCGCCTTTGACCATCTCGCCAAAATGCTGTTTGACGCGCTCGGCCGTCACCTCGCGGACTAGTATCGGATAAAACTCGCCCTTCAGCGCGATGATCCCGACATTTGCCGTGTCGCCTTTGTCGCCCGAGCGGGCGTGTGCAAGTTTAAAAAGTGATATTTTCATGATTTCTTCTGCCAGAAGTTAAATAATAAAATGCCGCGATCACAAGCGAATGCGTTATTCGTCCATCGGCGATCAGTTTCGAAACGTCCGAAAGCGGCATAAGTTCAGTCGCAATATTTTCGTGCTCGTCGAACGACACGTCAGCGGTCCTTTCGCAATCCAAAGCAAGATAATGATATACCCAATTATTCTGGATCGCAGGGTTCGGATGGGACCGCCCAAGCAAAACCCAGTTTTGCGAGCTATAGCCGGTTTCCTCGAGCAATTCCCTTTTTGCCGCGTCCGCGGGCGATTCGTCGATATCAATCATACCGCCGGGAATTTCAAGAATAACGTTTTCCGTGCCGTGCCGAAACTGTTCGATCAGAACGACCTGCTCGTCTTTTGTAACTGCAATAATGTTCACCCAATCCGGATTTTCGAGCACGAAAAACGTCCCTCGCACTCCGTCGCTGCGTCGAGACACATCTTCGCGAACGCGAAAGACGCGGCAATCCGCGATCTGGTTTGATTCGAGTTTTTCCCAGGTTGCAACGTCTGCTTCCATAACAGTTCTTTCGGTAATATTAGAAATATGTTTAAATGGTAAATCAAGCAGGAGATGCGGTTTATGTTTCGAAACGGTAAATCTGCACTATCAATTCTGGTCGCAATGTTAGCAAGCGCGGCATTTATCTCTGCCCAGACTCCATCGGTTGACGAGATCGTCAGCCATGCCGGCCAGCAAGCCGCCGCTTACATCGAAACGTTTCGAAATCTCCTTTCGCAGGAAAACAAGACCTTCGAAATTTACGGCAAGAACGGCGACGTAAAAAAACGCCGCTCCGTTACCTCGACATTTATCGTTTATCCGCTGACAAAAGACGAAAAACGGATCGCCGAATTTCGCAACGTAATCGCGGTTGACGGAAAAAAGCTTAACGATTCCGACTTGCGTGCACAGGATTTTTTTCAAAAGATCGTCCGTGCCGGATCGTCTCAAAAAGAATTGGAACAGATCGACAAGGAAAGTTCACGATTCGATCAGGACTTTGCGATAACCGGCATGACGCTGTTCCAATCACCCGTGCTCGCACCGGAAATGCGTTCGTTTTTTCAATTTCATATCGACGGCAACGAGCGAGTTGACGGCTCCGATTGCTATGTTGTTTCGTACGAGCAAACCAAACCTAGCGGGGACATCGTCGTAAACTCAAAAGAAAACGATTACGGCAAAAGCTATCATCAATACTACGACGTCGATGTCGATCGAGAAGGCGAGTTGAATCCGCGAATAAAAGGGAAACTGTGGATCGATGCCGTGACCTTTCAAATCCACAAAGAAATTCGCGTGCTTACCATGCAGCCCGAAGGCGCAAGTTCACCTATAACCGCTGTGACCGACGAATTTGAATATCAGCCGAGCCAGTTCGGCATACTAACGCCCAAACTCATCCGCCACACACAGTACGGCGTTAAAACAAAATCTGCGTCGTCGCAAAAGCAGGTCGTCGTTTCGATGGAATATGGAAACTTCACTAAACCTGACGTCGAGGTAAAATCGGCGGAGGTTAAATAAAAGGTGCCGTCTAAAAAGTCGTCTTTCTGTGTCCTGGTTCCGTGAATTCTGTGTTCAAAATCCTCTCAGCGCCGCGTCGACCGCATCCTCCGCGATCGCATCCACCAATCCGATCTGCAAAGCTTCCGCTGCACCAACGCGCTTCGCCATAAAGAACATTTCGAGCGCGTTTGCCTGTCCGATCAGTCGCGGCAAACGCTGCGTTCCACCCCAGCCGGTAATGATTCCCAGATTCGCTCCGGGATGTGAAAACATAGCATTCGGCGTCGCAATTCTTTTTTTGCAGGCAAGCGCAAGATCAAGTGCTCCGCCAAAACAATATCCGTTTATTGCAGCAACCGCCAAACGCTCGCTGATCTTCGTCATCAACGCCTGTCCGCGCCGAGAAAACTCTCTTGCCGAGCCGGCAGATAACGCCGAGATCTCCCGCAGGTCCGCACCCGACGCAAAGACATCTTCGGTTCCGGTAAAAACGAACAGCCGGTCGTTATCAGCGCTGTCCACGATCCCATGCAGACACTCGAGCACCTCAACAGATAACGGATTCCTGATCTCCGGACGAATGAACCGCACAACGACGGCGCGTTCAAGAAGTTCAACCGCCAGTGAATTAGACATTTAAGACACCCGCGCAAATAATAAATGCTATGTTCCGAATAAACAAAGCTCACCCATGGCACGGCGTTCCGATCGGAGACGGAGCCCCGGGCGAAGTCACGGTTTTTATCGAGATCGTGCCGAGCGACACCGTAAAATACGAGGTCGATAAAGAAACTGGATATCTAAAGATAGACCGCCCGCAGCAATATTCGAACGTCGTGCCGGCAAACTACGGCTTCATTCCGCAGACATATTGTTCCGAAGGCATCGCGGCATTGGCACGTTCCAAAACCGATATCGCGATCAGCGGAGGCGATGGCGACCCGCTCGATATTCTCGTTCTGAGCGAACACCACATCCCGCGCGGCGATATTATTCTAAAAGCTCTTCCCATCGGCGGATTCTGCCTGATCGACGGCGGTGAGGCCGACGACAAGATCATCGCCGTTCTAAAGGGCGATAAAGTTTTCGAACAGTACAGAGAAATTTCCGAGCTGCCAAAGGGGATTCTTGCTCGATTCGAGCATTATTTTCTCACCTACAAAAATCTGCCCGACGAGCCCAGCAAAACCGAGATCGCATACTCATACGATCGCGAAGATTCTTACAAAGTTATCGAGACGGCGATCGCCGACTATGAAGAAGTTTTAACCGCGAATTACGCGAATAATCACGAATAGGAAAGTATTTTTCGTGTGGATAAATGTTTTTGTTTTTATTCGCGTTCTTTCGCGTAATTCGCGGGCAAAACTTTTCTTTTTTCACGTTGATACCGGGCAAGTTCTTATTTAAAACAGTGATCGGATCCATCCTCCGTCAACCGCAACCGAGCTGCCCGTAATATAGCTTGCTCGTTCGGAAACCAAAAACGCAGCGAGAGCGGCAAATTCTTCGGGTCTGCCCAAACGTTTCATGGGAATTTGCTCTTCCCAACGTGCCCGGACCTCAGCGGGATCGACACCTTCTTTTTCGGCAGTCGAGCGTGCCAGCTGTTCAACCCGTTCCGTCGCGGTATAGCCGGGCAAAATGTTATTTACCGTAATTCCGTATGCTGCGACTTCGCTCGCCAGCGTTTTTGCAAAACCCGTAACGGCGGCGCGAAGGCTGTTTGAAAGTATCAGATTTTCTACCGGCTGTTTTGCAGCTATCGAAGTGATATTCAGGATGCGTCCCCAACGCCGTTCCTTCATTCCGGGCAGGACGAGACGCGTCAGGTCCAGCACGCTTGTCAGCAAACCGCGCGTTGCGTCGTCCCAATTTTCGCGGCTCAGGTTTTCAAATTGCGCTGCCGGCGGCCCGCCCGTGTTTGTAACTAAAATATCTATTTGCCCAAAACGCTCAACGCCTTCGCTGACAATTCGTTCAACATCGGCCGTTATGGAAAGATCGCCGGCAACCGGAATAATATGCGCGCCGGTTTTCTCACGTATCGTGTCGCACGTTTCGTTCAATTTATTCTCGCCCCGCGCGCACAGAACTAGCGACGCTCCCTCGACGGCCAGTTCTTCCGCAACCGCGCGGCCGAGGCCCTGGCTTGCAGCGGCAACAAGTGCTATTTTCCCTCGCAGTCCGAGATCCATCAGATAACCTTAACTAAGCTCGTTCTTTATTCGTATCTTTTTGTGTGATTCGCGGCCAACATCTCCGGTTATTTCTGCCGCAGGTAATCGTCCGTCTTATCGAGCCAGTCCTGCCGCGGCGGGCTGAATATATCGACATCCAGAGTGTCTTCCAGCGCTTCGGCTTTGTGCAGAACATGAGAAGGAATGACCAGCACTTCGCCGGCGCGAACTGTGACCTCTTCTTCGCCATCCTCGCCGATCCAGAAATGCAAAGCGCCTTCGAGCACGTAAGTCAGCTGCTCGTTCTCATGCGAATGCCTCGGCACCACGCAGCCTTTATCAAGATAAACATGCGTCAACATCATCCGGTCGGCCGTGATCAAACGACGGTGAAGCGTGTCCGAAACGCGTTCTTTGGGCATGTCATCCCAGCGGTAAAATTGAGTTTTGGGTTGTTCCATAATGTTCTTGATCGTCTAAAAATCAAATATTGATGTCAATAAATTGCCACTAGTTCTGGCTGGTGGAGTGATAAAGTAAACGTCGCACAAGGCTTTAGCCAAATAATCGATTGGATTCCCTACCGGTTTTTAGCCAAAGCAAGAGTCGATCGTTCTATCCTCAACTTAACTTTCTATACTTCGTTCCAATGTAATCTACGAAATCGGGTTCGATTCCCTGCTGCCTGATCAAATACTGTATCTGCGCCCGATGATGGATCGAATGATAATTTAACTGCAACGCAATGTCCTTGATCACTGCCGCCCAATCGCCGCCGTCAAAACCGTAAAACTCGACTTCCTGAAACAGCTCATCTTCAGATTTGGAATCGATGAAATCGAGCCATCGCTCAAGGCATTCGTCCCACTGCTGCGCGAGTTCTTCAAGTTGATAGACCGGCAGCCACCAGTCAAGCTCCTTGTAATTCGGCCATTTCTCGATCCGTCCCAACCATTTATTCATCGAGTTGATTAAATGGCTAAAAAACTTTACGCACTCGTCCTTTTCGGAAAGGTCCTTGATTTTCTCAAGTGCAAGCTTGTTGGCGTAGTTATTATATTGAAAAGTCTCGATCAGGTATTGCTTCATCTCCATAGTTAGACTTTTTCGTGTTATTTTGTGTAGTTTCGTGGTTGCAGCTTTATTTATGCTCGCGTTTGTTCGCGCCATTCGCGGGCAAACTTTTCTTCACTTCAATATCGACAAATACTCCTTCCAAGGCCCGACCTCCGCATCGTACCGACGTGCCATCGCGGTTGCGATCTGGCGAATGTGATTGAGGTCGTGAACCACCCACGTCGCCAAAAGCTGGCCGAGCGTTACCTCACCTAATTCCGGGTGCATTCCCTTTAGTTCGAGCTGTTCATCGGTGAGATTCCACGACTGTAGCTCTGACAAACTCTTCGCACGGGCCTCTTCAAATTCCGCCAGCAGATCCGACAGGCTCTTCCCTTTCGAATTATCAAACTGCGCAAACCGATCGAACGGCACAAAAGTGCGATTCTCGCCCTGTTCCAAAATTATCCGGGCCCGCGGTATCCAATCGGTTTCCTCGCCGTGGATCAAATGCCCGACCACATCGAACGCCTGCCAGCTATCACTGTTATCAGAACTGGACGTCCAGCCATCCGAAAGCCCGCCGAGCAATGCCCGCAATGTTCCCGGCGTCGCAGACAAAACGGCGACCGCATTTTCAATTTCGAATTTCATAAAATGCCTTTTGATTTCTACCAATATCCGAGTCTATCCATCTTGATGAAAATTGCAAAATGTTCGCCAGCGTGTCTTACGCATAAAACTATTGACAACCTGTGCAACACCGTTCAAAATATCATGGGCCGAAACTTTCGGCTAATCGATCTTTCAAAATTTGATCGGAACCCTCCGAAAAAACTAAAAGGTAAAAACTGAGATCTGAAAGTGCAGGAATCGGTTTTCAGCTTTCACCTTTCAGTTTTTAGTTTGTCCGGATGGGGCAGGTTTCAGCGAACGAGTGTCCCGAGCGGGGCGAAGTGCCTCAAATCCGTAAACGCAATGGATGCAATCGCTTAACCGTGCGCTACACTTTGTGAAAAGTTTTTCCCAAAATTCGCGGGACAAGACGGCTAAATGTTGCAGACACAACACGTTATTTGTCCCAGAGACCCTGGGACAGGCTTGGGACACTCGTGGGACAGTCGGGAAAGCTTTGGAGCGGAGGCAATTTACGATTCCGGCGGCACGCTCATCTCAGCCGTATCGAAAATGCCGCGCTGCATTTCCGGCAGAATTCCCTTTTCGATATATATCGGCCTGACAAATTGCCGAAGCCTAGGCAAAACCCGTTGAAACCATAAGGCTCCGAGTACACAACCTACGCCGCCGATCAAAAGGGTGTTCGGCGCTCCGATCTGAGCGGCAATGCTGCCCGCGAGCAAGCTGCCGAACGGTGCTGTCCCCATGAATGCCATTGTGTAAAAGCTCATCACACGGCCGCGCTTGTCTTCTTCAACTATGGTTTGGATTATCGTGTTGCTCGCGGCCATCTGGGCCATGAAGCCAAGTCCGGTCGCGACCATCAAGATCATAGAAAGCCAGATCATTCTTGATAAGGAAAATCCGATCAGCCCGAGCCCGAACAATCCGGCCATTCGCGGAATATACCGGCCCAGTCCGACAACACTTTTGCGTGCCGCCAGGAACACTGCTCCGCAAAGGGCTCCAACACCGGAGGCGGCCATCAGAAAACCGAGAGTGTGCGGGCCGCCATGCAAAACGTCTGTCGCAAAGATCGGCATCAGAACGCTGTACGGCATTCCGACAAGGCTGACGAAGGCAAGCAGGATCAGTATCTTGCTGATCGGCGGAAAGCCGTACACATAAGCCCAGCCTTCGCGAAACTGCTGCAGAACGTTTGCGTGTTTGACCGCCTTTGCTGCGGATGGAGCGACCCTCATGGCCAGCAGCGAGGCGATCACGGCAATGTAGCTGACGCCGTCGATAAAAAAGCACCAGCCCTCACCGACGACAGCGATCACCACGCCGGCAATTGACGGCCCGATCAAACGGGCGGCGTTTACGAGCGATGAGTTAAGGGCGATCGCATTTGGCAGGTCTTCGCGCTTCTCGACCATCTCGACGACGAACGACTGTCGCGCCGGCATATCGAATGCGTTGATCAGCCCCTGGAAAATGCTTAACGCTATGACGTGCCAGATCTGGATGTAACCCGTCAGTGCGAGTAGGGCCAGAACCAGTGACTGGATCATCGCAAGGGCTTGGGTGGCGACGAGCAGGTGGTGCCGGTTCCAGCGGTCGACGATGACACCCGCAAACGGCGCGAGCACAAACGACGGTATCTGCCCGGCAAAACCGACCACACCGAGCAAAAATGCGGAACCGGTTAGCCGATAGACAAGCCAGCTCGTCGCAATCCGGGTCATCCACGTCCCGATCATCGAGATGCTCTGTCCGCTGAAGAAAAGCTTGTAATTTCTATGTTCCAGCGCCCGGAACATAAACGCGATGCCGGAACGGCCGGTTGTGATCTTTGCGGATGCGTCGTTCATCAACGAATATTTTACGCGTTCGTTTATGAGTGAGCTAATGGCAGTCTTTTGGAAGAACGAATGGACCTATATGAGGAGTAGCGGTATTAAGGCAGGTTTCAAGAGCAAGCGTCAGCGTGGGACGGATATTTTCCGGAACAACAATGGCGTCAAGAAGACCGCGAGCGGCAGCGTGCTTAGCATCGAGCTCTTTGTCATACGTCTCGCGAACCTTTTCCATTTCGGCAAGCAGCGCGTCGTCGGGCGATCTGCCTTCCTTCTTGAGTTTGTCGAGCTGCGTACCGAAAATTGCCTGAACGGCCGAGTCGCCTTCCATAACGCCCATGCGTCCCGTCGGCAGCGAGAAAATAAAGTCGGGATCGAAACCCTGCCCGGCCATCGCGTAATAGCCTGCGCCCGAGGCGTGGTTAATGGTCAGGACGATCTTGGGTACCGTTGCGGTGGCCATTGCCTCGACAAACCTGGCACCGGCGCGAATGATTCCGCTGTGTTCGGCTTCGGCCCCGACCATAAAACCGGACACGTCCTGAACGAAAAGCAGCGGCGTCTGATGGCGGCTGCAGTTCTCGATAAAGTAGGCCGTCTTTTCGGCGGATTCGGTATAGACAATGCCGCCGAACCGCGGAGGCGTTCCGGGTTTGCCTTTGGACATCCCACGCGAATTTGCGATGACGCCGACAAGGATTCCGCCGATGCGTCCGGTGCCGCAGATCATCTCTTTGGCAAAATCGGCCTGAAATTCTTCGAGGCCGCCATCATCCATAAACGTATTAAGCACGGCGTGCATATCGTACGGAGCACGATGATCGTCGGGCAAAATATTGTAAAGCTGTTGGCTATCAGTTATTGGCGAACGGCTTGCTGTGATCGAAACCCGGGCAGGCTCTTTAGCGGGTAATTCGCCGACAAGGTCCCTGATCTTTGACAAACAATCTTCTTCGTTTTTCGTGCGATAGTGTGCAACGCCGGATATCGCGTTGTGCGTCATCGCACCGCCGAGCGTCTCGTTATCGATGGTTTGCCCGGTCGCGCCTTTTACAAGGTTCGCCCCGCCGAGACCCATGAACGATGTGCCCTCGACCATCAGGATGACGTCGGACAGAGCCGGCAAATACGCGCCGCCCGCGACGCACATTCCCATTACGGCGGCGATCTGCGGCACCTTCAGATACCGCCGCATCAGCGAGTTGTAATAAAAGATCCGCGCCGCGCCGTATTGCCCCGGAAAAACACCGCCCTGATACGGCAGGTTTACACCGGCGGAATCGACAAGATAGATGATCGGCACGCGGTTCCGCATGGCGATCTCTTGCGCACGCAGGATCTTTTTGATCGTTTCCGGATACCACGCACCGGCCTTTATCGTCGCGTCGTTTGCAACGACGACGCATTCGCGGCCATCGATCTTGCCGACAACCGTAACGACCGCGGCCGCGGGTGCCTTCCCGTCGTATTCGTCGTAAGCGACAAGCAGGCCGATCTCTTGGGAATAAGTGTCCGGATCAAGTAGCAGTTCGATCCGTTCTCTTGCCGTGAGTTTGCCCTGTTTGTGGATCTTCTCGATCTTTTCCGGCCCGCCGCCAAGCTTCAGCTTATGCTCAAGGCGCAGGTATTCGTCGGTAAGCTCGCGAAGGCGGGATTTAGTTTGCTTTTTCATTCAAAGAAAATGGGGTGTTGGTTTAAGTAATATCGGTTTTCCCCTAATGACTGGCTTGGGAGCGATGTCGCATCTCGTTTTTATATCCACCACCACTTGCGCCTGTGCAACACGGTATTTCAGACGAGTATTTTGGAAAAACCATGATTACTTCGCCGGATTTTGTCTGTGGCAAGTTCACAGGAACTTCGATCAAACCATATCGGCTTCCGTTTATAAACCAAACACTGGCTAATCCAAGGGCAAACGTCATAAGCGCAATTCTGATTTGTCTATACTGAAACATTACTTTCTCTCACTAATGACAAACGTCGGAACCATGCCGCCGCCGCTCGATACATTCGCGAGCTCAGTTACGGACAAACGCGTAAACGCCGCGCCGACAATGCCGTTGAACAGCAATGGGTCAAGATCTACAAGCTGCTCGACCATGCTGATCTTGCCTTCGTAACCGAACAGCATCGGGAAGATCTCTTTCGAGGTCTTCACGCGCTCCTGCACGAGATAGTCACCATCGGAAAGCGCGGTTTTGATAGCGTCGTTCCATTCACCTTCGGTCGAGTTCCAACCGATATAGATACCGTGACCGCCGTAATCGTCATTCGGCTTTAAAACCAGTTTGTCGGAATTCTCCCGCGTCCATTCAACGAGATCGACATCTTCGCCATGATAGGTAGTTTTTTCGTCACGAAACTTTCGCGTCCACGGCACGTGAGCATTTATCGCATTTATTTCTTCGTCGTTGAACAAATGCGCAAATTTTTCATTTGTCAGCACCGCAAAGATCGCTTTCTTATGAACGAGCTTGCTGCGAAAATTGTTGACCATGCATATCGCGCCGGCGCGGTATGCATCAAGCAATGCGGGAAATTGGTCGATGATCGGCAGATATTCGTTCACCAGCAAGCGCTTGTAAACTACATTGATCGTCAGGCCGCGATAGTAAAGCTTCTCGCCGTCAAATTCGAGTTCTTCCGGCGAGCAGATGACGGACGTATACCCGGCATCTTGGAAATAATCGCGGAAAAGCTCAAATTCCTTTTGCGTCGGCAAACCCTTCAGATCGACGATCGCGATAACGGGCGGCGTCTCCGGTTCGCTGCCAATAAATTCCTCGTAACACGTGAGCAAAACATCGAGCAGCTTCGAGCTTCCCTCAAACGGCCGCACATCGTATCGCTCGCGAAACTTATGCATTACCGGCAAGGATTCAAAGATCTTCGAAGCAGAATCCGCGTAAGCGATCCCCGCCGGACTTTCTCCGTTCAGCTCGACAAAGCTGTACGCCTCATCCGTCAAAAACGAATCGAGCCGCGATGTCGGCGAGACCTGTTCGTAGCCCGGATCGATCTTTACCAGCTCGCGTTCGATCGCGGTTACTCCGAGTTCGTCGAGAATTGCGTCATCGCCGACGGCTGCGTCTTTTACCTTTTGCAGCGCGTTCCATATAGTTTCGCAGATCGTCTTTACGCGTTCCCAATCGCTTTCGGTAATAAAATGCGGCCGCAAATATGGCGTCAGCCGCCGTCCGCCGAAGATCAATTTGCTGTGCTCGAGGGCTCGATCAAGAGCAAGCGTCGAGGCTTCGGCAAGATCGGGATCAGCTAGTAACTGGTGATAATGTTCGACGGCTTGCTTTAGCATTATTTGGACATGCTGAGGACCTCTTCGTACTCGTCCTTGGTCAGCGGCACGACCGAAAGCCGCGAAAGCCGAACCAACGCGATGTCCTTGAGATTTGGGTTTGCCTTGATCGCGGCGAGCGTAACAGGATTTTTAACGGGTTTCCCGGCCTCGAGCTCGACCGCGACCCATGTATCGCCATCAGCCGTCGGATCGGGGAAATAAGTTTTGGAAACGGTTGCCAGCCCCACTACGGCCTTGTCATCACCTGAGTGATAATAAAAAACCTTGTCGCCTTGTTTCATCGCTTTCAGGTTGTTTCGGGCGGTGTAGTTGCGGACGCCGGTCCAATCGGTCTTACCTTCCTTCTGAAAATCGCTAAAGGAATAAGAATTAGGTTCTTGTTTTACTAGCCAATAGTTCATAGGAATTTGGTTTTAGGTATTTGGTTATTGGAATTTGTTTACGTTCGGGCGGAAGTCTTTCAGAGAAATCTATAGCATTCTCTTTCTGACCTCTCACTTTCTATTTCTTTTGCGCCTCAGCCGCTTTCTTATTCAACCATTTCGCTATTCGCTCAAGTGCCGGGCGGAACGGCTTAAAGATCTTTGCGCGGATGCTGTTCTTGTTTTGCTGCTCGCTCCAGACCTTCAGATTCTTTTCGGCGTATTGGCGGATCTGCGGTTCGAGGCTCTGTCGTTTGACCGAATGCCGTAATGTTAGATAGTGATGCTGCCCAACAAGTGAAAATAGCAGCCCTGCCAAATTTCCCTTGAACTGGCTCTTTGCCATCCATTTTTTTGCAAACCCTTCGGTCGGCTGCAGCAAGGCTCCCATCGAGAGTTCGAGCCAGGCATTTTGATTACCCGCCTTCGGATGATAAAGCCCCGGAAGATCGCCTTTCACCTGCATATCCTTCAATCGCGGATCGTTTATAAAATCGACAAGTTTGATACGGTCGATCCCGCGCAGGTGCTCGATAGGCAGAAAATCCAGCGCCTTGTTGATGCTTTCCTCTGTGTCCTTCGGAAGCGGAAACGTAGCCTGATTCTCGATCCGAATCTTAGTGATCTTTGCGGTTTTCTGTCCCGCAGTCTGTATTGCCATAACTGCTGTAAATTGTAATAGGTAAATGGAGAATAGTAAATCAGACCACGCTGGTGTGGCGATTATGCAACACTATCGGGAATCGACGTTACGATGTTTTTCGCTAAAGTCCGTCTTTATGGACTTTAGCGAAACCGCGTTGCTTGGCACGGAGGTTGTAATGAATCCGGAAATTGAAACTTCGAACATGAACCAAACAACGATCTCCAAGCCAATCGAAATCACCGGTGTCGGCCTGCACACAGGCGTGCCGGTCAATCTTAGATTAAAGCCGGCGCCCGAAAACACCGGCTATATCTTTGTCCGCACCGATCTTGATGATTTCGAGATACCGGCGTCGGTCGAATACATCTCGCATTGCAGTTACGCAACGACGCTTATGCGACGCGGTGTTGTTTTGTCGACGTGCGAGCATCTGCTTTCGGCGCTGCGCGGCGCCGGCGTCGATAACTGCTTTATCGAACTCGACAATATCGAGATACCGATAATGGACGGATCTAGCGAGGATTTTATCCGGCTGGTCGAAAACGCGGGCATCGTGTCACAAACGTCGCCGCGCCATTTCCTTAAGATCTTAAAAACGGTCGAGGTTGCCGAGGGCGACCGCAAAATGTCCGTCGGCCCCTCCGACAAATACGAGATCGAATGCATGATCGATTTTCCTCATCCGTTTATAAAGAAACAGGGGCTGCAGTTTGTATTCGAAAACGGCTCGTTCGGCAAAGAGATCGCGTCGGCGCGAACTTTTGGCTTTACGCACGAGATCGAAATGCTGCGAAAGGCAAATCTCGCTCTTGGCGGGTCGCTCGACAATGCCATCGTTCTGACACCTGATGGAATGTTGAACGAAACTCCTTTGCGGTTTGACGACGAGTTCGTCCGGCACAAGATACTCGACATCATCGGCGATTTTGCTCTCCTGGGAATGCCCATTTTAGGAAAGATCATCGCGGAAAAAAGCGGCCACTCGGTGCATGCCGCGTTGATGAGTAAGTTATTGAAAACTGAGAATGCCTGGGAGATCGTAGAATCCAATACAGCTTAGTTACTTCTCGTTGATTTCGGGAACATCCCACGGCAGTTCCTGATGCTCACGAATTTTCCGATCGACGGCCCTTAATTCTTTCGAATTTGTGTCGAGGTTGATGAGCCGGGCCTGCAGGAACGAATGCACGGCCGGAAACAAGAGTCCCAACACCAACCCGAAAATAACCTGAGCTCCAAAGAGCCCCATCGCCGCATGACCGGTCGCAACAGGTCGGTTCGATATTGTTTGCCAAATTGTAACCGGACCGAGTACCCATAAAAGAAATCCGTAGCTTATTCCGAAAAGCCATCCGCCCTGACGGTCATTGGCAGCCCGCTTAAAAATCGCTGCATAAGCAATACCCGCAAGTATCATCAGGGCCGCATACACAACCAGCGTCACCGGCTTGCTTGCCGATAATGTTTTCTCGATGCTGTCCAGGGCGTCTGAAAAATAAAGCGCAATGAACGACGGGACGGCGGCGAAAAGACCGCTGATCGCGCCGTTTAAGTATGGACGCTGCGTCGGGGCGGGAGTATTACCGTGTGCCCGCATGTACTGTAAAAATGAAATATCCCTGGCCATACTCAACAAAGCTTTAACGTCTCGGTCCCGTAAAGTAACGGCTCGTCCCTGTACATTTCGACAAGATATCTGTAAGCGAGAGCAACGGGGCGCGGATCGCGGTTAAGATCGAACAGCCCTACAGGAAACACGTTACCGAGAGCCTTGCTCAAACCGATGTTCCAATCGACCTGATCCTGTAGGCTGTACCAGGTAAAACCAACGACGGGAACGCCGTTCTGCCTTATCAACTGAACGTTGTGCCACTGTCGCCAAAGCCAGTTCGGTGCATCGTCGGCATCAGGTGTGTTCGTTTCCGTGTGCATAACCGGCCGGCGGTATCGCTGGTAATATTGTGTCGTGATGACGTACCATCCGAACAGTTCACCGAGCATCTCGATCTCGCCGTCGCTGTTTATCAGCTTTTCGTTCCACTCGTAATAGTCGATGCCCAGGATCGCGCGTTTTCCTACGGATTGCTCCATAAACCACTCATATTCTTCTCTCGGGAAGCCGTTATCTATCAGATAAGCAAATATGTCCGCTCTAACCGGCAAGCCATAGAGCAGATCAAGCGCGATGAACCGCCGCTGATTTTCAAAATCGGCTTGAGACCGTATATATTTGTCGGGACAGCACGCCTGGTGAAATTCCCCGCTCTCGCTGTTGACGAAAACGGCATCCGGCCTGGTCTGCAAGATCTCGCGCATCATAAGAACGCTAGCCCGAGCAACGTTTCTGATCGCCCTTACAAATCCCGTTTCGCTTTGAAGTTGTTCGTTCCAGACGCCCTCAAGAGCGCTCATTCTCGCCGTTACGTACATTTCATTGATGGGCGTATAAAATTTGATCCACGGATAACGTTCTGCAAAGGCCCGCGCATATTGTGCCAGTGCTTCGGGCAGGTATAGATTCTGAAAGTTTTCAAGCCAATCGGGAACTCCAAAATGGCAAAGATCGATTATCGGTACGATCTCAAGCTCTCTCATCGCACCGCAAACGTCGTCCATAAACGACCAATCAAATTTGTTTTCGGCTTGGTAAATAAGATGGATGGGTGGCCCGTAGCGAAGATATTTCAAACCCAGCTCACGCACCAGTTCCAGGTCGCGACGCCAGTATCCGTAATGTCCGGTTTCGGAAAGTTGGTCTATCCGCCACCGACCGCCATCGATCGTAGGAGCGCTGCATTCGATACCGGTTGCAAACATAAAATCAGCCATAAACAACCTCTTTCGCACTCGCGGCGTAACCTACGGGCTTTGTGTACAACGAACCCATTACCGCGCCGTAAATTAAATGTCCGGCAATTATGGTTGCAGGTCCAAACCAACCCAAGCCATAAGCGAACACCCCGAATCTTGGCATCCGTCCGTCGATCATGATGTCCATCTGCGGAACCATTATTGATCCCGCTAATATGGCCGGCAGGATCGAGAATATAATGCCTTGCAAAGCAGGACGCAAATCGAATGTCGACCAAAAGAAATATGCATAAAATATTGCCCAGATCGCGCCCACGACGAGGTGCATAAACAAACCTGCGGGCCACCAATACACGGCCGGTGCACCGGGTCCAAATGCCAGCATCCCAAGAATCTTGACAAGGTCAAACAGAGGCAATCCGGCGAAGATAAGCGCACGAACGATCAATTCCCACGCCAAGGAACCGCAAGCGCCCGCAAAAACCGCCTTTTTAAACGCAACTCGACGAATCATAATCAGTGCACCTGTTAAAGCACGCAATTATTATGCCGTCGCAGAACTTGTAGAGCTTTACTGTGGTGAATTACTAAATTACACAAGCAAAGAATTAACGCATTTATCCGGCAGGTATCTTCCAATGCAGGCGAACTATTCTTCCAAAAATGCTTGCAAGAGGTCGAGTTTCGTTGACCAATATTCTTTCATCTCAGCAGCCATTTTAGAATTTGGAATTTTTAGATGCTGAACCACAACCTGTGTCTTATTAGCGCCTTTTGGATAAAAATCAACGCTAAGGCCTGTGATGCCGTCTGTCCAGATCATCCGGGCAGATTTATTTTCGGTTGCTTTTCGGATGACAATATTTTCTGCAAGCCATTTATTTCTAACTTTGTTATCTACCCATGAATCATAAAGCGTCGCGATGGGTACGTTTATCGTCTTACTTACGCTGATCTCAAAATTCTTTCCTTTCTGTCCGCGTTCCTTCAAACCGCGGTCCCATTCGTAGGTTGTCGTCAGCAGGTTTTGGTTCCACTGGCCAAGCGGTGCGAGGTCACCGATGCTTGCCACAAGATTGAAGATCTCGCGATGCGTCAATTTCTTCGCGCCTTGTTTGTCCAGAAGTTTGAACCAATGCTCCATCGGCTCACCGGTTTTTTCGACGACGAGTTTATCGGTGATGATGGATCGTTCGTGTGCGGGCATATTTTTTGTACCACGTACTCACGGAGGCAGCATATGCTCCAATCAAGAATTCCAATCCGAGGTATGAAAAATGCCCTCTTTGTCGGTGCGTTTATATGTATGTGCGCCGAAAAAGTCGCGCTGCGCCTGTATCAGGTTTGCCGGCAGCTTTTCGGAACGAAACGCCCCGAAATAGTTCATCGACGACGCAAAACACATAGCAGGGATCCGGTTGTTCGCAAATTCCTCGATCACCAACCGCCAGTCTTCACGATTCGCTTTCAAGGTCTTTGCAAAATCGTCATCGAGCATCAGGTTTGCGAGATCGGGTTTATCGTCAAACGCTCGCCGCATTTCTTCGAGCAGGGCCGAGCGGATGATGCAGCCGCCGCGCCAGATCTTTGCGATCTCCGAGAGGTTCAAGCCGTACTTTTTCTCGACCGAAGCGGTTTGCAGCAACGCAAGCCCTTGCGCATATATGATGATAAACGAATTCAAGAGCGCATTTTTCAGCGACGAGAGTGAAACCGCAGAATCATTCTGCTGATCCGGCACAGGATATATCGCGGCGATCTCGCCACGCAGCTCCTTTTGCGCGGATATTTGCCGCATCGAAACTGCCGAATCGATCGTCGGTATCGGAACGCCAAAATCCATCGCCGCTTGCGACGTCCATTTGCCGGTTCCTTTTTGCGCTGCCTCGTCCAGCACCATTTCGACCAGAGGATTTCCGGTATCCGGATCGATCTTTCTCAGAACTTCCGCTGTTATCTCGATCAAAAACGAATTAAGCTCGCCGTCGTTCCATTCCGCAAATGTTTCGCTGCAGGCCGCTGCGTCCATTCTCAGAGCGCGTCGCATAAAGTCGTACGTCTCGGCGATGATCTGCATCAGGCCGTACTCGATCCCGTTGTGTACCATTTTTACAAAATGCCCGGCCGAGCCCGAGCCCATGTATGCAACGCACGGCTCACCGTTGACCTTTGCGGAAACCGCTTGCAGGACCGGTTCGATTCGGTCGTAAAACTCTTTGCGGCCGCCGGGCATTATGCTAGCTCCGTACCGCGCTCCTTCTTCGCCGCCCGAAACGCCGACGCCCATAAACTCGATGCCTTTTTCTGAAAGATCGGCCTCGCGCTTTTCAGTATCGGTAAAATGCGAGTTGCCGCCGTCGATTATCAGGTCGGCTTTTTCAAGATACGGCAGCAGATCGTTTATCACTGAATCGACTATCGGCCCGGCCGGAACCAGCATCATAATGTTTCGCGGAGTTTCCAGCTTTGCAATAAAATCCGCCAGATCGTTCCCGACATCGACCGGCATTCCGGCGCCTTCTTCGAGCAGCAATTTTCTTTTTCCCTCATCAAGGTCGTACCCGACGCCGCCGATCCCGTGCTCGGCAATATTAAGCAAAAAATTGCGGCCCATCGTGCCCAGGCCGATCATCCCGAAATGTGCTTTTTCCATAGTTTTTCAGTGGCCCAAATGCTTCAGAAATCCTTGTTTCAAAGTTTTTTCGATCTCGATATGCAAAGGTGTCGGTCCTTGATCGAACGGGTTCCTTTCAGCTTCGCGAAAGATCTTCCTTGCACACTTGCCGCATAATAAATAACCAATTAACACTCCGTGTTCACGAAAAATGAACGCATTCAGCGACAGCGCATTCTTTCCTTTGAACTTCAGTCCATCTATTTTCCGCCCGCAGCCGGGACAGCCGTCCCCATCATGAAACCAACGTGATTTAACGGCGCTCCCGAATTGCATCTGCGCCTGACGGAAGAGTTGCTCCATAAGATCCGAGATCTCGTTTTTCGACATAGTGAAATTACTTTTTAATACGTTAACTTGCCTGGATCAATTAGCAGTTATAGACTGCGATTATCGTATATGGTATCACTGCTTGAGGTAATTCGCCCTACAACCTTTATCGAATCGGAAAAGCTGCGGTCGCGTCTGGGATTGGATGTCACCATCGCGTCCGAAACGTTCCAACACACAGGCAGTTTCAAATTTCGCGCGGCATATAATCTCGCCTCGAGCGTGACGAACGATGAGTTACTGACGGCCTCGTCGGGCAATTTCGGCCAGGCGTTGGCATACGCGTCCAAACTGACCGGCAAAAAATGTACGGTCGTGATGCCCGAAACGTCGGCAAAGGTAAAGATCGATGCGGTGCGCGGTTACGGGGCGACGGTTGATCTTATCGATACGAATAAGATCAGCCGCAACGACCGCATCGCTCAGCTTGCCGCGGAAATGCCGGACGCATATTTCGCAAGCCCTTACGACGACCGGTTTGTTATTGACGGGAATTCAACTCTTGGAAACGAGTTGGCCTTTGAAGATTTCGACGTTGTAATTTCGCCGATCGGCGGCGGCGGGCTGATCTCAGGCCTGATCACCGGACTGCATAGGCACATGAAGCCGACGGTCGTTTACGGCGCTGAACCATTGCTCGGGAACGATGCGGCGCGTTCGCTAAAAGCAGGCCAGATCGTCCGCAACGAAACCGAACCGACGACGCTTGCTGACGGCGCCCGCACTATTTCGCTCGGCAACCTGAACTGGCCGATCATCCGGGAAGGTGTTGCGGATGTTATTGAAGTTTCCGAAGAAAATATCGCGGAGGCCGTGCGGATGCATTTTGGCTTGGCAAACCTTAAATGCGAACCAACCGGCGCTCTGTCATTGGGCGCTCTTCTTGAACGACCTGATGAATTCAGGGATAAAAGAGTCTGTGTAGTTGTGAGCGGCGGTAATGTCGACGGAGAGGTTTATCGTAGTATCCTGGGATCATTGCGTCTGTAAATTCCTGCCGTTTAATTATTTAATTAATAATTGCTAATTGGATAATTAAACAGCAGATGATTCTTATCTTACCTCTTCCACAAACGTCACACGATTTATCTCATACAGGGTTGTCACGCCCGCAAAAACCTTTCTCACGGCGGATTCCCGCAAACTCGACAAGCCTTCTTTTTCTGCCTGACGCCGAATTTCCGAACCGGGTCGGCGGTCGATGATCATTTCCCTGATCGGATTGGACATATCCAAAAGCTCGTGTATGGCAGTACGTCCCCGATAACCGGTATGATTACATGCGTCGCAGCCGACGTTCTTAAAAAACACCTTGTCGGCCGAGTCATCGGGTCGTAGCCCGGACGCAAAAAGCTCGGTGTCCGAGGGACGATACGCACGTTTGCATATTGGACAAAGCAGCCGTACAAGGCGCTGTGCCAGCACACAGTTCAGCGATGACACAAAGTTATACGGCTCGACGCCCATGTTCAAAAAGCGGCCGATAACGTCGATCACGTTATTTGCGTGAACCGTCGTGAACACAAGGTGGCCGGTCAGCGCCGATTGGATAGCGATCTGCGCCGTTTCTTCGTCGCGGATCTCGCCGACCATTATCTTGTCAGGGTCGTGGCGCAGTATGGAACGCAAGCCGCGAGCGAATGTCAGCCCCTTTTTCTCATTTACCGGTATCTGAACGATGCCGTGAAGCTGATATTCTACCGGGTCCTCGATCGTGATTATCTTGTCTTCTTCGTTGCGGATCTCGTTCAGCGCCGCATAAAGCGTGGTGGTTTTTCCGGAACCGGTGCCGCCTGAGACGATCAGGTTCAAGCGGCAGGCGACGGCGGCCTGCAGGAATTGCTGGCTCTCGAGCA
>Ga0207674_10002323_pt1 | contig 24087 bp, 20 predicted proteins | sample KBSCornC72_FD_184303 | JGI IMG/M metagenome (GOLD analysis project Ga0207674, IMG submission 184303) | Corn rhizosphere microbial communities from Kellogg Biological Station, Michigan, USA - KBS Corn C7-2 (SPAdes) (version 2) | ecosystem: Host-associated > Plants > Roots > Rhizosphere > Soil ...
TGGCCGGCGCGGGCGGAACAGGCGACGAAGTGCTGCACCTTGGGGGGGCCGCCGAAGCAGCACTTGGCGACGGAGTAGCAGAGGCTGAACTTGGTGGCCTTGGGGCCGGCCTCGTAGCCGGTCGGGACGATCTCGCCTTCCAAGAGGACCTTCTTGCCGTCGAGCTCGCGGAAGCGCTGGGGGATGTCGTCGAGGGTGGCGGTGGACTGGTTCATCTCGAAGTTGCTCATCGACTTGAGATCGACCTTGTAGAAGTCGCCGGCGTTGACGACGCCGCCCTGGATGACGCTCTCGTAGGTCACCTTCATGGCGTAACCGACCAACGCGAGGATCAGGGCGAGCACGACGCCGACGCGGACGATCACGCCCCAGTTGCGTTCGGCGGGCAATTTGCTGGCGGTGGCTTCCATTTGTTCTACTCCTGCAACGACATCCGACTCCGGCGAGGGTCGGCGTACGAACCTATTACTTCGCGGCGGGCTTCACGCTTTGCACGTCCATTTCGAACACGCTGACGATGTACCCGTCGTCTTTCTTTTCTTCGACTTTCAACGTCCCTTCGCAGATGATCTCATCGGGGTAGTAGCCGACGGCCTTGCCCTTGGGGGTGTGGACGACGATCTGGTGCTGGATCTGCGGGGGCTGGCCGAAGCAGCAGGCGAAGAGGCTGGGCACGAGGGAGAAGTGGGAGATGTTGTCGGCCTGGTCGAGGGGGATCATGAAGCCGGAGACGCGGATCTTGCTGCCGCTCAGCTTCTTGACGTCGTCGGGGATGTTGCCCCCCTTGTCGGCGTCGTAGTCGAAGTTGCCCAACTCCTTGATGCTGCCCAGGGCGAGGACTTCGCCTTCCTTGGGGACGGCGAACTTCTTGCGCTTTTCGGCGGAGATTTCGACCTGGGGCTGGGCGAACTGATCGGCCTGGGGGATCGGCGCCGACGAGGCGAGCTGCTTGATGTTGGTCTCGCAGACGCGGATCTGTTCCTGGATGGCGCCGTAGCGTTTCTTGTCGTCCTTGACCTTCTCGGCGACCTTCGTGAACAGCTCTTTGGCGAGGGAGTATTGGCCGCGGTTGAAGGCTTCGTTGGCGCGGAGTTCGAGGGTGGTGGGGTTGTCCTTGGTGTCCTTCGCATTTTTAGCCACCTGCGCCGCTGCGGCAGGGGGCGTGGCCGCCGGTTTCGTGTTGTCGTCGGCCTGGGCGACCAGCGGGGTGGCGAGGGCGGCGGTCAGAATCGCGGCGGTCAGTTTCATATGGGCTCCGAGAGGTTTCGTCGTCGTCGTCGTCGTCGTCTTGCTCGATGCGGTGTTTATTGTACTGCCGGTCCCGTATTGGGGTTCGGGCGGGCGAGCGCAATGACCGCGATGTTAAGTATATGCGGGAAAAGGCGGCGTTGTCGCCGCCGTGCGCATACCGTACGCCATCCGAACCAGACTTACGCGGCTGCGAGATTGGTCGCGACCGGCGTCTTGTACGCCTTGAGGGCCGGGACCAGTCCCGCGAGGAACGCCACCAGCACCACACCGGCGACGTAGAGCGCTTCCCAGCGGTCAAAAAACATCCAGTGAATTCCTTCGCCCATCGCCCGCTGGAGGTAGACCGACCCGACCGCGCAGGCGAGGTGCCCGACGAAGAGGCCGAGCAAACCGCCCAGGAGTCCGACGAGCGCGGCTTCGAAGCTGATGAGCGAGAGGATTCGCACGCGGGTCGCGCCCAGGGCGCGGAGGATGGCGATCTCGCGTCGGCGCGCGGCGACGGCGTTGTAGATCGTCGTCATGATCGACGCCGCCGCCACGATCGTCACGAGGATTGAAATGATCAGCAGCACGAGCGTGCTGCCCTTGAAGAAGGTGTTGAAGAACTCGCGCATCACGCTCGCGGGATTGACCGCCGTCGCGCGGTCGTCGATGACCTTGAAGTTGTACATCATCAGTTGCGCGTAGAAATCGCTGCGCGACGTCACGATGATGGCCGAGAGCATCCACTCTTCCTGCGGCAGGTCCGGCACGATGTCGCCGTTCTGGTCGAGATGGTAGACGTCGGGGTCTTCGCCTTCGGCGGTCGCGGTGACGGGGGCGGTCGCGGGGGTCTTGGGCGTGTCCTGGAGCAGATCACCGCCCGGGGGAACGGCGGCGGGCTTGCGCGCCGCCTTCATGCCCAATGACTTGCGCAACGACTCGGGAACCTGCTTCGGATCGATGCCCAGCTTCCGCAGCGTCTCTTGGAACTGCTGCGGCGTCATGGTCGACGGATCGACGTTCGCCCGCTGCAGCGCCTGGGCGACCATGCCGCTTTCGTGCTCGGCAATGGCATAGAGGCTGACGACCGGCACGAACAGCACGCGGTCGTTGGCGGTGTGCGTGGGTTTGAGGATGCCGACGACGTGCCACTTGGGCTTGTGGATGTCGGGCTTCTGGTTGCCCGAGGGCATTCCGTGGGTGGCGCGGAAGGTGGCGCCGCGCTTTTCGTTGTCGGCTTCGGTGAGCTTGTCGTCGTAGAGTGTGAGGTGTTCCTTCTCGGCGACGTCGCTGCCGATCACGGCTTCGAAGCGCCTGGCCTTGAAGACCCTGCCGGCGGCCAGTTCGTACGACTTCTCCTTGCGGTACTGGAACGGCGTGCCGGTCACCCGCTGGCCGTTGTCGTCGAAGCCGAACATCTGCGGGGAGGTGCCGACGATCCGCCGGCCGTTGTAACTGTCGCCGACCATGAACGGGATGGCGATCCTGGCGTAGCGGCGATAATCCATCCGGCCGGGCGGGACCTTCTCGCCAGTTGGCCAGGTCATGTCCTGGTAGATCGAATACGGGATCACGCCCGGGCTCTGGTCCATGTGGTAGACGGTGTTGAGCGTGATCTGCAGCGGCGATCCCTTGGGCGGGCCGATGATGATGTCGTAGCCGAAATCGGTCTGGGCGAAGAGGTTCTGCCCCTCGCGGTGGAGAATCAGAATCGAGATCGCCAGCCCCACGCCCAGCAGCACCGAAAGCGTCGTCAGCCAGGTCGACAGGGACCGCTGCCGCATCTGCTTGAGGATGATTTCGAAGAAGTTCATTTCGACGCCATTGGCTGGGTTTGTTGAACGGGGCGCGAGGCGCGGTTGATCTCCGACAGGGTGAGCACGCGCGGCAGTTCGTGGGCGATGTCGAGGTCGTGGGTGACCAGCAGGAGCGCCGCGTTGATCTCGTGGCAGAGGCGGCGGATCAGGTCGAGCACCTGGCGGGCGGTGGCGGGGTCGAGCGCGCCGGTGGGCTCGTCGGCGAGGACGAGCTTGGGGCGATTGGCCAGGGCGCGGGCGACGGCGACGCGCTGCTGCTGACCGACGGAGAGTTTTTCGGGCTTGTAATCCGCGCGAGGGGTCAGGCCGACGTCGTCGAGGAGGCGGCGGGCCCAGGCGCGGTCGGGCTTGCGTCCGGTGAAACTCATCCCCAGCAATACGTTTTCCAGCGCCGTGAACCCCCCGAGCAGGTGGTGGGTCTGGAAGATGTAGCCGACGTGGCTGCCGCGGAAGACGTCGCGGCGTGCTTCGGAGAGGGTGGCGATGTCGGTCGCGCCTTCGGGAAGGGTGTAGACGATGCGTCCGGAATCGGGGGCGACGATGCCGGCGATCATGTGAAGGAGGGTGGTCTTGCCCGAGCCGCTGGTGCCGATGAGGGCGACCTGTTCGCCGTCGGCGATGGCGAGGTGTTCGAGGTCGATGACGGAGACGACGCTGCCGTCGGGGGCGGCGTAATCCTTCTTGAGGTTGACGAGTTCGAGGGCCACGGTGATTCCCGTTATACGCGCGGTGGGCGCGCCCACATGCAAGTGACTGGCAAGAGCATAACCGCGGCGGGGGCCGCGCGTCAAATGCAATTGACTGGCATTTACAAAGGTTTCCCGGAAGGGGTAAGATTAGGGCGTGAACCGGGAAGATTCAATCGGCGACGCGCTGCGCGGGGCGGGGCTGCGGCGAACCCCCGTGCGGGTGGCGGTGCTCGGCGCCGTCACGTCCGCCCGCGCGCCCCTGTCCGCCCCGCTCGTCATCCGCCGCCTCGGCGACGACACCGACCCCGTCACCGTCTACCGCACGCTCAACACACTTGCCGGGCACAACCTCCTCCACCGCGTCCGCGGCGAGGACGGCGCCTGGCGCTACGCCGCCACGTCGGCAACGCCCCCCGGACGCCATCCGGAACACCCCCACGCGCACTTCGTGTGCGACTCGTGCGGGGGCGTCGAATGCCTCCAGCGCGTCCCCGTGCCCGAGCAACTCGTGCGACCGAAAGACCTCGGCCGCCGCTACGACGTCACCTACGCCGAACTCGTCGTTCACGGCGTTTGTCCCAAGTGCCATTAATGGCCGTCATTCTTCGCGGGCGAAGTACTCGGCTTCGAGTTGCTCGAGTTTCTTCGTGAGGGTTTCCATTTCCTTTTGAAGCCGCTGGGCGTTGCCGGGTTCCTTAAAGGCGGCGGGGTCGGCGAATTGTTCCTGGCATTCGGCGACGGCGATCTCCGTCTCGGTGATCTGACGTTCGAGGTCTTCGGTGGAGAGGCGACCGAATGGACGGAGATAAGGGTTGTCCTTTTTCGAACCATCGGATTTGGGTTTGGCGGCCGGTGGTTTGGCGGCGCCGCCGGACGCTTTGGCGCGCTCCGCCCGGGCGGCGGCTTCCTCGGCCAGGGCTTTCTGTTTCGCTTGCCACGCGGAATAGTTGCCGTCGAACTGTTCCAGGTTTGGCGGAGTGACGACGAACATCCGCTTGACCACCTTGTCCAAGAAGTACCGATCATGGCTGACGCAGAGGATCGTCCCCTCGAACCCCGCCATCGCGTTCTCCAGCGCCTCGCGCGACGCGATGTCGAGGTGGTTCGTCGGCTCGTCCAACACCAATACGTTCGGCTTGTCGAGCAGCAACTGCGCCAGCCGCACCCGCGCCCGCTCGCCGCCGCTGAGCATGGCGATCTTCTTGTTGGCGTCGTCGCCGCGGAAGAGCATCAGCGCCAGCACGTCCCGCAAGTCCTGCAGCGGCGCCTGGCGATCGGCCATCACCTCTTCCATGACCGTGTTCTCCGGGTCGAACTCCTCGACGCCCAGCCGCTGATCGTAGTAGCCGATGTTGAGGTTCGCGCCCCAGCGCAGCTCGCCCCCATCCGCGTCGCGGCGGCCGAGCAACACTTCCAGCAGCGTGGTTTTCCCCGCGCCGTTGGGCCCGATCACGCCGATGCGCTCGCCGCGCTTAATCTCGAAGCGCAGGTCCCGCCAAAGCTGTTTCGAATCGTACGCCTTGGCCAGGTCGCGCACCTCCAGCACGCGGTCGCCGGCGCGCTGGTCGGTGGAGAGGGAGAGGCGGATGTTGTGCTGTTTGGCGACGGCGCCGACCATCGCGTCGCTTTTCATGAAGCGCTCGAGGCGCGTCGCGCGGCCGCGGGCTTCCTTCGATCGCTGCCCGGCCTGGAAGCGGCGGATGAACTCCTGCTGCTTTTCGATGTCGGCCTGCTGCTGCTCGTACTGGCGCTGCTGCGTCAGTTCTTCCAGCTCGCGCTGTTTGATGAAGGCCGTGTAGTTCCCCTTGTACGATTTCAGCCGGTGCTGCGTCAGCCAGGCGATGCGCGTCGCCAGACGGTCGAGCAAAAACCGATCGTGCGAGATCAGCACGACGGCCCCGGAGAAATCGCTCAAATACCGCTCCAGCCACTCGATCGCGCTCAGGTCGAGGTGATTCGTCGGCTCGTCGAGGAGCAAGAGATCGGGCTGGGCGATGAGGAGCTTGGCGAGCGCGAGGCGCGAGCGCTGCCCACCCGACAGCGTGGTCACGTTCTGATTCCAGATCGCCTTTTCGAGGCCGATGCCCTGGAGCGTCGCTTCGAGCTTGTGTTGCCAGGCGTACCCGCCCGCCAGGTCGAATTCGTGCTGGACGGTCTGGTATTTCTTCAGGACGCCTTCGAGCGCGTCGCCGGCGAGATTGGCCATCTCGTGTTCGAGGTCGCGGAGGCGATGTGACAGCGCGTGCAGCTCGGCGAAGGCGAGTTCGGCCTCGTCGATCACCGTGTTGTTCGGGTCGAACACCGGATCCTGCCGCAGGTGGCCGACCTTGATCGACTTGTTGACCGCCGCCGTTCCGGCATCGGGAATGAGCTCGCCGAGCAGGGCTTTGAAGAGCGAGGTTTTACCTGCGCCGTTGTCGCCGATGAGGCCGATGCGCTCGCCGCGGTAGACGTTGAGATTGAGCTTATCGAAGAGGACGCGCTGGCCGAAGGTTTTCTCGAGGTTGGTGAGGGTGGCGATGGGCATGGTAGAAACGACAACGTCGCGAATGCGATTATACGACCGCCGCGCGCCTGCCGGCGTGCTTACTTCAGCGAGGCATGTCCCCCATTGTGAACGCCGATCACTCCTGCGCCCCCGTATCGTTTGAATCGTCGCTCGACAACTCCTCGACCTTCTGTTCGAGCTGCTTGATCCGCCCCACCAGTTCCGGCAACTGCATGAACAGTGTGTACACCCGCCGCGCCGTGCTCGCGGGCATGGCCGGTGCCCCGAAGACCGCCGTCTGGTCGGGGATCGACTCCATCACCCCCGCCTGCGCCCCGATGGTCACGTTGTCGCCGATCTTCAGGTGTCCCGCCATTCCCGCCTGGCCGGCGATCGTGCAGTGGTGGCCGATGGTGACGCTGCCGGCGATGCCGACCAAGCCGACGAAGAGGGCGTGCGGGCCAATCTTGGTCCCGTGCCCGATGTCCACGAGATCGCCGAACTTGGTGCCCTTGCCGATGACCGTCGAGCCGAGCGTGGCCCGCTGGATGGCGCAGTTGGCGCCGATCTCGACGTCGTCTTCCAGGATCACGTTGCCCGTCTGCGGGATCTTGTGGTGCACACCGCCGCTGGTCGCGTAGCCGAACCCATCGACGCCGACGGCGCAGCCCGCGTGCACCGTCACCCGATCCCCCAGCACGCAGCCGTCGTAGATCACCGCGTTGGGATAAAGGATGCAGTCTCGCCCGACCTTTACGTGCGGCCCGACGAAGACGCCCGGATAAACCACCGTCCCCTCGCCCACGATTGCACTGGGATCCACGTAAGCCTGCGGATGAACCCCTTCGTGCGGATGCTTGCGGTAGCCGTGCAGCGCCACCACCGCTTGCATGAAGGTGTAGTAAGGGTCCTTGGCCTTGAGGAGCGAAAGTTCGGGCCGCCCGATGGCAGCCGGGTCGGTGTTCAGTCCGACAACGACTGCCGACGCCTTGGTCGTTTCCAACTGTTTGACGTACTTCGGGTTCGCCAGAAACGAAACCTGCCCCGCGCTCGCCTGGTCGAGGGTCGCGCAGGACTTTACTTCGGCGGCGGCGTTCCCGACCAGCGTGGCATTGATCTTCTCGGCAAGTTCCGCGAGGGTCATAGGCCGTAGGATAGGGGATCGTCGGAATTGGCGGAAGTAAACGAGCGGGCGGGGGGCCGGGTATGGATTCTTGTCACCCCAAGGAGTCCACGTTCATGAAGCCGACCACGACGACGCCGATCCTGCTCGCGATTCTCTCGCTGACCGCCCTGTCGCTTAACGCCCAGCCCGCCCAGCCGAAGAAGCCGGACCCCAACGCCCAGTACGTCCTGGGCCCGGATTCCAAAGCGCAGGACGGCGTCCCGAAAGGTGTCGTGACCAAATACGTCTGGAAGGAGAGCAAGCACTTCCCCGGCACGATCCACGATTACTGGGTCTACGTGCCGGCCCAGTACGACGGCAAGACGCCGGCGTGCGTCTTCGTGTGCCAGGACGGCGTCCAGTACAGCGCGCCCGTCGTCTTCGACAACCTGATCGCGAAAAGGCAGATGCCGGTGACCATCGGCATCTTCATCAACCCCGGCTACTTCCCGCCCAAGGAAGGGGAGCCGGCGAAGAAGGCGGACGGGAAGCCCAACACGCGCTCGAACCGCAGCGTCGAATACGACAGTCTGGGCGACACCTACGCCAGATTTCTGCTCGAGGAAATCCTGCCCGAAGTCTCGAAGCAATATAAGCTCACCGACAACCCGGAAGGTCGCTGCATCGCCGGGGCGTCGTCGGGCGGTATCTGCGCGTTCACCGTCGCGTGGGAACATCCCGAGGCGTTCCGCAAGGTCTATAGCACCATCGGATCGTTCACGAATATCCGCGGCGGCAATGTCTATCCGGACCTGGTTCGCAAGTCGGAAAGGAAGCCGATCCGCGTCTACCAGCAGGACGGTTCGAACGACATCGTCAACCAGTTCGGAAGCTGGCCCGAAGCCAACAAGGCCATGAACGCCGCGCTGGAAGAAAAGGGGTACGATCACAAGTTCACCGTGGGCGAAGGGACGCACAACGGCCGGCACGGCGCGGCGATTTTCCCCGACGTAATGCGGTGGATGTGGCGGGATTGGCCGGGCGTGGTGGCGGCGAAGTAATTGCGTCACATCGGTCTGGCCGAATAACAATCTGTCGCGGTGACGCCAGCATATTCCCGCGCCCGCTTGCGGCGATTGGGTCCGCACGGCGGTTGGCCCGGTCTGTGCTGTCGTGCAAATCGGCGCCATGGCCGACCCGACCTTCAAACGTGATCCCGCCGCCGCCCTGCCGCGGCCCGTGCGCGACAACGGAGCCCCCGACCGCGCGGATGAGGTCGACAGCAACCGCAAGCGTTACCCCGAGGCGTTCGGCCGCTCCGCGCCGGCCTCCCCCACGATCCCCGTCCCCGAAGCCTTTGGCCGAGCCGATCGCCGATCGACCAAGGTTGACGAAGACGCCGAGGAAAAACCTGAAGCCGAGCAAGAGCGGGAAGGATCGGACGAATCACAGGTCGGACAAACCGCGAAAGAACAAGATCAGCCCGACCGGCCGCCATTCTACAAGCGTCCGATCCCCATGATCATCGTCGGCGTCATCGCCCTCGTGGCGATTACCGCGGGCGTCTTCTGGTGGCTGCACGCCCGCAAGTTTGAGAAGACGGACGACGCCTTCATCACCGGCCACATCGTCCGCGTCGCGTCGCGCGTCAGCGGGCAGGCGCTGAAGGTCATGGTCGACGACAACCAGGTCGTCCACCGCGGCGACGTGCTCGTGCGGATCGACCCGCGGGACTTCCAGGCGCGCGTCGAGCAGGCGCGGGCGGATCTGCGCTCGGCGCAAGGCCGCGTCGCCGAGGCACAGTCCGCCGTCGCCACCGCGCAGGCGCAGGTCGGCCAGGCGCAGGCCGCCGAGACGTCCGCGGGGACCGAGGCCGAGCGCGCGGAGGCCGACATGAAACGGTACGAGGCGCTCGACGCCCGCGCCGTCTCGCGGCAGCAATTGGACGCCGCCCGCGCCACCGCCCGCACGGCGCGGGCGAATGTCGAATCGGCCAGAAAGAAGACGGCCGCCGCGCTGGCGCAGGTCGAGTCCGCCAAGGCGCAGGTGACGACCGCGCGCGCCAGCGTCGGCGAGGCGCAGGCCGCCCTCGACCAGGCCAACCTTTACCTCGATTACACGAAGATCGTCGCCCCCGAGGGCGGCCGGATTACCAACAAGACGGTCGAAGCCGGCGCCTACGTTCAGACCGGCCAGCCCCTCTTCTCGATCGTCCCGGGCGACGTCTGGGTCGTCGCCAACTACAAGGAGACGCAGATCACGGACATGCGGCCGGGCCAAGCCGTGGCGATCGAGGTCGACGCCTACCCGCACACGGAATTTCGCGGTCACGTGGACAGCTTTCAGACCGGCACGGGCGCGGCGTTCAGCCTGTTGCCCCCGGAGAACGCGACCGGGAATTACGTGAAGGTCGTGCAGCGCGTGCCGGTGAAGATCGTGTTCGACGAAGCGCCCGACGACCGCTACCTGCTGGCGCCGGGCATGTCGGTGACGCCCAAAGTCCGGGTGAAGTGAACAAAAGCGGAAGCGCGCCCGCGCGCACACGCACACGCCATGGCGACCGCAACCGTCTCAACTTTCCGACGCCCGCCGGCCAGGCGCACGGCCGATCGCGCCGGCGCGCCGACCAGAAGCCGCGGCATGGCCGGTGGTCACAACCCGTGGCTGGTCGCGATCGTCGTCTCGATCGCCACGTTCATGGAAGTGCTCGACACGTCGATCGCCAACGTGTCGCTGACGCACATCGCCGGCGAACTGTCGGCGTCGCTCGACGAATCCACCTGGGTGCTGACCAGCTACCTCGTGTCGAACGCGATCGTGCTGCCCGTCAGTGGTTGGCTGGCGAACGCGATCGGCCGCAAGCGCTTTTACATGGGGTGCGTGTTCCTCTTCACGGCCAGCTCGCTGCTCTGCGGGCTGGCGCCGAGCCTCGGATGGCTGATCGTCTTCCGCATCCTTCAGGGACTGGGCGGCGGCGGGTTGGCGCCCAGCGAGCAATCGATCCTCGCCGACTCGTTCCCGCCGGACAAGCGCGGGATGGCGTTCGCGCTCTACGGTGTGGCGGTGGTCGTCGCGCCGGCGGTCGGTCCGACCCTGGGCGGCTGGATCACCGACAATTACGCGTGGCGGTGGATCTTCTTCATCAACGTGCCGGTCGGGCTGATGTCGCTGGTGCTGGTCTACTTCATCCTGCACGACCCGGGCCCGGCCGGCGGCAACGGGAAGCGCCGCGGCATCGATTACGTCGGCTTCGGCCTGGTCGCGATCGGGTTCGGGGCGCTGCAGATCGTACTGGACAAGGGGCAGCGCGAGGACTGGTTCGAGTCGCGATTCATTCAGGTCTTCACCGCCGTCGCGGTCGTGGCGGTGATCGTGCTGATCGTGTGGGAACTGAATCGGCGGGACCCGGTCGTGGACGTGCCGCTCTTTCGGAACCTGAACTTCGCCGTTTCCAACGTCGTGATGTTCGCGATGGGGTTCATCCTGTTCGGCACGACGCAGCTTTTGCCGCAGCTCACGCAGACGCTGCTCGGCTATACGGCGACGATCGCCGGCGAGGTGATCAGCCCGGGCGGGTTCGCGGTGCTGGCGCTCATGCCGCTGGTCGGGTTCCTGCTTCGTCACGTGCAGCCGAAGTGGCTGATCCTGGTGGGCCTGATCTTCGAGGTGACGGCGCTGCTGTACATGGCGACGTTTTCGCTCGACGTATCGTACGGGAAGCTGGCGTGGGCGCGGACGATCCAGGCGTCGGGGCTGGCGTTCCTGTTCGTGCCGATCTCGACGATTGCTTATGCAGGCCTGGCGCCCGACAAGACCAACGCCGCGTCGGCGATCATCAACCTGTCGCGCAACCTGGGCGGCAGCTTCGGCATCTCGATCGCGCAGACGTGGCTTGCCAGGCGGCAGCAGTTCCACCAGACGTTCCTCGTCGGCCACGCGTCGCCGGGCAACCCGGTATACGACGCGCGGATCGCGGAGATGACACACCGCATGGCCGCCGCCGGTGACCCCGGCACGGCCGCCTCGCGGGCGCTGGGGGCGCTGCTGAACGAGATCCAGCGGCAGGCGACGATGCTGGCGTACATCGACGTCTTCCACTGGCTGGCGATCGCGGCGGCGGCGGCGATGCCGCTGATCTTCCTGCTCCGTACGATCGACCCGAAGAAGGCGCAGGGGGGGCACTGACACCATGGCCGGGCGACGACCAAGTCATCTTCCCCTCCGTATCGCGATGCCCGCATCGCTGGGGTTGCTCTCCTTGTCCTGCACGGTGGGTCCGAACTACCGCGCCCCCGACGAGGCGATGCCCGCCGCCTGGGGGCAGGCCGCCACGCCTTCGGCCACACGTCCCAGCGTGGCGACGACCCGGCCGGTGGTGATCACGCGGTGGTGGGCGACGTTCAACGACCCGGTGCTGGACGCGCTGGTCGTCCGGGCGGCCAACGCGAACCTCGACCTGCGACAGGCGCGGGCACGCGTGATCGAAGCGCGGGCGTCGCGGGCGGCGGCGGGTACGGCGCTCTTTCCGTCACTCGACGTCAATCCCAGTTACCAGCACACGCGCGTCAGCCAGAACGGCGTCGCCGGATTCGGGGGGGGTGGCGGTGGCGGTGGCGGCGTCGGGGTCAACCCGCAGCCCGGCGCCGCCGGCAGCGGCGCGATCCCCGGCGGCGCCTTCCCGTCGGAATTCGACCTCTATCAAGCCGGCTTCGACGCGTCGTGGGAGATCGACGTTTTCGGCGGGACGCGCCGCGCCATTGAGGCCGCCGACGCCGACCTGGCCGCGTCCGTCGAACAACGGCGCGACGTGCTGGTCACGGTCCTCGCGGAAGTCGCGCGCAATTACGTGGAGCTGCGCGGACTCCAGCGGCGGCTCGACATCGCGCGGGCCAACCTCGCCGCCCAGCGCGAGACGCTCGACATCACCCGCGACCGCGCCAAGAACGGGGTGACCACGCAGCTCGACGTCACCCGGGCGGTCGCCCTCGTCGAGACGACGGCGGCCACCCTGCCGACGCTCGAGGCGGCCGTGCGGCAGTCGATCGACCGCCTGGCGCTATTGACCGGTCGCGCGGCGGCCGACGACGACGACTTCGCCGCCGGCCTCTTGCGGCCCGCCGCGACGCCCACGGCGCCGGCGGAGGTGCCCGTCGGCCTCCCCTCCGATCTCCTGCGGCGCCGCCCCGACGTGCGGGCCGCCGAGCGCGAGCTGGCCGCCGCCACCGCGCGCGTGGGGGTGGTGACGGCGGACCTCTTCCCGCGGTTCTCCCTCACCGGCGCCGCCGGCCTGCAAAGCCTCGACGCCGGCAATCTCCTGGACTGGGACAGCCGCTTTTATTCGCTGGGCCCGTCCGTGCGGTGGAACCTCTTCGACGCCGGCCGCATCCGCGCCAACATCGCAATCCAGGACGCGCGGGTGGACCGGGCGCTGGCGGCCTACGAGAAGACGGTGCTGACCGCCGTCCAGGAGACGCACACGGCGCTGGTCAATTACGCGAACGAGCAGACCCGCCGCCGGTCGCTCCGCGAGGCCGCCGACGCCAACCGCACCTCCCTCGATCTCGCCCGCCAGCAGTACCGCCAGGGCCTGGTCGATTTCCTCGCGGTCCTCGACGCCCAGCGAAACCTGCTCGCCTCGGAAGACGCACTGGCGCAAAGCGACCAGGCGGTCGCCAGCGATCTCGTCGCGATCTACAAGGCGCTGGGCGGCGGATGGGAAGCCGAAACGCCGGCGCGCTAGCCGGAAGTCTTCCCCGCAAAACCGCACAGGATGATGCCCTGATGAACCCAATCGACCGGGGGTGAAATGGCATTCCAGACGTGCCCGATGACGCGCCGCTTCAGGGAAAACTTTCGCGTCGGGTTCGTGACGACGATCTCGCTCAGGTGACGCCAGGCCCTGGGCGTTAGCCCGGATTTGGTCATCGCGATTTCGAGGGAACGCGGCGTAAAATAATTCAGGTGGAGTGGCGGGATGATGAACGGGTCACGCACGCCCAGGATCCGATACACCCCGCCGAAGTTCGGCACCGCCACCGCCAAAATGCCCCGGCGCGACAGCAGGTCCCGCGCCCGGGCGAGCCACGCCATGGGGTCCAGCGCGTGTTCGAGCACCTGGCTCATCAGGATCGCGTCGAATCCGCCGGCGTCGTTCAACCCTTCGAACGAAACCGACTGGAACGTCGAGCCGGGAATCTTGTTCGCGATCCGCTGGGCGCGCGGGTCGAGGTCGATCAGCGTGGGCGTGAAGCCGGCCTTGTGCAGGTAATAGCTGAACGAGCCGTCACCACACCCGACGTCCAGCGACCGCCCTCGGTCGCCGGCCGGCACCAGTTTGTCGATCGGCCCGATGAGTTTCCGGCAGCTCGTGCGCGACTCGTAATACTCGGTCGTCGGATCTTCTTCGGACGCCTCGTGGTGCTCTTCCGTGGCGTAAATACGGGCCAGGGTCTGCGGATCGGGCCGGTTCGACACGAACCCGTGACCGCACGCCCCGCATTTCGCGACCTGCCAGGTTTGTCCGTAACGTTCCTTGCCGCAGAAGGGGTGCGCCGCCGCGCCGCAGATCGGACAGGTTGTGGAACCGCTCACGTGCGCGCGCCTCCGGCTGATGTGCCCCCACTGACGCCGATTATGCCTCCCCAATACCGACACGCAAGCAACAGGGCGGCGGACTCAAACGCTTAGTTTTTCGCGGACGATCTCAACGATCTCGCCCACGCTCTGCATTTTCTCGATGTCCTCGGGCGCGAATTGGATACCCATCGCCTGTTCGATCGCGAGCACGAGGTTCAGGTGCTGCACCGAATCCCACCCTTCTACGTTCTGGGGCGATCGTTCTGGCGTCACCCGATCGACCGGCAGATTCAAGACGTCGGCGATGACCTGTAAGAGTTGTCGTTCCTGAGGTGGGTTCATGTGGACGGATTCCCGTTCGCGGTCCTGAGCGTAATCCAAGGCGGGCATGACGGGCCCGGTTTCGAGAGATCGAATTCCCATTCGGAGCCGTCGGGGTGTTCCGACTTGGCTGAGAATTCGTGTGATCGGTAGAAATCCTTCGCCGGGACGTTCTTCGCGGTGGGCAGAAACTGGCCGGTCAAAAGCGAATTCCCGCGCCGCCGGGCCTCGCCGGCGATGTGGGAGAGGAAGGCCGTTTCGACCGTCCGGCCGATCACCCGACAGGAGAGGAGCAGCGTGTCGATCTCGCACCGTCCGTCCCCGTCGCGCGTGACGGCGACGCCGACGACGCCGTTGTCGCCCAGCCGATCTTTCACGCGAACGGTGTAGACGCGACACGCCGGGTCCGCCGCGAGGTCGGCGATCTGCTGCTCGCTGTAGCGGCGCGTGGTCAGGTTGAACTGGTTGGTCTTCTGCGTCAGTTGCGCGGCGCGGGTGATGGTGTCGGGCCGCACCGTCGCGACGTCCACCTCGATTTGCAGAGAACGGTAAAAGTCCTCCAGCGACGCGGCGGACGATTGCAGTTGCGCGCGGGCCTGCTGCTCGGCGTACATCCGGCCGCGGTTGCGATCCTCGTCCGTCAGCGTGAGGCGCTCGAACACCGGTGCTTCGCGTAACGCCGCGGCGTAGCCCATCGGGTCGGCCGGCAGGTCGATCACCGTCACTTCGGGCAGTTGCCCGCGAATCCACTCGCGCTCGACGGGGTTGTCGTCGATGAACGCCAGGGCGTCCAGGCCGATGTTCAGCTCGGCCGCCAGTTCGCGGAGACTCGTGGCCTTGTCGTTCCAGTTGACGCGATGCGCGGCGAAGTGCCCGGCTTTGAGAATCATGCCGGGATGTTTCTCGATCGCGTCGCGGGCCTCCGCGGGATTGTTTTTGCTCGCGATCGCCAGGATCACGCCGCGATGGCGCAGGTCGAGCATCACCCGCTGTAATGACTCATACGCGTACCCGCCAGCGCCCGAGCCGAGCTTAATCCCGTCCAGGCCGTCTTCGGCGATCACCCCGCCCCACAGCGTGTTGTCCAGGTCCGTGACCAGGCATTTGCAAACTCGGCCGGTGATCGGGTGGAGGTAGCGCAGCCACTCGCGGGCGAGGTGGATCAGCCGGTCGGCGGCGATCGGCAGGCGAACCGTCAGCCACTTGCGCGGGTCTTCCCAATTGACAGAACCGTGCCGGCCGATCAGGGCGTCATAGTCGAGGACGTAAACGTTGTTCAGTTCCCTGGCCGCACGCCTGACGCTCGCATTGACGCGGGCGACCGCGTCGGCTTGGCTGGTGGCGGCGCGGCCGTCGAAAATGCCTTGTGCCAGCGCCGGGGGCGTCTGCAGTCCGTGGACGATGATGTGGGCGTCGGTGCGGGAGCGAAGGGTCGTCAGCAGTTGCGCCATTTGGGCGGACAAATCCGCCACCCGCGCCTCGACCTCGGCTTCCGACAGATCGGCGAAATTGGCCCACAGATCGGGCGCCAGGTCCCGCGTCTGCGCCGCCACGATGACGACCTGCCGCCGATCGTTGTAAACCCACGATGCCGGGTCGAGGATCTCCTGCGTGAACGTGTTGAAATCGCCCACGCGAACGTCGAGATCGATCCCCCCGGCAAAGGCCTGCGCCCGCGCCAGCGGCACCACGGGCTCGACCGTGAACGACCTTAGGACGGCGACGCGGCACGGCGTTAGGGCGACGTGGCCGCGCAACTTTTCGAACCGCGAGACGACGAACGGCGCGAGTGCCGGCGTGGGGCTTGCGGTCCATAAACGCAGCAGGTGCGCCCGCGCGCCCGCCCCATCGCCGTCGCGGATCGCCTGCTCGATCCGCTCGCGGATCGCCTCGGGTGTAAGGTCTGAACTGCTCACCATAACAACATTATTCCGCGCAATCGTCGAATCGGTGCACGACGCCGCGGCCGTCCGTCGGCCGTCCGTCGTTGCCGCACTCACATGATAGCGTTACGATATTCGGGCGGCGAGGGCCGCGACGTTCGTTCCCAATTCTCCGTCATTCCTCATGCTGCCGACACGCGATTTCGCAGACGAAGCTGATCCGCGGACGGCGGAATTGCGGAAAAAGCTGGATCACTTTTACGAGACGACGTCGGACTACGAATCCTTCGAAGCCCCGTTGGAAAAGCCCGAATTCTGGGGGCCGATCCGGGACGAGGCGTTTCGAATTCTGTCGTCGCAGGGGCGCTGCGACATCCTCGAGTTCGGGGCGGGGAAAACCTCCTTCGGCAACTTCTTAGGCGACCGCCCGGGCGGCCTGCAATTCCACGTCCAGGACGTCACCGGGCGTAACGCGCAATACCTGCGAACCCAGGCGGACTCGGTCCACATCGGCGACATCCGCGCGATCGACACGCCGTACGACGTCATCTTTTCCACCTTCGCCTGGGAGCACGTCACGACCCCCAGGGCGGTGCTCGACCACTTATTAAGTCTGCTCAGGCCCGGGGGCAGCCTTTTCATCATCAGCCCGCGTTACGATTTCCCGCTCTACATCAGCCCGTCAGGGCGGCATTACTCCAAGCCGCGGCAGATCCTGATATCGGCGTGGTTACTCGTGAGGCGATTGCGCGTCCGATTGGGCGGGCGGCCGGATTTCATGATCCACCTCGATCCGGCGTTCCTGCACGGCCCCTGGTTCCGGGATTCCGACGCGATCCATTGGGCGTCGTGGTGGGACCTCGTCCGATATCTGAAGCGGGATTGGACGCTGCGCCGCCACCGGATTCCCATGACCGGGCTGTCGCGCCGGATCTGGGAGAAGTATCTGTTACTGTTCGTCCAGGTCAGCGGCGGCCCGGCGTCTCAAGGGCCGGCGGGCGAGGGACGATAACTGCTGGAAGGCGGCTGCGCGCTGGCGGCGGCGGCGGCGACGACATGCGCGAACAGACGGCCATTCATCTCATCCAGAAGCGTGCGCTGCGAACCGCACAGCCGCTGCACGCGTTCGAAGATCCCGACGGCGTGGCCGTCATCACCCCCGAAAAACGCCGGGCCCTGCTGGAAAACCCCCTGGGCGAGGCCGACGACGAACCGGTGCAGATCTTGGGGACGCGCGGCAACCGCGTCGGCGGGCGGCTCGACCTCATCGCCGGCCGGCTGGACGTGGACGGCCAACCCGTGCGCTGTCTCTGGGCGTCCACCCTCTACGTGCCGCCGGAGTTCCGACAATCATTGCTCGGCGTGACCGTACTGCTGAAGATGCAACAATTGCATAACCTGCTCGGCGTGTGCGGGGTGTCGCAGATGGCCCTGCCGCTTTACCAGAAATTGAAGTGGCGGGACTTCGCCATGCCGCGCCACATCCTGCTGCGGCGCAGTCGCTCGATCGTGGAACGGTACGTGAAACAACGGCTGCTCGTGCTACCCGTGCGGCTGCTGGCGGACGCGGCGCTGCTCGCCCACCGGTCCCTCGCCGGTGTGGTCCGCGCCCTGCGAGCGGCCGGCCTGCGAGTGGAGCAAGTCACCCGCGCGACGCCGGAATTGGACGCGGCGCTGGCCAAACAGCGGGTCGGGATCGCCAGCCACCGCTCGGCACAATACGTCAATTGGCTGTTGGAGAACTCGTTCGAGAGCGATCCCCGCAATCGCAAGGCCCTCTTCTACGTGCGCGGCCGCGACGGTCGGCTGGCGGCGTATTTCATCGCCAAGAGCCGGTTTTACGAGACCGCCACGCACCGCGGGTTTAAGAACCTCCAACTCGGGTCGTTGCAGGATTTTCGAGTTTTCGAGCCCGGCGTCGTGTCGCCGCAGACGCTGATCCAGTTGGCGATCCGCGAGATTTCCAAGTGGGATGCGGACGCGATCGAGATATGTGTTCCGCCGGATTGGACGGGTGTGCGTCTGCGGCGGTGGGGTTTCGTCCCCGTGGGCGCGCTGCACCTGCTCGTGAAGTGCGCGGGCAACGAACGACTGACGACCGCCCCCGACCGGGACTGGACGATCAGGCCCGCGGACGGCGACAATTTCTTTTCCTAAAGGATCGCGATCGGGTTATGGACGCGCCGGAAACCAATCCAACTCCTCCCTTCCAGCAGGCGGGGCGAACCGCCAAGCGGCCCTACCCGCTGTCGTTCTACGCCGGGCGGTTTCTCTGGGGCGCGGTCTACTGGGGACTGTTCCGGTGGAGCCCGCCCCGAGCCTTCGCGTGGCGGCGGATGCTGCTGAGGTGCTTTAAGGCGAAGCTCACGCGCACGAGCTGCCTCTACCGCTCGGTCAAGATCTATCACCCCTGGCTCCTGGAAATCGGCGAGCAAACGACGATCGCGAAGGACGTCGATTTTTACAATCTCGGCCCGATCGGCGTCGGCTGTCACACGGTGATCAGTCAGGGCGTGGTCTTGTGCGCCGGCACCCACGACTACACCCGCCCCGATCTGCCGCTGCTGAGGCCGCCGATCCGCATCGGGTCGGGCGTGTGGCTGGCGCGCGAGGCGTTCATCGGACCTGGCGTCACCGTACACGACAACTCCGTCGTCGGCGCGCGATCCGTGGTCATGAAGGATGTGCCGCCGGGCATGGTGGTGGCGGGAAACCCGGCGCGGGTAATCAAACCGCGCCCGATGAACGCGGACGGCGGGGACGGCGCCGACGGGCCGGGAACGTAAATGCGCGTCATCACCAACGCCGACGATTTCGGGATGGACGAGGACACGGTCAAAGCCACGATCGAGTGCCTCGACGCCGGCGCGCTGACGAGCGCGACCATCATGCCGAACATGCCCGGAACGGTACTGGCGGTCGAGTACGCCAAGGCCCACCCGGAGAAAAGCTTCGGCGCGCACCTGACGTACGTGACCGACACGGTCGAGGCGCCGCTGTGCGAGGCGGCCACGCTGCCCACGCTCGCGACGCCGGACGGCAGGTTCCTCCCCTCTCAAACCACCCGTATGAAGGCCATGCGGAACGCGATCGCCGTCGACGAGATCGAGCGCGAAACCGCAGCGCAACTCCGGCGGCTTGTCGACCTGGGCGTGCGGCTGTCACACGTCGATTCGCACGGCCACCTTCACAAGTTCAAGCCGTTCCGCCGGGCGCTGCGCAACGTCCTCCCGCGGTTTGGGATCACGAAAGTCAGGAACGTGCAGAACGTCTACGTCGTCCGGCCGCTCAAAAGCCCGACGTTCTGGTTCGGGCGGTGGTGGCGGGGCAAGGTCATGAAGCTGTTCACCACCACCGAAGACTTTTTCATGCCCGCCTCGGAGACGCTGGACACGTCGTGGACAAAACACCTCCTGGCGCGCCGGAGTCGAGCCGCGAGCCTGGAAGTCGGCGTTCACCCCGGGTACGCCGAGCCCTGGCGTGACGCGGAACGGCGGGCGATTCAGGCCTTCGCGGACGCGGCCCGCGCCGCCGGGCACGATCTCATCGGCTGGCGGGATCTATAGTCGTTACGGGTACCACCGGGGGGTCGCGGTACTCAGAGGCCTGTGCATGAGGTTGCGAGAAGAGGACGGCTCTGCGAGCACGCCGACCTGTGGCATCCAACCTCTATAGGGTTAACTGCCGCCCTTCATCGCTTGCGACCGTCGCCGCAGTTTCTCTTTGTACAGCAAGCCGATCATGTACTCGTAGCACGACATCAGCCGCGCCAGGTGCAGGCCCGGCAGGCCGTCCATGAAGCCGAAGCGGAAGAAGTACATGTAGACGAAACGCCAGAGCGGCCGCCCCGGCAGGCGCGGCCAGATGTTGCGCCGGATCCACTGCCGCGCCGCCAGCACGTCTTTGAACAGCGAACCGGGGGCCTCCATCCGGCTTTCGCCCAGGCGCCACTTCAGCCACTCGTCGCTTTCCAAATCGGCGTAGCGGATGTGTTTGTCGAGGAACCGCGACAGCGATTCGCGGCGAATGTGCAGCATCTCGCCGCGCATGTAGTCGGTCGGCCCGTTGCACACCATGTGCTCGTGCACCGACCGCTCCTCGTACCGCGCCATGCCCCGCTGGAAGAGCCGCAGGTTCCAGGACGGGTAGAGGCCGCCGTGGCGGATCGTCTTGCCCATGAAGATCACGACCCGGTTGATGTAGTACCCCTTCACCCGCCTGTTCCGCGCCAGCTTGGCGCGGATGTTGTCCCGCAACTGCGGGGTGATCCGCTCGTCGGCGTCGAGGATGAAGACCCACTCGCCCCGCAGCGGCAGGTTGTCCAGGGCCCAGTTCTTCTGGTCGGCGTAATTGGTGAAGGCCCGCTCGACGACGGTGGCGCCCGCGGCGCGGGCGAGCGCTTGCGTGCCGTCGACACTGATCGAGTCGAGCACGTACGCCTCGCCGAGGGTCCTGGCGTTGGCGACGGTCTCGGCGATGTGCTCCGCCTCGTTCAGCGTCGGGATCACGATGTCGATCGTCGGGGGGGTCAAGCGACCGCCTCCGCCAAAAGCCGCGCGACCTTGCGGTCCGTCGCCCGCCGCCAGTTCGATTCCAGCTCCGAGATCTTGACCTCGATCCAATACTCGTACATCGCGATCATCGCGCAATAGTTAAACCCGGCCACACCGTCCAGGAACCCGAGCTTGACGAGATACATGTGCAGGAACCGGAACCAGGCCCGGCCGACCAGGAAGTAACTGAAATTCTTCATCGCCCGGCGGCGCACCATCGAGTCGCCGCTCTTCAATCGTGACAGCCGCGGCCGCCCCTGCCGGCGGATACGAACCCCCTCCATCGCCTCGCGCGTGCTGTAGTAATTGTGCTTGGCGAACCACCGCACCAGGCCGCTGTTGAAGCTGTGGTGCACGAAGTGGCACTCCAGCTCGCCCACCGTGCCGTCCACGATCGGATGCACGTTGGTCTCGCGCTTCTCGTACGTCACCCGCCGCGGCCGCACCAGGCGGATGATCCAGACGGGGTAGCTCGAGGCGTGCTTAATCCAGCGGCCCATGTACATGTTCTTGTACCGCAGGCGGTAGGCGACGTGTGCGCGCGAGGCGTCGTTCGCCACCCGCATCAGCTCCGCCGCCAGGTCGTCGGGCACGCGCTCGTCGGCGTCGCAGATGTAGACCCAGTCGTGCCGGTATTCGATTTCGTGCAGGGCATAATTCCGCTGCTTGTACTCGGTGTCGAACGTCCGCTGGAACACGCGCACGTTGGGGAACGATTTGGCGATCTCAACCGTGCGATCGGTGGAATACGAGTCCAGCACGACGATGTCGTCCGTGAACCCCAGCCGCTCGATGCACTGCGCGACGTTCCCCTCTTCGTTGAACGTGAGGACCACCACGCTGGGCGGCTGGCGCGCGGTCGAGGACTCAACGGGACGATTCGTGGGGTTGGGGACGTCACTCATGCGAATCCGGCGAACGGCGTTGGAAGACTATCCGCCCGATCCGCCATTGAAAAGAGTGCCCGATAACGCGCCACCCGCCTGCCGCCGGAGGCGTTCAGGTCGTTACGCCCGCATTCATCACGAGTTATCTGGGTGATCGGAATTGACGCCCGCTATTTTTATCGGACGGGGCTAGTCCTCTCATGGCTTAACAAGGTTCCGCTAACGCTTGGCTTACGAACTGGCGCAGTTCAAGGGCGTATTGCACCAAGTGCGGAGACCCGCGCTCGACCGCGGACGAATTGTCTCCGATAATAGGGGGAAGCGACTCGGCGCCCGCGATTTCGCGCGGCAACCTGTTAGAGTGAGCGCGGCTTATGATCCTCTTCGCCATCCTGGTGCTCGTGGACTTTACGGTCGGCAATGACCTGCTGTTCGAGCACCGCATCGATATCGCGGGCCTGCCGCTGAACCTCCTCGACGCGCTCGTCGCCCTCCTCTTCGTCCGCCAGGCATTTCGATCCCGGCTGAACGATTTCAAGACGGACCGCGTTCACCCGTTGTTTATATGGTCGTTCGCGCTGCTGGTGGCGGCCATGATGGTAGGCGTCATGGGGTCGACGATGAATGGGTCGACCCTCCGGGAGTGGATCACCGCCCTGCGAAACCAGGCGATGCTGCCACTGTGTATCTTCATCGGCTACAACATCCTGCGGACGCCGCGGCACGTCCGACCGATTACCTACATCTGGCTGTTCGGCGGCGTATGTAGCGCGCTGGGCACGCTGTTCCTGGTCCGCGACACGGCGGAAGAGGTGAAATGGGGCAAGAGCTTCGACGAACTCCGCGCCATTCGTTACGGGGGCGACGCGGGGCTGACGTCGATGGCGTTCCTCGCCTTCGCGCTCCTCTCCCGCGTCAAGGTCCTCCCCAGGTTGCTCATGGTCGCGCTCCTGCTGCTCTGCGGCGCGTCGTTCTTCAGCCTGCCGCACCGCGGCAGCTACGTCGTCGGCATCGGCATCCTGACGTACATCGCACTGGTCCTGCCGCGCGCGTCCATCGGGCGGCGCGTGGGCATGCTGTTCGGCGGGTTCGCGATAATGCTCGTCTCGATGCTCCTCATCGGCGCCGTGCTCTCGCAGATGACCGGCCGCGACTTCAAGACGTACGTCATCAACAATCGCCTCAAGCAGTTGCTGCCTGGCTACGACCTCGAAACCAAGACCACCGTGCTCGGCACGCGCCTGCCCGGCATCCTGGCCGAACTCCAGCTCTGGTCCGAAAGCCCGGTGATCGGGCAGGGTTTCGCGATCGGCGTCACCTACGAGGACCAGATGGGCGCGCGCGGCATGGGCATGAACCACAACGTGTGGACGTCGTCCCTCTCCCAGATGGGGCCCCTCGGGCTGTTCGGGTACGCCGTCCCCGTTATCGGATGCATGATCGTGGGGTTCCGCATGTGGCGCGACCAGACCGAGCGCGACATGGCGATCCTGGGGGCGCTGGGGGCGATTACCGGCGTGATCTCGTTCATGTGGGCGAGCCTCTCGATGACGATTAACCAGCAGCGGCTGGCGATCCTGGTCGGGCTGATGTTCGGCATCGTGTTCCGGTGCCGCGCGATGCAGCTCACCGTGGCGCGGGAGTACGCCGGTTACCTCGAGCCCGGGCAGATGCTCGACGCCGACGGCGGGACCGAGACCGAGGATTACGGCAACCTGGCGATCGGCCACGGCGGCCCGATACACTCATAAATCGGACATGATCGCCAAGCTCTCCCGCGACCTCCGCGAACGGCGCCCGGGCCTGATGCGCGTGCTCGACAGCACGGCGTGGCTGGCCCTGGACCGCCTCGTCCGCATGGGCTTTGGCCTGATCGTCGGCGTCTGGATCGCGCGCCACCTCGGGCCGGCGGACTTCGGCGAGCTGTCGTTCGCGATCGTCTTCGTCGGACTGTTCGGCGTCGTCGCCAAGTTCGGGCTCGACCGCATCGTCGTCCGCGACCTCGTCCGCGCGCCCGACCAAGCCGGCGAAATCCTCGGCAGCGCCATGGCGCTGCGGGTGGTCGGCGGGCTGATCGTCTTCGCCGTTACCGTCGCCGCCATCTGGGCGCTCCGCCCCGACGACCGCCAGGCCCGCATCCTGGTCGCCGTCATCGGCCTGGGCATGGTGGCGGACACCTGCGACACGATCGACCAGTTCTTCCAGGCCAAGGTGGCGGTCAAGTACACGGTCTGGGCCCGCAACGGCGCACTGGTGCTGGCATCCCTGGTACGGGTCGTACTGATCAAGACCAACGCGCCCCTCGTCGCCTTCGCGTGGGCGCAGCTCGGCGAAGCGCTGGTCGCGTCGGTGGCGCTGCTGGCCATCAACCGCCGCGCCGGCATCCCGGTCACGCAATGGAAGGCCCGCGCCGCCCGCGCACGCCAGCTCCTCTCCGAAAGTTGGCCGCAGATCCTCAGCGCCATGGCGATCTCGATCTACATGCGGATCGACGTCATCATGCTGGAGGAGATGAAGGGCAAGCCCGAAGCCGGC